>LNFM01002628.1_pt1 | contig 54303 bp, 56 predicted proteins | sample 596031 | NCBI WGS metagenome assembly LNFM01 (sample SAMN04254537, study PRJNA301005) | activated carbon metagenome | isolation source: dual media filters at the Ann Arbor, Michigan drinking water treatment plant | place: USA: Ann Arbor
AAGTCAAGGACCCTAAGACGACAACAAAGCTTCCCCGCCCCCACCGGCCAGGATAGTTGTCGTCGACCGGCCAAGATAGTTGACGCCGGCCACCGTCCGGCGCCTAGGCGCTTAGGCGCACAGGGCCCAGGCGCGTCCGCCGGTGCCGAACCACCTGGCTTCAAGGCGTATGCCAACCGTCACCGAACAGCGCAAGCTGCCACGGCATCCCGAGCGCCGTGCGTGCAGGCACGCGGCTTGCCCGCTCTTCGTCCATGCCTCACACCCTCGTCTCATCTGGCACCGCCGCTTCGGGCGGCCGCCGCGGCGCAACGCTCGTGTTGGTCGTTCTGGGCCTGCTGGCAGGTGGCGCGCGCGCTGAACTGCTCGGCACGTACCCGCACCGAAGCGGCACCGTGCACCTGATGACGGAGCTGTGTGCGGATGATCCGACCGCCGGGCAGCGCGCGCGGCAGTCGGTCGGTTGGCCCGAGCGTCTGGGCTGCTGGGGCGTCGACCGCGCCGGCAACCCGGTCGTGACCTGGAGCGACGGCAGCGAACTCGTGCTCAATGGCGACAAGGTGAGGCGGTCGCGCGCGGTGGCGGGATTGCTGGAAGAACGCGTCAACGCGCCTGCGCCGCGCTCGCCGACGGAAGCCGCCACGCCGACCGCACGCCCGCGCGCCGAGGTCCCGCGCGCGGCCGCACCGGAGCTGCCATTGCGCAGCGAGGCGCAACGCGCACCTGTCCTTCCAGAAGGATGACCCGTGGAAAGACTACTGGCGCTCGATGCAGGTGCTGACCGCTGCGATGCGACGGATGACCCCGAAGCAGTGAAGATTCCTGCCGGCCAGCGCGCGCTTGCGCTGCATCAACAGAACTAGGGCGAATGCCCTAGGCCCTATGCGGCCCAGCGCATGGAGACCCGCCGGAGGGGCGCATAGGCTTCATCGCACTGCAAGTGAACACCCTTCAAGGACCCTCATCATGCGCTCGCATCCAAACGTCATCCCGGCCTCCTCCTTCCAAGCCCGTCTGATCCCCGCGGCGCTGGCCGCCCTGGCCCTGGCCGCCTGCGGCGGCGGCAGCAACGACACCGCTGCCGTCACCGACCAGGCGGGCGACGACAGCGACTCACGCGAGGTCAGCACCTTCTACGCCCCCGCCTACCGCATTCCAGAAGCCAGACTGATGGATGCCTCGGCCGCGCGCGGCAAGGACATCTTCCACGCCACCTACCGCCACCTGGGCGCGCCCAGCGGCCAGCGCGCAGCCAATGGAAGCCCCTACGTAGGCAACAAGCTGGCCTGCAGCAACTGCCACCTGGAAGACGGCACGCGGCCCTTTGCCGTGCCACTGGTGGTGGCCGCGCTCGAGTACGCCAATCCACAGTACAGCCCGCGTGAAGGGCAGTACCGCGACCTCAACCATCACGACCGCCGGACCTTGCCATGACCACCATTGCCGACCTGATGACACGGAAGCCGGTCAGCATCGGCCCCTACGACACCGTACTGCATGCCGCCCAGTTGATGGACGCGCTCAACGTGGGCGCATTGCCGGTGTGCCACAGGGCGCGGGTGGTGGGTATCGTCACCGACCGTGACATCACCGTGCGCGCGACGGCTGCGGGTTTGAACGCCGCAACCACCGAAATTGACATGGTGATGAGCGGTCGCGTGCGCTCGTGCCGGCCGGAGCACAGCGCGGAAGACGTGCTGCGCAAGATGGCGGCGGTACAGATACGCCGCATGCCTGTGCTGGACGCGGACGGCAGGCTGGTCGGCATCGTCTCGCTTGGCGACATCGCCGCCCGCCGTCCTGAAGGCGTGCAGGAGGCGCTGCGGCAGATATCCACCCCGGCCGAGCCCGACCGAGCGGCACTGGCAGCGTGATGGGCCGCGGTGCAGGCGCCAAGGCGCGCCGGTCGTTTGGCTTCAACCGCCCAGGGTGCGGTCCTGCTGCCCGAACCAGGTCAGTGCAGCGTCGAGGTGCTGTGGCCGGAAATCGGGCCACAGCGCGTCCAGCACGAAGATGTCAGCGTAGACCGACTGAACTGGCAGAAAGCCGCTCAAGCGACGTCCGCCACCCCAACGGACCACCATGTCCATGCGCGAGACTTCGGCCGATCGCAGCGCGCCGTTCTGCAGGCCGGCCAAGTCCCACTCCCAGTCGTAGTTCACGAGCAAGTTGACCTTGATGCCCGCCCCCTGACGAACGCGGAACGCCGCCAGATCGGCGGGGAACTGCTTGGATTGCTCGTCACCAATGACCAGCAAGGCGGCGCCGCGGCGGCAGACCTCCAGCGCGAACGCGACGCAGGCGGCGCGAAAGCTCTTGGCCTGCTCGGTTGGACGGTGCGTGTTGTCCTTGGTGAATCCGTAGATCGAAACTTCCTCCACCCCAAGCGCCTTGCAGGCCTCGAAGAGCGCCAACCCGGGCGCGATCCCCTGCGCGTAACCTTGGTCCTTGGGCAAGCCCTGCTGCACGGCCCATCGCCGGTTGCCATCCGGGATGAAGCCGATGTGACGAGGCAAACGCCGCGTGCTGCGCGGCGGGCTCGCCCTGTGCACGGCGCCCGGCTTGGCGCTCATCAGGGGTTGCTGCAAGGAGGTAAGGCCATTCATTGCAGATCCCCCTGTTGGCAAGACTTCCAGCGCATGCAGCGCGTGCCGACGATAGGCGGCCCCGCTGGGGGCGTCAGTACGATGTCGAACATACGCGGAGAGCCCGGTCGGCATGGCCGTGGCCGACCCAGCTGACCGCTCGGCCGCGAAACTGCGGTGCGGGTCCGGCGAACACGGACACCACGGCAATCAGGATGGATCGGGCCCGGGCCGGCCCCGGCTTGAGGCAGTCTCCGCGCCTGGCCAGTAGGCTGCGCGTCCAAAGTGCTTGTACACGGCAGTTTCCATCTCGCGCCAGAGGGGCACGGCCGGGTCGTACCAGGGCGCCTGCTTCAGGGCTTCGCGCGTCAGGTCGACCCGCACGGCGCGCTCCGATCTTCGTGCCCCATCTGGCCTTCAGCATCGGCGTGCTGCGGGCGATGCTCAGCATCGGAGTGCTGATCTACTTCATCCCGCCGCCCGGGCCGGGCGCCGGCGGCTCCTTAGACCTCGACAGGACGGCACGCTGCGATGGCAACGGGACGAGTGTGCGCTGTCGCACCGACCCAGTCCAACGAGCTGAGCAGACTCGCGATCGCGCCAGGACTGCGTGCAGAGCTTGCAAACCCGATCCGGCGGCATTGGGCGTGCTGACGTCGCCAACGCAACAACGCAGCGCAACGACCGACGTCAATGGATGTCTGGAAGAGCAAGACGCGACAGTCCAGCGTCACGGCTCCCGAAATCACTGAACCGCCGTCGAACCGATTCGATCTGTCGACCATCAGGCCCTGGACGGCATCGACAACCCGCGGCCTGACAAGACCTGTCGCAGCCGCAACCCAAGGAAGCCCCATGAATCTCCGTGCCTTCTCCTTGACCCTGGTGCTGGCCCTTGTCTTGTTGGCAGCGTTTGCCACCCTCAACTGGGTGGCGATCGCAGCGCCCAGCACCTTGAGCCTTGGCTTTGCCGCAGTCACCGCTCCGCTTGGATTGGTCTTGCTGGGCTTCACGGTGGCGATCAGTGGCCTGTTCATCGTCTACATCCTGCTCCTGCAGGCCGGCGTCATACTCGAAGCGCGCCGCTTGACAAAAGAGGTCAAGACGCAGCGCGAGCTGGCGGATACGGCAGAAGCTTCTCGATTCACCGAGTTGCGGACCTTGCTGGAAGGCGAACTGCGCAAGATCGAAGCGCAGGGCGCCGCCTCCAACAGCGCATTCGTCGTCCGGATCGAGCAATTGGAACGGGGCATGCAAGACAAGCTGGCTGAAGCCACGGGTTCGCTGTCGGCCTATCTGGGCGAGATCGAGGACAAGCTCGACCGCACCCTGGCCCCGGCACAGGCACGGATCATGGCGCCGCAAGCACTGCGCTGAGCCTTCGCGCCGCGGGTCGAGCAGCAGCGCCGCATCAACGCCGCAGCAGCGCCACATCAGCGCGGACAGTAACGGACGCCAGGCCGCCCGCTACCGCTCCTGCAGGCGTTGAAGCAAGTCGTGTGTGGGATAGCCGTCCGCGGCCAGGCCCAGGCTGCGCTGGTAGCGACGCAGGGCGGCGCGTGTCGCCGGCCCCATCACCCCGTCGGGCGTGCCGCTGTCAAAGCCGCGCTCATTGAGGGCGGCCTGAAGCGCCAGCATCTGGCCGCGGTCCAGTGCCCGCAGGTCGCGTGGCCAGGGCGTCTGCACGCCGGGGCCGCCGGCCAGACCTTGCGCGAGCAGACCGACCGCCAGCGCGTAGCTGGTCGAGTTGTTGTAGCGCAGGATCGCCCGGAAGTTGGCGCCGACCATGAACGCGGGCCCGCTGGCGCCTGCGGGCAGCAGGATCATGGCGTCAGTGATATCCGGCAACGCTGTGCCGTCCAAGGCTTGCACGCCCTCGGCTGCCCACTGGCTGGCAGGCTGCCGGACTGCGGCGTCGGCCCGGCCGGCATCGAAGCTTGGCGGCAGTCGCACCTCGACGCCCCAGGGCTGATTGGCCTGCCATCCCGATCGGGCCAGGTAGTTCGCGGTCGAGGCCATCACGTCGGCCATGCTGCCCCAGATGTCGCGCCGGCCATCGCCATCGCCATCCACGGCATGGGCCAGGTAGCTGGCCGGCAGGAACTGGGTCTGACCCATGGCCCCGGCCCAGGACCCCATCATCTGCGCGCGGTCGATGTCACCGTTCTGCAGGATCTTCAGCGCGGCCAGCAATTGGCCACGCGCCCAGTCCTCGCGTCGCCCCTCGAAGCCCAGCGTTGCCAGCGCATCGATGGTGGAGAGATCACCCGTGTTGGCGCCATAGCTGCTTTCCATGCCCCAGATGGCCACCACGATCTCGGGCGGGACACCGTAGCGTGCGGCCGCGGCGTCAGCCTCAGCGCGAACCTGCGACAGCTTGTCCTGACCCGCAGCGATGCGTTGCGGTGTCACGGTGCGGTCCAGGTAGTCCCAGACCGTGCGCGTGAACTCCGGTTGCACACGATCGAGTTCGACCACGCGCGGCAGGTATCGGACTTCACTGAAGGCGGCGCGCAGCGTCTCGTCACCGATGCCAGCGGTGCGCGCGCTGGCCACAAAGATCTCGACCCAGGCGGCAAAGCCTTGCTGCTGCGACGCTTGGACCGGCGCTGTTGTCTCCACCGGCAGGTGGAGCGTTGCGGGGTCCGGCGTTGGGGGTGCCGTCACCGGCGACGATGCACAACCCGCCAGCAACGTGCACGCGAGCGCCGTGAACGCGAGCCGATGGCGAAGAGTCTGCGGGGTGGTGAAGGAGTGCATCAGACGACTCTTGCTTCGAGATCGAACAGGGCCGCGCCCTGCGTCCACTTGCTTTGGCGGCGTTCGTACCGACATGGCCAGACTATGCGCCGCATTCCGCTGATCCTGATTTCCATGCTGCTGCATGCCTACGTCGGCCTGCGCCTGGTGCCGCCAATCGCCCACTGGCCTGCAGCAGGCGCTGCGCTGGGGGTGCTGCTCGCCGCTTCGGCCTTGCTGTTGCCGCTGTCCCTGATGGGCCGCAGCCTGCGCTGGGCGAGTGCGCGCACCGTCCTGGTCTGGTCGGGCATGCTGGCAATGGGCTTGTTCTCGTCGCTGTTCGTGCTGACGGTGCTGCGCGATGTGCTGGTGCTGACCTTGACTGCCCTGGTCGCCCTGTGGCCGGGTGCCCTGGAGCTTGAAGTGATCGGCCGGTTCACCGCCTGGGCCGTGCTGGCCACGGCCGCGACAGTGACCATCCTGGGCGCCTGGAACGCACGCCGCACAGCCGCTGTCGTGCGCGTGGATGTGCCCTTGCCCGGCCTGCCGGACTCCCTGCACGGCTTCACCATCGCGCTGATCAGCGACATCCACGTCGGGCCGACCATCCGCGGCGGCTACGTTCAGGCCATCGTGGACCGGGTCAACCAGCTTGAGGCCGACATGGTGGCGGTCACCGGTGACCTGGTCGACGGCAGCGTTGTCGAGTTGGCCGGGCACGTGGCGCCGCTGGCCGCGCTGAAGTCGCGCCACGGCACCTTCTTCGTCACCGGCAACCACGAGTACTACAGCGGCGCCCATGCCTGGATCGCCGAGTTGCGACGCCTGGACGTGCGCGTGCTGCTCAACGAACACGTGGTGCTGCGGCACGACGGCAACGACGTGGTCGTCGCAGGGGTCACCGATCACAGTGCGCACCATTTCGACATCAGCCATCGCAGTGACCCTCAGGCATCGGTTCTGGGGGCGCCCATGGGCGCGCAGCTGAGGCTGCTGCTCGCGCACCAACCACGCAGTGCGTTGGCGGCGGCAGGGCTGGGCTTCCACCTTCAGCTCTCGGGCCATACCCACGGCGGCCAGTTCTGGCCCTGGAACCTGTTCGTGCGCTGGCAGCAGCCGTTCAGCGCGGGCCTGCATCGCCTGCGGGACCTGTGGATCTACACCAGCCGCGGAACCGGCTACTGGGGTCCGCCCAAGCGCTTCGGAGCGCCATCGGAGATCACGCAGTTGCGGATGGTGCATGCCTGATCGGTTCTGGCCACTGAACTCATGTATCCCTGCCGTTGCGTGAAGGCAAGGGCCGCGCCATCAGGACAGCCGCTGCCCCCATGACAGCGCCGGCAAGCGCCGCCACCAGCACGGGTGAGCGGCGCTGCCTGCGAGACGGACGCTTGGCTTCAAGCACGGATTCGCGATGTGGCAGGGCGCCGACGACAGCAGGCGCGCCGGATGTGCTTCGCTCGGGCGTGGGCGGCGCGTTGCGGGCCTTCTCGGCGGTGCGCTCGGCATGATGCCGTCGCGATCCAAAGCGCTGGGCGTAGACCCAGGTGAACTCGGCGCCGACCAGAAATATCTGCGCGGAGTAGTAGACCCACACGAAGACCACGGCAACCGAACCCGCAGCCCCAAAGCCGCTGGCGACGCCGGTCTTGCCGATGTACAGGCTGATGAGAAAGCGCCCAGCCGTGAACAGCAGGGCCGTCACGGCGGCTCCGACCCACACGTCACCCCAACTCACCTTGACGCGTGGCATCAGCTTGTAGATCAGCGCAAAGACCGTCGTCGTCATGAAGAAGCCGACAACGATATTGATGATCTGTGCCAACAGTTCCCAGCCCACGAACCAGCCGCTCCACCATTTGCCGAGCGCCGCAATTCCCGCCCCGGCTACAAGGGACACCATCAGCAGGAACGCTATTCCCAGGATCATGCCGAACGAAAGCAGTCGGGTGCGCACCAGCGTCACGAGCCCGTTCGATGTCGCGCGGGCCGGGGCTCGCCAGATGCGGTCGAGCGCGTCTTGCAACTCGCCGAAGACGGTGGTGGCGCCGATCAGCAGCACCACCACTCCGAGCACCGTGCCCACGATGCCGGTGCTGGGCTTGCTGACGCTGCTGAGGAGATCTTGAATGCCCTTCGCGGCTTCGGCGCCCATCAAGCCATCGATCTGGGAAAAGATTGCCCCTCTGACGGCGTCGGCGCCGAAGATCAAGCCGGCCACCGAGATCACGATCACCAGCAGCGGCGCGAGCGAGAACACGGTGTAGTACGACAGCGCAGCACCCATGCTGGGCGCATAGTCGTCGAGCCAAGCCGCCAGCGCGGCCTTGATCATGCCCCACCATTGCCTCGCCGACCACCGCGATGCCTGCTGCATCGACTTCTTGGCTCCAGCGCTGGCTTCGCGGGCAGTGTTGTCGGCCGACGCTGCGGCGGTGGCCTGGGCTTGGCGGGTCGTGGGTGCGTGGGTCACGAGTGGGTCGTCCGGGTCGGAAGCAGCGCACGGCCGACGGCGCTGCTGGCTTTGAACAGGTCAAATGACCGGGCCGCCAGACAGCTGCGTCCGACAGGTATGTGCTGTGCCCGCAGTACCGACGCCGGCATGTCCAGTGCTGGTGCGCAATGCAAACGAGACCTTGGTGGGATTGACCACGGCAAGACGCTCAAGTCCCGTCCGATTCAGCGATCAGAGGTCCTACACCACTCAAAGGATTATTTGTCGATGCAGTTCAAATAGCGACAGCGTATGGCGCGTGACGATGTAGGACATCAGGCGGGCCTGGTCTGCCCTACCCGGCCTCTCTGACGCGACGACCCGAAGGCGGCTTTGCGGCAGGCCATCGGCACACCGGGATGAGGGTGCGGTCCTACCTGCGAAAGTCCGGCAGCCCGACAGACAGGACGCATTTGCAGGACGAATACTGCCCGCTGCGTCAACCACTCAGCTCCATGGAGATCACATGAACCCAGACACCAGCGCCCACATCGAGCCGTCCAAGCATTCGACCGAACAGGTCGACGAGTTTCTCCGCCAGGTGGAGGACAACGTCGACGCGTCCAATGGAGCCGGCTCGCCCGCCATCAAGCCCAACAAGAATCTGGGCGAGGATGGCAAGCCCTGTACCGACACCCAGGAGAATCAGAGCCTTTGAAGCTCTTGCCACCTGGCGGGGGAAGCGGCGCCCCCGTCAGGCCTTGCCTTGCGAGCAACGCTGGGTAATCGTCGTTGGCGCGCTTGCCGCTCGCGCGCCGCTGGCGCAGCCGGCCGCCGTGTTTGGCGGCATGATGGGGCCATGCTCAAAACCCTGAACGACCTGCTCGACCGCCTGCTGCCGCCGCCGGCGCAGGCCAGCCCTGAAGCGGCCGAGCACCTGCTGCAACTCGCTACGGCCGTCATGCTGGTGGAAGTGATGCGCGCCGACACCAGCTTCCATGCCGGTGAGCGCGAGGCTGTGCGCGCTGCCTTGCGCGACAAGTTCGCGCTGAGTGACGACGAGGCGCAACGCCTGGCCGAACTGGCCGAGCTGACGGCGCGTGACGCCACCGATCTGTTCAGCTTCACGTCGCGCATCAACGAGCACTTCGACATGCCGCAGAAGTTGCGCATGGTGGAACACATGTGGCGTGTGGCCTATGCCGACGGGCACCTCGGCGACCACGAGCGCCACGTGCTGTGGCGCGTCGCCGACCTGCTGCATGTGCCACAGGGGGCGTACGCCCACGCGCGCCTGCGCGCTCAGCAGGTCGCACCTGGAAAGGGATGAGCTGCCATGCGTCATGCCCGCCCGCCGGCGTATGACTGCATGGACGATCTTTTCGGACTTCAAGGGCGCACCGAGGCAACTGCGCCAGCGCGGGCGGGTCATGCGGGGCAGTTGGCCGGCTGTAGATCATCCAACCAAGTTCGCCTCGCGCTGGGTCATGCGTCGGATGGTCTGCGCGATGTCTTCTGGCGAAAGCACGAAGTCGACGCAGCCGGTAGCGATTGCGCTTTCCGGCATGTCGGGCTGCTTGGCGGTATCCAGCTTCTGCGCGATGGTGATGCCCCCCACCTGCCGAATGCCACACAACGCAGCAGCACCGTCGCCGTCGTAGCCCGACACGATAACGGCGATCAGCTTTCCATCCCAATGCGCGATGAGCGAGCGCAGGAAGACAGTAATGACATCAGGCCAGCCGCGTGGTTTGGAAAGCGGCCTGAGCCGAAACTCACCGTCCTCGGCGTGCAGGTCGCGGTTCTCCGGGATGATGAAAACCCGGTTGGGTTCGATCTGCAACCGGTCGATGATGAGTTCGACCGGCATCGCGGTGTACTTTGGCAGGATCGTGTGGAGTTGCGTCGGAAAGCGGGTGATGTGATTGACGATGACAACCGCCACGCCCAGATCCACCGGCAGACATTTCAGCAGCCGGATGTAGGCGTCAAGTCCGCCCGCCGAACCGCCCACGCAAACCACCGGGAAGTCCTTGCGTGCAACTGGTTGGGTGGAGCCCAAGCCGTTCACTCGAGCGGGCTGGCGAGGCCTTTGCTGCGGATAGCGGCGCCGCGCGGAATTGCCCTCAGCAGGGTCTTCGTGGACCTTGTCGGGTGCCATGGTCATCCTTGCGTGATCTGTGAGATTCGCGGAATGGCGCGGCTCGTAAGAACGGCGCCTGCACAAGTTCCGTGACAGTAGGCAACGTGCGAAGAAGCGTCTGTTCGGCTTCGTACGATGGCGAAGACAGTCGACAAGCGACGCGCCCTGGTGAGGACTGCTGCCGCTGATCACCACGCGGACCAGCCGCGCGGAAGCGGCGCGACGGACATCACCCGCATTGCCGACCAGCCCTCGCGGGCATTGCGCCGTCTCGACACCTTAGTGACGGGCAGCATTGCCGGAGCGCGCTACTTGCGTGCTGCCGAACATCGCGCTCTGCCAGCGCCTGCCGGCTTCACAGCCGCGCTGATGTCTCCGAAGCTTTGAGCACCTGTGTTCGGCATCTGACGGACAGTCGTGGCTTGGACTCGCGCGCTGATTGCACCCACTCCGACCCAGCGCAGGGGCAGCGTGCCGCCGGCCTGCAGGAGCACGGGAGCTGACGTCGACAAACCCGAGGCTCTAGCTGCTGGGTGCTGCCATCGCCACAAATGCCGGGTTCGGCAGAGCGACTGTCCTATTCATGCGGCTTCGTCGCCCGAAGCCTCCAGGTGGCAAAACCCCTTGACCCGCGCCTGAAGCGTACTCGCGATGGCACGCGCTTCCTCGGGGCTGGTGCCCGCCTTCAGGCGCATCGACAAGGTGCCGCGTGCACTGGCGTCACCCGACCCCGCGAGCGGTTCGCAGACGATGGTGATCGGGGCTTCGTCCGGCTCATGTTCGGCGGGCGCCAGTTCTCGGACGATGTATTCGTAGACGGCAGAACTAGGTATCGACATTCATGCACCCTGGGGTAGGCAGTTCGCCAAGGTAACGTCTGGGCGGCTTGCACTCTGTGCGGCGCCGAACCGACCAGGTCAGTCTCCGCGCGCCACCTTGGGTGCCATCGCGTCGAAGCCGGCACTGAAGTCGAGCACCTCTTCGTCGGCGATCTGCCGGCCATCACCGTCGGCTACTGGCCGTGGTGTTGGCGCGCAGGATGGCCTGGATTGTCGCCATCGCAAACACCTCGGGCGCCTTGGGCACCCGCGGGTTCCCCGTCGGCGAACAATGGCCCCGTCGCAATAGCCGGTGCGCCACCGAACAGACGCGGCCAAACCGGCGAGCTACAAGCGGCGTGACGCATCGGCTGACATCCCGACGGTGGCTGTGCTTGTCCCCTGCTCGCCTTTGACCCGACCTGCTTTCGCCGGACCACCCGGTGATCGTCGGTTGCCGCAACAAGCGGCAACCCCAACGGCCCATACACCCGACAGGAGAGCTGATGAGAGCCGACGCAGACAGGGTGGCCGCCGGCTGCATGGGCCGGCTGGCCGGCCGCCGAGCGTGACATGTCCCGGCGCACGCTGAGGTTCCTCGCCGGCCTCGTGCTGGCAGCGCTTGGGCTGTTGGGTCTGCAGCTTCAAGCCGCCCGCCTGGCTATGGCCCAAGCACTGCCTGCGAAGCCGATCGTCTATGTATTGCCCATCGAAGGCGTGATCGACCTTGGCTTGGCGCCTTTCGTCCAGCGCGTCATCGACGAAGCCACCCAGGTGGGCGCTGCGGCGGTGATTCTTCAGATCGACACGTTCGGCGGGCGCGTCGATGCGGCGGTGCAGATCCGCGATGCCTTGCTCAACGCGAAGCTTCGCACGGTCGGCTTCGTCAACAAGCGCGCCATCTCCGCGGGCGCCCTGATCGGCCTGGCCACGCAGACCTTGGTGATGTCCACCGGCAGCACGATCGGCGCGGCAGCGCCGGTGCAGACCGGCGCACCCGGCGCGGCGGCCAAGCCGGCGGAAGAGAAGACGGTGTCGTACGTGCGCAAGGAATTCCGCGCCACGGCCGAGGCCCGCAAGCGCCCGCTGCTGCTGGCCGAGGCCATGGTCGATGCCGACGTCGAAGTGCCGGGCATCGCGGACAAGGGCAAGCTGCTGACGCTGACGACCGAGGAAGCGCTGAAGCACAAGGTCGCCGACTTCTCGGCCGACACGCTGGAAGGCGTGCTGTCGAAGCTGGGGCTCGAGGGCGCAGAGCTTCGCTCGGCAGCACCGCACTGGGCCGAACAGCTGGTGCGCTTTCTTACCCACCCGGTGCTGAGCTCGCTGCTGATCACGGTCGGCATGCTCGGCATCATGGTCGAGTTGCGAACCCCCGGCTTCGGCCTCGCCGGTGGGATCGGCATCGCCAGCCTGGGGCTCTTCTTCTGGGGTCACTGGCTGGTGCAACTGGCGGGCTGGGAAGAGCTGCTGCTGGCGGCTGCGGGGCTGGCACTGCTGGTTGCCGAAGTCTTCTTCATCCCGGGCTTCGGCGTGGCCGGGGCGCTGGGCATCGCAGCCCTGCTCGGGGCACTCGTGCTCAGCATGACCGGGGCCGGCGACACGGCAGCCTTCGTCGTCGCAGCGGTCGGGCGTGTCGTCACTGCCCTGCTGGTCGCACTGGTGGCCGGCCTGGCGCTGCTGCGCTTGCTCCCGCGCCTGCCCTTTGCACGCCGCATGGTGCTGGAGTCCAACCTCGGCACAGGCCCGGCCTACGGCTCGGCGCCGCTGTCCGATCAACGCTGGATCGGCAAGCGCGGTCACGCCGCTTCGGTGCTGCGGCCCGCGGGCATCGCCGACATCGAGGGCGAGCGCGTCGACGTGGTGTCCGACGGTGCGCTCATCGAGCGCGGCACGCCCATCCAGGTGATCCACGTCGACGGCAACCGCATCGTCGTGCGGCAGACGTCCCATCCCGCATCCGCCCCCACCGAATCACAGCATGAGGAATGACCCATGAACGAACTGATGTCAGGCCTTGCAGGCAGCGTCGGCCTGCTGGTGGCCGTGGTCGCCACACTGGCCGTGCTGCTCTATCTGGTGCCCATACCGCTGTGGATTGCGGCCTGGGCCTCCGGCGCCTATGTGGGCCTGTTCACGCTGATCGCCATGCGCTTGCGGCGCGTGCCGCCGTCAACCATCGTCACGGCGCGCATCAGCGCGGCCAAGGCCGGCATCGAGATGTCGATCAATGACCTGGAGGCGCACTTCCTGGCCGGCGGCAACGTGACCCGGGTCGTCAACGCGATGATCTCGGCCGACAAGGCGAACATCCCGCTGCCCTTCAAGCGCGCGGCAGCCATCGACCTGGCCGGGCGCAATGTGCTGGAGGCGGTGCAGATGTCGGTGCTGCCAAAGGTCATCGAGACCCCACGCATCGCCGCCGTGGCCAAGGATGGCATCCAGCTCATTGCGGTGTCTCGCGTGACGGTGCGCACCAACATCGACAGGCTGGTGGGCGGCGCCGGCGAAGAGACGATCATGGCGCGCGTCGGCGAAGGCATGGTCAGCACCATCGGCTCGGCCAAGAGCCACAAGGACGTGCTGGAGAACCCCGACCACATCTCCAAGCACATCCTGGCCAAGGGCCTGGACGCTGGCACGGCCTACGAGATCCTGTCGATCGACATCGCCGACGTCGACGTGGGCGAGAACATCGGCGCCAAGCTGCAGATCGACCAGGCCAATGCCGACAAGCAGATCGCCCAGGCCAAGGCCGAAGAGCGGCGCGCCATGGCCGTGGCGCTGGAGCAGGAGATGCGCGCCCGCGTGGTGGAGGCCGAGGCCGAAGTGCCGCGCGCCATGGCCGAGGCCTTCCGCGCCGGCAACCTGGGCATCATGGACTACTACCGCATGAAGAACATGCAGGCCGACACCGCGATGCGTGAAGAGATCGCCAGCACGGGCGACGACGCCACCGGCGGCCAGAAGAAGTAGCCGGGGCATCCCATGCGCGATTTTCCCCAGGAACTGGTCTTCGCCTTCGTCTTCGGGGCCGTCTGGCTGGCGCAGCTTGTGTACAAGCTGTTGCGCCGCAAGGCCGCAGACGTGCAGGCGCAGGCCGACCCGGAAGGCGACGCGCTGGCAGCGCCTCTGCCCTTGCGGGCCGACCCAGAATCGATGCAAGCCGCTGCAGCCCCCGCATCGAGGCCCGTCGCGGTGCTGCAGGAAACCCCTGCCGCCGTGGCGCCGCGCCGTGCTTCACCTTCAGTACGCCCCCCTGTGCGCCGCTTCTCTAGGCAGGGGCTGTTCCGGAATCGGCGCGCGGTCCAGGACGCAGTCGTCATCGCAGCCATTCTGCAGCCCTGCCACGCACAGCGACCGCATGACCCCGGGTGAGCGGAAGCCGTTGCGCGCTTGCGGACCGGCTGGGCGATCACACGCTCGATTACATCGAACGTTTGCTGCTGAACACAGTCCATCGGTTCGTTGCCGTTCGGCCAGATGACGAACAAGGGCCCCCACCTGAGCCGAAGCCCGGCCGAACCCCATTCCCGACAAATCGGAGACCGCATGACCCATCCCCTCAACCACCAGGCAATGGCCGAACTCACGGCGTTTGCAACGCCGCCCTGCCTGTCGCTCTACCAGCCCACCCACCGCCGCCACCCGGAGAACCAGCAGGACCCGATCCGCTTTCGCCATGGCATCGAAGCGCTGTCGATCTCGCTGCGTCAGCAGTACAGCGCGGCCCAGATTCAGGCCTTGCTGGCCCCGTTTCAGGCACTGGCAGACGACACTGTCTTCTGGAACCACACGCAGGACGGCCTGGCCGTGCTCGGTGGTACGGGCATGTTCCGCGTGTTCGTGCTGCCCCGCGCGGTGGCCGAGTTGGCCGTGGTGGCCGACAGTTTTCACACCAAGCCGCTGCGTCGCCTGCTGCAGTCCGCCGGCCGCTACCAGGTGCTGGGCCTGAGCCTGCAGAAGATACGGCTGTTCGAGGGCGATCGAGAGACCATCGCAGAGCTCGAACTCGCACCCGGCGTTCCGCAAACCATCACCGACGCCCTGGGCGACGAGTTCACCGAGCCGCACCACACGGTGTCTTCCCACGGCGGCATCGGCGGCGGCAGTGCGCCCATGCACCACGGCCAGGGTGGCAAGAAGGACGAGGTCGACAAGGATGCCGAACGCTTCTTCCGCGCCGTCGACCGGGCTGTGACCGAGCACCACTCCAAGCCCTCCGGTCTGCCCATGATTCTGGCGGCGCTGCCGGAGCACCACCACCTGTTCCGCAAGGTCAGCCACAACGCGCTGCTGCTGGATACGGGCATCGACGTCAACCCCGACGCCTTGAGCCCGGACCAGCTGCGCCAGCGTGCTTGGGCGGCGGTAGAGCCTCAGTACCTGGCGCAGCAGGCGCGCTGGGTCGACGAGTTCGGTGCAGCACGTGCCAAGGGCCTGGGAAGCGACAACCTGGCCGACGTGGCCCGGGCCGCCGCGGCGGGCCGCGTGGCCATGTTGCTGATCGAGGCCGAACGCCAGCTCGCCGGCCATCTGGACGACAGCAGTGGACGCATCATCGCCGCCGAGCTGGCCAACCCACGCATCGACGACCTGCTTGACGACCTGGGTGAACTGGTCCTCAAGAGGGGCGGCCGGGTGCATGTGCTGCCGGCAGATCGCATGCCGGGCAGCGCCGGGCTGGCCGCCACCTATCGCCATTGAACCCCACCGGAACGAAGCAGCCATGAAGATCCAGGTCAACACCGATGTCCACTTCGAGGGCAGCGAGGCACTGTCCACGCGCGTCAGCGCCACCGTGGAACGCGCTCTGCAGCGCTTCCAGGACCAGGTCACGCGGGTCGAAGTCCACCTGAGCGACCAGAACGGTGGCAAGAGCGGCCGGACCGACAAGCGCTGCGTCATGGAAGTGCGGCTCGAGGGCCGCCAGCCCATTGCGGCCACCGATGAAGCCGCGACGCTGGACCAGGCGGTGCGCGGCGCTGCCGACAGACTCGCCAGGCTGGTCGACAGCCAGCTCGGGCGCGCGGCCAGCAGCGACCGGTCACCCGTCAAGCCGGCAGCCGAGTGAGTTGGGTGTGGGCGAAGGCACCGCGCGCGCGGCCTGTAGCACCCGGCGCCTACTGCGTTCGCGTCACCTTGCGCAGGTGGCGCGGCTGGTCGGGGTCGTAGCCACGCGCCACCGCCAGCTGCGCAGCCAGACCGTAGAAGGCCTGCACGGCAACGATGGGGTCGAGGTCGGGCGTGGGCGCGGTGGGCAGCGTGAGGTCGCGCGTGGGCACATTGTCGGGTGCGGCCAGCAGCACGCGCGCGCCGCGCTGGCGCATCGCAGCAGCCAACTCGACAAGGCCAGCCAAAGCCGGCCCGCGAGTGGCGAAGATCAGCAGCGGGTAACCCGGGTCGATGAGTGCCATAGGGCCGTGCTGGATCTCGGCCCCGCTGAAGGCCTCGGCCTGCAGCGACGAGGTTTCCTTGAGCTTCAACGCCGCTTCGCAGGCCACGGCATAACCAGGGCCGCGGGCCACCACCATGGCGGCACGCGCGGGCACCAGCACGTCGAGCGCGGCTGACCAGTCGATACGCGTGGCCACTTGCAGCGCTTCGGGCAGGGCCTGCAGTGCGGCTTGCAAAGCTGCGTCGTCCTGCCAGTGCGCGACGAGGCGCGCGCCAGCCACCAGGCTGGCGATGAAACTCTTGGTGGCCGCAACGCTGCGCTCCGGGCCGGCGTGCAGCGGGAGCACCCACTCGGCCGCCCGGGCCAGCGGCGACGCGGCGTCGTTGACCAGTGCCACCGTGGTGGCGCCGCCAGCGCGGAAGTAACCGATGGGCTCGACGACATCGGGGCTCTGACCCGACTGCGACATAGCCACAGCCAACGTCTGCCGCGCTTGCAGCGGTGACTTGTACAGCGTCACCAGCGACATCGGCAGCGAAGCCACGATGCGCCCCATGCGCGACATCACGAGATAACCCAGGTAGGCCGCGGCGTGGTCGGAACTGCCGCGCGCCACCGTCAGCGCCACGGTCGGCGGCTGCTCACGCAAGGTGCGGCCCAGCGCCGCATAGGCGGGGGCGTCAGCGGCCAGCTGGCGTGCCACGCACGCGGCCGCCGAGCGGGCTTCTTCGAGCATCAACGAAGTCAAGAGAACTCCTGTTCGGCGCTCGCATCATCGTCCAAGCCACTCTGCCCTTCCGCGGCTGCGGTTGCTGGCAGTTCGCGGCCACCCGGCTGCAGCGCCTGCGCAGCACGGCGCCCACCTGCGCCAGACCACTCAGCCCGCGCTGCGCCAAGCGTCAGGCGGCAGGTCAGATCTCTTCGTTCAAGTCGCGAAACTCCCGCCTGAACTACCAGCCCTCGAATGCAGGGACCATGCGGCCGTGCTAGTGCGGCGTTCAGATCTGAAGGCGGGCAGCATTGCGACGGTATGGCGGCCGCACTATGCTGACGAAGCTGCGCTCTTGCCAAGGTCCCTGCCTCGCTGTGACTTTTCATCCTCTCCCGCTTGCCGCAGTACTTCATGGGCACACCTTGCTCGCCCACCAGACAGCGAATCCAGGGCGGGTACGCAGTCTTTCCGGCGTTGTGGGGCCCGGACTACTTCAACTGGGGGGGCCGGCATGGGGCGGCTCGCCACACCGCTTGGCCTGCACCCTGCCAGCACGATCACATCGTCGAACGCCGGAAGTTGCGCCTCCACGGATGCGGCACGCCAACGGGAGGCAATCTCATACCGTCACGGTGCCGCTGCCATCCAATGCTGCAGCGACGCGCCGCAACCGGCTCTCTGCCTCGTCCGCCACGGTCTTGACGCCAGGCTTGCCGACCAGAGCGACCATGGTCTGTGGGTCCAGGAACCCGACCACGACGCGGCCAGGCGCTTCCTCGCGAACGATCACGTTGCACGGCAGCAGCAGACCGATGTCGGGTTCGGCCTGCAAGGCTTGCTGCGCGAGCGGCGGGTTGCAGGCGCCCAGGATGCGGTACGGCGGCATGGCCGCGCCCAGCTTCTCCTTCATCGCCCGTTGGATATCGATATCGCTCAGCACCCCGAACCCTTCGGCCTTCAGCGCAGCCGTCGTCCTTGTCAGTGCCTCTTCGAACGACAGGCTGGTGAGCGTGGTGGTGAATCCGTACATGTCAAACCTCACAAAGTGTCGTGGCCGCGGGTACCGCGGAGATGGGATCGAAAGCCCTGCCGCATAGGGCGTGGCAGCCGTGTCCCGCAGTATCGAGACCGCTCTCGCTCAGTGTGGAGCATCCCTGGGCGCGCTGTCTGCGGTATTGCGAACACACCTCCAGGACCTGGCTCAATCTCTGCTGGCCACCGTGGCACTGGCGCTCGCCGTCCATTTCGTGATCAGCGACTGACACGGTCTGCCCGGATGCAGCCTTGCGATGGGTGGGCCGCTCTGTGCGCCGGGAGGCTCCGGCCGACATGGGCACGACGATTGCCCGCAAGGCAACGACCCCGTTACGCCGCACCCGGCGTGAGGGGCCTCCCCGCCAATTGGGGCAATAAAGGAGCCGGCATGCTGAAGTGGGCGATTCTGTTCTTCATCATTTCTTTGATCGCAGGGTTCTTTGGATTCAGCGGCGTCGCATCGGGTGCAAAGTCGATCGCGAAGTTCCTGTTCGTCATCGCCCTGCTGATTTTCCTCGTGGTGCTGGTATTCGGTGTCCTCCTCGGCACATTGGTCTTCTGACGCGACCGCCGGCCTCACTCCCAGCGTCAACAACATTAGGCGTTCAACCCACCGTCATGTCGGAGTCGATGGCCGTAACGTAACGCATCCTCTTCGCCGCGGCGGTGGAAGTCGGCCTGGTTCTTCTGTGGCAGCTTGCGGACGTGCTGGTCTTGACGCTCCGGCGCAATCGTCATCGCCGCCGTCGTGCGTGGGCTCGCGAGGTGCTTCGAGGGCAGGTTCGGGCTGTCCACAAACGCATCCGGCAGCGTGAGTACGCGATCGATTCCGGCGCTGCTGGGCTGAGCGTTCTGGATCGTCGGCGGCGCTTCGACCGATCAGATCGGCCAGTTGCGCGAGGGCATTCCGCAGGCGTGGGCCCGTGGGCCACAAGTGGGCCGCATGTGGCCCATTTGTAGCCCATGCAGCCCAAAAAACGAAGGGCCTAGCCGAAGCTAAGCCCTTGTTTTTACTACTATTTTCTGGTGCCGGTGGCCGGAATCGAACTGGCGACCTTCGCATTACGAATGCGCTGCTCTACCAACTGAGCTACACCGGCGTAAAGCCAAGCATTATAGCCCGCCAAGAGGGCGACCCCCAGGGCCTCGGGCTGAGCAGCGCGTCACGCTTCGGGCTTGCTGGCGCAGGGCCGCAGAATCACTGCATGCCCATCCCTGCGCACCTGCTGAACGACGCGAGCCTGCGCCCGCACTGGCGCGCGCTGTTGCTGGCCCTGCTGCTGGCGGTGGCCTGGCTGGCTTTCATGACCGACCCGCCCGATCCCGGCCTGCCCCAGGGTGACAAGGCCAACCACCTGCTGGCCTTTGCCGTGCTGGCGGGCGTGGCCAGCCTGTGTGCCACACCGGGTTGGCCACAGGCGGCGCAAGCCGCAGCAGGCCTGCTGGCCTATGGCGGGTTCATCGAGGCCGTGCAGACGCAGCTGCCTGGCCGCAGCGGTGAGTGGCCTGACCTGCTGGCCGATGCGCTGGGCATCGCGCTCGGGCTGGCCGCCACCGCCTTGATGCGCCGTCTGGCGCCTGCAGATCGGGGCTGACACTGGCTCACTCTGTGAGCCAGTGGGGCAAGAGACTGTCTCCACGACGCCGGGCACTTTGCCCGGGGCGCACCGGAGACGACGATGAACCAGGTTGCCCTCGCTCTCGAGACCCCCGCGGCCGAAGCCGCTGATCGCCGCGGCTTCGACATCGGCTGGGACCACGCCCAGCTGGGCCTGGTGCCCGCGGCAGAACTGCTGCAGGCCGACAACGCGGTGTACCAGGGCTGGCGCGCCGGCCAGGCGGTGCTGGGTCGGCGCGTGCCGGCCTCGTCGCCGGCCACGCGGCAATGGCTGGGCCTGCGCATCCGGGCCTGGCGCGAGGGCGCGGCGCTGGATGCCGAGCAGCTCACGCCCGCAACCGTGGCACGCGCCCTGGCCACGCACTGCCCGGTGCTGCGCCTGCCCCTGGGCGGCGCTGCCAACCAGCCCGACGCCGCGCAGCTGGAGCGGCCCGACCCGACGGCCGCGTGGTCGGCCGGCAACCTGGCGATGCTGAGCCAGCGCGCGGCGCAGGCCTGGCAGGGCATGGACCTGACTCAGTTGCTGCGCCAGGCGCGCACCGCGCAATGGGGCGCCGAACCGGTGTGCGGCCTGGACGCGGCCGCCTGGTGGCGGCTGGCGGCGCTGCGCTCGCTGGCCACTCCCCTGCCCTTTTCCCAGGCCGCGCGCCTGCCGCTGGCGCTGCTGCCGCCGCCGCAGCTGAAACTGGCGAACGCGGTGCAGCGGCTGCAGTGGCTGCTGACGCTGCAGTTCACCACCCCGGGCTGGGCGCAGCGTTGCCGTCGCCTGGTCGGACTGCTGGACGACGCGGCGCAGCGCCACGACTTCAACTTCTTCGTCGCTGCCCTGGCGCCGCGCGTGCTGGAGGCCGACGGCGCGCCGCGTGCGCTGCAGCGGGCGCTGGAAGACGCCTGGCTGCACGAGCGCGTGCAGCGCCGCTGGCAGCAGCTGGCGCTGAACCTGGGCGAGGCCGGCTGCGCGGCGCTGTTGCAGCGCGCCCAGGGCCTGGCCCCTGCGCCGGCCACCAGGCCACGCCACGCCGCAGTGACGCCGCGGCGAGCACAGGCGGCGGCAGCGGCGCTGGCCGCCTAGCGCGCGTCGAAGTCCACGACCACCCGTGCGCTGAGCGGGTGCGCCTGGCAGGTGAGCACGTAGCCGGCGGCCACCTCGGCCGCATCCAGCGCGAAGTTGCGCGCCATGCGCACCTGCCCTTCCACCAGCCGGGCGCGGCAGGTGGCGCAGACGCCCGAGCGGCACGAGTAAGGCAGGTCCAGCCCGGCACGCACGGCGGCGGCCAGGATGCTCTCGTCGCCGGGCATGAAGGCGACTTCGCGCGTGATGCCGTCGCGCAGCACCACCACGGTGGCCGTGGCGGCGTCACCGGCCTGGGGCTGGTGCAGACGCGGGTCGGCGGCTTCGGGCGGGATGCCGAAGCGTTCGACATGCACCTGCTGCGGTGTCAGCCCGGCCGCCAGCAGCGCGGCTTCGACCTCGTCGTTCATGGCATGTGGGCCGCAGACGAAGGCCTGGTCCACCGGCGCCGCCAGACGCAGCAGCGTGGCCATGCGCGCGCCGTCCAGCCGGCCGGTGTTGAGCGGGCTGTCCAACGTCTCGCGCGAGAACACCGCGTTTAGCGCCAGGCGCGTGAGGTGGCGGTTCTTCAGGTCCTCCAGCTCTTCCTTGAACATCGTGGACGCCGTGCTGCGGTTGCCGTACAGCAGCGTGCAACGCACCTTTGGGTCTGCCGCCAGCGCCGCCTTCAGGATGGACAGGATGGGCGTGATGCCGCTGCCACCGGCCACCGCCAGCACATGCCGCGGCCGCTGCTGCAGCGCCGCGCCAAAGCGGCCCTGCGGCGGCAGCACGTCCAGCGTGTCGCCGGGCTGCAGCTGCGTGTGCACCCAGTTCGAGAAGATGCCACCTGGCACCCGGCGCACGCCCACGCGCAGCGGCTCGCCCGGTGCGGCGCAGATCGAGTACGAGCGGCGCAGCTCGACGCCCTGATCCACATGGCGCAGCGTGAGGTACTGGCCGGGCTCGAATCGGAACACATCCTGCAGCGCCGGCGGCAGCTCGAAGCCGACGATCAGCGCATCGTCGCCGTCGGGCTTGAGTTCGCGCACACGCAAGGGGTGGAAGTACAGCCCGCTCATAAGGGCTTGAAATGCTCGAAGGGCTCGCGGCAGGCGCGGCAGCGGTGCAAGGCCTTGCAGGCGGTGGAGCCGAAGGCCGATAGCAGTTCGGTGTCGGCGCTGTTGCAGCGCGGGCAGGCGATGGCGCGCGGACGCCAGAACATCGTGCGCTCTTCGGTGCTGACGGGGCCGGGCGGGGCGATGCCGGCCTGCTGCAGCCGCTGCCGGCCCTGCGCGCTGATCCAGTCGGTGGTCCAGGCCGGCGCCCATTGCTGGGTCACGCGCGCCGGGCCCAGGCCCGCTGCCTGCAGCGCATCGCGCACGGCCGCGGCGATGTCCTCGGTGGCCGGGCAGCCGCTGTAGGTGGGCGTCAACACGACGTGGATGCCGGCGGCGTCTTCCAGCACCTCACGCACGATGCCCAGGTCGCACAGCGAGACCATGGGCAGTTCCGGGTCGGGCACGCCTTGCAGCACGTCCCAGGCGGACTGCACGCGGTCGGTGATGGCCGTGGCAGTCACCACTGCCCGCCCGGAAACTGGCGCTGCAGGCTTTGCATCTCGGCCAGGATGTAGCCCATGTGTTCGCTGTGGCGGCCGCTGCTGCCGTGGCTGCGGAAGGGCGTATCCGGCGGTGGCTGCAGCTGGGCCTGGGCCAGCACCGGGTCCACCACTGCATGCCAGGCCGCGCGGAGCGTGTCGCGCGTCGGGCCCAGGCCGGCGGCCTGGGCTTGCTCATCGATGGCGTCGCGCTCGAACATCTCGGCGGTGTAGGGCCAGGCGCGGATCAGCGCGGCGGCCATGCGGCGCGCCGATTCATCGCTGCCGTCACCCAGGCGAATCACCCAGGCTGCTGCATGGGCCTGGTGGTAGCGCGACTCCTTGATGGCCTTGCCGGCGATGGCCGCGACATCGGCATCGGACGAATCGAGCAGCCGCGCCCACAGCGCGCCCAGCCAGGCCGACAGCAGGAAGTTGCGCAGCACCGTGTCGGCAAAGTCGCCGCCGGGGGCATGCGCGCTGGACTGGCGCAGGGGCTGCTCCACCAGCGTGAGGTTGAAGTAGTCGCGCTGGTCGCGCAGAAAGGCCAGCTGGTCCTCGCTCAGCGCCGTGCCGCCGCCCTGCCCTTGCAGCCGGCCCACGTGCGCCAGCAGCGCGCGTGCCTGGCCCAGCAGGTCCAGCGCCATGTTGGTGAGGGCTATGTCTTCTTCCAGCGCCGGGCCGTGGCCGCACCACTCGGCCAGGCGCTGGGCATGGATCAGGCCGGTGTCGGCGATGCGCAGCAGGTACTGCGCTTGCGGCGTGCGCTGCAACGCGATCGAAGCGGTGGACAAGGCGCTTCTCACATGTGGTCGACCGCGTCCGGCAGCTCGTAGAAGCTGGGATGGCGGTAGACCTTGTCGGCCGCCGGGTCGAACAGCATGTCCTTGTCGCCCGGGTCGCTGGCGGTGATGTCGCTGCTGCGCACCACCCACAGGCTGGCGCCTTCCTGCCGGCGCGTGTAGACCTCGCGCGCCAGTTGCAGCGCCAGGGCCGCGTCGGGCGCGTGCAGGCTGCCGCAGTGCTTGTGGTCCAGGCCGGCGCGGGCGCGCACGAACACCTCCCACAGCGGCCAGTCGGGGGATGAACTCATGCCACGGGCTCCTTGGCCGCTTGATCCTTGGCCGCCTGCTCCCGCGCCGCCTGCTTGCGTGCGTGCGCCAGCGCGGCGTCGCGCACCCAGGCGCCGTCTTCCCAGGCCTTGACGCGCGCCGCCAGGCGCTCGCGGTTGCATTCGCCGTGGCCGCCGACCACGCGCCAGAACTCGTCCCAGGCTATGACGCCAAAGTCGTGGTGGCCGCGCGCTTCATTCCATTTCAACGCGGCGTCGGGCAGCGTCACGCCCAGCACCTGCGCCTGCGGCACACACGCGTCGACGAACTTCTGCCGCAGGTCGTCGTTGCTGATGCGCTTGATGCCCCAGCGCGCGCTCTGCGCGCCGTGCACGCTTTCGCCGTCGGGCGGGCCGAACATCATCAGGCTGGGCCACCACCAGCGGTCCACCGCGTCCTGCACCATGGCGCGCTGCGCGTCGCTGCCGTGCTGCATCATGGCCAGCAGGCTGTCGAAGCCCTGGCGCTGGTGGAAGCTCTCCTCGCGGCACACGCGCACCATGGCGCGCGCATAGGGCGCATAGCTGCAGCGCGTCAGCGGCACCTGGTTCATGATGGCCGCGCCGTCCACCAGCCAGCCGATCACGCCCACGTCGGCCCAGCTCAGCGTGGGGTAGTTGAAGATGCTGCTGTACTTGGCGCGGCCGCTGTGCAGCGCGTCGATCATCTGTTCGCGGCTGCTGCCCAGGGTCTCGGCCGCGGCGTACAGGTACAGGGCATGGCCGGCTTCGTCCTGCACCTTGGCCAGCAGGATGCACTTGCGCTTGAGCGTGGGCGCGCGCGTGACCCAGTTGCCCTCGGGCAGCATGCCCACCCATTCGCTGTGCGCGTGCTGGCTGATCTGGCGCAGCAGCGTCTTGCGGTAATGCTCGGGCATCCAGTCCTTGGCCTCGATGAAGCCGCCTTCGTCGATGCGCGCTTCGAAGCGCGTCTCGAGCGCGGCCTCTTCGGCACTGCGCACGGCCTGTCGCGCCTCTTGCGGGCCGGTGTCCATGGCCTGGGTGTACATGCTGCCCCCTTACTTCGGACGTTTGTCGACCACGCGCCGGGCCTTGCCCACCAGCGTGCGCTCGATGCTGTCGGGCAGGCCCACGTCGACCATGGTGGCCACGCCGATCAGGCTCTTGATGCGATGCTGCAGCTCGAGCGCGATGGCGGCGCGGTTGACGTGCAGGTGCGCGGGCGCGACCTCGCAGCGCACCGTCAACTCGTCGAGCAGGTTCTCGCGCGTGACGACGAGCTGGTACTGGCCTGCCAGTTGCCCCTGCTGCAGCACCAGCTCTTCGATCTGCGTGGGGAACAGGTTGATGCCGCGGATGATGAGCATGTCGTCGCTGCGGCCCACGATCTTGCCCATGCGCCGCATGCTGCGCGCCGTGGGCGGCAGCAGCCGCGTCAGGTCGCGCGTGCGGTAGCGGATCACTGGCAGCGCCTCCTTGCTGAGCGTGGTGAAGACCAGCTCGCCTTCGCTGCCTTCGGGCAAGACTTCACCCGTGTCGGGGTCGATGATCTCGGGGTAGAAATGGTCTTCCCAGATCACCGGGCCGTCCTTGCTCTCGATGCACTCGCAGGCCACGCCCGGGCCCATGACCTCGCTCAGGCCGTAGATGTCGACCGCGTCGATGGCGGCGCTGGTCTCGATGTCGCGCCGCATGGCGTCGGTCCAGGGCTCGGCGCCGAAGATGCCGATGCCCACCGACATCGCGCGCGGATCTTTCCCTTGGCGCCGGAACTCCTCGACGATCACCTGCATGTAGCTGGGCGTGACCATGATGATGTCGGGGCGGAAGTCCTCGATCAGCTGCACCTGCTTCTCGGTCTGGCCACCGCTGACGGGCACGACGGTGCAGCCCAGGCGTTCGGCGCCGTAGTGCGCGCCCAGGCCGCCGGTGAACAGGCCGTAGCCATAGGCCACGTGCACGATGTCGCCGGCGCGGCCGCCGCAGGCGCGGATGCTGCGCGCCATCAGGTCAGCCCAGCGGTCTATGTCGCCACGCGTGTAGCCCACCACCGTGGGCTTGCCGGTGGTGCCCGACGACGCATGCACCCGCACCACCTGCTGGCGCGGCACGGCAAACAGGCCGAAGGGGTAGTGGGCGCGCAGGTCGGCCTTGGCGGTGAAGGGGAACTTCGCCAGGTCGGCCAGCGTGCGGCAGTCGGACGGGTGCACGCCGCGCGCGTCGAAGGCCTTGCGGTAGTGTGCCACGTGGTCGTAGGCGTGCTGCAGCGTCCACTGCAGGCGCTGCAGCTGCAGGGCCTGCAATTCGTCGCGGCTGGCGGTCTCGATCGATTCCAGATCGCGGGGGGCGGGGTGGCGGGCGGTCATCAGCGTGGCTCCTGCTGGCGGCCCATGGGCAAGCCTTCGACCAGCGGCCGGCCCTTGACCGTGTAAGACCGGCCGCGGAAGGCCGCGATGCGCTCGCCGCGCTGGTTGCGCACTTCCACGTCGTAGACGCCGGTGCGGCCGGCGCGCGACAACTCGCTGGCCTGCGCGGTGAGCAGGTCGCCGCCGCGCGCGCTGGCGATCAGGTTCATGTCGAAGCCCGAGGCCACGGTGAACTCGTTGTAGGCGTTGCAGGCGTAGGCAAAGGCGCTGTCGGCCAGCGTGGCCACCAGGCCGCCGTGGCAGATGTCGTGGCCGTTGAGCATGTCCTCGCGCACGGTCATGCTGACGGTGGCGCTGCCCGGGCCTATGGCCAGCACGCGGATGCCCAGGGCGCGCGAGGCGCGGTCGTCTGTCCACATCGCGTCGCGCGTGGCCTCGGCCAGCTCTTGCGGCGACATGCTCAGCGGTCCTTGAACTGCGGGGCGCGCTTGGCAAAGAAGGCGGCCACGCCTTCCTTGAAGTCGTGCGCATGACCCAGATCGCGCTGCGCTGCGGCCTCCAGCGCCAGCGCGTCGCCCAGGTCCAGGGCCATGGATGCATCGAGCACGCGCCGCGTCTCGGCCAGTGCGCGGCTGGGCAAGGCGCACAGGCGTTGGGCCAGCGCGGCTACGCTTTCGTGCAGCGCAGCGTCGTCCACGCATTGCCAGATCAGGCCCATGCGCTCGGCCTGCTCGGCCGGCAGCTTGTCGGCGGTCATGGCCAGGCCCAGCGCGCGCGCCCGGCCCACCAGCCGCGGCAGCAGCCAGGTGCCGCCGCAGTCAGGCACCAGGCCGATCTTGCTGAAGGCCTGGATGAAGCTGGCGCTGCGCGCCGCCAGCACGATGTCACAGCACAGCGCCAGGTTGGCGCCGGCCCCGGCGGCCACGCCGTTGACCGCGGCGACAACCGGCACCGGCATGCTGCGCACGCGCAGCGCCAGCGGGCGGTAACAGCGTTCGATGACCGCGCCCACGTCGACGTCGCCCACCATGTCCGGGTCGGCCAGGTCCTGCCCGGCGCAGAAGGCGCGGCCGGCGCCGGTGATGACCACGCAGCGCACGCTGGCGTCGGCTGCGGCGGCTTCCAGCGCGGCCAGCAGTTCGCGGTGCATGGCACCGGTGAAGCTGTTCAGCGCCGCCGGGCGGTTGAGCGTGAGGGTGCGCCGCGCGCCATCGCTGGCGACGAGCACGGTGGCTTCGGACAAGTGCGCCTCCTCGGCGCGACCCGCGCCCTGCATGGTCTTGGTCGAAGCCATGATAGGCAGGCAGGGCCCTCGGGGGCAGCCGGGGAAACGCCCGGCAGCGTCGGACGGCAAACCCAAAGAGGCACACCCCCCGCAGCCTTTGGGGCAGCTACGAGGGGTGGGCAAGGTATGCACTTCAGGCGTCGGGTACGGGTTCCGGTGGTCCGCCCAATCGTGCGGCCGGTTTTCGCCTGTCGTTGGCAGGACTTTGCCAGCCGCACCGCCGGGCATCGCGCCGAATTGCGGGGCCAATGCCCGCTAATTCCGGTGTCGGGCCTGCGGCATGATCGGCGCATGCGCATCCTGCTCGCCCCGATGGAAGGACTGCTGGACCACAGCCTGCGTGACGTGCTCACCCGCGTCGGCGGCATCGACCGCTGCGTGTCGGAGTTCATCCGCGTCACCGACCAGCTGCTGCCCGAGCGCGTGTTCACGCGCATCGTGCCCGAGCTGTTGAACGGCGGGCGCACCGCCGCCGGCACCCCCGTGCGCGGCCAGTTGCTGGGCGGCGACCCGGCCTGCCTGGCCGACAACGCGGCGCGGCTGGCATCACTGGGGCCGTGCGGGGTGGACCTGAACTTCGGCTGCCCTGCGCCCATCGTCAACCGCCACCGCGGCGGCGCCGTGCTGCTGGACGAGCCCGAGCTGCTGCAGCGCATCGTCAGCGCCGTGCGGCGTGCGGTGCCTGCAGACCAGCCGGTGTCGGCCAAGATGCGCATCGGCAACCGCGACACCTCGCGCATGCTGGACTGCGCGCGCGCCATCGCCGACGGCGGCGCCGATGAGCTGGTGGTGCACGCGCGCACCAAGCTCCACGGCTACCGCCCACCGGCCTACTGGGAGCACATCGCCGAGATCCGCACCGTGGTGACCATCCCGGTGGTGGCCAACGGCGAGATCTGGAACCTGGACGACGCACATCGCTGCCGCGCGCTCAGCGGCTGCGACGCGCTGATGCTGGGCCGCGGCATCGTCTGCGACCCCGGGCTGGCGCTGGCGCTGCGCGGCGTGGCGCAACCGGGCTGGGATCAACTGCTGCCGCTGCTGGCGCATTTCTGGCAGCGCATCGCCGGCCACGTGGCGCCACGCCACCGCGCCGGGCGCCTGAAGCAGTGGCTCAACCTGCTGCGCCGCCGCCACCCCGAGGCGCAGGCCGCCTTCGATGCCGTGCGCACCGTGAGCGACCCCCGCGCCGTGGGCGCGCTGCTGTTCGGCGTGGCCTGATCAGGGCGCGCGCCAGCGCACCCCGGCCTGCGTGAAGATCTCGCGCACGCGGCCCGCGTCCACCAGCTCGTTCAGGCCGGCCTGCAGCGCATGGGCCAGGTCGGTGGCGTCATTCTTGACGGCCATGCCCACCACCCAGCCGTTGCGGGCCTGCGGCAGCGGCAGCGGCTCGATGGCGAAGCGCTCGTCGCGGCCCAGCACCGATTCCAGCTCGGACGCCTGACCGGCCGCGGCCACCACCTCGCCGCGCGCCAGCGCCGCAGCGGCCTCGGTGCCGTCCCGCCAGTTGGTCCTGAGCTGCTCGCGGTAGCGGCCGCCGTCGGCGCCCAGCATCAGCCAGCCGGCCAGGGTCTGCCCGGGTACGGCCACGGCACCCTTGCCCAGCGCATCGAGCGAAGGCAGATCGGGCAGCTTAGCAAGGTCACGCGCCAGCATCACCTGGTCGCGGTAATAGGGGCCGAAGATCTGGACGCGCGGGTTGCCGGCCATCAGCGGGCGGTCCACCGGCACGTGCAGCAGCACGTCGGCCGGGCCGTAGCCCAGGTAGTGGCCGCGCCAGACCATGTTGCGCAGGTCGTCGTTCATGTTCTCGCCGGCCGGGAAGGGCAGCGGCGAGAGCCCGACACCCAGCTTGCCGGCCAGCGCCCGCGCCAGTTCGACGTCGATGCCGCGGCCGTCCACGTGGAAGGGCGGCATGGCGGTGTAAAACGCCACGATCAGGCTCCCCCGCTTCCTGACCTTCTCCAGCGCCGTGGGCTCGTCCTGCGCGCGCGCGCTGCCCACGCCCACGCAGCCCAGCGCGGCGGCGGCCAGCAGGCGCCGGCGGCGCGCGTTCATAGGTGCCTGCGGCAGGCCGCTCACAGCGGCTTCTCGCGCCGGGTCTCGAGGTAGGCCTTGATGGCCCAGACGGCTTCCTGGTTGAGCACGGCCTCGAAGGGCGGCATGTAGACCGCGCCGTTGCGGGTGCGGCCGCGGCGCACGGTGGTGGCGAAGTACTCGTCGATCTCCTTCACGCAGGCCGCCTTCTTCTTGTCGTCCTTGAGTGTGACGCACTCGTTGTCCATGCGGCGCAGGTCGGGGGCGATACCACCGGACACGGCCTCCAGACCATGGCAGCGCGCGCAATTCTGGTTGTAGGCCGAGGTGCCCACCTTCACCGCCGGGGCATCGGCGCGGTAGGGGTTCTCGGCCAGCCACTCGGTACCCAGCGGCCTCAGATCCCGGGTGTCCACGGCCTGGGGCGTGACGTCGCCGTGGGCCAGCGCGGCGCCGGCCAGCAGGCTGGCCAGCAGGCCCGCAAGGGCATGGCGGACAAGGCGGGCGGCGTGGGTCTTCATGGTCTGTCTCCTGGAATGGTGGTTGAAGTGCGGGCGCCGACCGGTCAGCCGTGCGATACCCCCCATTCCGCAAGCCGCGTGCCAGGACCCTGGGCCGCCCATCAGGGGTCGGCATGGCCCTCGGGCTAGGCAACATCGCTTAGCATTCCCGCCATTCTGGCCCGGGCATGTTGGAATTTGGAGCAGTTGACTCGCACATCGGGTAACCAAGAAGTAGCAAGTCGGGGAGCGAACCGCTAAGGTATCGCCGCAGTCTGCCAAAGAGCGGGCGGCCCCCACAAGTGATCCAGGAGACCCAGCATGCGATTGCCTGCCTTCGCCAGGCCGCCCCAGACGGGCGGCGAGCGCCCGGTCGCCGGTGTGCCGGCAGCCGCATCGCAGGGCGATCCGGCGCACCTCGACGCCATCGTGCAGTCGCACGAACGCAGCGCCGCCTTGGGGGTGTCGCGCATCGACCGGCCCGATCACTCGCCCCTGGGCCGCGCCGACCTGGCCGTCAGCCTGGACCGCAACCGCCGCCTGCACGAGCATGCGGCACCGGTGATGGAAATGCTGCGCGAGCAGATCGCGCGCAGCGAAAGCATGGTGCTGCTCACCGACACCGTGGGCACCATCATCCATGCCGTCGGCGATGACGACTTCCTGGACCGCGCCAACAAGGTGGCGCTGCGCCCCGGCGCCAACTGGTCGGAAGGCGCCAAGGGCACCAACGCCATCGGCACGGCCCTGGTCGACGAGACGCCGACGCTGGTGCACGCCGACGAGCACTATCTGCACGCCAACCACTTTCTCACCTGCTCGGCCGCGCCCATCCTCGATCCGCGCGGCAACATGCTGGGTGTGCTCGACGTCTCGGGCGACTTCCGCAGCTACCACAAGCACACGCTGGCACTGGTGCGCATGTCGGCACGCATGATCGAGAACCGCTGGCTCACCGTGGACTTCAGCCACGCGCTGCGCCTGCACTTCCACACCCGCGCCGAGTTCATCGGCACGCTGATGGAAGGCATCGTGGCCGTGGGCGAGGACGGCCGCATCATCGGCGCCAACCGCGGCGCACTCGAGCAACTGGGCCTGAGCGGCGCGGCGCTGCGCATGCAGACGCTGGCCTCGCTGTTCGGCACCACGCTGGCCAACCTGATGGACCACTGCAGCGCGCGCCTGGCCACACCCATGGCGCTGACGCTGCCCAACGGGCGCCAGTTCGCCGGCTTTGCGCGCTGCAACTGGCCCATGTGGTCGGCGCCCGGCGAGGCCACGGTCGAGCGCGCGCCGCCGGCCGGCCCCGCCACCGCTGGCACCCCGCCGCCCACCGCCGCCGAGCGCGCCGCGGCCAACGCTGCCGCTGCGGCACCCGCCGGCGCCGCGCTGGCGCGGCTGCGCACGGGCGACGCGCAGGTCGACACGGTGATCGAGAAGGTCAGGCGCGTGCTCGACCGCGACATCCCCATCCTGATCCTGGGCGAGACCGGCACCGGCAAGGAACTGCTGGCGCGCGCCATCCACGCCGATTCGGCGCGCGGCAAGCAGCCCTTCATCGCCGTCAACTGCGCCTCCATCCCCGACACCCTGATCGAGGCCGAGCTCTTCGGCTACGACGAAGGTGCCTTCACCGGCGCGCGGCGCAAGGGCGCGCCGGGCAAGATCGTGCAGGCCAACGGCGGCACGCTGTTCCTGGACGAGATCGGCGACATGCCGCTGCCGCTGCAGGCGCACCTGCTGCGCATGCTGCAGGAACGCCAGGTCACGCCGCTGGGCAGCGCGCGCTCGGTCGAGGTGGACGTGGCGGTGATCTGCGCCACGCACCGCAACCTGCGCGAGATGATCGAGCGTCAGGTCTTCCGCGAAGACCTGTACTACCGGCTCAACGGACTGGCCGTGCGCCTGCCGCCGCTGCGCGACCGCAGCGACCTGATGCCGCTGGTGCGGCGCATCCTCGACCGCGAAAGCGGCGGCCGCCAGCACCACCTGGCCGCCGACGTGGCCGCGCTGTTCGAGAGCTACGCCTGGCCCGGCAACGTGCGCCAGCTCTTCCACGTGCTGCGCACCGCCTGCGTGATGGCCGGGGCCGAGGCCGCCATCACCCGGCTGCACCTGCCCGACGACTTTCTCGAGGAAGCCGAAGCGGCGCGCCAGCAGGCCGCCGCCAGTGCGGCCCCGCGCGAGCCCGCCGCCGCTCTCACCACGGCGCGCGCCAGCCCGCCGCCGTCGGCCGAGAGCGCAGCCGCAGCCGCAGCACCCGAACAGGGCGGCACCCTGGACGACATGGAACTGCAGGCCATACGCCGCACGCTGGACGCGGTGGGCGGCAACATCTCAGAGGCGTCCAAGCGCCTGGGCATCAGCCGCAACACCATCTACCGCAAGCTGCGCTGGAACCAGGGCGCAGGTTGAGCATGCGCTCAACGCGGCGGCGCGGCCCCGAGGAAGGCGTCCTCGGCCTGGCGCCAGGCGCGCTGCCAGTTCAGGCCGTGGCGCGGGTGCGCCGCCCAGCCGGCGATGGCCGGCAGGGGCGCTGCGGCCTGCACGTCACCGCGCGCCACGCCGTCGGCGGCAGCGTTCTGCAGCCGTTGCCAGTAGTCCAGCAGCTGCAGCAGTTCAGCGCGCCCGGCCACCGGCCCTTGTTCGCCGACATAGCGCGTGCCTTCGCCGCCGGCCGCCAGCAGCGCGGCGGTGGCCTGCTCCAGGCGCGCGATCTCGGCATCGCGCGCTTCGGGCGGCGCGCCGAACCACAGCAGGCCGTGGCCCAGTTGGACGTCGGCGCCGCGGTGGCGCCACAGCGTGCTGACCTGGCCCGGGGCCACGCTGATCTGGCGCCACTCGAACGGCCCCCAGCGGCCCTGCGATCCGCGCAGCATCTGGCGCGGCATGCGCACCGGCGCGGCGCCCAGGTCGGCCGTGGCCGTGCCCAGTTGCTGGCGCAGGCGCTCGACGCACACCGGGCACTGGCGCTGCATCGCGGCGCGCACCGCGGGCGTGGCCCACAGCCGAGCGCCGGGCAGCCCGGCCGCGCCCAGTGCCAGCTCGGCACGGGCGCGCGGAATGGCCACCTCGGCCACGGCCAGGCCCAGTTGCTGGCGCGCCTGGCAGGCCAGCGCACGGCCAAAGGCCGGGCTGGGGCCGCTGCCCAGCAGCCACAGCCGCCCCTGGTGGCGCGCCAGCAGCAGGTTGGTCACCTGGCCGCGGTTCACGGCATCGGCCTGCTCACCCGCCGCCGGCAGCAGCCACAAACCATCGGCCAGGGGCTGGAACGCCAGGGTCGGCCCGGGGCAGGCAGGGGCTGCCGCAACAGTCTGTGCCATCAGCGGCGCACAGCCCAGGGTGCAGCACAGCCACAACAGCCCGCGCAGCAGCCACTGCTCCATCCTGTGACGCACAGGTTCCCCGTTGGCACGCCGGCGCGGCTCGCTCCGGCCCAGGCATGCGGGAGCACCCGCGGCCGCAGCCACCCGCTGCGGCGGCGCGCCAGCGGCACACGACTTGCGAGAAAGGGGCTCGTACCCCGCTGCCAGACCCTGGCAGCGGGCGACGGTCGGATCCAGGGTTCGATGAAGCCACACCGCTCAATCGTTGCAGTTTGCGTGCCCGCCACGCGCCAAGGGCCCGCCGCATGAAGGTCGTCATCCTCCGCGGGGGTGCGGGCAAGCGCCGCAGCACCGACCGCTCGCGCAGCGACACTGCCGACAGCGGCGTTTGCGCCGTGGGCTGCGGCGACCAGTGGGCGCTGGTCAACGTGTCCGCGGCCGTGGCCCACAGCCTGGACTGCGCCGACCCCACCCTCGGCTGGCCCGGCCTGAACGACGCCAAGGTGCGCGCCATCGTGCTCACCGACGCGCAGCTCGAGCACGCCGGAGGCCTGCTGGGCCTGCGCCGCGGCGCGCCCATCGACCTGTACGCCACGCCCGCGGTGTTCGAAGACCTGAGCACCCACCTGCCGGTGCTGCCGGCGCTGCAGCACTACTGTGGCGTGCACTGGCGCGTGATCCCGGTGTCGGGCGACCAGCGCGTGGGCAGCTTCCAGGTCGAAGGCCTGCCGACGCTGGAGTTCACCGCCATCGCCACCCGCACCGCGCCCTGGCCGCATGCGCTGGAACAGCGCGCGCCGGTGGTCGGCGAAAGCATCGCGCTGGCCGTGCACGACCATGCCACCGGCCGCAGCGTGTTCTGCGCCACCGGCATGGCCATGCCCGGGCCGGAAGAGCAGGCCTGGCTGCGCAACAGCGACTGCGTGCTGCTGGACGAACCCGACGCGGCGCCGGCCGCACGCCAGGGTTGGATCGAGTGGCTGGACGGCCTGCCCGCACGGCACAAGGTGGTGCTGGCGCACGCCACCCTGCCCGAGCCGCACTGGCTGGCGCGGCGCGGCATCGCCTTCGCCAGCGACGGCATGGAGATCGACCTGTGAGCGTGGCCGCACTGGCGGCCGAGGGCATCGTCAAGCGCTACGGCGACCGCGCCGCGCTCGACGGTGTGTCGCTGACGCTGCCGCCCGGCCAGTGGGTAGCCCTGCTCGGGCCCAACGGCGCCGGCAAGAGCACCTTGTTTGCGCTGCTCACCGGCCTGTTTGCGGCCGACGCCGGCAGCGTGCACATCGCCGGCCACGACATGCGCCGCCAGCCCGCGCTGGCACTGCGCGAGCTGGGCGTGGTCTATCAGCAGAGCGCGCTGGACCTGGACCTGTCGGTCGAGCGCAACCTGCGCTTCCACGCCGCGCTGCACGGCATGCCGCGGGCCATGACGGCCGAGCGCATCGCCGCCGCGCTGCAACGCCACGGCCTGGCCGGCGACCGCGGGCGCGCGGTGCGTGAACTGTCGGGCGGCAACCGGCGCAAGGTGGAACTGGCACGGGCGCTGCTGCACGACCCGGCCGTGCTGCTGATGGACGAACCCACCGTGGGCCTGGACCCGCGCTCGCGCCACGACCTGCTGGACGCCACCGCCGAGCGTGTGCGGCAGCAGCAGACCGCCGTGCTGTGGGCCACGCACCTGGTGGAAGAAGCCGAGCGCGCCCACCGCGTGCTGGTGCTGCACCGCGGCCGCCTGCTGGCCGACGGCACGCCGGCCGACGTGGCCGCCGCCCTGGGCGGCGGCACGCTGGAACAGGCCTTTCTGCGGGCCACCGCGGCCGCGGGCCGGCCCGCGGCTTCCCCCGCAACGCCCCAATCCGAGACACAGGAGTGAGCATGCTTCGCAACTTCTCGACGCCCTACCGCCGTGCGCTGCTGGCCAGCCTGCTGGCACTGGCCGGCGCCACGGCCACGGCCCAGGGCCTGGCCCTGGTGTCCAGCGAAAAGGACAGCGCCATCACCGTGCTGGACGCGCGCACGCACGCCGTCACCGGCACCATCGCCACCTGCAAGCGCCCGCGCCACATGCAGCTGCTGGCGGGCGGAAAAGAGCTGGTGGTGATCTGCGGCGACTCGCGCCAGGCGCAGATCATCGACCTGGCCACGCGCAAGCCGCTGCGCCACATCGCGCTGGGCGACGGCCCCGAGATCGCCGACGTCTCGCCCGACGGCAAGACGCTGTACGTGTCCGACGAAGAAGACGCCGAACTGGGCCTGTTCGACCTGGCCACGGCCAAGCGCACCGGCAGCATCAAGGTCGGCGGCGAGCCCGAGGGCGTGAAGGTCTCGCCCGACGGCAAGTCGATCTGGGTGACGTCGGAGGTGACCAACACCGTGCACGTGGTCGACGTGGCCACGGGCAAGGTGGCGCACAACATCAAGGCCGGCAAGCGGCCGCGGCGCTTTGCGCTCACGCCCGACGGCAGCCAGCTGTGGGTGAGCAACGAACTCGACGCCAGCGTCACCATCATCGACACCGCCACCCACAAGGTCGCGGCCACGCTGTCTTTTGAAGTACCGGGCGTGCGCAAGGCCGACATCACGCCGGTGGGCCTGGCCATGACCCGCGACGGCAAGCGCGCCTATGTCTCGCTGGGCCGCGCCAACCACGTGGCCTTCGTCGACGTGGCCACGCGCAAGGTCACGAACCTGGTGCTGGTGGGCAAGCGCGCCTGGGGCCTGGCGCTGGACAAGTCCGAGCAGCAGCTGTTCGTGGTGAATGGCCTGTCCGACGACCTCACCGTGGTCGACACCGCCAGCGCCAAGCCCGTGCGCACGGTCAAGGTGGGCCGGGTGCCGCATACCGTGGTGCTGGTCGAATGAAGCGGCGCCTGCTGCAGGCCGCTGCCGCTGCGCTGGCCTTGGTGCTGGCCGGCGGCGCCTGCGCCGCCAACTTCAAGGTCACCCTGCTGCTGCGCGACGACGACCCGCGGCTCGAGCGCACGCGGCTGGAGCGCGCCTACCTGGGCCACCCGGCCGGCCCGGTGGTCGATGCGCTCAAGCTGTCGCTGGCCGAAGGCCGGCCCGAGCTCGAGGCCGCCGGCGCACGCATCGACCTGAACGTGGTGACGGTGGCCGATGCCGCTGCGGCGCGCGCCGCCGTGGCCAAGGCCGAGGCCGCGGTCGTGGCCGACCTGCCCGCCGCCTGGCTGCTGGCCGTGGCCGATGCCACGCCGGTGCCGGTGCTCAACGTGGGCGCTTCTGAGGACGCGCTGCGCCAGGCCGATTGCCGCCGCCACCTGTGGCATCTGGCGCCCAGCGAACGCATGCGCGCCGACGCGCTGGCGCAGTACCTGGTGGCGCGGCGCTGGCAGCAGGTGCTGCTGCTCACCGGCCCGGCCGACGAAGACCGCGGCCGCAGCGCCGCGGCGCAGGCCTCGATCAAGCGCATGGGCCTGAAGCTGGTGGCCAGCAAGCCCTTCAAGCTGTCGGCCGACCCGCGCGAGCGCGACCTGGCCAACCCGCTGCTGCTGACCGGCCCTTCGGTGGGCGCGTACGACGTGGTGTGGGTGATCGACAGCGACGGCGAATTCGCCGCCGCCCTGCCCTACCGCACCGCGCTGCCGCGCCCGGTGGTGGGCGACGCCGGCCTGGTGGCCATGGCCTGGTCGCCGCGCTTCGAGCGCTACGGCGCGCCGCAGGTATCACGCCGCCTGACCAAGGCCGTGGGCCGCCCCATGGGCGCGCACGACTGGCCCGCCTGGCTGGCCGGGAAAGCCCTGGTGGCCGCGGCCGTGGCCGCACCCAAGGGCCCGCAGGCGGCCTTTGCCAAGGCCCTGGCCGAAGGCGAACTCGATGGCAGCAAGGGCGTGCTGATGAGCCTGCGCCCCTGGGACGGCCAGTTGCGCCAGCCCCTGCTGCTGAGCGACGGCTTCGGCGTGGCCGCGATGGCGCCGCTGGACGGCATGCTGCACCCCAGGAACAACCTCGACACGCTGGGCGCCGACGCGCCCGAGCGCCTGTGCAAGGCGCGCAGCTGATGAGCACTCCGCACGGCCGCCCGAAGGAGTGCTCGCTCCCGCTCGGCGGGACAGCGCGCAGCGCAAGGGAGCACCCATGACCGACGGACGCCGCCGCGGCATCCCGCACGCGCTGCAGGCGCTGGGCGCCATCGTCGCGCGCGAGCTGTTCAAGTTCTCGCGCCAGTACGGCCGGCTGGCCTCGGCCCTGGTGCGGCCGCTGCTGTGGCTGGCGGTGTTTGCCGCGGGCTTTCGCAACGTCTTCGGCGTGGCCATCACCGAGCCCTACGACACCTACGTCACCTACGACCAGTACATCGCCCCCGGCCTGGTGGGCATGGTGCTGCTGTTCAACGGCATGCAAAGCAGCCTGGCCATGGTCTACGACCGCGAGATGGGCGTGATGCGCCTGCTGCTGACCGCGCCGCTGCCGCGCGCCTGGGTGCTGTTTGCCAAGCTCTGCGCCACGGCCGTGCTGTCGCTGGTGCAGGCCGTGGCCTTCGTGGCCGTGGCCGCGCTGCTGGGCACCAGCCTGCCGCTGTGGGGCCCGCACACGCCGCAGCTGCTGCTGGCCACCTGCGCCGCGGCGCTGATGCTGGGCGCCCTGGGCCTGCTGCTGTCGGTGCACATCCGTCAGCTCGAGAACTTTGCCGGCACCATGAACTTCGTCATCTTCCCCATGTACTTCATCTCCACCGCGCTGTACCCGCTGTGGAAGCTCGAGGAATCGGGCGCCACCTGGGTCTGGCGCCTGGCGCAGTGGAACCCGTTCACGCATGCGGTGGAATGGATGCGCTTTGCGCTGATGGGCAAGGACGCCGGCCTGTCGCCCTGGATCGTGCTGGGCACGCTGGCGTTCTGCTTCGCGCTGGCGGCCTGGGGCTACGACCCGCAGCGCGGCTTCGGCCAGCTCACGCGGCGCGCGGGCGGGCCCGCATGATGCGCGGCACCGCCCTGCCCTACCGCGGCCTGCCGCCGGTCGAGCCGCTGTGGTTCGAGTGGGCGGCGCTGGCCGGCATGCTGGCCTTTGCCAGCTGGCTGCTGGGCGGCCGCGGCGTGTGGCACTTGCTGCTGCAGTCCGACCCCACCGGCATCACCTTGGTGATCATCGTCGTCTTCGTAGGCGCCACGCTGTGGTGCGGCGCAAGGGCGCGCGAGCTGCAGCGTGAACGCCAGGCGCTGGAACGCGACCGCGCCCGGCTGCAGGCGCCAGACGAATCCTGGGCCGGTGCCTACTGGCAGGCACTGCGCGCCGCGCCACGCGACAGCGGCGCGCCGCTGGACCTGCTGCTCGAACGCACCCACGGCTCGCACCACACGGCCTGGTGGGTCAACGGCATCCAGCTCAAGCTGGGGCTGCTGGGCAAGGTCATCGGCTTCTCGATGCTGGCCATACAGATCGGGCAGATGGACAACTTCGACCCGGCGCAGTCGCAGGACCTGCTGAAGAACCTGACCGCCGGCCTGGGCGTGGCCCTGCTCACCACCATGGTGGGGCTGGTGGCCAACATCCTGCTGGGCCTGCAGCTCACGCGCCTGGACCGCTACGCCGACGCGCTGGTGGCCGCGGCGCAGCAGCACGGCTTGACCCTGGGCGTGGGCATGAGCGAGCGGGCCTGAACATGCGCCGCAACCGCCACGTGCGCGAGCAGGAGGTCGACCCCTTCTACGACATGTTGTTCAACATGCTCATCGCCTTCGTCTTCTGCTTCATCATCGCGCTGCTGGCCATGAACCCCAAGGCGCTGAAGGCGGGCGACATCCCGTCCAAGGCCGAGTTCATCATCAACCTGTCCTGGCCCGACCTGAACCCCAACGACGTCGACACCTGGGTACAAGACCCGGCCGGCAACCTGGTCTGGTACCGCGCCCGCGAGGCCGGCCTGATGCACCTCGACCGCGACGACCGCGGCCTGAAGCAGGACGTGATCGTCATCAACGGGCGCGAGGTGGTGAACCCGCTCAACCAGGAGGTGGTCACGCTGCGCGGCATTGCCGCGGGCGAGTACACCGTCAACGCGCACTACTTCGACAGCCAGGACGGCAAGGCGGTGGACGTGACGGTGTCGGTGCTCAAGGTAAACCCGCGCGCCGAGGTCATCTTCTACGGCCAGCTCACGCTGGCGCGCAAGGGCGACGAGGGCACGGCGGTGCGCTTCAGCGTGCTGCCCGACGGCACGGTGACCAACGTGAACACCCTGCCCAAGACCCTGGTGCAAAGAATATGACGCTGGAACTCGTGCTCGGCTTCGGCCTGCTGCTGCTGCTGCTGGTGCTGGCGCTGCTGTGGTCGCACTGGCCGGCCTGGGCCAAGCTGCTGCTGGTCGTCGGCGCCACCGGCCTGTACTTCGTGGCCGACGAGCGCGTGCACCAGATGTGGGGCTGGCCATCCAGCGACGCGCTGCCCGAACGCTTCGTGCTGCTGGCCGCGGTGATCGAAGAGCCCAGCCCGCGCAGCAAGGGCGCGCTCTACGTCTGGGTCAACGCGCTCGACAACGGCCGGCCCGCGCGCGAACCGCGCGCCTACCGCCTGCCCTACGCCAAGGACCTGCACGCGCTGCTGGACGAAGGCATGAAGAAGGCGCGCCAGGGCGTCAGCCAGATGGGCACGGCCGAGCCCAAGGCCGGCACGCGGGCCTTCAGCTGGCTGCGCCCCGGCAACGACGAGCAGAAGGTCAAGATCCGCGACCTGCCCACGCCGCAGCTGCCCGAGAAGTGACATGGCCGGCGCGCGCTTTCTCCTGTTCGTGTCCGCCGCGGTGCTGGCGCTGGCCGGCTGCGGCAAGGCCCCGGCCACCGGCTACTTTCCGCTGGAGGCCGGCCACCGCTGGATCTACGACGTGAAGACCGAGCGCGAGAACAACAGCGTCGAGCACGAGACCGTGACCCTGCGCACCCTGGGCAGCGAATCCATCGAAGGCGGCAGCGCCTGGCGCCGCCGCAGCGAGACCGGCGTCGACTACTGGCTGCGCACCGACGCCAGCGGCATCTACCGCGTGGCCAGCAAGAGCGACCTCGATGCCGACCCCAAGCCCGACCCGGCGCCGCGCTACGTGCTCAAGCTGCCGCTGGCCGTGGGCAGCAACTGGGCCGTGCCCACCACGGCCTACCTGCTGCAGCGGCGCCAGGAATTCCCGCGCGAGATCCGTCACAGCCACGCGCCGGTGAGCATGGTCTACACCATAGAAGCCACGGGCGAGAAGCTGGACACCCCGGCCGGCCGTTTCGACGACTGCCTGCGCGTGCGCGGTGAGGCGCGCATGCGCGTCTTCGCCGACCCGGTGAGCGGCTGGCGCGACATGCCGCTGTCCACCACCGAGTGGTACTGCCAGGGCGTGGGCCTGGTGCGGCTGGAACGGCAGGAACCTGCACGCTCGACCTTCCTGGTCGGCGGCGTGCTCACGATGGAGTTGATGTCATGGCAATAGAGAACAAGCGGCGCGACGACAGGCCCGACCTGCGCCGCCGCCGCATCGCCGGTGCGCTGGCCGCCACCGCCATGGGCCCGGCCTTCGGCCGCGCGTTGGCGCAGCCGCCCGATCACTTTCCGGCCCGGCCCATCACCCTGTGGGTGCCCTGGCCAGCCGGCGGCGCCACCGACCTGACCATGCGACTGCTGGCCGACATCGCCGGCCGCCAGCTGGGCCAGAAGGTCGTGGTCGAGAACCGCGGCGGCGCCGGTGGCACGCTGGTGATGCCGGTGCTGCAGCAGGCCGCGCCCGACGGTTACGTCATCGCGCAGATGCCGCAGCCGGTGTTCCGCGCGCCCTGGATCCACAAGGTGCAGTGGGACCCGATCCGCGACACCACGCCCATCCTGCAGGTCAGTGGCGTGACCTTCGGCATCGTCGTGGCCGCGGCCAGCCCGCTGCGCAGCCTGGACGACCTGTTCGCGCTGGCCAAGGACCAACCCGGTGCGCTGACCGTGGCCACCAACGGCGTGGGCACCACGCCGCACGTGGTGATGGACGAGCTGTTCGCGCGCCGCGGCCTCAAGTACATCCACGTGCCCTACAAGGGCACGTCCGAGCAGATGCTGGCCGTGGCCAACGGCCAGGTGATGGTGGGCGTCAACAGCAACGGCTTCGCGCCCTTCGTCGACGGCGGCCAGTTGCGCCTGCTGGTGACGTTTGGCGAGCAGCGCACGCGCCGCTGGCCGCAGGTGCCCACGCTGCGCGAGCTGGGCCACGGCATCGTGGCGGCATCGCCTTACGGCTTGGCCGGGCCGCGCGGCCTGTCCAAGGAGGTGGTGCAGGTGCTGCACGACGCCTTCCGCAGCGCCATGCAGGACCCGGTGCACCTGGCCGAACTGGCAAAGTACGACCAGGAACTGGCCTATCTAAGCCCCGAGGATTACGGCCGCGCCATGCGCGAGGCCTATGCCAACGAACGCCGCACGGTAGAGCGCCTGGGCCTGGCGCGCCAGGGCGGCTGAACAAGAGGAGGAGACCATGAGCACCCTGCCCCACCCCGACCGCCTGCGCCGCCTGCTGGGCGTGCTGGAACATGGCCTGCTGGAGCGCGGCGCCGCCGTGCGCCTGTCATTGCTGGCCGCCCTGGCCGGCGAACACGTGCTGCTGATCGGCCCACCCGGCACGGCCAAGAGCGCGCTGGCGCGGCGCCTGCACGAGGCCTTTGCCGGCACGCGCTACTTCGAACGCCTGCTCACGCGCTTTTCCACGCCCGAAGAGCTGTTCGGCCCGCTCTCGCTCAAGTCACTGGAAGACGACCGCTACGAGCGCCTGATCGACGGCTTCCTGCCCACCGCCGGCATCGCCTTCCTGGACGAGGTGTTCAAGGCCAACTCGGCCATCCTCAACGCCTTGCTCACGCTGCTGAACGAGCGCGAGTTCGACAACGGCACGGCGCGCCTGCGCGTGCCGCTGGTGGCGGTGATCGCCGCCAGCAACGAGGTGCCAACGGATGAGGCGCTACAGGCCTTCTACGACCGCTTCCTGGTGCGCATCCCGGTGGCGCCCGTCAGCGACGACAGCTTCGCCGCGCTGCTGGCACTGGACCCCGCCGCCGCGCCGCCGCCCGACGCGCTGAGCCCCGCCGAATGCGCCACCGTGGCCAGGGCCGCCGCGCGCGTGGCGCTGGGGCCGGACTTCGTGGCCGGCTGCGTGGCGCTGCGTGCCTGGCTGGCGGCGCAGAAGCTGCCCCTGTCCGACCGGCGCTGGCGCCAGATCGTCGGCCTGGCGCGCACCATGGCGGCCAGCGAAGGCCGCGACACGCTCGACGTGCTGGACCTGTGGCCGGTGCCCTATGTGGCCGCGTCCGGACCGCAGGCGGTGGCGGCGCTGCAGCAGTGGTTCGAGACCGAATGCCTGCAGCTGCCTCCGGCCGAAGCTCCGTGGCTGGAGCGCGCCGTGCAGGCCTTCGAAAAGCAGCTCGAGCTGGAACAGCGCCCGCCCGCCGAGGGCGGCGACGACGCCGCCGGCAAGCTGGCCCTGGCGCGCGCCATCGGCCTGGGCGAAGGCGGCGACGACCCCGAGCGCAGCAGCGCGCAGCGCGTGATCTCCGAGCACCTGGAAGCGCATCTGCGCCAGCGCTGGAGCCGCGTGCACATCGAGGCCCGCGTGGCCCAGGTCGAGGAAATCGGCGTCCAGGTCGAAGCCGCCGGCTCCGCCCTGGGCGAGCGCGCCGACGCGCTGCAGGCCGCGCTGGCGCAGCGCGTGTGGATGCCGCAGACGCTGCGAGACAGCTTGCTGTCGGCCTACGGGGTGGCGCTGCAGTTCCTGGCCGAGCGTGCCGTGCGCCTGAGCGCCACGCGCCAGGGCTTTGCCGAGCTGCCACTGGACGAAGACGCACCGGCCGATGCCGCGCCGGCTCCGATGAGGCCGGAGATGCAGGCCGCCTGAAGGCCGCCTGAACGCGACGCCAAGCGCCATGCAATCGCTGGACGCCCCCTATGACCGGCTGGAGCCGTTGCCGCGCGGCACCTGGCTGCAAACGCTCACCGCCGCCGTGGGCGGGCGCGAGGCCCGGCTGGACCACGTGGCCCTGTGGCTGCAGGCGCTGGACGCCGGCCGCCTGCCCGAGGCCGCAGCCGACCTCGGCGACGCCGAAGCCAGCCAGCCGCTGCGCCAGGTGGTGGGCGAGCTGGGCCTGCCGGCCCTGGCCAAGGGCATGCCGGCCCTGGCCGAGCAGATCCTGCGCACTGCGCTGTGGCACTGGGACCGCATCGTCGCGCTGCAGCCGCGGCAGACGCGCGAGCAGGCCATCCAGACGGTGACGCAGGAGTTCCGCGAAGCCTGGCAGATCGAGACCGCGGGGCTGGACGCCGAACTGGTGCTGCTGCGCGAACTGGTGGGCGGCGAGCATCTGCGCTGGGACCAGTTGCGCGGCCAGTTGCGTTCGCGCGAATGGCTGGCGGCGCGCCGCGCCGCCGATCGCCTGGCCGAGATGCCCGAACTGATGGCGCTGCTGCAGCGCCTGGGCCGGCGCGAGTACAGCGTGCGCCGCGAGGCCCTGCCCACGCCCGACGAGCCGCTGCCCGACCAGCGCGTGCCGCTGCGCCCGGTGGAAACGCTGCTGGCCGGCGCACCCGGTGAGATCACCGGCATCCGGCTCGATTCACGCCTGGAACACATGCTGCCCAGCGAGGCCATGGGCCTGCGCCACCCCATCCTGCGCCGGCTGTGGCGCGCGCGCCAGGCCGAAGGCCGGCTGCTGGCGCACGACACCACGGCCGTGGTCATCGACTGGCGGCCCGACCCCGACGGCCGCCCGCAGGACGGCGCACGCACGCCGCGCCAGCAGGCGCTGGAGCGCGGGCCCATCGTGTTGTGCCTGGACACCTCGGGCTCGATGGGCGGCGCGCCCGAGAACGTGGCCAAGGCCGTGGCCATCGCCGCGCTGCGCATGGCGCAGCAGACGCGGCGCGGCTGCCGGCTGATCGCCTTCGGCGGCGCCGGCGAGATCGTCGAGCACGACCTGGCCCGCGAAGGTCTGCCCGCGCTGCTGCGCCTGATGGGCCAGTCCTTCGACGGCGGCACCGACGTCCAGACGCCGATCGAGCGCGCTGTGGACCTCGTGCACGAGTCGGCCTGGACCGGGGCCGACCTGCTGATCGTCAGCGACGGCGAATTCGGCTGCATGCGCAGCACGCTGGACCGCCTGGAGGCGGCGCGCCGCGACCTGGGCCTGTTCGTGCAGGGCATGCTCATCGGCGACCGTGAGACCCTGGGCCTGCTCGACGTCTGCGACGCCATCCATTGGGTGCGCGACTGGCGCCGCCACGCCGACGAAGGCGCGCCGCACGTCGACCGCAAGGGCGCCAGCCCGGTGCACAGCAAGAGCCTGACGCAGCTGTACTTTCCCAACGCGCTGTCGCCCTTTGCGTCACGCCACCGCGGGGAGAGCGACAACGCGCCGACCGGCGGCCTCTGGACCCCCCCCACCCCACCATGACCCCGCCCACCGCCCCCGACGGCCACGAGGCCGACACGCTGGCGCTGCTGCGCCTGGCCTTTGACCGCCCCGCGCTGGCTGGCCTTGTGCCGCGGGTGAAGGCGGTGCACCTGCCGCCGCCGCGGCCGGCCGAATCGATGGCCGGCGAATCCTGCGCGGTAGAACTCGAAGGCGGCGCCATCGGCCTGAGCTACGTGCTTCAAGGCCATACGCTGGAGGACCTGCAGCAGGCCGCGCCGGCTTGCGCAGGCGTGGATGCGCTGCATCTGGCGGCCGGCTACCTGGCCGGCACGGCGGCGCGCTACGGGGTGTCGCGCACGCTGGGCTTTGCCGCGGTCAACGCGCTCACCGCCTGGATCTTTGCGCGCGCCGGCTTCAGCCCGCCCGACGCAGGCGATTCGCTGGCCGCGATCGACCCGCAGCCGGGCGAGCGCATCGGCATGATCGGCTGGTTTCCGCCGCTGGTGCCACGCATCGTGGCCGCCGGTGCAACGCTGGTGGTGATCGAGATGCGCGCAGACCTGGTGGGCTTGCGCGAAGGCGTCACCGTCACCCACGACGCCGCGGCGCTGGGGCCGTGCACCAAGGTGCTGTCCACCGGCACCTTGCTGCTCAACGGCACGCTGGGTCGAATGCTGGCGGCAGCACCCTTGGCCACGCGCTTCGCGCTGGTGGGCCCCAGCGCCGGCAGCCTGCCCGACCCGCTGTTCGCGCGCCGCGTCACCGACCTGGGTGGCAGCTGGATCGAGGAAGGCCCGGCCTTCATCGAGACCCTGAAGGCCGGCGCCAAGCGCCAGGATTCGGCGCGCAAGTTTGCGCTGCGCGCGGCAGACTACCCCGGCTTGCCGGCGCTGCTGGATCGCTTGTAGCCCGGGCGCCAATGGCGCAGCGACTTGGGCGCGTGCGCCGACAGCGACGACAGCACCACCAGCGCCCAGAACAAGTGGCGTTCGCCGCCGCTGCCCCAGGCCAGCCAGGCGCTGGCGGCCAGCTTGAACAGCACCACGGCGCCGGCCAGTTCCAGCAGGTTGATGCGCCGCGCCACCAGGTCCAGCGCCAGCAGCGCCAGGCCGCTGGCCAGCAGCACCCAGCCGGAGCCGTGGCGCGACACGGGCGCACCCATCAGGGCGGCGCCCAGCACCATCACCGCCATCAGGTGGATGGTGCGCAAGGCCAGCGACAGCGCTCGCTCCCAGGCGGGGCTGCGCGGGTGGCGGCCGGTGTCGGCGGGTGGAGGCATGGGCGGTGCGACAGTGGCTGCGAAGGGCCGCAGTGTCGCACCGCCCGCGGCTTGATCGCCCGGCTTCAGTCGCCCAGCGTCATGCGCAGGCCAAGCCACCAGGTGCGCGGCGCGCCCGGGGCGTAGAAGGTCGAGTGGCGCAGCGGCTGGTCGCCGTTGGCATCGGCCGGCAAAGGCCGGGCGACGAAGTTGCCGTTGGCGTCGAAGCCGGCCGGGCCCAGTTGCGCGGCAGTGCTGTAGTCGCGGTCCAGCAGGTTGTCGACCTTGGCGAAGAGCGTGAGGCCTGGCTTGAGCTTCCAGCTGGCGTCGAGGTTCATCACCGCGTAGCCGGGGTTGCGGCCCTCGCCCAGGTAGAACTGGCCGTCGCTCTGGTGGCGGTTGTTCTCGTTGCCGCGCGCAATGCTGCTGCCCACGGCCGAGATGTCCAGGCCCACCTGCAGGCCGGTGGCCAGCGGCATCTCGACGAAGAACTTGGCCATCTGGCGCGGCACCAGCGGCAGGCGGTCGCCGCTGGCGATGGCAATGCTGCCCTCGACGCCGGGGAAGCCGCCCAGTGCCGCGTCGTTGCTGCTGTTGGAGCCGCCGTTCACCCGTTCGGCGCTGCGGAAGCTGGCGTCCAGCCAGGTAACGTTGAAGCCCAGCGTGGCGCTGCCCACGCGCGCCGTGACGCCGGCTTCAAGGCCCTGGCGGCGGGTGCGGCCGAAGTTGCGGAAGTAGCCGAAGCCGGCGGCGTTGTCGGCCACGAACAGGATGTCGTCGCGGTTGTCGGCGCGGAACACGCCCACGTTCCAGCGCAGCGGCCCGGTCAGGGCGCGCAGGCCGGCCTCGAAGGTGGTGGTGACCACCTGGGCAAGCGGTGGGTCGCCGGCCATGGCGTTGGGCAGCTTGCAGGGGTTGTCGGGGTCGGCACAGCCCAGCTCGATGGCCGACGGCGCGCGGCTGCCCTGGTTGACGCCGACGTAGGCGTTCAGGCCGGGTCGCAGGTCGCTGGTCAGGCCCAGTGCCGGGTTGAAGCGGGCGAAGCGCTGGTCGCTGTCCAGCGAGCCCGGGCCGCCGCCGGGGATGATGGCGTCGCGGTTGCGCACCGCGACGCGGTTGTAGCGGCCCGACAGCGTCAAGTAGGTGCGCGGCGCCAGCTGCAGCGTGTCGCTGGCAAAGCCGCTCCAGGTGCGCGTGCGCGCGCCCAGGTCCACGCGCGTGTCGAAGGGCTCACCGTCGACCACGCCGCCGCTCACGCCATCACCGAAGGCGCCCACGCCGACGATGCTGCGGTCGGGTGCCAGGTAGCCCAGCTCGCTGCCCTGGGTGAAGTGCGCCTGGCTGGCGTCGTAGGCCATGCCCACCACGAACTGGTGCGCCAGGCTGCCCCACTGGCCGCGCCCGTCGAGCTGCAGGCCGAAGCCGCGCTGCGACTGGCGCGTGTGCGACTGGTTGATGACGCCGTTGCACTTCTCGCCCGGCTCGTCCACCAGCAGCGCGTTGGCGATGCAGCGCCATTTGGGGAAGGGCGTGTTGGCGGCGGTCTCGGGCGCCGTGGGCAGGCCTGTGAAGCCGGCGGCGGTGAGTGCATCGCGCTCGTCCACGTTGGGGTCGTACACCGCTTCTTCGAGCGCGTCGTCGTTGATGTCGCCGTTGTAGGTGCGGCTGGAGATGCGCCGCAGGTAGACGTTGCCCGAGACATTGAGGCCTTCGCGCAGGCGCTGGCTCAGGGCCAGGTTGAGCAGGCCCGAGCGGTTGCTGGTGATGTCGGGCTGGGTGTAGATGCTGCTGCGGTCGGCGGCCAGCAGGCCGGCCTCCTGCATGCCGTTGCCGTTCAGGCGGCTGGCGGCCAGCGCGGCGCTCAGCGCCCAGCGCAGCTCACCCTGGCGCCCGCCCACCTTGCCGAAGAGCTGGCTCACGGTGCTGGGCGAATTGACGCGCCAGCCGCGCTCGTGCAGGGCGTGCCCGGTGACGAAGCCGTGCAGCGCGCCGCTGCCGCCGCCGGCCTGGAATTCGAGCGCCGTGCGGCCAAAGGCGCCGGCCAGCAACTGCCCCGCGATGCCCGGATCGCTGACCCCGTCCTTGGTGCGCACCGAGAGCGCGCCGCCCAGGGTGTTGAGGCCGAACAGCGGGTTGGAGCCGGGCATCAGCGCCATGTCGGCGATGGCCGACTTGGGGATCAGCTCCCAGCTGACGGTGTCGCCGAAGGGCTGGTTCAGGCGCATGCCGTCCACATAGACCGACAGGCCTTGCGCCGTGCCCAGCAGCGGCGATGCGGTGAAGCCGCGGAAGTTGAGGTCGGGCTGGAAGGCGTTGCCCTGGATCTCGTTGAAATGCACGCTGCCCAGGCGCCGGTTGATCGCGCTGGCCAGGTCGGCCGAGGACTCGAGCGCACCCGGGGGCAGCTTCTGCACGTTGCCGGCCACGCGGTCCAGCGGCAGCTCCAGGCCCGGCAAGGGGCTGGCGCCGACGATCTCGACGCGCTGCTCGACCTGGGCCAGCGCGGCGCGCGGGCCAAAGTTCAGCAACACCAGCAGCGCCAGGGCCAGCGCAGGGCTGGGCAGGATAGGTTGTGCTTGCATGGTCTGTCTCCTGTGGTTCTTATGGATGTCAGGGACTTTGGTGCAGGAACGGCCCTGCAGCACCGGGAAAGCTTCCTGACAGTCGGAGGTCAAACCCGCAGTCAGGGCGTGAACAGGCGGTGCGCCTGGGCGTAGCGCAGCAGTTCCATGGCGCTGGCCACGCCCAGGCGCTGGCGGATGCGCGTCTGGTGGTTGGACACGGTCTTGGGGCTCATGTGCAGGCGCTGCGCGATGGCCTCGATGGTCAGGCCGTCGAGCAGCGCGCGCAGCACTTCCAGTTCGCGCACGCTCAGGCTGGCGTGCGGCGGCTGCGCCACCGGTTGGGCCAGGGCGCGCTCGAGGTCGGGCGACAGCACGCGCTCTTCGCCCGCGGCCACGCGCTGCACGGCCTGCACCAACACTTCAGGCGCACTGCTCTTGGTCACGTAGCCGGCGGCGCCGGCCTGCAGCGCACGCGCCACCAGCGCCGGCTGCTCGTGCATGCTGAACACCAGCACGCGCAGCGCGGGCCAGCGCAGCGCCACGCGGCGTATCAGGTCCAGGCCGCCGCGGCCGGGCATGCTCAGATCCAGCACCAGCAGGTCGGCGGCGGCGCCGATCGGGCCTTTGCCCAGCGCCGCGTAGGCCTCGTCGGCATCGGCGCATTCGCCCACCACGTGCAGACCGGCCTCGTCGTCCAGCAGGCGGCGGTAGCCGGCACGCACCACGGCGTGGTCGTCGACCAGCAGCACGCGGCAGGGCGGCGCGTTCATGCGGCTTGGGCCAGCGGCACAGCCGGCCATTCAAACTCGGCGGCGACGCGCGTGCCGGTGGGCGCCACAGCCTCGACCTGCAGGTTGCCGCCGCAGGCCCAGGCACGCTCGCGCATGCCGGCCAGGCCGTGGCCTCGGGTCGCGGCGCCGTCGGTGCTCTCGCCCAGGCCGACGCCGTCGTCGCTGACCGACCAGCGCAGGCGCAGCGGCCGGCCTGCGCCATCCAGTTGCACGTCCAGCGCAAGCCTGGCGCTGCGGGCCTGCGCGTGACGGGCCACGTTGGTCAGCGCCTCCTGGCTCATGCGGAACAGCGCCTGCGCCAGCACCCGCGGCAACGCTGCCTGCGCCGGCCAGTCGCAGGGCCGGCCCTGTGCATCCTGCGCCTGCAGCGCAACATCCACCTGCAACGCGCCACCGCCGGCCTGCTGCCAGGCAGTGGCCAGCGGCTGCAGGCGCAGCACCAGGCGCCCGAGCGTGTCCTGGTCGGTGCCTTCATCGGCGCTGCCGGCAAAGGGCTGCAGGCGTTCGAGCAGGGCGCGCACTTCCTGCTGCATGGCCTGGGCATGCTCGGCCATGCCCTGCACCACCGCGGCCAGCGCGGCATCGGACTGCACGCGGCGCAGCAGCCAGGCGGCGTCGACGCGCAGTGCGGTCAGGCGCTGGCCCAGCTCGTCGTGCAGTTCTCGCGCCAGGTGCTGGCGCTCGTCTTCCTGCAGCGTCAGCACCTTCTGCGCCAGTTCGCGCCGCTCGTGCTGCGCCTGCTGCAACTGCAGCGCCAGGTGGCGCAGCGCGGCGGCCAGTTGCTCCAGTTCGCGCACCGGCATCGTCCGCAAGGCGTGCAGCGCGGCCAGGTCGTCGCGGCCGATGCCGGAGATGGCGGCCAGCAGTTCGTCCAGCGGGCGCAGCGCGTGCGCGATGTTGCGCTGCATGGCGGCCAGCAATGCGGCAATGCACAGCAGCAGCAGCGCCAGCGTGCCGGCCAGGTTGGCCAGCGCCTCGTGGCCTTCGCTGGCGCGCGAGGGCCGCAGTTCCACCTGCCAGGCGCCGCCCGCAGGCCGGGGCACGCTCCAGGCGGCGTGGCGCGCGTCGCTGCGCCACAGCCAGCGCAGGCCGGGCAGCCGGGCCAGGCCGCTGGGCGCGGCATCGGGTGCGGAAGCCAGCAGCTCGCGGCCCTGGGCGTCGGTGACGCGCAGCTGCAGGTGGCGCAGGTCGGCAGCGGCCAGCCGCGTGCGCAGACCGGCCAGGGCCTTTTCGTCGTCCTGGCCCGCGGCCTGGCCCAGCCCGGCCATCAGCTGCGCCAGGGCCATGGCGGCGTCGACCTCTTCCTCGATCTCGGCGCTGGCCCGGCCCAGCCCCAGCACCGCGGCCAGCACCAGCACGGCCGCGCCCAGCCACAGCGCGCGCTGCATCACCTGGCGTTGCAGGTCGCGCGGAGGGCGGGCGCCGGGCATGGGTTCGGGCGGGGTCGTGCGCGTTGTCGTTCTCCAGCAGCAGGAACGGGGCCGCAAGGGCCCCGTCGAGTGTCAGGCACCCGCGGCGAGCCGCGGGTTCAGTTCGCTCACTTCAGCAGCTTGAACACCCACATGCTGCCGCCCTGCTCGAGGAAGCTGACCTTCTTGGCCACGTCGCCACCCCACAGCGGCACCGCACCGCCCCAGCCCGAGGCCACGCCGATGTACTGCTCGCCGTCCTGCACCCAGGTGACGGGGGGCGCGACCACGCCCGAGCCGGTCTGGAACTTCCAGACCACCTTGCCGGTCTTGGCGTCGGCGGCCTGCAGGTAGCCTTCGGGTGTGCCCCAGAAGACCAGGTTGCCGCCGGTGGTGAGCACGCCACCCCACAGCGGCGCGTTGTTGGTCACTTCCCAGGCGATCTTCCCGGTCTTGGGGTCGATGGCGCGCAACGCGCCGATGGGGCCGTCGCCCAGGGTCTTGATGGTGAAGCCGGCGCCCATGTAGGCCGCGCCCTTCTTGTAGGTGACCGGCTCGTTCCAGATCTCCATGCCCCATTCGTTGCTGGGCACGTAGAACATCTTGGTGTCGGGCGAGTAGGCCATCGGCATCTGGTTCTTGCCACCCAGGAAACTGGGTGCCGCGAACACCGTCTTGCCCTGCTTGCCGTCGGTGCCCGCGGTGGGGTCGCCGGGGCGGTTCTCGGGCACGAAGTTCGGGCGCCCCGTCTTCAGGTCGATGCCGGTGGCCCAGGTCACCTTCTTGACGAAGGGGAAGGCGTTGACCAGCTGCCCGGTCTTGGCGTCGTTGACGTAGAAGAAGCCATTGCGGTCGGCCTTGCCGCCCAGGACACGGCCGCCGTCGTCGTAGGTGACGAATTCGTTGACGCCGTCGAAGTCCCAGCCGTCGTTGGGCGTGTTCTGGTAGTGCCAGACGATCTGGCCGGTCTTCAGGTCGATGGCCACCGTGGCGCAGCTGAACAGGTTGTCGCCCTTGCGCAGGTGGCTGTTCCAGGGCGCCGGGTTGCCGGTGCCGAAGTAGGCCAGGCCGGTCTTGGCGTTGTAGCTGCCGCCCAGCCAGGTGGCCGCGCCGCCGGTCTTCCAGAGCTCGCCCGGCCAGCTCTTGCCGGTGCTGCCGGAGACGCCGTTTTCGGTCTTGTTGCCGTTGGCGTCGTACTTGTAGCCCATGTGGCCTTCGACCGTGGGGCGCGTCCAGACCAGCGCGCCGGTCTTGGGGTTGCGCGCCTCGACGCGGCCGACGACGCCGAACTCGCCGCCTGACACGCCGGTGACCAGCAGGCCTTCAGCGATCAGCGGCGCGGCCGTGGCCGAGTAGCCGTCGGCATAGTTGTCGATCTTCTCTTTCCAGACCACCTCGCCGGTGTCCTGGTTCAGCGCCACCAGCTGCGCGTCCAGCGTGGCGAAGATCACCAGGTTGTCGTAGAGCGCGGCGCCGCGGTTGATGACGTCGCAGCAGGGCATGATGCCCTCGGGCAGGCGGTGCTCGTACTTCCACAGCTTGGTGCCGGTCTTGGCGTCGAGCGCGAAGATGCGCGAGTACGACGCGGTGACGAACATCTTGCCCTTGTGGATGAGCGGCTGCGACTGTTGGCCGCGCTGCTTCTCGCCGCCGAAGCTGAAGCTCCATGCCGGCACCAGCCGGCCGATATTGGCCGGGGTGATCTGCTTGAGCGGCGAATAGCGCTGGCCTTGCGTGCCCAGGCCCCAGCTCAGGATGTCGCCCGTCGTGGCGGCATCGTCCTGGATCATCTTGTCGGTGACCGCAGCGTGGACCGCGGTCGAGGCCAGAGCCGCGCTGATGAGCAGGCTCAGTATCCGGTAATGCATGTGTTCTCCTCCAGCCATGACCGCCGACACCCGCGCCGACAGTTCTGCAATTCATTCTGCAACCCGCGTGCCAGGTCTGTCACAGCCCTGCAGCGCCTTTGCGGCCGGGGTTTTCCCGGGGCGGCTGTCACAGGCTTGCACAGGCCGGCCGCAGCGGCGCGCCAAGGCGCACAGGCCGGCGCCGGCCTATGCACGACAGAACATATCGCCAAGCGCCAGCGCTCGACGCAGAATCCGCCCCCGCCTGCTGCGGGGCCGCTGAATGCCCCGCGAAGCCTGACTGTCAGCCGCCCTCTCCGCCCCTTGTCCACCCTCCAGGAAAGCCTTGCCACCGCCGTCGGCCTGGTGCTGCAGGCCGAGCCGCGCCTGCTGCAGACCGTGGTGCTGTCGCTGCAGGTCAGTGGCAGCGCCAGCCTGGCGGGCTCGATCATCGGCCTGGCGCTGGGCGCCTGGCTGGCGGTGAGCCGCTTTCGCGGGCAGCGCGCCGTGGTGGGCCTGCTCAACACGCTCCTGGCCATGCCTTCGGTGGTGGTGGGTCTGCTGGTCTACCTGCTGCTGTCGCGCCAGGGGCCGCTGGGCGACTGGGGCATCCTGTTCACGCCCACGGCCATGGTCATCGCGCAAAGCCTGCTGGTGGTGCCGCTGGTGGCCGCTCTAGGCCGGCGCCTGCTGCTGTCGGCGCTGGCCGAGGGCGGTGACCAGCTGCGCTCGCTGGGCGCGGGTGCCACGGCCACCGCGCTGCTGCTGCTGCTGCACGAGCGCTACAGCGTGCTCACCGTGCTGCTCACCGCCTTCGGCCGCGCCATCGCCGAAGTGGGCGCGGTGATGATCGTGGGCGGCAACATCGAGGGCGTGACACGCGTGATGACCACCAGCATCGCGCTGGAAACCAGCAAGGGCGACCTGCCGCTGGCCCTGGCCCTGGGCGTGGTGCTGCTGACCGTGGTGGGGCTGCTGAACGCGGCCATCGGCCTGGTGCAGCTGCGCAGCGGGCGCCAGAACGAGATGGCCATCTGAGCGTGAACGCACCTCTGGTCACGCTGCAGGGCGCCAGCGTGCGCTTCGGCGCCACGCTGGCGCTGGATGGCATCGACCTCATGCTGCGACGCGGTGACCGTCTGGCATTGGTCGGCGCCAACGGCTCGGGCAAGACCACGCTGCTGCGCCTGCTGCACGGCCTGCTGGCCTGCGAAGGCCAGCGCGTCGAGACGACCCTGATGCCCGAGGCGCGGCGCGCGCGCGGCGCCATGGTCTTCCAGCACCCCTTTCTGCTGGACGTGACGGTGCTGTGGAACCTGCGCCTGGCGCTGTGGCTGCAGGGTGTGGCGCCGGGTGAATGCACGGCGCGCTGCCACGCCGCGCTCGAGCGCGTGGGCCTGGCCAGCCTGGCCGGGCGCCGCGCGCGCGCGCTGTCGGGCGGCCAGCAGCAGCGCCTGGCACTGGCACGCGCCTGGGCGCTGCGTCCGGACATCCTGTTCCTGGACGAACCCACGGCCAGCCTGGACCCCAGCGCCAAGCGCGAGGTCGAATCCTTGATCACCGAGTTCGCCGCCGACGGCATCACCCTCGTGCTGAGCACCCACAACCTGGGCCAGGTCAAGCGCCTGGCCACGCGCGCCGTCTACCTGGAGGCCGGCCGGCTGATCACCGACCTGCCGGTGGACGCCTTCTTCGGCAGCACCGATCTTCCGCTGCAGGCGCGCCAGTTCCTGCGCGGCGAGCTGCCCTGGACGACCTGAGCGGCGGCACGGCCGCGCTGCGCCAGCGCCCAAATCAGTGCCCGCGCCTGTGCCCGTGCCTGTGCCCGTGCCAGCCTGGAACACCCCCGCCGCCTGACCCCTGGCGATTGCGGGTTATGCCTAGGTATCGGACGGGCCCTGCTATGAACATCATTTCCTATCCCGACGCAGGCTAGAGACAGACTGCGCGTGGACCACCCCGAACCCGTTTGTCGCCACCGGAGAACCACCGCCATGCAGAAAAGCCTGCATATCAATGCCGAGAAGTGCACCGGCTGCCTACAGTGCGAGATGGCCTGTTCTTTCGAGAACTACGGCGTCATGGCACCGGCGAAGTCGCGCATCAAGGTATTTGATTTCCATCACACCGGGCGCAAGGTGCCCTACACCTGCACGCAGTGCGACGAGGCCTGGTGCCTGCACGCCTGCCCGGTGGAGGCCATCTCGGTCGACAAGGGCACCGGCGCCAAGGTCGTGAATGACGCCACCTGCGTGGGCTGCAAGGTCTGCACCATCAGCTGCCCCTTCGGCACCATCAACTACGTGCAGGAAACCGGCAAGGTCCAGAAGTGCGACCTGT
>LNFM01008937.1_pt1 | contig 54301 bp, 49 predicted proteins | sample 596031 | NCBI WGS metagenome assembly LNFM01 (sample SAMN04254537, study PRJNA301005) | activated carbon metagenome | isolation source: dual media filters at the Ann Arbor, Michigan drinking water treatment plant | place: USA: Ann Arbor
TCACCGCCGCCTGCCGCGAGCAGGATGTCGGCTCCAGCCAGATCAACCAGGCGATCCAGCAGCTCGACAAGGTCACGCAGCAGAACGCGGCGGCCTCCGAGGAGGTCTCGGCGACGTCCGAGGAGCTCGCCTCCCAGGCCGATCAGCTCCAGGCCACCATCGCCTTCTTCCGGCTCGACGAGCGCGCGACGCCGGTCCAGGCCGCCGAGCCCGTCGCCAAGGCGGTCAAGCAGCTGCGGGGCAAGGCTGCCAGCATGGCCGCCGCGATCCAGCCGAAGCGGGCGCCCGCCGCCAAGCCGGCCCGCAAGGTCGCCAATGGCGGCTTCTCCTTCGACCTCGCCGGCGGCGAGGACCAGGACGACGCTGCCTTCCACCGCAACTGACCCGGCGCACCGGCCCGGGACACTCCGGGCCGGCCGCCACCTCAAGCTTTCATCGCGAGGTCGCCATGGCTGATACCGCCCAATATCTGACGCTCGGCATCGACCAGGAACTCTTCGGCATCGACATCCGCAATGTCCGGGAAATCCTCGACATGCGGCCGATCTCGAAGCTGCCGCATGCGCCGAACTTCCTGCTCGGCATGATCGATGTCCGCGGCGCCGGCTACCCGATCGTCGATCTGCGCACCAAGCTCGGCCTTCCCCGCGCCGAGCCCACCGACGCGACCCGGATCATCATCCTCGACGTGCCCGTCAAGGGCCGCACCATGGGCGTCGGCTTCGTCGCCGACCGCGTCTTCGAGGTCACCGGCCTCGACGACGACCACACCGAGGCGGCGCCCGATGTCGGTGGCCGCTGGCAGTCGAACTACATCGCCGGCATCGGCCGCAAGGGTGAGTCCTTCATCGTCGTGTTCGATCTCGAGCGGCTGATGGAGGCCGACGACCTGCCCCAGCTCCCGGCGATGGCACCGGAAAGGGCCGCGTGACGTGAGCCATCAGCAGGCGACAGACGCCTACGATCACCTCTCCGACAAGCACTTCAACGCGATTGCGAGGTTCATCGAATCGCGGGTCGGCATCAAGCTGCCCCAGACCAAGCGCACCATGGTCGAGGGCCGGCTGCGCAAGCGCGTGCGCGCGCTGGAACTGGCCGGTCTCAACGCCTATGGCGCGCATCTCTTCGACAAGGGCGGGCTCGAGGCCGAGACGGTCCACCTGATCGACTGCGTCACCACCAACAAGACCGACTTCTTCCGCGAGCCGAGCCATTTCGACTTCCTGCGCGAGGTCGCCGTGCCACAGCTGACGCAGCGCCAGGGTGGCCGGCCGCCGCAGCTCAAGGTCTGGAGCGCCGCCTCCTCGACGGGCGCCGAGGCCTATACGGCGGCGATGGTGCTGCAGGACCTCGTCGCCGCCGGAAAGGTCGCGCGCTTCTCGATCCTGGGCACCGACATCTCGACCGAAGTGCTGCGCGAGGCGCGCACCGCGATCTATCCGCGCGCCTTCGTCGCGCCGGTGCCGGCCGCGATGCAGCAGCGCTACCTGATGCGCTCGCGCGACCCGCGCGAGGACGTGGTGCGCGTGACGCCGGAACTGCGGCGCACCGTGCATTTCGAGCGCCTCAACCTGATGGACGAATCCTATCCCTTCGACCGCGACGTCGACGTCATCTTCTGCCGCAACGTGCTGATCTATTTCGACAAGCCGACGCAGCAGGCGGTGTTGAGCCGCCTCGCCTCGCATCTGCGCCCCGGGGGCTACCTGATGCTGGGCCATTCCGAATCCATGGCCGGCAGCGGGGTTGGTCCGCTGCGCCAGGTCGTCCCGACGATCTACCAGACCGCATCGGTTGCCGGAGCGAGGTCCGCCGCATGAACCGCAAACCGATCCGCGTCCTCATCGTCGACGATTCCGCCTCGGTCCGGCAGGTCCTCAGCACGATCCTCACCGAGGATCCGGGCATGGAGGTCATGGGCACGGCGGCCGATGCCTTCGCCGCCGCACGCCGCCTGCAGACCGAACTGCCCGACGTGATGATCCTCGACATCGAGATGCCCGGCATGGACGGGTTGACCTTCCTGCGCAAGATCATGGCGCAGCGGCCGATTCCCGTGATCATCTGCTCGACCCTGACCGAGGCCGGCTCCCGGGCCCTCTTCGACGCGCTCGAGGCCGGCGCCGTCGACGTGCTGCCGAAGCCGCGGGTCGACACCCGCGCGGCGCTGATGGAGACGGCCGACCGCCTGCGCCACGCCGTGCGCGCCGCCGCCCAGGCCAAGCTGCGTCCGCGCGAACCGCGCATGCAGGTCGAGAAGAAGCTCACCGCCGATGCCATCTTGCCGCCGCCGGTGCTCGGCCGCGTCCGGCACTCGACCGACAAGATCGTCTGCATCGGCATCTCCACCGGCGGCACCGAGACGCTGCGCGAGGTGCTGGAGCAGCTCCCGGCCAACTGCCCGGGCATCGCGGTCGTCCAGCACATGCCCGAGAAGTTCACGCTCGCCTTCGCGCGCCGGCTGAACGGCCTCTGCGCGATGGAGATCAAGGAGGCCGAGGACGGCGACGAGGTTTCGACCGGTCGCGTCCTGATCGCGCCGGGCAACCGCCACATGCTGCTGCAGCGCGTCGGCCAGCAATACCGGGTCGCCATCAAGGACGGGCCGCATGTCTCGCGCCACCGCCCCTCGGTCGACGTGCTCTTCCGCTCGGCCGCGCAATATGCCGGCGCCAATGCGCTCGGCATCATCATGACCGGCATGGGCGACGATGGCGCCCGCGGCCTGCTCGAAATGCGCAAGGCCGGTTGCCGTACCCTCGCGCAGGACGCCGAGAGCTGCGTCGTCTTCGGCATGCCCAAGGAGGCGATCGACCTCGGGGCGGCGGAACGGATCGTCAAGCTCTCTCGTGTACCGCAGGAGATCATGGCCTGGCCTCAGGCCACGGGTGGCCCTGGCTGAGGGAATTTTTATGCGTGTGGCGTCGGAGTTGAGTGGTGGCGGGGGCATGACGATGACGGCGCACGACACCGCCCTGCCGCGGATCATCCAGGCGCTCGAGGGCACGGCCCGCGAGATCGACGTCACCTTCGCCCGGGCAGGCAGCCAGCTCGGGGAGGGCCTGAGCCTCTTCGAGGGGCTGAAGGAACGCCTTTCGACGCTGTCGGCAGAACTGGCGGGCGACGACATCGCCCAGGCCGGCGCGACGCTGTCCACCCTCGCCGGCGAATTGCGTGCCATCAATGACGGGCTGCGCCACGAGACGGGCGTGCTGCAGGAGCTCGCGCTCCACAGCAAGGACGCGTCCCAGGCACTGGAGCGCCTGCTCGAGCATATGCGGCTGATCACGATCCTGGCCCGCAGCGCCCGCATCGAGGCGGTCTCGGTGCAGGCCGCCGGCCGCGACTTCGGCGACTTCACCAGCGAGATCGTGGCGCTGACGACGCAGGCCCAGCGCACCATCCAGAACTGCGCTCGCGATCACGACCATCTGAGCGTGCTGCTCGGTTCGGCGCTGGAGGCGCAGCGCGAGTTCGAGGGGCAGTACGGGCTCGCCCTGTCCGGCCTCGCCGGCAAGCTGGAGCAGACCCTGGCCGAGGTGGCGGCGCGCCAGCAGCGCGGCGTCGTGCTGACCAGCGATGCCGCGACCCATTCGGGCAAGATCGCCATGGCGGCCGGTGGTGCGATCATCGCCCTGCAGTCGGGCGACAGCATCCGCCAGCAGCTCGAACATGCGATCAAGGCCCTGCGCCTGCTCTCCGCCGTCGCGGCCGGCACCGGGCCCGGCGCGGGGCTGGATGACGCGGCGCGCCGCGGCGCCGACATCGTGCTGCGCCGCCTCGAGGCCGCACAGCTCCAGGAGAGCGCGCAGACCCTCGCTCAGGATGCCGACTCGATCGAGGCGGCGCTCGCCCTGCTGGCCGGAGACACCGCCGGCCTGCTCGATCTGGTGCGCTCGCTCTATCAGGGCGATGGCGCCAAGTCCGGCTCGTTCCTCGCCGATCTCGAGGCGGATCTGGCCGAGGCCTCCGATCTGCTCGCCAAATGCGATCGCGCGCGCGCCGGCGTCGACCGGGTCACGGCGGCCCTCTCGACGGTTCTGGAAACCTGCCAGCAGACCGTGGCGGCGCTCGCAGGCACGGTCTCCAGTATCGTCCTGATCGGCATGAATGCCGGCCTGCGGGCGGCCCGGCTCGGCCCAGGTGGACGCAGCCTCGTGGTCATCGCGCAGGAGCTCAAGGTCGCCGCCGACCATGTTGCTGGCGATGCCGCGCAGCTTACGCCGACCTTCGCGCAGATGCAGCAGGCCTCGGGCGGGCTGAAACAGGGCGGAAGGCTCGACGCCGCCCATTTCGCCGCGCTGACCGATGCGATGGGAACCTCGCTCGCGGCCATGCGCGGCGCCGGCGACCGGCTCGGTTCGGCCCTCGACCAGCTCATCCGCGAGGGCGGGGGCTTCGCCTCGGTCGTCGCCCAGGCGCGCCTGTCCTTCTCGAACGCCGGGGCGATGAGCGACCTGATCGCCTCGGGCGCCGCCGAGCTCGAGCGCTCCTGCGATGCGGCGGCGATGCCGGACGATCCCGCGGCCGCCGCGGCGGTGCGGGAGCTCATCGATGGCCAGGTCTGGCCGAACTACACGATGGTCGGCGAGCGCACGATCCACCAGGCTGTCGTCGCCTCGCTGCTGCCCGCGGCGGGCGGCGTAGCGGCCCCGGTGACCGTCGCCGCCCCGGCGCAGGACGATGTCGACGACTTCCTGTTCTAGGGGCGCGGTTGCTTACTCGGGGTGGGAAAACCGCACGCGCAGCGTGTATGTCCCCAACTTTCTCGCGACTTGGAAGGGCCTCATCAACCTTTTACGTTAGAATTCGCCCAATCGCGGATAGACAACGCCTTGTCTTCGTCCTATGGCCGATTCTGTTATCACAGCATTTGCACCCTCTAGCTGCGATCGGAGCGCCCCATGGCAGATAATAACGAAGAGCTGCTCGATCTGACGACCTCGATCGTCTCGGCCTATGTCGCCCGCAATAATGTCCCGCGCAGCGACCTGGCCGATCTCATCGCGAGTGTCCATGCGTCACTTGCCAAGCTGGGCGGTGAGCCGGAGCCCCCGCCGGCTGCGCCGCTTGTCCCGGCCGTGCCGATCCGCAAATCGGTCACGCCGGAGGCGATCATCTGCCTGGAGGACGGCAAGTCGTTCAAATCCTTGAAGCGGCATCTCAGCAGCAAATACGATCTCACCCCCGAGCAGTATCGCGCGAAGTGGGGTCTGCCGGCCGATTACCCGATGGTCGCGCCGGCCTATGCCGAAGCGCGCTCGGCGCTCGCCAAGTCGATGGGACTCGGCCGCAAGGCTGCGGCCGCCGCTCCGGCCGCCAAGGCCAAGCGCGGTCCGCGCGCCAAGGCCTGACCGGCGCGGCCTGATCGGCAAGCCCGATCAAGCCGGCCGCAACGCGCCGGCGCCGACGATTATGATTCGCAGCCTCGCCCCTTGGGCGGGGCTGTTCTCGTTTGGGAGGTCAGCGCCGCCCGAGCAGGCTCTTCCTAAGCATGCAATGCACGCCCTTATGCTGGTTCACCGTCTGCGTGACCCGCAGATCGGCCGCCATCGAGCACAGCGCATAGGCCTGTTCGCGGGTGATGCCCGTGCGCTCCACGATCAGCACGATCATGTCGCGCAGGGCCTTTTCCGCGCAGCGGTCGAGGTCGGGGTCCATGCCGCAGGTGATGACGTGGGTCGGCGTCTCGGCGCGGGGATAGGTGAAGGTCAGGTCCTTGCGGACCGTCAGGCGGAAGGTGCCCGACAGCGCCGTCTCGATCGCGGTGACGTTGACCTCGCCGTCGCCCTGCACGCCATGGCCGTCGCCCACCGAGAACAGCGCGCCGGGCACGAAGACCGGCAGATAGAGCGTCGTGCCGGCGACCAGCTCCTTGTTGTCGAGATTGCCGCCGAAGGCGCGCGGGATGATCGAGGTGCAGCGCCCCCATTCCAGCGGCGGCGCCACGCCCATGACCCCGAAGAACGGCGACAGCGGCAGCTCCAGACCCCAGGGCAGCGTGCCGACCATGCGCGTCTTGTCGAGCGGGATGTTCATCATGTGGAAGTGCGGGAAGTCGTCCGGCAGCGTCCCGGCGAGCGGCCGGTTGAGGTTGTAGCCCCAGTCCTGCCGCAGCGAGACCGCCTCGATGTCGACCTGCAGCACGTCGCCCGGCCAGGCGCCCTCGACCGCGACCGCACCGGTCAGGATATGCGGCCCGAAGGGCAGGCCTTTCTGCGCCGCGTGGATCGCGTGCAGTTCGGGCGGAACGTGGAATCCGGCGGGAGGCAGGGTCTCGACCGTGCCGCTGACGGATTCGATCGTGACACTCTCGCCGCTGGCGATGGTCAGCGCGGGCGGCACGCGCGCGTCGAAGTAGCCCCAGTGGCAGGTCTCGGGCGAAGCCTTGAGATGATGGGTCATGATCGCTCCCGCGCGGCGTGGCGGCAGGATGGTCTGCGGCCGGAGGGACGTCGAGTGCAAATTTCGCGCCCCTCGGCTGCGCCCGCTTGCCTTCCTGGCCCGGTTGCCTTCATGGGCCAGTCCTGTCCGCCCGATGCGAGGAGATCCTGCCGATGTCGCGAGACCTGAAAGCCATCGCCCTGTTCTGTGGCTCGAACACGGGGCGGGGCGAGGCCTATCGCGATGGTGCCGCGCGGCTTGGGGCCGAGATCGGCCGGCGCGGGCTGACGCTGGTCTATGGCGGCACGCATAAGGGACTGATGGGCGTCGTCGCCGACGCCGTGCTGGCGCAGGGCGGGGCCGTCCACGGCGTCATCACCCGGCGTCTGGCAGATCTCGGCCATCTCCACGAGGGGCTGACCCGGCACGAGATCGTCGACGGCATGCGTGCGCGCAAGGAGCGCATGGCCGAACTCGCCGATGGCTTCGTCGCCATGCCCGGCGGCATCGGCACGCTCGAGGAGTTCATGGAGGCCTGGACGCTGAACCAGCTCGGCGAGTTCGACAAGCCGGCCGGGCTGTTCGACATCGAAGGTTACTACCAGCCCTTCATGGGCTTCATCGACCACATGATCGCCCAGGGCTTCCTGCCACCGGCCCACCGGCAGGGGATCGTCGTCGACCCCGATCCGGCCCGCCTGATCGACGGGCTTGCCGCCTTCGAGCGCGTTACCGTTCCGAAATGGCTCTAGACCGGCCGGTCTCGAGGCGGGCTGCGAGCTGTTCGGCGAATTTCGCCGCCGCCACGGGCAGCGGCCGGCCGTGGAGTTGGCCCATCGCGAAGCGGGCCGGCTGAATGTCGCGCTCGTCGATCGGGCGCGAGATCAGCCCGTCGCGATGCTTCAGGCTGGCGGGCGCACCGATCTCGATCTGGAAGGTGATGGCGTCCTCCAGCCGGACATAGTTGCGCAGGAACTCGAAGGAGTTCGACTCGATCACCGGGACGAGCTTGAACGAGCTCTTGGCGACGGCCTGGTCGAGCAGCTGGCGCCCGCCATAGCTGCGGTCTGGAAGCGCCAGCGGGTAGCCGCTGCACTCCCGCAGGCGGATGCTGCCTTCCTTCGCGAGCGGATGGTCCTGCCGCATGATGGCGACGAGGCGCTGCTCGGCGGACGCGATGATCTGGAAGCCGATGCTGGTGTCGAGCCGGAAGATCAGGGCGAGGTCGACCTCGTAACCCGCCAGCGCCCGCAGCGCCTCGCCATGGCTGGCGACGCGCACGTCGAACTCGACGAGCGGAAACGCGCTGCGATAGGCGGCGATCTCGACCGGCAGGAAGTCATGCGCGAGCGCATGGCTGCAGGCGATCGCCACCGTGCCGCGCCGGAACCCCGAGAGGTCCTCGATCTGCGAGCGCACCCGGCCCATATCGGCGAGCTGGCTGCGGATGTGCCGGATCAGCAGCTCTCCGGCTGCATTCAGCCGCACCCCGCGCGGCAGCCGCTCGAAGATCTTGGTGCCGAGTTCGTCCTCGACGTCCTGCACACGCCGGTTCAGCGCCGAGGCGGTGATGTTCAGCCGCTCCGCCGCCTTGCGGATCGAGCCCACGCGCGCGACCTCGTCGATATAGTTCAGCAGGCGCAGATGCTTCATGGCATGGCCTCTCGAGCGATGCGTTTTACGAACAGATCATGCAAGAAGTCAGCACAAGACGGCATCGGTCAAGCCGGCCTAGGCTTCTCCCATGGCAGCGGCACCAGGCCGCGATGGGAGAGTTCGCATGACGCACGCGATCAGCCGACGCCGTTTCACCCTCGCGGCCGGTGCCGCCGCACTGGCCTCCGCCCTGCCGCGGCCGGCGCTGGCGCAGGCCCCCACCCGCCTGAAAATGATCCTGAACTGGCGCTACCAGGGCCCGCAGGGCTGGTTCTTCCTGGCCGATGACCGCGGCTACTTCCGCGAGGAAGGGCTCGAGATCGTCATGGACCAGGGCAACGGCTCCGGCGCCGCGGTCGGGGCGGTCGCCTCGGGCTCCTACGACATCGGCTTCGGCGACATCAACGCGCTGATCCAGCTCGTCGCGCGCAGCCAGCCGGGCGGTGCCACGCCGCTGGCGATCTCGGCCCTCTACAACCGCCCGCCCTTCACCATTGCGGTCAAGGCCGACGGGCCGATCAAGACGCCCAAGGATCTCGAAGGCCGCACCATCGGCGGCCCGGCCAATGACGGCGCGCTCAAGCTCTTCCCGGCCTTCGCCAAGCTCGCCGGCATCGACGCCACGAAGGTCGCCATCACCAACATGCAGCCCAATCTGCGCGAGCAGATGCTGCAGCGCGGGCAGGTCGACGGCGTCTTCGGCTTCGTCAACACCATCGCCTTCTCGGCCAAGCTCGTCGGCATCGACCCCACCAAGGACTTCCGCTTCATCAATTTCGGCGATTACGGCATGGACCTCTATTCCAACGCGATGATCGCCTCGCGCAAACTCGCGACCGAGAACCCCAATGCGCTGAAAGGCCTGCTGCGCGCGATCAACCGCGGCCTGAAGGACACGCTGAAGGACAACGACGCCGCGATCGAGGCGGTGGCTAAGCGCGAACCGCTGATCAACAAGGTCGTCGAGAAGGAGCGCCTGGTCGCCACCCTGGCATCGGAAATGAGCCATCCCGAGGTCGCCACGATCGGCATCGGCGATATCGACGACGCCCGCTTCAAGAAGTCGATCGCGATCGTCGTCGAGGCCGACAGCCTGCCGCGCGTGCCGGCTCCCGAAGAGGTCTTCAGCCGCGCCTTCCTGCCGCCCCTGGCCGACCGCGTCACCAAGCTGGGGTGAAGCCCTTCTTCCTCTCCCTCCAGCCCTCATCCTGAGGAGCGGCCGAAGGCCGCGTCTCGAAGGATAAGGGCTCAGGGTGGCCTGCGCGAAGACAAGAACAAGAGATTGACGATGGATCTGAACCTCACCGGCCGCGTCGCGGTCATCACCGGCCCGGCCAAGGGCATGGGCGCCGCCGTCACCCGGGCCTTCGCCACTGAGGGCTGCAAGCTCGCCCTGATCGGCCGCGACATCGCCGCGATCGAGCCCGTCGCGGCGGAGATCCGCGCGAACGGCGCGCAGGCCATCGTCATCGCCTGCGACATCACCAAGGGCCGCGACTGCGAGGCCGCCATCGCCCGGACGCAATCGGCCTTCGGCGGGCGCATCGACATCCTCGTCAACGTCGCCGGCGGCTCGGGGCCGATCGGCAAGACCGGCTGGGAGACCACGGAGGAGGAGTTCGACGAGATCGTCGATCTCAACATGCGCGGCTGCTTCAACACCATGCGCGCCTGCCTGCCGGCGATGATCGCGCAGAAGGGCGGCAAGATCGTCAATGTCGGCGGCACCTTCGGCATGCGCGGCCGGGCCGGGCGCATGGCCTATTCGGCCTCGAAATGGGGCCTGCGCGGCATCACCAAGAGCTTCGCGCTCGAGGCCGGCCCCTACGGCATCAACGTCAACTGCGTCGCGCCCGGCATGGTCGACGGGCCGCGTTTCCGCGGCAAGGTCGTCCCCGAAATGGCCAAGCGCCTTGGCATCTCGGAGGAGGCCGCCTTCGAGAAGCACGCCGCCGACTACGCGCTGAAGCGCGTCTCGACCGATGAGGACGTGGCCAATGCCTGCCTCTTCCTCGCCTCCGACGTCTCCCGCCAGATCACCGGCGTCGACCTGCCGGTCGATGGCGGCTGGGCCATGCTGTGAGTGAAGCCGTGACAGACACGCCCTTCATCGCCGATCTCGTCCTCACGGGGGGCACCGTCGTCACCGGCCAGACGCGCTACCGCGCCGATGTCGCGATCAAGGACGGGCTCATCGCGCTGGTCGGCGCGCCGGCCGCGATGCCGGCGGCGCGCGAGACCGTCGACGTGTCCGGCCAGTTCCTGTTGCCCGGTGCCATCGACGTGCACGTCCATTTCCGCGAGCCCGGCTACACCCATAAGGAAGACTGGCGCACGGGCAGCGCTGCGGCCGCGATGGGCGGCACCACCACCGTCTTCGAGATGCCCAACACCAACCCGCCGACGCGCTCGGTCAAGGAGCTGCGCCAGAAGCAGGAGGCCGCCGCCAAGGCCCATGTCGACTACGGAATCTATGGCCTGCTCGCCGAGGACAACATCGACGAGCTCCAGGGCCTGATCGAGGGCGGCGTCAACGCCTTCAAATGCTTCATGGGCAACACCTTCGGCAACCTGCCTTCGCCCTCCACGGGGGCGATGCTGGAGGGCTTCGAGATCATCGCGCCCTCGGGCCTGCGCATCTCGCTCCATGCCGAGACGGCCTCGATCATGGCCTGGCGCCAGAAGCGCCTGATGGAGGCCGGCCGCAACGACCCGCTCGCCCATATCGCGGCGCGCCCGGCCATCGTCGCCTCGGAAGCCGTCAGCCGCGCGGCGGAACTGGCGGAATGGACCGGCGCGCGCATCCACATCCTGCACATCTCCTCGGCCGCCGAACTGCGCCCTCTGGCCGAGGCCAAGGCACGCGGCGTCGAGATCACCGGCGAGACCTGCCCCTGCTATCTCCTGCTCGACTCCCGCGACTATGCGCGGCTTGGCTCGATCATCCGGGTCAACCCGCCGGTGCGGGAGGCCTCGGATTCGGAAGCCATCTGGGCGGCGCTGCAATCGGGCGTCGTCGACATGATCGCGACCGACCACGCGCCCCATACGGTCGAGGAGAAGACCAAGGACGTGATCTGGCAGGCCGATTGCGGCTTCCCCGGCGTCGAGACGCAGATGCCGCTGATGCTGAACGAGGTCTCGAAAGGGCGCCTGACGCTGGAGCACTACGTCGCGATCTCGGCCGAGAAGCCGGCCAAGGCCTTCGGCCTTTGGCCTCATAAGGGGCGCATCGAGGCCGGCGCGGAAGCCGACATCGCCGTCGTCGATATGGAGCGCACCGAGACGATCCGGGCCGACGCCCTCCAGTCCCGCGGCAAGATCACCCCCTTTGAAGGCGTCGTCGTCACCGGCATTCCCGTTCACACGCTGGTGCGCGGCCGCTTCGTCCAGCGCGACCGCCAACTCGTGCCCGAGACGAGCGGTTGGGGCCGGCAGGTCACCGCCATTCAGGCCATGCCCAAGCCCACCATCCGCAACGCCGACCAGACGCTGGCCGCCTGTTTGCAAGGGCCGGCCGGCAGCGCCAAGGGAGCGGGTTCGTGAACGCCATCCTCACTGATGTTCGGCCGGGCGAGACAGCCGCGGCCACGACCTTCATCGAGTTCGAGGAGGCCTCGATCACCTATGGCCGCGGCGCCAAGGCGGTGCAGGCGCTGGCGCCGACCTCGCTCAAGATCGCCGAGGGGGAGTTCGTCGCCCTCGTCGGCCCCTCCGGCTGCGGCAAGTCGACGATCCTGAAGATGGTCGGCGAACTGCTGAAGCCCTCGACGGGCCATGTCTTCGTCGCCGGCCGTGAGATCGGCGCAACGCCGATCCGCATCGGCATGGCCTATCAGAACCCGACCCTGCTGCCCTGGCTCAACATCCGCGACAACGTCATGCTGCCGCTCAAGATCGTGCCGCCCTTCCGGCAGGGCTACCGGTCCAAGCGCAAGGGCGAGTATCGCGACCGGGTCGAGGCGCTGCTGGCCCAGGTCGGCCTCGGCGGCTTCGGCGACAAATATCCCTGGCAGCTCTCCGGCGGCATGATGCAGCGCGCCAATCTCTGCCGCGCCCTGATCCACGATCCCGACCTCCTGCTGCTGGACGAGCCCTTCGGCGCGCTCGACCAGTTCACCCGCGAGGAGCTCTGGGCGATCATGCAGGACCTCTGGCTCTCCAAGAAACTGACGGTGCTGCTGGTCACGCACGACCTGAAGGAAGCCGCCTATCTCGCCGACCGCATCTGCGTGATGAGCGCCAGGCCCGGCCGCATCCTCGACGATTCACCCGTCGCGCTGGCGCGGCCACGCACCATCGACATGACCTTCGAACCGGATTTCGTGGCGCTGAACCAGCGCCTGCGGGCGATGATCGTCGGCGCCCGTGGCGGCACCGGTATCGTCAACCACGCGCCCGGCGCGGCGTGAGGGAGGGCACTCTGATGGAACGTCTCGGCGAGATCATCCGCGAGAAGGGCGCCTCGACGGCGCTCATCATCGGCGTCTTCCTGTTCTGGGAGCTGTTCTGCCTGATGGCGGGCATCTCCGACATCCTGCTGCCGCGCCCGTCGCAGATCATCAAGGCGCTGATCCAGTACTGGCCGGCGATCTGGCCGCACACCTGGCAGACGCTCTACACGACGATCGTCGGCTTCGGCATCGGCGTCGTCATCGGGCTCTTGCTGGGCATCCTGATCGGCTCGTCCAAGCTCGCCTATGACACCGCCTATCCCCTGCTCGTCGGCTTCTCCTCGATCCCCAAGGTCGCGGTCGTGCCGATCTTCGTCCTCTGGTACGGCGCCGGCACGGTGCCGGCGATCCTGACCGCGATGATCATCTGCATCTTCCCGATCGTGGTGAACGTCGCGACCGGCATCGCCACCGTCGAGCCCGAGCTGGAAGACGTGATGAAGACACTGAAGGCCTCGAAGACCGACATCCTCTGGAATGTCAGCCTGCCGCGCGCGATGCCCTATTTCTTCGCGGCGCTGAAGGTCGCGATTACGCTCGCCTTCGTCGGCTCGGTGGTCGCGGAGACGGTCGCCTCCAACCGCGGCATCGGCAACATGATGATGATCGCCTCGTCGAGCTTCAACGTGCCGCTCGTCTTCGCCGGGCTCTTCGTCCTGGCCGGGCTTGGCGTCACGCTCTACGTGCTGTTTTCTCTGATCGAGCGGCGCGTCACCGGCTGGGCCCACCGCAAGACCGACGTCGCCTCGGCCTGAGGCCGGGGCGAGGGCCCCTTTCGCGACGGAGACCGATTGTGCGCCAGATCAACGCCGGCCACGCCTTCGATGCCCGCCGCAGCCTGCAGGATGCGGCGCTGACGATCGAGGGCGGCACCATCGCCGCGATTGCCGGGGCGCCCGCCGGAACCGCGGACGACGTCGTCGTGCTGCCGGCGCTGGTCAACGCCCATGACCATGCCCGGCCGATCCGCACCAGCTCGGTCGGCGGCTTCGCCCGGCCGCTCGAACTCTGGCTGCACCGGCTGGCGCTGTTTGCCCCCGTCGACCCCTATCTCGCGACGCTGGCGCCGCTCGGGCGCGCCGCGCTCGGCGGCCAGGGCGCCGTGATGATCCACCATGTCCGGCCGATGGGGCTGACCGATCTTCCGACCGAGGCCGCGGCCATGGCCCGCGCCGCCCGCGACATCGGCGTGCGCATCGCCTTCGGCGTCGGCATGCGCGACCAGAACCCGCTGGTCTATGGCGACCACGCCCCGGTGCTGGACGATCTCGACCCCGTCGCCCGGGCCGAGATCGAGGCGCGCTATCTGGCACCGATGCTGCCGATCGCCGAGCAGATCGCCCGCGTCGACGCCGTCGCGGCGGCCATCGCCGGCCCGATGGTCGATGTCCAATATGCGCCCAACGGTCCGCAATGGGGCTCGGATGCGCTCTGGGAGGCGATCGCCGAGGCCTCCGCGCGCACCGGGCGGCGCGTCACCACCCATCTCTTCGAGACGAAATACCAGCGCGACTGGGCCGACCGGACCTATCCGGGCGGGCTGGTCAAGCGCTGGAAGGAGATCGGCCTGCTCTCGCCGCGGCTGACGCTGGCGCATTGCGTCTGGGCCCGCCCCGACGAACTGGAGATGATCGCCGAGGCCGGCTGCGTCATCGCCACCAACACCTCCTCCAACCTGGCGCTGCGCTCCGGGCTGGCGCCGGTCGCGGAGATGGCGGCGCGCGGCTGCAAGGTCGCGCTCGGCGTCGACGGCCAGGCCTTCGACGAGGATGACGACGCGCTGCGCGAACTGCGCCTGCTCTGGTCGCTGCATGGCGGCTGGGGCTTCGACACGAAGCTAAGCCCGCGCGAGGCGCTCGCCATGGCACTGGAGACCGGGCGCATCGCGCTCGGCGCCCCCGCCGGCGGCCAGCTCGCGGAAGGCCAGGCGGCCGATCTCCTGATCCTCGACCGCGCCGCGCTCGACGAGGATGCGCTGATGCCGGTCGACCCGCTCGAGCTGATGTTCGCGCGCGCCACCCGCCGCCAGATCCGCGAGCTGATCGTCGACGGCCGCAGCATCGTCGCCCATGGCCGCGTGCTGGGCGTCGATCTCGATGCGGTCCATGACGAGCTGCGCGGCATCTACCGCGCCGGCATCGCCGATCGCGCCGGCCTCGCCGCGGCGCTCCCGGCGCTGGAGAGCGCCGTCACCCGGCATTACGTCACGCGCCTCGGCTGCTGCTGAGGCGGCGGGGCTGTCAGGCGGCCGCCGGCTGCTCCGCCAGCCCGGTCAGGAAGACCTCGATGCAGCGCCGCGCATGGTCGGTCCGCTGCGCGCTGGTCAGCAGGGAATCGCCCGGGTAGCGCTTCACCAGCACCGCGGCGTGCGGCGGGAAGGGGCGGAGGGCGCCGCGGGCCTGTTGCTCGCCGAGCCAGTCCGCGAGCAGATGCAGCGCCGCCTGCGCACCTTCGAGCGCGATCGCCTCGCCGATTTCCGGATAGCGATCGGCATCGGCGAGGGCGAGGCGGATGAAGGCCAGGCGCTCTCGGTTCTCGCTCTCGTCGATGTCGAGCCGGAAGATCGCCGCCAGCGCCTCGGCCGTGGCGAGGCCGTCTTCGGCGCGCGGCAGGGCGAGCATGGTGCGCCTGTGATCGGCGACCATCGCCTTGAACAGGTCGGTCTTGGCCGGGAACAGGCGATAGAGCGTCTTCTTGGAAATGCCGCAGCGCGAGGCCACCGCATCCATCGTCGTGCCGCCATAGCCGACATCGAGAAACAGCTCGCAGGCGATGGCGAGGATGCGCTGGCGCTCCTCGGAATCAGGTCTCCGCTTGGGCCGCCCGCGCGCTCGTGACGGGGCGGCTCCGGCCGTCGGCATCTCGTTGTCGTTCATGACCCGTCACTCCCCGGAAACATCTTTGGGTTTGACAGGCCAAGAAATCAAGCGTTAAGAAACCCGAGAGTTTCCAAAAAGAGACGCTGCATGTCCCGTTACCGCTCCGTCACTGTCCGGCCGATGTTCCTCGCAGGGGCCGCCGTTCTCGGCATCGCCCTGGCCGGCTGCAACAGCGAGAAGGCGGCCGCGCCGCCACCCCAGCCCCAGGCTCAGGTCAGCGTGGTCGTGCTGCGGCCTAAGCCCGTCGCCATCAGCGCGGAGCTGCCGGGCCGCGTCGCCGCCAGCCTGGTGGCCGAGGTGCGTCCGCAGGTCGGCGGTCTCGTCAAGTCGCGGCTGTTTCGCGAGGGCAGCGAGGTCAAGGACCTATCAGGCCGCGCTCGACAGCGCCGTCGCGGCTCTCGCCAAGGCGGAGGCCTCCGTGCCCAACGCCCAGGCCAAGGTCGACCGCTACCGCGATCTCATCCGCCAGAACGCGATCAGCAAGCAGGACAATGACGACGCCGTCGCGGCGCTCGCCCAGGCCCAGGCGGATGTCGCCTCCGCCCGCGCGAGCCTCGACACGGCCCGGATCAATCTCGGCTTCACCAGGGTCACGGCCCCGATCGGCGGCCGCGTCGACCGCTCGACCTTGACGCCGGGTGCGCTGGTGACGGCCAACCAGACCACGGCCCTGACCACGATCCGCCAGCTCGACCCGATCAATGTCGACGTCATCCAGTCCAGCACCAACCTGCTGAAATTCCGCAGCGCCGTGGCCGAAGGCCGCCTGCGGCTGAGCGGACCCAACGTCGCCGTGAAGCTCAAGCTCGATACCGGCACCGAATACGCCCAGACCGGCAAGCTCGAATTCGCCGAGGCCAATGTCGACGAGACCACCGGCACCTTCACGGTGCGGGCCGAATTCCCCAATCCCGACCGCCTGCTGCTGCCCGGCATGTTCGTGCGCGCCGTCATCCAGGAGGGCGTCGCCGAGAACAGCTTCCTCGTTCCGCAGCGTGCCGTCGGCCGCAACACAAAGGGCGAGGCGACGGCGAAGTTCGTCGGCGCCGACGGCAAGGTCGAGGAGCGCGTGCTCGCGGCCTCGCGCAATGTCGGCAACAACTGGCTGGTCGAGCAGGGCGTGAAGGACGGCGACCGCGTCATCGTCGAGGGCGCGCAGCTCGTGCGCGCCGGCCAGACCGTCACCGGCAACGAGGTCACGATCGACGAGGCCAGCGGCGAGCTCAAGGCCGCCAACCGACAGGCCGCGCTGCCCAGCGGCCAGGCTCCCGGCCAGACCGCGAAGAACTGAGCGCCATGTCCCGCTTCTTCATCGAGCGCCCGATCTTCGCCTGGGTCGTGGCCATCGTCATCATGCTGGCGGGCCTGCTCGCTTTGCGCACCCTGCCGGTCTCGCAATATCCGCAGATCGCGCCGACCACGGTCAGCATCAGCGCCAGCTATCCTGGCGCCGACGCGCAGACCGTCGAGAACTCGGTGACCAAGGTCATCGAGCAGGGCATGACCGGCGTCGACAATCTGCAATACATGTCGGCGACCTCGACCTCCTCGGGCCAGGCGACGATCACGCTGACCTTCACCAGCGGCGCCGACCCCGACGTCGCGCAGATGCAGGTGCAGAACAAGCTGCAGCTCGTCACCGCGCAATTGCCGCAGACGGTGCAGAACACCGGCATCACCGTCGCCAAGGCCTCGACGGGCTTCCTGATGGTCGCCGCCTTCGTCTCGCGTGACGGACGGATGTCGACCAACGACCTCGCCGACTATGTCGATTCGACCCTCAACGACACGCTCAAGCGCGTGCCGGGCGTCGGCTCGACCCAGCTGTTCGGCGCGGGCTACGCGATGCGGATCTGGCTGGATCCGGACCGGCTGCAGAAATATGCGCTGATGCCGAGCGACGTGGTCACGGCGATCCAGGCCCAGAACGTCCAGGTCTCGGCCGGCCAGCTCGGCGGCCTGCCCCAGGTCAAGGGCCAGCAGCTCAACGCCACGGTCACCGCCGTCAGCCGTCTCCAGACGGTCGGCCAGTTCGAGAACATCATCCTCAAGAGCGGCTCGTCCGGCTCGATCGTGCGGCTCAACGACGTCGCGCGCGTCGAGCTCGGCGCCAAGGACTACACCACCGCCACCCGCTACAACGGCGCGCCCGCGACGGGCCTTGCCGTAAGCCTCGCCACCGGCGCCAATGCGCTGAACACCGCCGCGGCGGTCAAGGCGACCATCGACCGCCTCAAGCCGACGCTGCCGGAGGGCATCGACGTCGTTTATCCCTTCGACACGACGCCCTTCGTGCAGGTCTCGATCGAGAAGGTCGTCCACACGCTGTTCGAGGCGATCATCCTCGTCTTCATCGTGATGTATGTCTTCCTGCAGAACTTCCGCGCGACGCTGATCCCGATGATCACCGTCCCCGTCGTGCTGCTGGGCACCTTCGGCGTGCTCGCGGTGGCCGGCTACTCCGTCAACACGCTGACCATGTTCGCGATGGTGCTCGCCATCGGCCTGCTCGTCGACGACGCCATCGTCGTGGTCGAGAACGTCGAGCGCGTGATGCAGGAGGAGAAGCTCTCGCCCAAGGAGGCGACCATCAAGTCGATGGGCGAGATCACCGGCGCGCTGGTCGGCATCGCCACCGTGCTCGCGGCAGTCTTCGTTCCGATGGCCTTCTTCGGCGGCTCCGTCGGCATCATCTACCGGCAGTTCTCGATCACGATCGTCACGGCCATGGCACTGTCCGTGGTGACGGCCCTGATCCTGACGCCGGCGCTCTGCGCCACCATGCTCAAGCCCGCCGGCGCGCATGCCGCGCGCACCGGTCCCTTCGGCTGGTTCAACCGCGGCTTCGACAAGACGCTGAACGGCTATACCGCCGGCGTCGCCGGCATGATCGCGCGGCCGATGCGCTTCATGCTGGTCTTCCTGCTGATCGGCGGCGGCATGGCCTATCTGTTCGCGCGGCTGCCCAACTCCTTCCTGCCGGACGAGGACCAGGGCGTCCTCTTCACCATCGTCCAGCTGCCCGCCGGCGCGACGCAGGACCGCACGCTCGCCGTGCTCGACCAGGTCCGACAGCATTATCAGGAGAAGGAAAAGGACCTCGTCGAGGGCGTGCTGACCGTCACCGGCTTCAGCTTCAGCGGCGCGGGCCAGAATGTCGGCATCGCCTTCGTGCGGCTGAAGCCGTTCGAGGAGCGCGTCGGCAAGCAGGCCTCGGCCCAGGCCGTGGCGGGGCGCGCGATGGGCGTCTTCCGCGGCATCAAGGACGGCATGGTCTTCGCGCTCGCGCCGCCGTCGATCCAGGGCTTCGGCAACAGCGCCGGCTTCGAGTTCTACCTGCAGGACGTCGCCGGCGCCGGCCATGCCCGGCTGATGGAGGTCCGCAACCAGCTGCTGGGCATGGCGGCGCAGAATCCGGTCCTCACCGGCACGCGGCCCAATGGCCAGGAGGACACGCCGCAATACGCCGTCGAGATCGACCAGGAGAAGGCGAGCGCGCTCACCCTCTCGCTGGGCGACATCAACACCACGCTCTCGACCGCCTGGGGCTCGGCCTATGTCAACGACTTCATCGACCGCGGCCGCGTGAAGTCGGTCTATGTCCAGTCCGACGCGCCGTTCCGGATGCAGCCAGAGGATATCGGCCGCTGGTATGTCCGCAACAGCGGCGGATCGATGGTGCCGTTCTCGGCCTTCGCCACGGGCCACTGGACCTATGGCTCGCCGCGGCTCGAGCGCTACAACGGGGCGTCGGCCGTCAATATCCAGGGCGCGGCCGCCGCCGGCATCAGCTCCGGCGCGGCGATGGACCAGATCGACGCCATCGCCCGGAAGCTGCCGCCCGGTTTCAACCATGAGTGGACCGGCCTGTCCTACCAGGAGCGGCTCTCGGGCAGCCAGGCGACGGCGCTCTACGCGCTCGCCATGCTGGTGGTGTTCCTCTGCCTCGCGGCGCTCTACGAGAGCTGGTCGGTGCCGTTCGCGGTGATGCTCTCGGTGCCGATCGGCATCTTCGGGGCGCTGCTGGCTGCGACTGTCTTCGGCCAGACCAACGACGTCTATTTCAAGGTCGGCCTGCTCACGACCATTGGCCTCGCGGCCAAGAATGCGATCCTGATCGTCGAATTCGCGATCGAGCAGGAGGCGGCGGGCAAGAGCCTGGTCGAGGCCACCGTCGATGCGGCCCGCCAGCGCCTGCGGCCGATCCTGATGACCTCCTTTGCCTTCATCCTCGGCGTTCTGCCGCTGGCGATCGCGACCGGCGCGGGCTCCGGCAGCCAGAATGCGATCGGCATCGGCGTCATGGGCGGCATGATCGCCGCCACCGTGCTCGGCGTGTTCTTCGTGCCGCTGCTCTATGTCGTCGTCGCCGGAACGGTGCGGCGCTGGCGCAAGGCTCCGGCCGCCGAGCCGGCCGAAGCGAAGCTCGAGGCGCATTGACATGACACGGATGACGACAACGCCTCTCGCCGGTCTCGCCCGCTGGACAGGCCTCGGCCTCCTCGCGGCGGCGCTCGCCGGTTGCGCGGTCGGGCCGGACTATGCCACCCCCGGCCAGTTCCTGCCCGGACAATGGGGCAATGCGCCCAAGACCAGTAAACCGCTCGACGTGGCCAGGCTCGGCGCCTGGTGGAAGAAGCTCGATGACCGTCGGCTGAACGACATCGTCGAGCGCGCGGTGGCGGGCAATCTCGACGTCGCCTCCGCCAAGGCGCGCATCCGCGAGGCCCGCGCCACCCGTCGCCAGGCCATCGGCGCGCTCCTGCCGCAGGTCGATGGGCAGGGCTCCGCGACGCGCTCGCGCTCCTCCGCCGCGACCTCGTCGAGCGGCTCCAACATCACGTCGAGCCTGTATCAGGCCGGCTTCGATGCGAGTTTCGAGCTCGACCTGTTCGGCGCCAACTACCGCAATGTCGAGGCGACGACCTATGGCGTCGATGCCGCCGACGAGGATCTGCGCGCCACGCTTCTGACCCTGATCGGGGATGTCGCGACCAACTACATCGAGGCGCGAGGCTTCCAGGCCCGGGTCGCGCTCGCCCGGCGCACGGCCGCCTCGCAGCGCGAGACCGAGAAGCTTACCCGCAACAAGTTCAACGCGGGGTCGTCGTCGGCGCTGGACGTCGAGCGCGCCGCCGCACAGGCCGCCACGACCGAGGCCGCGATCCCGACGCTCGAGGCGTCCTACGCGCAAAGCCTGCACCAGCTCGGCATTCTCACCGGCGAGGCGCCGACCGCGCTGGCCGGCCTGCTCGGCTCGGGTGGCCCGATCCCCGCCGCGCGCGGCACGCCTCCGGCTGGCATCCCCGCCGACGTGCTGGTCAACCGGCCCGATGTGCGCCGCGCCGAGCGCCAGCTCGCCCAGGCGACGGCCAAGATCGGCCAGGCCGAGGCGGCGCTCTATCCCAGCGTCAGCCTGACCGGGAAGATCAGCACCACCGCGCTCAAGACCGGCGACCTCGCCAAGAACTCGTCGATCGGCTGGTCCTTCGGGCCGACGCTCAGCGTCCCGATCTTCAACGGTGGCGAGTTGCGGGCGGCCGTCGAGGTCGCGGAAGCCCAGCGCGACCAGTCCGACGCGGCGCTGCGGCTCGCGGTGCTGACGGCGCTGCAGGATGTCGAGAACTCGCTGGTGAACCTCGCCAAGGAGCGGCAGCGCGCCGGCAAGCTGTCGGCGGCCACCAACTCCTTCCGCGAGGCGGCCAGGCTCTCGCGCACGCTCTACCAGTCCGGCGCGGCGAGCTTCCTCGACGTGCTCGACGCCGAGCGTTCGCTCTACAGCGCCGAGGATACGCTGCTGCAGAGCCGCGCTCAACAAGGCGCTCGGTGGCGGCTGGGACAAGCCGGTCGACGTCTTGCAGCCGCGTGTCGTCGACACGAACACCGGCCCGCATCCGCGCGCCGCCTACTGAGGCAGGCCGGCCTGGGCGCGTTCGGCGAGGTCCTGGATGGCGGCGACCACCGTCTCGACGAAGCCCAGCGCCAGCGGCGACCGGAAGCGCCCGGCCGGCCAGACCACACCGATCTCGTAGAGCACATCGGGCCGGAACGGCCGCACCACGATGCCCCGGCCACCATACTCGGCCGCGGTATAGGGATCGACGATGCCGATCCCGGCGCCCGATGCGACCAGCGAGCAGGCGATCATCGACAACGGCGTCTCGACCCTGATCTGCCGCGTCACCCGTGCGGCTGAAAACAGCGCGTCGGTGCGGTAGCGCCATTGGGTCGATCCCGCGAGCGAGACGAAGGGCTCGCCGACGAAATCCTGCGGCTCGAGATAGGGTTTCCCGGCGAGGCGGTGGCCCTCGGGCAGGACGGCCACGGCGGGCACGGACGGCAGCTGTTCGACGTCGATATGGGGAAAGTCGAGCGGATACTGCGCGAAGCCGATGTCGCAGAAGCCGGTCGCCACCCAGTCGACCACCTGCGACGAGATGCTGCCATAGACGGCGACCTCGAGGTCCGGCTTGTCCTTCATGTAGGCCGCGATCAGCCGGGGCAGGAAGCCGACATTGAAGGTCGGCAGGGCGGCGATCCGCAGGCTACCGGCGAGCCCGTCGCGCAGATTGCGCGCCGCGTTCTGGATCTGCTCGAGCCCGACGAACTGCCGCTCGACCTCGCGATATAACGAAAGCGCCTCGTTGGTGGGCACCAGCCGCGTTCCGCGCCGCTCGAACAGCGTCAGCCCTAGCACATATTGCAGATCATGGATCAATCGCGTCACGGCCGGCTGGCTGATATTCAGCGCCTTTGCCGCCGAAGTCACCCCTCCGGTGACGATCACGGTCCGAAAGGCCTCGATCTGGCGGGGATTCAGCATGGCTTCCCTGGGCGCGAAGCCAATTCATAACATTATCGTATGGATTGCGCGAATCATTCGATTTGACCCGTTACAATCTGTCGCAGAACCTTCACCCATCACTCGCAAAAATGAGGAGGGGTTCATGAAGTTCTCTTGGGTTGGACTGCTGCTGACGACCACCGCGCTGGCGACGTCCGGTGCGGCCATGGCGCAGCAGAAGACGATGTATGTCGCCGGCTATGGCGGCTCCTTCGAACAGACCATGCGCAAGGAGATTCTGCCGGTCTTCGAGAAGCAGGCCAACGTCAAGATCGAGTACGTCGCCGGCAATTCGACCGACACCCTCGCCAAGCTCCAGGCCCAGAAGGGCAACCAGCAGATCGACGTCGCCATCGTCGATGACGGCCCGGCCTATCAGGCGGTCGCGCTCGGTTTCTGCGGCACGCTGACCGACGGCCCTGTCTACAAGGACGTCGCCCCGGTGATGAAGTTCAAGTCCAACAAGGGCGTCGGCCTCGGCCTCGTCGCGACGGGGCTGTTCTACAACACCAAGATCTTCGCCGAGAACAACTGGCCGGCGCCGACCTCCTGGAACGATCTCAAGTCGAAGACCTACGGCAAGAAGATCGTCACCCCGCCGATCAACAACACCTACGGCCTGCATGCCCTGATCGCGATGGCGCAGATCGGCGGCGGCGGCGAAGCCAACATCGAGCCGGGCTTCAAGACCTTCAAGGACGAGATCAACCCCAACATCGTCGCCTATGAGCCGTCCCCGGCGAAGATGACGGAGCTGTTCCAGAACGGCCAGGCCGTGCTCGGCGTCTGGGGCTCGGGCCGCGTCAAGGCCTTCGCCGACACCGGCTTCCCGGTCGCCTTCGTCTACCCGAAGGAAGGCAGCTTCGCGCTCGGCGTCGCCGCCTGCCCGGTCGAGGGCGCCAAGAACCCGGCCGAGGCGAACGCCTTCATCCAGTTCATGCTCTCGCCCGCGATCCAGAAGATCATGGCCACCGGCGCCGGCTTCGGCCCCGCCAACACGACCGTGACCCTGACCAAGGACGAGCAGAAGGGCCTGCCCTATGGCGACGAGGTCAAGGCGCTGAAGGCCGTCGACTGGGACATCGCCAACGCCAAGCGCGAGGAATGGACCCGGCGCTGGAACCGCGAGATCGAGCGGTAAGGCTCCACCCGTCCTTCCCGGGCGCCGCCAGGCGGCGACCCGGGAACGAGGTGACGATCACGTTGCAACTGACAGGCACGGGCTTGACCCGGGCCTGTCGTCACAGGCGTCCTGAGGTGGTCGGGTCAAGCCCGACCATGACGCCCGAACTTTGACTGAAACGCTCGAAAGCCCCATGTCCCATCTCGTTCTCGATGGCCTGACCAAGCGCTTCGGCGGCTTCACCGCCGTCGACGCCATGAACCTCTCCGTCGAGCGCGGCGAATTCGTCTCGCTGCTCGGCCCCTCCGGCTGCGGCAAGACGACCACGCTGCAGATGATCGCCGGCTTCGTCGATGTCGACCACGGCGGCATCCGGCTCGACGGCGCCGATCTGGTCTCGGTCGCGCCCAACAAGCGCGGTCTCGGCATCGTCTTCCAGAGCTATGCGCTGTTTCCGCACATGACGGTCGCGGAGAACATCGCCTTCGGGCTCGAGATGCGCGACGTGCCCAAGGCCGATCGCGACAGGCGCACGCAGGAGGCGATGGAACTGGTCGGCCTCAAGGGCTTCGCCGATCGCTATCCGCGCCGCATGTCGGGCGGCCAGCAGCAGCGCGTGGCGCTGGCCCGCGCGCTGGTGATCAAGCCGGCGCTGCTCCTCCTCGACGAGCCGCTCTCCAACCTCGATGCCAAGCTGCGCGAGGAGATGCAGGGCGAACTGCGCCAGATCCAGCGCTCGATCGGCACCACCACGATCCTCGTCACCCATGACCAGCACGAGGCGATGGCGCTGTCGGACCGCATCGTGCTGATGAACCAGGGCCGCATCGAGCAGATCGGCGCGCCGCACGAGGTCTATGACCGGCCGGCCAGCGCCTTCGTCGCGAGCTTCCTCGGCAAGACCAATGTGCTGGCCGCCACCGGCGACGGGCAGGGCGCGGTCACCGTCGGCGGGCTCGCCCTCGCCCTGCCGGGCGCCGGGAAGGGGCCGCTGCAACTCGCCGTCCGGCCCGAGCGCCTGACCTTCGCGCCGGCGGGCGGGCCCGGTCTCGAGGCCCGCATCACGGGGCGCGTCTTCCAGGGCACGCATTGGCTGCTCACCGCCGAGAGCGCGGCGGGCGCGCTCACCCTGATGCGCGGCAATGACGGCGCCGCGGTGCCGGGCGAGGGCGAGACGGTGCGGCTGCGGTTCTCGGCCGCCGACGCGGCCGTCCTGTCCGCCGGAGCGGCGGCATGAGCGGCGTCGTCACGCAGCGCACCGCGCCTTACTGGCTGACCGGGCCGGCGCTGCTGGTCTTCCTCGGGCTGGTGATCATCCCGCTCGGCATGACCGTGCTGCTCTCCTTCTACGACTGGGGGCAGTACAAGGGCATCGTTCCCGACTTCACGCTGAAGAACTGGATCGAGGTCTTCACCGATTCCTACTTCTTCGAGATCTTCATGCGGACCTTCCGCATCGCCTTCCTGGTGACGCTGGCGGCGATCGTCATCGGCGTGCCCGAGGCCTATATCCTCAACCGGATGTCGCCGGCCTGGCGCAGCGCCTTCCTGCTCGTGATCATCGGCCCGCTCTTGGTCTCGGTCGTGGCGCGCACGCTCGGCTGGGCGCTGCTCCTGGGCTCGACCGGCCTCGTCAACCAGGGGTTGATCGCGCTCGGCCTGATCAAGACGCCGCTCGAATTCATGTTCACCGAGACCGGCGTCGTGATCGCGCTGATCCATGTGCTGATCCCCTTCATGATCCTCGCGGTCTGGGCCTCGCTGCAGCGGCTCGACCCCCAGATCGAGAACGCGGCGCTCTCGCTCGGCGCCGGCCGCTTGACGATCTGGCGGCGCGTGATCCTGCCGCAGATCGTGCCGGGCATCCTCTCGGGCTCGATCATCGTCTTCGCGCTGGCGGCGAGCGCCTTCGCCTCGCCGGCGATCATCGGCGGGCGCCGTCTGAAGGTCGCCTCGACGCTGGCCTATGACGAGTTCCTGAACACGTTGAACTGGCCGCTGGGCGCCGCGGTGGCGACGCTGCTGCTCGTCGCGCTCGTGCTGATCACCGTCGGCTCCAACCGCCTGATCGAGCGCCGCTACGCACAGGTGTTCGAATGAGACGCAACGGCATCCCCGCCCTGATCTTCCACGGGCTCTTCGTCGTCTTCATGCTGGCGCCGCTGCTGATCGTCTGCGTCGTCGCCTTCACGCCCGAGGGCTATCTCTCGCTGCCGACGCGCGGCCCCAGCCTGCGCTGGTTCAGGGCGATCTTCGACTATCCCGAGTTCATCCGCGCCTTCCGCGATTCGCTCTGGCTGGCGGCTTTGTCCTCGACGATCGCGATCATGCTGGCGGTGCCGGCTGCGCTCGCCATCGCGCGCTACCGCTTCCCCGGTCGCGAGGCGATCACGGCGCTGTTCATGTCGCCGCTGATGGTGCCGCATGTCGTGCTCGGTATCGCCTTCCTGCGCTTCTTCACGCAGATCGGCATCTCCGGCACCTTCGTCGGCCTGGTGCTGAGCCACATCATCGTGGTCATCCCCTTCGCGCTGCGGCTCGTGCTGGCGGCCTCCTACGGCATCGACCGGCGCATCGAGCATGCCGCGATCTCGCTCGGCGCCGGCACAGCCACGGTGTTTCGCCGGGTGACGCTGCCGCTGATCCTGCCGGGTGTCGTCTCGGGCTGGCTCTTGGCGGCGATCAACTCCTTCGACGAGGTCACGATGACCGTGTTCATCGCCTCGCCGGCGACCGTGACGCTGCCGGTGCGCATGTTCCTCTACATCCAGGACAACATCGACCCGCTGATCGCGGCGGTCTCCGCCTGCCTGATCGCCATGACCGCGATTCTGCTCTTCGCGCTCGACCGCCTGTTCGGGCTCGACCGCCTCTTCGTCGGATCCGGAAAGGGCTGACAGACGTGACGACCTCAGCATTGTCATCGGAAGCCGATATCGTCGTCGTCGGCGGTGGCGTCGTCGGCGGCGCCATGGCGCTCGGCCTGGCGCGCGGCGGCGCCCGCGTCACCGTGCTCGACGAGGGCGACGTCGCCTTCCGCGCCTCGCGCGGGAATTTCGCGCTGGTCTGGGTCCAGTCCAAGGGGCTGGGCATGCCCGACTATGCGATGTGGTCGCGCCGTTCGGCCGAGCAATGGCACGAGCTCGCGGACGTGCTGCACGAGGACACCGGCATCGACGTCGCCCACAGCCAACCCGGCGGCTTCATGCTCTGCCTCTCGGAAACGGAGCTGGAGCAGCGCCGCCAGACCATGCAGCGGCTGCACAACCAGATGTCGCTGAGTGATTTCCCCTATGAGATCCTCGATCATGACGAGACCAAGCGCCGTCTGCCCGACATCGGGAAGGATGTGGTCGGCTCGGTCTACAGCCCGCTCGACGGCCATGTGAATTCGCTCAAGCTGTTCCGGGCGCTGCGCGACGCCAGCGCGCGCCGCGGCGTCGACTATCGCCCCAACTGCACGGTCGACAGCATCACCTCGGACGCGGGCGGCTTCCGGCTGAAGGGCGCCTTTGGCGAGATCGCGGCGGGCAAGGTCGTGCTCGCGGCCGGCCTCGGCAATGCGCGGCTTGCGCCCATGGTCGGGCTCGATGCGCCGGTGAAGCCGAGCAAGGGCCAGATCATCGTCACCGAGAAGACGGACGCCTTCCTGCACAACCCGATGGTGACGATCCGCCAGACCGACGAGGGCGGCATCATGATCGGCGACAGCCAGGAGGATCGCGGCTTCGACACCGTCGTGCGCCAGCCGATCCTCTCGGTCATGGCCGAGCGCGCGGTGCGGATGTTCCCGCGGCTGGCGGGCTTGAACGTGGTGCGCTCCTGGTCGGCGCTGCGGGTGATGAGCCCGGACGGCTTCCCGATCTACGACCAGTCGCTCAGCCATCCCGGCGCTTTCGTCGTCACCTGCCATTCCGGCGTGACGCTCGCCGCCAACCATGTCCTGACGCTCGCTCCCGCCATCCTGTCGGGCGGGTTGCCGGACACGCTCGATGCCTTTTCCGCACGGAGGTTCCATGTTCCGGCCCATGCATGAGGTGAAGCCGGCCGAGGCGCTCGGCTTCACCTTCGACGGGCGCGCCCTGACGGCGCGCGCCGGCGACACGGTCGCGGCCGCGCTGCTCGCCAACGGTGTCCAGGCCTGCCGCCAGACGCCGGTCTCGGGCGCGGACCGCGGGCCCTATTGCATGATGGGCGTCTGCTTCGACTGCCTCGTCGTCATCGACGGCGTCGGCAACCGCCAGGGCTGCCTCGTGCCGCTGCGCGAGGGCATGCGGATCGAAACCCAGGCCGGGCGCCGCCATCCCGATGGGGCCCAGTCATGATCACCATCACCAGCATCGGCCAGGTCGCCGAGCATTACGACATCGCCGTGGTCGGCGCCGGCCCGGCCGGGCTCGCGGCCGCCGCGCGCGCGGCCGAGCTCGGCCTCTCCGTGTTGCTCGCCGACGAGAACCCGGCGCCCGGCGGTCAGATCTACCGCGCCGTCACCACGACGCCGGTGACGCCGCGCGCGGTGCTGGGCGAGGATTACTGGAAGGGCGGGGCGCTGGTCGAACGGCTGAAGCCGACGACAACCGCCTATGCGCCGGGCTGCACAATCTGGTCGGTCGCGCCCGACGAGGCCGGTGGTTTCGAGCTCGGGCTCTCGCTGTCATCCTGGCGACGGGTGCGCAGGAGCGGCCCTTCCCGATCCCGGGCTGGACCCTGCCGGGCGTGATGACCGCGGGCGCCGCGCAGATCGCGCTCAAGGCTTCGGGCCTGGTGCCGAGTGGCCGCACGGTGATCGCCGGCTGCGGTCCGTTGCTCTATCTGCTCGCCGGGCAGCTCGCGGCGGCCGGCGCCAACATCGTTGCGGTGCTCGACACCACGCCGCGCCGCAACTGGCTCGCCGCCATCGCCGCGTTTCCCGATTTCCTGCGCTCGCCCTATCTCGCCAAGGGGCTGAAGCTGATGGCGGCGGCGCGCGGCAAGCTGCCCTTCAAGACCGGCGTCACCGCTCTGGCGGCCGCGGGTTCGGACAAGCTCACCGGCGTGACGGTGACGCGGGGAGGGGCGACCGAGACCATTCCCTGCGACGCCCTGCTGCTGCATCAGGGCGTCATCCCCGGCATCAACCTCGCCAATGCCGCCGGCTGCGCCCAGCATTTCGACACCGTCCAGCATTGCTGGACGCCGACGGTGGACGGCTGGTTCGCTTCCTCGATCCCCGGCATCGCCATCGCTGGCGACGGGGCGGGGATCGGCGGTGCCGAAAGCGCGGCGCTGCGCGGCGAGGTCGCGGCGCTCGACGCCGCGCGCCGGCTCGGGCGGCTCGCCGAGGCGGAGCGCGACGCCCATGCCGCGCCGATCCGGGCCGAACTCGCCCGCAGCCTGCGCGGGCGGCGCTTCCTCGACCTGCTCTATCGTCCGGCCCCGCAATTCCTCGCCCCTCCGGCAGACGAGACCATCGTCTGCCGTTGCGAAGAGGTCACCGCCGGCCAGATCCGCGATGCCGCGAGCCGCCTCGGCGTCACCGGCCCCAACCAGATGAAGGCCTTCCTGCGCTGCGGCATGGGCCGTCGAGCTGATCGCACAGGAGCGCGGCGTCTCGGCCGAGGAGACCGGCTATTACCGGCTGCGCCCGCCGGTGAAGCCGGTGACGCTCTCCGAGCTCGCGGCCCTGCCCCCGACGGACGCCGCCATCAAAGCGGTGGTGCGGTGAGCGAAGGGCGCCGCAGCGCCGACGTCATCGTCATCGGCGGCGGCATCCATGGCTGCTCGACGGCGCTGCACTGCGCGATGCGCGGGCTCTCGGTCATCCTGATCGAGAAGGACCATGCCGGGCGCCATGCCTCGGGCGTCAATGCCGGCGGCGTACGCCAGCTCGCCCGCCATGTCGCGGAGATCCCGCTCTCCAACACGTCGATGGCGCTCTGGCATCGCATCGAGGACCTCGTCGACGATGATTGCGGTTTCACCTCCGACGGTCAGGTGCTCGTCGCGGAGGACGAGGAAGACCTCGGCAACTGCCGCGCCCGCGTCGACGACCTGACCCTGCGCGGCTTCCACCATGAGGAGCTGATCGACGCGGCCGAACTGCGCCGCCTCGTGCCGGCCGTCTCGGACGCCTGCCCCGGTGGCGTCGTCTCGCGCCGCGACGGCGCGGCGATCCCACTGCGGGCGACCCAGGCCTTCAAGCGCAAGGCCCAGAGCCTCGGCGCCGATATTCGCGAGGGCGTGCGCGTCACCCGCGTCGCCCGCGACGGTGCGAACTGGCGCGTCGAGACCGATCACGGCGCCTTCCTCGCCCCCCGCATCGTCAACGCTGCCGGCGCCTGGGCCGATCGCATCGCGGCTGATCTGGCTGAGCCGGTGCCGCTCGAGGTCATCGCGCCGATGCTGATGATCACGGCCGCGATGCCCGCCTTCATCAAGCCGGTGGTGATCCTGCGCAAGCGCAAGCTCTCCTTCAAGCAGTTCGGCAACGGCACCGTGCTGATCGGCGGCGGCTATCTCGGCCGCGCCATCCGCGACGAGAACCGCACCGTGCTCGACTGGGGCAAGCTCGCCACCAACGCCAAGACCGTCTGGGACCTCTTCCCGATCATGCGTGGCGCGCCGATCCTGCGCGCCTGGGCCGGCATCGAGGCGCGCATGCCCGACGATTTGCCGGTCTTCGAGTTCGGCTTCTCGGCCCATGGCTTCCAGCTCGGTCCGGGCGCCGGGGCCGTGATGGCCGAGATCATCGCCACCGGCTCAAGCAACGTCCCGATCGACGGCCTCGGCATCGCGCGGTTTGCTGCGCCCACATGACACCCACCCGTCATTGCGAGCGGAGCGAAGCAATCCAGATCGTCGAGCGCCGCGGCCCTGGATTGTTTCGCTGCGCTCGCAATGACGACCACAGCCTTTCACCCCAGGAGAGAAGACCATGACCATCAAGCGCCACATCAAGACCCCGATCCAGAACCGCGTCGTCGAGGCTGGCAATCTCGTCTTCGTCGGCGGCTGCATCGCCGACGACATCACCCAGTCGATGGGTCCGCAGACGCAGAACATCCTGACCAAGATCGAGGGCTATCTTGGTGAGGTCGGGCTCGACCGCAAGGCGATCGTAGCCGCGACGATCTTCGTCACCGATCTGCCCGCCAAGAAGGAAATGGACCCGGTCTGGACCGCGTTCTTCGGCGAGGCCCTGCCGACCCGCGCCACCGTCGGCGTCGCCGATCTCGGCGGCGCGCTGATCGAGATCGTCTGCACCGCCAGCCGCGGCTGAGGGCGGCCCCTCACACCGCCACGACATACCCATCCCGGCGCGGATCAGCCGCGCCGGTCATCACCCCGGTGACGGGATCGACCGCCACCGCCTGCATGCCGCCGCAGCGCATCGTCCAGCCGGTGTCGAAGGCGGTGATGGCGTGGCCGCGCCGGCGCAGTTCGGCCAGCGTTTCGGCTGCAATCCGGTTCTCGGCCTCGATCGCCCGCCCATCCCAGAGCCGCGCGCGCGGCGCCTCGATCGCATCCTGCAGCGGCAGGCCGAAATCGAGATGCTGCACCATCGCTTGGGTCTGCGTCTGCATGATGCCGTAGCTGCCCGGCGTGCCGAGCGCGAGCACGGGGCGGCCGTCCCGTGTCGACAGGCTGGGCGACATGCACATCGGCAGTTCGTCGCCGGGCTTCGAGCGGTTCGGGCTGCCGGTCTGGACGTCCGACCAGTACAGGAAATTGTTGAGGCAGACGCCCGTGCCGGGGACCACGATCCCGCTGCCGAAGGGGCTGCCGAGGCTGTTGGTGATGCACACCAGATTGCCCTCCGCATCCGCCGCCGAGAAGGAGGTGGTGTGCGACGGGTCCTCGCCTTGCTGCGGCGTCCATTGCTCCGTCGGCCCCGCCACCGGCGTGCCATCGATGAGGCGTCGGCGCAGCGCGGCCAGCGCGTCGTCCGCGAAGAGCGCGGCGAGGCGCTCGGGCGAAGGGTTGTTGGCGGTGATGCGGACGCCGGCCGCCAGTCGGATTGCGCGGAAGACGAGGTCGAGATGCTCCGGCCCGTCCTTGGCGAGGGCGCCGAGATCGCAGCCTTCGAGGATCTTCAGGCTGAGCAGGAACTGGAAGGCCTCGCAGGGCGGCGGCGGCACATGGACGGTCAGGTCGCGATAGGAGGCCGCGAAGGGCTCGCGCCAGCGCGGCGCCACCGCAGCGAAATCCTCCATCGTCATCAGCCCGCCGAGCGCGCGCAGATGGGAGACGATGCGCTCGCCCAGCGCCCCGCGATAGAGATGGTCCGGCCCCTCCGCCGCGATGGCGGCGAATGTCGTCGCGAGATCGGGCTGGCGCAGCACCTGCCCGACGCGGACGGGGCCGCCCTCGGGCAGATAGTTGGCCGCGAAACCAGAGTAGAGCTCGGTCCGGGCCTGCAGCAGCGGCGCCTGCTCGTTGAACTCGGCGACGCCGAATTCCGAGAGGGCGAAGCCGTCCCGGGCGAGCGCGATCGCCGGTGCGAAAACCTCGGCCAGCGTCTTGCGGCCATGGCGCGAGACGAGTTCGCACCAGCCGGCGAGGTTGCCCGGCATCGCCACGGCATGGGGGCCGCGCTCGAGGTCGCTGCGCTGCGTGAAGCGCTCGGCCGGGAAGCTCTTCTGGATCGGGGGCACGAAGTCGAGCACGCTGACGCGCCCCTCCGCCGCCGACCAGAGCGTCGCCGAACCCATGCCCGACAGGCTCGACATGAAGGGCTCTACCACGGTGAGCGCCGCTGCGGTCGCGGCGATGGCGTCGAAGGCATTGCCGCCCTGGATCAGCAGCCGCGCGCCCGCCTGGGCCGCGAGCGGATGGGCCGCGGCGACGATGCCGTGGCGGGACTGGATCGTCGGGCGGCGGCCATCCATCGTCGGTCTCCTCGCAGCGGCTCTTGAGTGGCCGGCGCGCGATCAGAGCATGACGGGGGCGGGGCGCGACAGACCCCCGGGCCTGCGCTGCGCGGGCCGGGGCCGGCGCGGCGCGCATGGCGACGATGCGGAGCTCAGTTCAGCACGAGCCGCGGCAGCCAGAGCACGACCTCTGGGATGAAGGTGATGATCACCAGCACGCCGAGCCCGACACCGAGGAAAGGCAGCACCTCGCGTACGACCCGCTCGATCTTCACCTGGGCGAAGTTGCCGCAGATGTAGAGGAGAATGCCGACCGGTGGCGTCAGCAGGCCGAGCATCAGGTTGAAGACGATGACCAGCCCGAAATGCACCAGATCGATGCCGACCGCCTCGACGATCGGGATCAGCACCGGGATCAGAATGATCATGGCCGCGATCGCTTCCATGAAGCAGCCGACGATCAGCAGCAGCACGTTGATCAGGATCAGGATGACCCAGGGATTGTTCGAGAAGGCACCGATCCACGCGGCGATCTCGCGCGGCAGGCCGCTCACCGCCATCAGCCAGCCGAAGCCGGCGGCAAAGGCGATGATGATCATGACCACGGCGGAATCGAGCCCGCTCTGGACGCAGATGCTCCAGAGCTGGCGCCAGGAGAGCTCGCGATGGATCACCATCGCGACGAAGAGCGCATAGAGAACCGCGACCGCAGCGCTCTCGGTGACGGTGACGACGCCGCCGGTGACGCCGAACAGGATCACGAAGGGCATCATCAACGCCCAGATCGCCTTGCTGCCGGAGCGCAGCACCTCGCGCATCGGCACCGCCTCGTTGACCGGGTATTTCCGGGCGCGCGAGATCAGGTAGACAACCACGGCGAGCCCACCGCCGAGCAGCAGGCCGGGAATGACGCCGCCGAGAAACAGGGCGGCGACGGACACGCCCTTTCCGACCGAGAGGGCGTAGATCACGAGCGGGATCGAGGGCGGGATGATCGGCCCCATCACCGAGGCCGAGGCCGTGATGGCGGCGGCATAGCCGGGGTCGTAGCCCGAGCGCTTCATGCCGGGGATCAGCACCTTGCCCAGCGCGGTTGCATCGGCGACCGCGGAGCCGGAGACGCCGGAGAAGACCATGCAGGACATCACGGTGGTGAGGCCGAGCCCTCCGGCGAAGCGTCCGACGCAGGCATTGGCGAAGCTGATGATGCGGGAGGTGATGCCGCCGACATTCATGATATTGCCGGCCAGGATGAAGAACGGGATCGCCAGCAGCGAATAGGAATCCGCACCGATCAGCGCCCGCTGCACGAAGACCGAGAAGGGCAGTGTCGGGTGGTTGGCGATCGTCATGACGGCGGCGAGCGCCATCGCGAAGGCGATGGGCAGGCCCAGCATCATCATCACGCCGAAGGAGAGCATCAGCACGCCGGCCATGGGGATCGTCTCCTTAGAGGTGCACGTCGCCGAGCGGATCGCGCCGGGCCGGATCGAACAGCTTCTCGATCCAGAACACGATCATCAGCGCGGCGCAGAACGGCGCGGCGAAATAGAAGGAGGCGGGGCTGATCTCCAGCGCCCCGAAGGTCTGGCCGAGCGTGCCGATCGAGATCTGCAGCCCGAACCAGAGCATCAGCACGGACAGCAGCAGGATCAGTCCCTGGTTGAGCCAGAGCACAACCGTCTGCAGCCGCTGTGGCAGCATCAGCACGAACATGTCGATCGCGATGTGCAGCATGTTGCGGTAGAGCACCGCCGCGCCGGCGAAGACCGACCAGACGAACAGGATCCGGCAGACCTGCTCGGTCCAGGACAGCGGGCGCTCGAGCCCGTAGCGATACCAGACCGCCGCGATCGTGATCAGCACGATGGCCGCGATGGAGCCGCCGACGATGGCGCGCGCTGTCCATTCACAAAGGTCGCAAAGCCTGCGCCAAAGCGCTGGCAGGCCGGTCAGGGGCTGCATGGCAATCCTGTCACGCGGGGGAAGGTTGCCGGGCCCACGACGGGCCCGGCTGCGGTGGCGGTCAGATGATCAAGACGATCAGGCGATCGTCTTGATCCGGTCGACCCACTTCTTCACATGGGCGAACTCGGTCTCCATGCCTTCGAGCGTCTTGCGGAAGGCGTCCTTGTCGACATCGTTGATCGCGATGTTCTTCGCCTTGACCAAGGCGAGGATGCGGTCGTCGTCGGCGATCACCTTCGGACGCAGCGAGTCCTCCATGTCGCGGGCGGCCTGGACGAGGGCCTTGCGCTGGTCCTCGTTGACCGCGCGGAAGCTCGCTTCCGAGATCACGATCATGTTGTCCTGCATCATGTGCTCGGTCAGCGCGAGGTTCTTGTTCACGTCGAAGATGCCGCCGTTGAAGGTCAGCGCCATCGGATTCTCCTGGCCCTCGATCACGCCCGACTTGAGGGCCTGGAACACCTCCGGCCAGGGCAGCGGCGTCGGCGAGGCGCCGAAGCGCTCGAAGGTCCGGCGCCACATCGTGGTCTCCGGCACGCGGATCTTGAAGCCCTTGAGATCAGCCGGCGTCTTGACGACGCGGCTGGAGGAGAGCTGGCGCGGCATGCGCGGGATGGCGCCGAGCGGACGCAGCTTGGCCTGCGCCGCGACGTCGTCGCCATATTCGGCCATGATCGCGGTCATGACCTTGTCCTTGTGGGCGACGTTCTTGAACAGATAGGGATAGGTGAAGACCTCGGCCGGCTTGTACCAGCCGGCGAGCAGGGCGGCGCCCGGCGTCGCGACATGGATCGAGCCCTGCAGCAGCCCCTCGACATTCTCGCGCTCGCCACCGAGTGCTCCGGCATGGTGCGAGGCGATGTCGATCTGGCCCTTGGTCAGCTCCTTCACGCGCGCGGCGAAGACGTCGAGGCTCTGGGAGATAAAGTCGGTCTGCGGCGTTGCCGAAGCTCCGATCCATTTCAGTTGCTGGGCCCTCAGAATGCCGGGCATGGCGATGAGGCCGGCGCCGAGCGCGGCTCCTGCCAGGACGGTCCGGCGGGTCGGCTGGTCTGTTCTGCTCTTGGTCATGATGTCCTCCCTGGACGTTGGGCCGGCCCGTTATCTCGGGCTCTCGCCGGTCTGCACTGCTAGGCCGGGGCGACGTCAGCCCCGGAAGAGATCCTCCATCTCGCGGCGAACCTTGACCGCGGCATCGTGGGCGTCGAAGGCGACGTCCGACCATTTCAGCCGCTGGCCCAGCGCGATGTCGTGCTTGAGCTTGACGCGATGGGCGAGGCCGAGCGGCAGATAGCCTTCCGCCAGCGAGGTCTTGGCCGGCGTCTGCTTGCCCCAGACGCAGAAGCCGCCCTCGCCATCCAGCATTTCGCCGGCCTTGAGGTCGCGCTTGGCGGTGGCGACGACGTCGGAATTGAAGCAGATCGGCGCGCCCGTCGGCTCATGACGCAGCGCGGCGGAGGCGACCGAGATGCCGAGTTCCAGCCCGATCATGTGGATCGGCCGGTACAGGCAGGAGTAGCGGCCGCTCTTGTCGGGCAGCATCGAATACTCCCGGAAGCATTCCTCGCTGTAGGCGCTGTCGGATTCGAAGACGACATAGGTGCCCATGACCGAGGAGGTCACCTCGGTGACACCGGCCCGCTCCAGCACGCCGCCATCGGCCTTGGGCTTGCAGATCTCGGCATGCTCGAACCGCGTCGCCGGCGGGAAGGACAGGCCTTCCGTCTGCGACTCCAGCCCCGTCGCGTTGCAGACGGCGGTCATCTCGATGCCCGACTTGGTGCCGTCGACGAAGGAGTTGAACATCTTCGGATTGATCGAGTTGCGATCCTTGATCTTCATGTACTTGTCGAGGATGTCCCAGACCGTGTCGGGCGTCGACTGGTGGTAGGTCGGGTGGTAGCGCGTGCCCTTGCCGGCGCTGACGACCCGGAAGCCCGAGGCGCGGGCCCAGTCGACATGGTCCGCGATCAGGGCCGGCTGGTCGCCCCAGGCCAGCGAATAGACCACGCCGGCCTCGCGCGCCTTGCGCGCCAGCAGCGGCCCGGCGCAGGCATCGGCCTCGACATTGACCATGACGATGTGCTTGCCGTTGGCGATGGCGCGCATCGCGAAGCGGATGCCGGCGCCCGGATCGCCCGTCGCCTCAATGATGACCTCGACGCCGGGATGGTCGATCAGCGCGTCGCCGTCCTCGGTGACCAACGTCGCGCCGTTCTTCAGCGCGTCGTCGATCGAGGCGGCCGCGTATTGTTCTGCCGGCCAGCAGGCGAGCTTCAGCTGCGAGCGCGCGCGGGCGGTGTTGAGATCGGCGACGCCGACGATGTGCATCCCGTCCGTGCTGCGGGCCTGGGAGAGGAACATGGTGCCGAACTTGCCGGCGCCGATGATGGCGACGGTGACCGGCTTGCCGGCGGCCTTCCGTTCGAGAAGCAGTCTGTGCAGGTTCATGCGCCGGTTCTTTCCTCATCAGGCCGACCGCGAAGGTCGGACGTCTCGTCAGGCGAGGAGGCGACGCAGGAAAAAGGGTGGCGAACGCGGGCTGCGCGTCACCTGGCGCCGGTTGCCGGCGCGTCTTTCCTCCCTGCGGGCCGCAGCTTCGTTTGATGAGCTGCATTCCTCATGTCATAGGCGTAACATGGGGTCAGTTCGTTGGAAAAACGAATAAGTTTGGTATGATCGACGAATAGGATTCACTGATGATCGGAGGCATGCCACCGCTGCAATGGCTGCAGACCTTCCGGGCCGTGATGGAGGCCGGAAGCTTCGCGGGCGCGGCGAAACTGATGAACCTGACGCCCTCGGCGATCAGCCATCAGATGCGCGCGCTGGAGGGCATGCTGGGGCGGCCCCTGTTCCTGCGCGTGCGGCGCAGCGTCGTTCCCACCGAAGAGGCGCTGACCTATTCCGCCTCGATCGGCGAGAGCTTCGCGCGGCTGATGACGGCGACGATTCGGGTCGCGTCGGGGGCGGGCGTGCGACGCCTGCCGATCCATGCCTCGCCCAGCTTTGCCACGCTCTGGCTGATGCCGCGGCTCGGCCAGTTCCTACGCGAGCATCCCAGCATCGACGTCGCGCTCTTCGCCAGCCACGAGCCGGCCCGCCTCGGCAAGGACGGCATCCTCATCGACATCCAGTATGCGCGGCCGGTCCCCGAGGATTGCGAGGCGGTGGCGCTGGGCGAGGAGCTGATCCTCCCGCTCGCCAGCCCCGCCTTCGTGGCCGCGCACGGGCTGGAGGCGCCGAGCGACATCGCCCGCGTGCCGCTGATCCACTCGCTGCGCTGCGTCGTGCCCTGGGACCAGTGGACCGCGCGTCACGCCCCCTTCGTGCCCCTGAGCGCGCGCGGCCTGCAGTTCGACCGCGCCCATCTCGCTCTGGCCGCCGCGGTGGACGGCCTGGGCCTCGCGCTCGAATCGACGCTGCAGGCGCGCGACCTGCTCGCCGCCGGCCGGCTCGTCATGCCGCTCGGCCCCACCGGCATCGGGGTCGTGGCCCACCGCCTGATCTACCGGCGCGAGGAGCGGGACAATCCCGAGATCCAGGCCTTCGTCGGCTGGCTGATGGGCAAGATCGCCGAGGGGCCGACCCCCGGCCAGTTCGCGGGGCACTGAGGCGGCGGCGCCGCGGGGCGCGCGCGGCCTGTGCCTCTCCCCGGTCGCCTCAGGTTCCGCAGAAGGTTCGCAGCACGCGCTCCTCCGGCCGTGGCGGATTCTCGTAATCCGCATAGCCGGGACGCTCGACGAAGGGCGCGGCGAGCACCGCCAGCAACTCCTCGAAGGGGCCGAAATCATCCCGCTCCTGCGCCGCCGCGATGGCGGCCTCGATGCGGTGGTTGCGCGGGATATAGGCCGGGTTGATCGCCAGCAGCGCACCAGGCGCGGTCCCCGCGCTGCGCGCGCGCCAGCGCTCCAGCCAGCCGTCGAGTGCCGGCGGCTGCGCCAGGGCGGCGCGCAGCGGGGCCTCGTCCGCCGCGCCCGCCTGCAGTCTCGCGAGGTGGCGGAAGCTCAGCGTGAAATCGGCCTGCGCCGCACCGAGCAGGCCGAGGAATTCGGCGCCGAGGATGGTGTCGCCCTCGCTGTCGCCGGGCAGGCCGAGCTTGCGCGCGATGCCGGCATCGTAGCCGGCCTGGAAGCGCGGCGCGAACCCGGCGAGCGCGGTTTGCGCGATCGCGACAGCGCCGTCGACATCCTCCGCCAGCAGCGGCAGCAACGCCTCGGCGAAACGGGTCAGGTTCCACAGCGCAATGCTCGGCTGGTTGCCATAGGCGTAGCGCCCGCCGGTATCGATCGCGCTGAACACGGTGGCGGGATCATAGCCGTCGAGGAAGGCACAGGGGCCGTAGTCGATCGTCTCGCCGGCGACCGAGACGTTGTCGGTGTTCATCACGCCATGGATGAAGCCGACCAGGAGCCAGCGCACCATCAGGTCCGCCTGCACGGCGATCACCGCATCGAGCAGGCCGAGATAGCGGTCGGGAGCCTGCGCAGCCTGCGGGTGATGGCGCGCGATGACATGGTCGGCCAGCGTCCGCAGGGCCTCGGTGTCCTGCCGGGCCGCGAAGAACTGGAAGGTGCCGACGCGGATATGGCTGGACGCCACGCGGGTGAGCACCGCGCCGGGCAGGATCGCGTCGCGCATCACGCGGGCGCCCGTCAGCACGAAGGCCAGCGCCCGCGTCGTCGGGATGCCGAGCGCCGCCATCGCCTCGCTGACGATGTATTCGCGCATCACCGGCCCCAGCGCCGCCCGCCCGTCGCCGCCGCGCGAGAAGCGCGTGCGCCCGGCGCCCTTGAGCTGAATGTCGCGGCGGCGGCCCGAGCGGTCGATCACCTCGCCGAGCAGAATCGCCCGGCCGTCGCCGAGTTGCGGCACGAAGTTTCCGAACTGGTGCCCCGCATAGGCCGTCGCGATCGGCGTCGAGCCCTCGGTGATCGCATTGCCCGACAGCATCGCGAGGCCGTCCGGGCCGGAGAGCCAGGCGGGATCGAGCCCGAGCTCTTCGGCCAGCGCCGGGTTGAGGCGCACCAGCCGCGGCTCGGGCACCGGCGTCGGCGGGGTCAGCGCAAAGAAGCGCTCCGGCAGCCTGGCATAGGAGTTGTCGAAGGCGATGGGCATGGCGCGTCCTGTCGTCGGGGCGTCTCATCCCCTCTGGGCGAAAGCAGCGGCGCGAGCAAGGGTTCCGCGCGCGGCCCTCGCCGTCACACATCCGCGCGTCGCGATCTGCTACGATGACATCATGACCATGGACCGACTGAAACGCATGCTCGAACCGGCCTCGCTGGCGGTCTGGGCGCCGCCGGGGGCCTCCACCATCCCGCTGCTCGAGGGCATCCGCAGCGGAGGCTATGCCGGGCGCGCCTTCGTGCTCGGCGGCGGCAGCGCGGAGGGGTTCGAGGCCGTGCCCGACTTCGACGCGCTGGCGCAGCCGGTCGATCTCGTGATCGCGCCGGCCGCCGGGGCGGCGCAGGTCATTGCCGCTGCCGGCCGGCGCGGCTGCGCGGGCGTGCTCGTCGCCGATGGCGAGCGGTCCGATGCGCAGGCGCTGGGCGCGGCGGCGCGCCTGGCCGGCATCCGCCTGCTCGGCCCCGATTCGAGCGGTCTCGTCGCGCCGCGCCTGCGTCTCAACGCCAGCTTCGCGCCCTTCGTGCCGGAGGCCGGGGGCGTCGCCCTCGTGGCGCAGTCGAGTTCGATCGCCGCCGGCGTCCTGGCCTGGGCGGCGCGGCGCGAGGTCGGGTTCTCCGGCGCCGTGACGCTCGGCGCCGCCGCGGATGTCGATCTCGCCGACTGCCTCGACCATTTCGGGCAGGACGGACGAACCCGCGCAATCCTGCTGGCGCTGGACGAGGTCGAGGATGCGGCGCGCTTCCTCTCCTCGGCGCGCGCGGCGGCCCGGCTGAAGCCCGTGCTCGTGCTCAAGCCCTGGCAGCCCGCGGGCGAGACCGGGGGGCTGACCCATGCGGGCCTGATCGTCACCCCCGACCGGGCGCATGACGCCGCCTTCCATCGGGCCGGCCTGCTGCGCGTGAACGATCTCGACGAGCTCTTCGCCGCCGCCGAGACGCTCGGGCGCATGCGTCAGCTCGTCGGCGGCAGGCTGGCGATCGTCAGCAACGGCGCCGGCCTCGCCGCTCTCGCGGCCGGGCGGCTGCGCCAGCTCGGCGGCAGCCTGGCCAGGCTCGGCGGCGGCGCGGCGGGAGCGTCGCGCGAGGCGGTGATCGAGGTCGCGACGCCGGCTCAATATGCCGGTACCGTCGCGGAACTGCTCGCCGATGCCGGCGTCGACGCCGTGCTGGCGGTCCATGCGCCGCATCGTCTCGCGCAGGCCGAAGCCTGTGCCGATGCGGTGCTCGCCTCCGCTCAGGCGGCGGGGCAGGCCAAGCCGGTCCTCGCCGCCTGGATCGGCGGCGACGAGGCCGTCGCTGCGCGCTTTGCCGCGGCCGGGCTGCCTTCCTTCGCCACGGGCGCCGAGGCGGTGCTCGGCTTCCAGCACCTGCTGCGCCATGCCCGCCTGCAGGCGGAGCTGATGGCGACGCCGCCCTCGGCCGACGACGTGCCCCCGCCCGATCTGGCCCAGGCGCGGGCGATCGTCGCCCGCGCGCTGGCGCAAGAGCGCGACTGGCTCGATGCCGGCGAGGTCTCCGCACTGCTGGCGATCTATCGCGTGCCGGAACTCAAGCCCGTGGTGGCGCCGGACCTCGAGGCGGCGCTGGTCGCGGCCCGGCCCTTCCTGTCGACCGGGCGGCCGGTGGCGCTGAAGATCGTCTCGCCCGACATCGTCCATAAATCCGATGTCGGCGGCGTCGCGCTCGATCTCGCGACAGAGGCCGCCATACGCGAAGCGGCGCAACGCATGCTGGCGCGGGTCGCGCAAGAGCGGCCCGGCGCGCGCATCACCGGGCTCGCGGTGCAGCCCATGGCGCAGCGGGCCAAGGCACGCGAACTGATCGTCGGCTTCGCCACCGATCCCTGCTTCGGCCCGGTCGTCGTTTTCGGTCGGGGCGGGACCGCGGCTGAGCTGATCAACGATAGCCACGTTGCCCTGCCGCCGCTCGATCTCGGCCTCGCCGGCCGGCTGATCGCGCGAACCCGGGTCTCGCGCGTGCTCGCGGCCTATCGCGACGTGCCGGCGGCGAATCTCGAGGCGGTCGCCGCCGCGATCGTCGCCGTCGGCCAGATGGCGGTCGACCTGCCCGAGATTCGCGAGCTCGACCTCAACCCGCTGCTCGCCGACGAGACCGGCGTCATCGCGGTCGATGCCCGCATCATGCTGGAGCGCCGTCCCGAGCGCCGCCGCCGCCCGGCGATCCGGCCCTATCCCGCGGCCTGGGCGAAGCGGATCGCCCTGCGGGGCGGGCGCGCGTTCGAGGTCAGGCCGATCCGCCCGGACGACGAGGGCGCCATCGCGGAGATGCTGAAGAAGGTGACGCCAGAGGATCTCAGGCTGCGCTTCTTTGCGCCGGTGAAGGCGTTCAGCCACGCCTTCCTCGCCCATCTGACGCAGCTCGACTATGCCCGTGCCATGGCCTTCGTGGCGCTCGACGAGTCGGGCGAGGTCGCGGGCGTCGTGCGTCTCCACGCCGACATCGCCCATGAGGAGGCCGAATACGCCATTCTGCTGCGCTCCGACATGAAGGGGCTGGGGCTCGGCTGGACCCTGATGACGCTGATCATCGAATGGGCGCGCGCCGAAGGGCTGAAGACCATCCGCAGCCAGGTGCTGGCCGAGAACACGCGCATGCTCGCGCTCTGCCGCCAGCTCGGCTTCGGCATTGCCAATGATCCCGACGATACCGCCATCCGCATCGTCACCCTGCCGGTCGAGCCCCTGGCCTCCGCCGAACCCTGAACGGCGCGGCCCATGGCCGACCGCCGCGACGCGGCCGGCATCACGTTGCCGTGATTCCGCGCCCGGCAGCATCGGGACGCCAGCGCGCATTTCGGCCCGCAAGCCCGCCTCCCTTCAACAGAAACCACGCATCGAGGCGGCTTGCGGGGAGAAAATCATCCCCTCGCGCGGTCGGGTCGGCACGCCGCAGCCGGTTGGCTTGCGAGCGCAACTGAGCTTCACTCTGTTCCAATTCAAGTCTGGCCGGTCCGCCGCGGGGCGTGCCGGCTTTACGGCGGGGCGCGCTGGCTCTCCCGCCGTCCTTCTTGACCAAAAACCGGGAGGTCTGCGGTGGCGAAGCTCAATGTGAACGGCAAGATGCTGGATGTCGAAGCAGCCGGCGATACGCCGCTGCTCTGGGTGATCCGCGAGCAGATCGGCCTGACCGGCACGAAATATGGCTGCGGTGTCGCCCAGTGCGGCGCCTGCACGGTCCACATCGACGGTGTCGCGACGCGCGCCTGCACGCTGCCGCTGAGCGCCGTCACCGCCGAACAGAAGATCGTCACGATCGAGGGCCTCTCCCCCGACGGCAAGCATCCGATCCAGCAGGCCTGGATCAAGCACGAGGTGCCGCAATGCGGCTTCTGCCAGAGCGGCATGATCATGGCGACCGCCGCGCTGCTGCAGGCCAATCCGAAGGCGACCGAGGCCGACATTGCCGCCGAGATCACCAATATCTGCCGCTGCGGGACCTATGCGCGGGTCAAGACCGCGATCCTCGATGTCGTCGCGGGCGGGACGCTCGGCCGCGGCTGAGGTCTCGCCTGAACCTGATTCCCCATGCGCGGGGTCGAGCGCGGCCGGATCTGGACAAGACCGCCGCTTCCCTCGCGACCAACCGATCCGGAGGACGACATGACATCCGCCTCGACCACCCCTGAGACCCCCGCTTCCGCCCGCAAAGGCCTGTCCCGCCGCGGGATGCTCGCCGGCTCTGCGGCAGCAGCAGGCGCCTTCAGCTTCGGCTTCGCCATCCCCTTCGGCGAGGCCCAGGCACAGGGCGCCGTGCCCGAGATCAACGCCTGGGTCGTGATCCATCCCGACGACAAGGTAGTGATCCGCATCGCCCGCTCCGAAATGGGGCAGGGCACCCTGACCGGCCTCGCCCAGCTCGTCGCCGAGGAGCTGAACTGCGACTGGTCGAAGGTGACGACCGAATACCCGACGCCGGGCCAGAACGTCGCCCGCAACCGCATCTGGGGCAATTTCTCGACCGGCGGCAGCCGCGGCATCCGCGAAAGCCACGAATATGTCCGCAAGGGCGGCGCCGGCGCCCGCACCATGCTGATCCAGGCGGCGGCCAACGAGTGGTCGGTACCGGCCGGCGAATGCACCGCCGAGAAGAGCGTCATCACGCACAAGGCCTCCGGCCGCTCGCTGCGCTACGGGCAGGTCGCCGCTGCGGCCGCCAAGCTCGAGGCGCCCAAGGACGTCGCGCTGAAGGATCCCAAGGACTGGATCATCGCCGGCAAGCCGCTGGCCCGGCTCGACACCGCCGACAAGACCACCGGCGCCAAGATCTACGGCATGGATTTCAAGCTGCCGGGCATGCTCAACGCCGCGATCAAGGACTGCCCCGTCTTCGGCGGCAAGGTGAAGAGCTTCGACGCCGCCAAGATCAAGGCGATGCCCGGGGTGAAGCATGTGCTTCCCGTCGGCGACAGCGCCGTGACGGTGGTCGCCGACACCTGGTGGCAGGCCAAGACCGCGCTCGACGCGCTGCCGATCGTCTGGGACGAGGGGCCGCACGCCAAGGTCTCCAGCGCGAGCCTGGCCGAGTGGCTGAAGGAGGGGCTCGATGCCCCCGGCGCCGTCGTCGGCAACCAGAACGGCGACGTGAAGGCCGCGATCGCCGGCGCCGCCCGCACCATCGAAGCGGTCTATTCCTACCCGTTCCAAAACCATGCCTGCATGGAGACGATGAACGCGACGGCGCTCTACACGCCCGAGAAATGCGAGGTCTGGACGCCGACGCAGAACGGCGAGGCGGCGCTCGCTGCGACCGCCGAAGCCTCGGGCCTGCCGATCGCCAAATGCGAGGCCTACAAGATCGACCTTGGCGGCGGCTTCGGCCGGCGCGGCGCGGTGCATGACTGGGTCCGCCAGGTCGTTGCCATCGCCAAGCAGATCCCCGGCACGCCGGTGAAGCTGATTTGGTCGCGCGAGGAGGACATGCTGCATGGCCGCTTCCACCCGCTGACCCAGTGCAAGATGACCGGCGCGCTCGACAAGGACGGCAATCTGACCGGCCTTCACATGCGCATCTCCGGCCAGTCGATCGTCGCCGGCATCTTTCCGCAGAACATCCAGAACGGCCGCGATCCGGTCGTCTTCCAGGGGTTGAACGCCTCGGGGCCGGAGGCCTCGATCGGCTACTCCATCCCTAACCTCCTGATCGACCACGCCATGCGCAACCCGCATGTGCCGCCGGGCTTCTGGCGCGGTGTCAACCTGAACCAGAACGCGATCTATCTCGAATCCTTCATCGACGAGCTGGCCAATGCCGCCGGCAAGGACCCGCTCGAGTTCCGCCGAGCCCTGATGAAGAACCACCCCAAGCATCTCGCCGTGCTGAATGCTGCGGCCGAGAAGGCGGGCTGGGGCAAGCCGCTGCCGGCGGGCGTCTTCCGCGGCATCTGCCAGACCATGGGCTTCGGTGCCTATGTCGCCGCGGTTGCCGAGGTCTCGGTCAGCCCCGAGGGCAAGCTCAAGATCCACCGCATCGTCGCGGCGACCGATCCGGGCCATGTCGTCAATCCCGCGCAGGTCGAGCGCCAGATCGAGGGCTCCTTCGTCTACGGCCTCTCGGCGGCGCTCTACGGCGAGATCACCATCAAGGACGGGCGCGTCGAGCAGGAGAACTTCGACACCTATGAGGTGATGCGGCTGGAGGCGATGCCGACGGTCGAGACGGTGCTGGTGCCGTCCGGCGGCTTCTGGGGCGGTGTCGGCGAGCCGACGATCGCGGTCGCGGCGCCCGCCGTGCTGAACGCGATCTTCGCCGCCACCGGCAAGCGCATCCGCAACCTGCCGCTCAAGAACGCCGACCTGAAGAAGGCGTGAGCAGGGCCGGCATGCGGGCGCGGATCGGGTTGGGCGCAGCCTTGCTGGCTGTCTCACCCGCCGCCGCGCTCGAACCCTTCGCGGTCGTTGGTGACGCGATCCCCGCGCCGCTTGGCGGCCTCGCCGGCAATGGGCAGCGCGGCGCGGCCCTGGTCCGGGACCGCGAGCGCGGCAACTGCCTGATCTGCCACCAGGGCGCGGAGCCGTCCGAGCCCTTTCAGGGCTCGATCGGGCCGCCGCTCGCCGGCGTCGGTGCGCGGCTCGATGCCGGCCAGATCCGGCTGCGGCTCGTCGATGCCTCGCTTTTGAACCCGCAAACCGTGATGCCGCCCTATTTCAGGACGGAAAACCTGCAGGATGTCGCCCCGGCCTTCCGGGGAAAGCCCGCCCTCTCAGCCCAGGAGATCGAGGATGTCGTCAGCTATCTCGCCACGCTCCGTGCGGACTGAAGCGGCAGTCGACCGCCGCAGCCTCATGGCGGGCGCGGCGGCCGGCCTGCTGGCCGCCGGGCTTCCGCTCGAGGCTGCCGCCGACACGCCGCCGGAGCTCGCACAGCTCATTGCCCGCGTCACCGAGGGCGCTGTGCCAGAGCGCGCGCGCATCAGGCTCGAGATCCCGGCGCTCGCCGAGAACGGCAATTCCGTCGACACCCGGATCGTCGTCGACAGTCCGATGACGCCGGCCGACCATGTCCGCTGGATTCATCTCATCGCCGAGAAGAACCCGTTTCCCGACATGGCGCGCTTCCATCTCGGCCCCCGCGCCGGGCGCGCCGAGGTCGTGGCACTGGCGTCGCTCAGCGACGGGCGCTTCGTCATGACGGATGCCGACATCGTCGTGACGCTGAGTGCCTGCATCGACGGCGGCTGAGGAGAGATCCGATGAGCTTCAACGCCCGCATCACCCTGCCCGCCCAGGCGAAGGCCGGCGAGATCGTCGAGATCCGGGTGCTGACCCGCCACCCGATGGACCGCGGCGGCCAGTCCGACGGCAAGGGCGGCACCGTGCCACGCAAGATCCTGAACCGGCTCACCGCGACCTATGCCGGCGAGCCGATCTTCCGCTTCGACATGCACACCGGCGTCTCGGCCAACCCTTTCGTGTCGTTCACGACGCGGGCCATCGAGACCGGCGACATCGTCTTCGAATGGCGCGAGGACGGCGGCGCGACCTACACGCGCACCGCCCGGCTGACCGTGACGTGAGCTTCGTCGGCTTGCGATTGTTCTCGGCCCTCATCCTGAGGAGCCGCGCCAGCGGCGTCTCGAAGGATGGTCCGGAGCGCGCTGGAGCATCCTTCGAGACGCAAGCTCCGTTTGCTCCTCAGGATGAGGGCTGTGGCTCCAGGAGCGCGATCGCGCTCATCGTCGCGCTGGCCGTCGTTGTCCTTCCAGCCGGTTCGGCGCTGGCGGAGATCAAATCCGGCTCCGATTTCCTCTCGCCCGAACTGCGCCGGCAGCAGGCCGACGAGACGCGCAATCCCGGCTTCTTCTGGGTCGAGCAGGGGCGTGAGCTGTTCACCCGCAAGCCGGCAGGCGGCGGGCAGGCCTGCATCGGTTGCCATGTCGAGCCGCAGCAGAGCCTGCGCGGCGCCGCCACGCGCTACCCGCAGGTCGATGCCGCCACCGGTCGGTTGATGAACCTCGAGGGCCGGATCGAGCAATGCCGGGTCGAGCGGCAGGCGCAGCCCGCCTTCGGCTACGAGACGCCGGACCTGCTGTCGCTGACCGCCTATCTCGCCTCGCTCTCGCGCGGCCTGCCGATGCAGGTCACGACCGAGGGGCCGGCGAAGCCTTTCTACGAGGCGGGCCGGGCCTTCTTCGAGCGCAGGCAGGGCCAGCTCAACCTGTCCTGCCAGCAATGCCATGACGGGCTCGTCGGCCAGAAGCTGCGGGGCGACACCATCAGCCATGGCGCCGGCACCGGCTATCCCGCCTATCGGCTGGAGTGGAACGATGTCGGCTCGCTGCATCGGCGCCTGCGCGCCTGCTCGCTCGGCGTGCGCGCCACGCAGTTCGAGGCGGGCGGGCCGGAATACCTGGCGCTGGAGCTCTTTCTCGCCGCCCGCGCCAGGGGCCTTCCCGTCGAAACGCCGGCCATGCGCCGCTGACGGCGTGACGGCGGCGATTCTTCCGGGAGGCGGCGGGCGCTAATGCCCGCCGCCGAGGATGAAGCGGCGGCCATCCTGCTCGACGATCTCGACCGTCTGGCTGAAGGCGCCGGTTCCGGCTGCATGGCGCTGGATCTGCGCCTCGCTGTGCGCCGGCCGCGCCAGATTGCGTCCGACCATGGTCGGGGCCGGCGCGACCCCGAGCAGTCCCAGCACCGTCGGGGCGATGTCGATGATGCCGGCCGGCTCCTGCGAGATCGCGCCGGATTCCTCCCCGTCGCCGCGGGCGAGGATCAGCACCGTGTTGAGTTCGTGCGGGTTGATGCCGCCATGCATGCCGCCGCCGAGCGGCACGTCGCCAGGCGTCATCGCGCCCAGGCCCGGCAGGCCGTAAGGGTCTGCTTCGAGCCCGGATTTCAGGATGAACATCAGCTCCGGCTGGCGTGCATGGCCGACGCCCATCAGTGCGAGCGAGAGCGTGCCCTCGACCTGGCCCTCGACGCCGTTGCGGTCCGCCGAGAGGACATGGCCGATGGCGGGCTGCTCCATCAGCCAGGCGGCGATGCGGGCGAGCGTCGCGCGATCGGCGGGGTCGCGCAGGCGGATCTCGCCGCTGATGCCGCCGGTCGCGGTGAGGTCGGCCTCACCGATCTCCTTCTGGGCGCTGAGGCTGAAGCCCGCGGCCACGGCGGCATCGAACAGCGGCTCGATCGAGCCCGTCGAGATCTGGCCATGGTCGGAGGCCGCGAGCACGGTGATGCGCTCCGCATCCGGCTGCGCCTCGACCCAGTCCAGGATCGCTCCGAAGGCGCGGTCCGCCTCCTTCAGCCCGGCCTTGGCCTCGGGAGAGCCGAGTCCGCGATAATGGAAGGTGGTGTCCGGCTCGTTGAACCAGATCAGCGCGACATCGGGCGCCAGCACGGGCAGGACATGCTCCGTCATCAGCCGGCCGCCATAGGCGAGTTCGGAAATCCGGGGCGTCTCCCGCGGCGGCAGCGGGCCGATCAGGGCCAGCGCCTGCTCGACCGCTTCCGGCGTCTGGGTGGCCTCGGTGCCATGGACGGAAAATGTCCAGTGCCCATTGGCGCGGGCGCGGGGGTTGATGAAATGCGCCGAGCCGGCCGAGCCGACATGGACGACGGCGAGCCGCTTGCCGGCCTTGGCCAGCCGGTCGCCCATGGTCTCGACATCGACCAGCCGCCCCTCGTGATGAGCCTCGGCGCGGCGCAGCATCGTGGCGTCGCTGGTGTCGAAGATCCGCTCCGGAATCGCCTCGCGGTGATGGAAGGCATTGCCGACGATGCCGTGCACCCCGGGCGGTGCGCCCGTGGCGATCGAGGTCGTGGCGACCCGCGTGACCGAGGGGAAGACGCTGCGTGCCCGGCGGAACCAGGTGCCGCGGGCGGCCAGCCGCAGCAGGTTCGGCGTCACCTCGGCGCTCAGCATATCGGGGCGAAGCCCGTCGAAGACCGCGATGACGACGCGGTCGGCGAGGGGAGTATCGTGATCGGACATCGGCAGGGTTCCGGGGGCGGGGTTCGATAGAAGCTGGATCAGGCCACTGCGGCAATGGCGGGCGAGTTGGCGGGGGCACCACGCAACACGGGTACCGGGTCGTCGTCCCGGGCGCCCGGCTGGATGCCCGATGGCGCGGAAAAGGGTGGCGTTGGCGGAATGGCTTTCATAGCGCCGCAGATACCGCCGCGTCGATGACCGTCTCGTGACAGCGCGGGCGTCGCGGGTTTGCGGCGCGGCGCGGGCTGTGATTTGCCTTGCGCCAGCCGCGCGAGCGGACCAGCCGGAGCAATGCTGCCGTGAACAGCCGCCAGATCGAGATCTTCGTCGCCGTCATGAAGGCCGGCACGATCTCGCGCGCGGCCGAGCTTCTGGGCGTCACCCAGCCCGGCGTCAGCCGCACCATCGCCGATCTCGAAGCCTCCGTCGGTTTCCTGCTCTTCGACCGCGTGCGCAACCGCATCGTGCCGACGCCGGAGGGGCGGCTGCTCTATGACGAGGTCCAGGCCGCCTTCCGTGGCATGGACAAGATCCGCTCCGCCGCCGCCCGCATCCGCGACCATGGCGCCGGGCAGATCCGGGTCGCCTCGCTGTCGGCGCTGGGGTCTTCGCTCGTGCCGCGGGCCGTCAGGCGCTTCCGCGACCGGCGCCCCGACGCCGCGGTGACCCTGATGGTGCTGCCCTCGCGTGATGTCCGCAACGGCGTCGTCGCTGGCGAGTTCGATCTCGGCCCCACCAGCCCTTCGTCTCGCCTCGGGCCTTCTGCGCGATGCCCGTCGGGCACCCCCTGTCGGAGCGCAGCGTGATCACGCCGCACGACCTCGCCGGGCTGGACTTCGTCGCCTATGTCCCCGAGGACCGCGCGCGCCAGCGCCTCGACCTGGCCATCGCCGAGGCGGGGGCTGCGCCGCCGCGCATCGTCGTCGAGACGATCTATGCCGCCACCGTCTTCGCACTGATTTCGGAAGGCGTCGGCGTCGGCCTCGTCAGCCCCTATGCGATCGCGGGCTTCGATCAGTCCAGGGTCGTGCTGCGGCCCTTCGAGCCCGCCGTGCACAGCAAGAGCGTCCTGCTCCTGCCGGCGGATCGTCCGAAATCGCAGCTGGTGCGCGATTTCATTGACTGCCTGATGGCCGAGCGCTGAGCCGCAGGACGGACCGGTCGAAGCCATAACATCAGGGCATCGTCTTATGCCTTCCGCCTGATTGCGGCACTCCGGCGATCGCTTACGCATGGTCCCACGAAGGGATTCCCACCATGCACGACTCCACCCGCTGTGTTCACCACCCGGCCGTCAACGAGGAGGGCTATGCCTCGCTCGCCGTGCCGACGCATCGCGCCTCGACCATCGTCTACAAGGATGCGGCGAGCTTCGCGGCGCGCAAGTATCGCGGCTTCGACGGCTACACCTACGGGCTGCACGGCACGCCGACGACGCGGACGCTGGAGGCGCAGCTCACCGCGCTGCATGGCGGCGTGCGCACCGTGCTGGTGCCGTCGGGCCAGGCGGCCGTGACCATGGTCATGCTCGCCGTGCTGATGCCCATGTCTATCCGCCGGTGCGCAGCTTCTGCGAGGATTACCTGAAGCCACGCGGCATCGATTACGGCGTCTACGACCCGCTGATCGGGGCCGACATCGCCGATCTGATCGACGACGCGACGAAGCTGGTCTGGGTCGAGTCGCCGGGCTCGGGCACGATGGAGGTGCAGGACGTGCCCGCCATCGTCAGGGCCGCCAAGGCGAAGGGCTGTCTCGTCGGCTGCGACAACACCTGGGCGACGCCGCTCCTCTTCAAGCCGCTGGCCCATGGCGCCGATTTCGCCTGCGAGGCCCTGACCAAATATGTCGGCGGCCATTCCGACCTGCTGCTCGGCTCGATCACCGTCGCCGACATCGGCTTGCGCCAGAAGCTGAAGGAACTGCTGCGTGGCTATGGAGTCGGCGTCTCGCCGGACGAATGCCAGCTGGCGCTACGCGGGATCGAGACGATGGGGCTGCGCGTCGCCCATATGGGCCGGGTCTCCGAGGATTTCGCCAGGCGCCTGGCGCATTCGCTGGCGGTCGAGACCGTGCTGCATCCGGCACTGCCCTCCTGCCCTGGCCATGAACACTGGCAGCGCGACATGGGCCGCTCCTCGGGCGTGTTCAGCCTCGTGCTGAAGCCAGTGGCCGAGGAGGCTCTCGAGGCCGCGCTGACGGCGCTGAAGATCTTCGCCATCGGCGCCTCCTGGGGCGGCACGCGCAGCCTGATCGCGCCAATGGCGGTGAAGGGCGACCGCAGCGTCGTGCCCTGGACGAAGGAGGGCCCGGTGTTGCGCATCAGCATCGGCCTCGAGGACGAGGACGACCTCTGGGCCGACCTCGATGCGTTGCTGCGGATGTGCTCGAACCCGATCTGACCCTGATCTGCCCGGCGGGATCGACGAATAGCTCGGGGCGTCTGAGCAGGCGGCTGCGGACAGGAAGGTGCACTCACGCCGGGCAAGCCAGCGGGTTAGCGGGAGGGCCCTTATCAACCAGCGAGTGCCGCGCGGCTTTGCGCCGCGCAAGGATCAGGGGGCGACGCTGCCGTCATCCGCGAAACGCGTGCAATTGCGGCCCGCCGCCTTTGCGGCGTAAAGCGCTTTGTCGGCCCGGCGTGTCCATTCCGGCAGAGCCTCGGGGCTTTGTGGCCTCCACGTGGCGACGCCGATGCTGACGGTGATTGCCTGCGCATTCAGCAGAACGGTCTTGGCCGCGCCATGCACGCGCAAAGCAAAGGCCGCGGCCCCATCGCCATCACAATCCACGAGGCAGGCAATGAACTCCTCGCCTCCGTAGCGCGCGACCACCTCGTCCTGCCGCATGATGGCGCGCAAGGCCGCGCCAAACTGGCGCAAAGTCTCGTCGCCCGACGCGTGGCCAAAGCCGTCGTTGATGGATTTGAAATGATCGATGTCGATCATCACGATCGACAGCCCATAACCGCGTCGTTCAGAGGCCTGCAGTTCGCGATTGACCAACCGCTCGAACTCGCGCCGGTTTGGCAGGCCGGTGAGGTCATCCGTGATTGACAGGTCGCGCAACTCTTGAGCCTGAATTTTCAGGTTCTCGCGAGCCCGAGCCAGATCTTGATAGACTGCGTTGCGATTATCCGCCCGCATGATGCACCAGATGATGCCCTCTCCGTCGCCATGAAGGACCCGAACGCTCACCACAGCGGGAATGCGTTCACCCGTGGCCGAGATCAGCGTGATATCAACTTCGTTGCACCGTTTTTCATGCAGCAGCATCGGTTGGATATAGCTGTCATAGAAGATCCGAGAAGCCGGGGTCAGCAAGCTCTCGATTTTGCGTCCGATCAATGTTCCGGGCGCCGCACCCAATTCCTCATGCAGATAGGCATTGGCAAACCGCACCTCACGGTTCAGATCCGTCACCAGGCATCCGCCCGGCAGTGCGTCGAAACTCGGGATCACAGCGCTCGAAGACCGGAATGCTGGCCCGAGAAACTGCGGATCAATCCGGCGATTTCTGTGGCGTGCGTCATGTGCAGGCAATGCCCGTGGGCCGGGACCACCTCCAGCCGACTGCCGGGCATTGTCGCCTGCATGTAGCTGCCGACAGACAAGGGGGCGAGGCTGTCGTTCTCGCTCTGCAGGATCAGCGTTGGGTGGGCAGTCTCGGGCAAAAATTTGCGGCAGTCCGCAAAGAAAGTCGCCCGGGCAAAGGTTTTGGCCAACAGCGGATCCGTTGAACAAAAGCTACCCGACAATTCGGCCATCAAGGTCTCGTCATTTCCCGTGCCGATCACGGCCGACGCCAGATGGTGTGCCCAGCCGATGTAATTCCTATCCATCAGCGCCAGGAGCTCTTCCAGATCCTCATGCTCGAAACCCCCCATGTAATCTGGCGGATCGTTCAGGAACGAAGGGGAGGGGCACACCATGACCAACTGACCAAACAGCGCCGGGGCCCTGATCGCGGCGATCAGTCCGATCATCGCGGAGACCGAATGTCCGATGAAGAGCAAATCTCGTAAATCCAGAGCCTCGCAGACCTCGATCACGTCCTGTGCGTAGCCATCCAGGTGACGGTAGCGCTCGATTGTAAATGAAGAGGGATCAGATTTGCCGCTGCCGACATAGTCAAAAAGGACGATCCGGTGATCGGATGAAAAGAATGGCGTCAAAAACCGCCACATATTCTGGTCGCATCCAAAGCCATGCGCCATCATGACGGTTCTGTGGCCTGAGTCGATCACTTTAACGTTGTTGCGCAAGACAACGGTCATGCCTCTACTCCTGAGCGGCATTGCTAAAGGGATCTGCCGCCCGGCTGAAACAGCGCCTGATCATGGCTATGGACCCGGTGATTATTTGCCGAGCGTGGTGTCCGTGGTCACGACAACGCCCGGAGGCATGCGGCTCGTACCGCGACGCCGAGGCGCGTCGGGCTGGCAGCGAGGTCGTTCGGCGAAGCGAATAGACGAGGCGCATGACCGGGTCGGGGGCGATGCGGTCGACATCGTTGACATCGCGGTCTCCAGCCGGCCACCCGTAGACCGATTGCCCGAACGGGCCGTCGAGCCGGTCAGCGTGATGCGAGCCCCGACCGTCGCGCAGCGCCGCTGACGCAAGGCCCAGCCCGGACGCGCCCTGAAGTGGGTGTCGCGATCTCCAGCTGCGCGCGAGGGTGGCAATCCCCCTCGATCCGTCCCCTGAGAGCCCCCGCCCTCTGCGTGGTTCATGAAGATGCCTTTGGTCGTCATTGGCGCGCGGTCTAACATCGAATTCATCAACAGCAAGATCGGGGGTTCAGGAAATCAATCGACGCAGGATAGGTATTTCGCCTTCATCTGAGCGGCCGCTTTCAATGAGCGCCTCAAGTGCGTTCACTTCAGGGCGGCCATGGACCCAGTCATTTCGGTGGATTACCCTACGATAGGATTAAGGTTTTCTCTTCATCGCAGGTCAAATTTCATCATTCTCGGCCGCCGGGGAGCCGTTCAACACTGTCTCGGTCGCGCCTCTGGTTGAGGGCGCATCCAGCGGCGATCCGCCCGGCGCGCCGCCGGGTCAGAGCGCTTGTCGCGGCTGGACGCCCGGCCACCCGGCTGGCATTCCGCCCTGATGCCAGGACACGCCCCGCACGCGCCTGGGCCGCCGCGATCGCCCGCAGCGGCGTGACGATCAGGCGCCCGTCCGTGTCAGACGACACGTTGGCCGCGACGCTGAAGACAGTGGCGACCATCGCGGCATCGATCACGTCGTCGGGCTTGCCGCCGCACACCACCCGGCCCTTGCGCATGATCGCGACCGTCGGCAATTACGGCGTCCCTCGACCGCTGTCTGGGCAGCCAGTCCCGCCTGAAACTGGCGCGCGGCCCCAACGCGCTCTTGACGAAGGGCGGCCTGCAAGACAGCCCGCCCTTCCGGTCAATGTCGCGGTCGATCGCCCGTGAGCGGGCACAAGGCCCCTGTGGCAACCGCTCAGCCGGGCACGGACGGCACCTCGTGTCGCAGATCACCCTCGTCATGGACGAAGGTGATCTGCAGCGATCCGGCGCGCTCGCGATCGGCG
>LNFM01003643.1_pt1 | contig 54300 bp, 46 predicted proteins | sample 596031 | NCBI WGS metagenome assembly LNFM01 (sample SAMN04254537, study PRJNA301005) | activated carbon metagenome | isolation source: dual media filters at the Ann Arbor, Michigan drinking water treatment plant | place: USA: Ann Arbor
TCCCCATCATCCCCTGCACGCTGTGCGGCAGCCAGACCACCCTGCAGCGCGTGCAGGTGAAGAAGATGATCCGCGAGTGGGAGCGCCAGTACCCCGGCCGCATCGACAACATGTTCACCGCGATGGGCAACATCGTGCCTTCGCACATGATGGACCGGAACCTCTTCCCCTTCGCCACGCTCCAACCCTCGGGCACGCCGGATGCCCGTGGCGACAAGGCCTTCGACGAAGACGACGAGGGCTGTGCCACGCCGCAGGCCGCCCCGGTGCGGCTGGCGCCGCGCCCCCCACGGGAGACGAACGAATGAAGACGCTGATCGCTGTGCTGGCTTCGGCCACCCTGCTGGCCGGCTGCGCCGGCATCTCCACGATGACGAGCGAGGTGTCGAGCTTCGGCGAGTGGCCGGCGGGCAAGGTGGCGGGCACCTACGCCTTCGAGCGCCTGCCTTCGCAGCAGGCCTCGCCCGAACGCTCGGCCGCGCTGGAAGCCGCCGCCGTCGCGGCGCTGGCAAGAGCCGGCTTCAAGCCCGTGGCCGGCGGCCAACCGCCCGAGGTGCTGGTGCAGGTGGCCGCGCGCGAGAGCCGCACCGAGTTCGCGCCCTGGGCCGATTCGCTGTGGTGGCGGGGCAGCTTCGGCAGCTGGCGCTACCGCCCCTGGGTCGGCCCCGGCTGGGGCGTGGGCTTCGGCGGCACCTACCCGTCGACCCGCTACGAACAGGAAGTGGCCGTGCTGATCCGCGACCAGGCCAGCGGCAAGCCCCTGTTCGAGGCACGCGCCAGCCACGATGGCAGCTGGCGCGGTGACGCCGCGATGCTGGCCACCCTGTTCCAGGCCGCGCTGCTGGACTTTCCCAAGGTCGGCATCAATCCGCGCAGCGTGACGCTGCCCCTGGCGAATTGAGCCCGCCCCTGGGCGGATCGGGCCTTCTCAGGCGTCGCGGCGCGAGTTCGAGAGTGCCCGCAGGTCGTCCTCCCAGCCCTTGAGCTTCTGGCGCAGCGCCTGTCGCTGCTCGGGCGTGGTGGTGTTGTGCAGCTCGGCCGCCACCCTGCAGTTGTGCTCCATGCTGCGCTGCTGCATCCTGGCGTAGGCCGGATCGGGCGAACGTCCACTGCGCTCGGCCAGGGCCCGCATCTCCTGCGCCAGGCGCGCCGGTTCCGGCTTCTCCGTCCCCCAGCGGCGCAGTTGCTGCAGGATGTCGCCCTGGCGCCGGCGACGCTCGACCAGCATCGCCTCGGGATCGAAGGGTGAGACGGCCGCGGCGTTCTCGAGCAGCTTGCGCTGGGGCCCATCGAGCGTGCCGTAGAAGCGCTCGTAGCGCTCGACGGCGCGTTGCAGCGAGGCCTTGCGGCGTTCCACCGGATCGGCCTGCACGAACTCCTCGCGCGCCTCGCGATTGTTCTTCGCGAACCGCCCCTCGATGTGGGCCCACTGCACCGGCCCGAGCTGCGTCACCACGGGCACGGCCAGCACGATGGCGCGTTCGATCATGGGCTCGGTCTGCTGACGGACCTGGTCCCACCAGCGGCACATCTGGTCCGCGGAAATGGGTTCGGCGGCGCGCGACTGCAGTGTGGCCAGCAGCGCCGCATGTTCCGCAAGCTGGGTCTGGCGGTGCCAGGCGAACCACTGCCCCAGGGCGTCCTTGGCCTGGGGCGCCAGCTCCGACGGGAAGTCGACATAGCGATCCAGCCACATCCATGCGAACTGTGGCGCACTGTTGTAGGCCAGGCGGACCGCACCGCAGCCGGCCAGCAGCACCAGGGTGCCGATAATCAGACCCCTTGCAATCACGCTCGAGAAAGACAATTTCATGGCACTCAACGTCGTGATCATGGCCGCGGGCAAAGGCACCCGCATGAAGTCGGCGCTGCCCAAGGTTCTGCACCGTCTGGGCGGCAAGAGCCTATTGCAGCATGTTCTGGACGCCGCTGCGCTGCTGGGGCCGGCGCGCACCATCGTCATCACCGGGCACGGCGCCGACGAGGTCGAGGCCGCCGCCGCCCCCAGCGGCGCGATGTTCGTGCGCCAGATGCCGCAACTGGGCACGGGGCATGCCATCCAGCAGGTGGTGCCCGTGCTGCCCGACGCGAACGGCACCACGCTGGTGCTGTACGGCGACGTGCCGCTGATCCGCCCGGCCACGGCCGATGCCCTGGCGCGCGCCTGCGGACATCAGAAGCTGGCCCTGTTGAGCTTCACGCCGGCCGATCCTGCGCGCTACGGCCGCATCGTGCGCGACGCCGCCGGCGGCGTGCGCTCCATCGTCGAATACAAGGACGCCAGCGAAGCGCAGCGCGCCATCGGCGAGGTCTACAGCGGCATCATGGCCGCACCCACCGCGATGCTCAAGCGCTGGGTCGGCGCGCTGAAGGACGACAACGCGCAGAAGGAGTTCTACCTCACCGACGTGGTGGCCATGGCGGTGGCCGAGGGCGTGCCGGTGACGGCGCAGATCGTGGCCGACGAGGCCGAGGTCGCCGGCATCAACGACGCCGCGCAGCTCGCCGGCCTGGAACGGGTGCTGCAGCGCTGGCGTGCCGACGCCTTGATGGAGCAGGGCGTGCGACTGGCCGACCCGGCGCGGCTGGACGTGCGCGGCACGCTGGCGTGCGGCGCCGACGTCGAGATCGACGTCAACTGCGTCTTCGAAGGTGCGGTGCAGCTGGCCGACGGCGCGCGCATCGGCGCGAACTGCGTGATCCGCGACGCGCGCATCGGCGCCGGCGCGGTGATCCACCCCTTTTCGCACATCGAAGGCGCCACGGTGGGCGCGGGCTCGCTGGTCGGCCCCTTCGCGCGGCTGCGCCCCGGCGCCGAACTGGGCGCCGAGGTGCACATCGGCAACTTCGTCGAGGTGAAGAACACGACGATGGCCGCCGGCGCCAAGGCCAACCACCTGGCCTACCTGGGCGACGCCACGGTGGGCGAGCGCGTGAACTACGGCGCCGGCAGCATCACCGCCAACTACGACGGCGCCAACAAGCACCGCACGGTGATCGGCAACGACGTGCACGTGGGCAGCAACTGCGTGCTGGTGGCCCCGGTGACGCTGGGCGACGGCGCCACCATCGGCGGCGGCTCCACCGTGGCCAAGGACGTGCCGCCAGGCCAGCTGACGGTGGCACGCGCCAAGCAGGTCACCATTCCCGGCTGGAAGCGGCCGCAGAAACCGAAGAAGGGCTGATCAGGACGCCGGCAGGCCGCGCGGCAGGCGCAGCCAGGCCTCGAAGGCCTCGGCCGCCATCGGCCGGCCCGACAGCCAGCCCTGCATCTCGCGGCAGCCGTGCGCGGCCAGCCAGGCGCGCTGCGCCTCGGTCTCGATGCCCTCGGCCACCACGCCCAGGCCCAGGCTCGCAGCCATCTGGATGATGGCGCGTGCGATGCCTGCCGAGCTGGCGTCGTGCGGCAGGTCGGCCACGAAGGAGCGGTCGATCTTCAGGCGGTCGATGGGCAGGTGCCGCAGATGGCCCAGGGAGCTGTAGCCGGTGCCGAAGTCGTCGACCGAGACGCGTGCACCCAGGGCCTTCAGCCGCTCCAGCGTGGCGCGCACGGCGGGCAGGTCGTCCATCAGCATGCGCTCGGTGAGCTCCAGTTCGAGCTCGCTGCCGGCCGCGCCCTGCTCCCGCAGCACACGCTCGACCGATTCCACGAAACCCGGCGCCTGGAACTGCGCCGACGACAGGTTGACGGCCACCGGCACGTCGAGCAGGCCGGCCGAGCGCCAGGCGCGCGCGCAGCGCAGCGCCTCCTGCAGCACCCACTGGCCGATGGGCAGGATCAGCCGGCGCGCCTCGGCCACCGGCAGGAACTCGCCGGGCGGCACCAGCCCGCGCTGCGGGTGCAGCCAGCGGATGAGGGCCTCGACACCGACCAGCCGACCGTCGTGCACGTCCACCTGGGGCTGGAAATGCAGCACGAACTCGCGGTCGCGTATGGCCTGGGCCAGCCGCCCTTCGAGCGCCAGTTCAGCGTAGGCGGCCTGCGCCATGTGCGGCTCGAAGAACTGGGCCCGCGCCCGGCCACGAGACTTGGCGTGGTACATCGCCGTGTCGGCGTGCTTGATGAGCTCGTCGGGGGTGTCGCCGTGCTGCGGAAACATCGCCACGCCGATCGAGGGCGTGACCGAGATCGAGGTGCCCAGCACCTCCACCGCCTCGCCCACCACGCTCAGCAGCTTCTGCGCCACGTCCTGCACGGCGTCGGCCGAGGGCGCGCCGGTGAGCACGACGACGAACTCGTCGCCGCCGAAGCGCGCCACGAGGTCGTGCGCGCGCAGGCTGCCGGCAATGCGGCGCGCCACCACCTGCAGCAGCGCGTCGCCCACCAGATGGCCCAGGGAGTCGTTCACGCGCTTGAAGTTGTCGAGGTCGATGAACAGCAGCGCGAAGCCCGGTGCGCCGGCCGCCGCCTGCTGGATCAGCGCCTCGACGCGCTCGTTGAAGGCATTGCGGTTGGGCAGCGAGGTCAGGCTGTCGTGGTGCGCCAGGTGGTGGATGCGCGCTTCCGTGTCGACCCGGTAGCGGCGGTCGCGCACGATGGTCATGCGCAGGCGGTCGTCGGCGAACTCCATGGTGCGCACGATGAACTCGACCGGAATGGTTTCGCCGCTGCGGTGCAGCGCCAGGCTGTCGTAGGTGATCTCGGAGCCGGCGGCGATCACCGCCGCGACGCGGTCGCGCTCCTCGGGCGCGACGAACTCGAGCGTGCGCCGGCCCATCATCTCGGCCAGCGAGTAGCCCAGCAGGGCCATCAGCGGCGGGTTGACATCGGTGATGAAGCCGCCGCGGTGGAAGACGATGCCCTCGGCGCTGGCCTGCATGAACTTGGCCAGCCGTTCCTCGCTGGCGCGCAGCGCGATCTCGGACTGCCGGTGGCGCGTGATGTCGACCACCAGCACGAAGGCGCCGAGAATGCGCCCGTCGTCGGTGAGGTGCGGCAGCAGGTTGACGTCGATCCAGCGCCGCTTGCCATCGGCGTCGTGCAGTTCGCGCTCGTAGCTCACGCTGCGCCGGTCCAGCCGCATGGCGTCGATGCGCGGCTGGATCTCGCGGGCGGCGCTCTCGCCGATGATCTCGGCAAAGCTGCGGCCGACGACCGAGCGCTCGTCGTAGCCGAACATCGCCGCGTAGCCGCGGTTGGCCAGCCGGCAGCGCATGCCGTCGTTCTCGTAGTAGGCGAAGGACATCGGGACGTTGTTGGCCAGCAGCCTGAAGCGCTCGAGTTCCTCGCGCAGGGCGCGATCGCCGGACCCGGAGCCGGTCGCTTCGCTCACGGGGCAGGCTCCGGGAAGGCCCCGTCATCGGCCCCCTCTGCAACGACTTGATCCGCCACCTCGGCCGCCAGGCAGAGGTCTTCCCAGGCGCGCGCCTTGTCGGTGAGATTGCGCAGCAGGTAGGCTGGGTGGTAGGTGACCACCAGCGGCACCCCCTGGTAGCGGTGCACGCGGCCGCGCAGCCGGCCCACCGGCTCGCTGCTGCGCAGCAGGGCCTGCACCGCAAAACGGCCCATGGCCAGGATGATGCGCGGCTGCACCAGCGCGATCTGGCGCATCAGGAAGGGCTCGCACTTCAGCAACTCGTCGGGCGCGGGGTTGCGGTTGCGCGGCGGCCGGCACTTCAGCGTGTTGACGATGTGCACGCGTCGCGCCGGCGGCATCTCGCCCTCGACGGAGCGGGTGAGCGACAGCGCCCGCAGCATGTTGTCGAGCAGTTCGCCCGAGGGCCCGACGAAGGGTTCGCCCAGCCGGTCTTCCTGCTCGCCCGGCGCCTCGCCCACCACCATCCAGTGCGCCTGCGCATGGCCGACGCCGAACACCGTCTGCGTGCGGCTTTCGCACAGGGCGCAGGCCCGGCATTGCTGCACGCTCTCGCGCAGCGCAGGCCAGTCCAGCGTGGCGATGTGGCGGGCTCGTTCGTCGTCGTTGGCGGCCGGAGCGGCCGCCACGGCAGGGGCGTGGTGCACGGGGCGCAGCGCCGGCGCCGGGGCGGGCGCTACAGCAGGCGGCGGCGCGGCCTGCGCGGCGGGGGTCCGCGTTGCCGCAGGCGGCGGGGCGGCGGGCCGGACAGCGGCGGCGTTGGCGGCTGGATTGGCGACCGCGGCGGCGTCCTGGGCCTGCGGCGCCGGTGGCGTCCACACGCGCAGGCCGATCGCCCGCAGCATCCGATGCTGGCGTTCAGACCAGGCCATGGGCCCCGTCCTGCAGGGCAACGCCCGGCCCGACGTCCAGCCGCATCACCACGGCGTCCTCACGCTGGCCGGCGGCGGCCGGGTAGTAGGCGCGCCGCAGGCCGACTTCGGCGAAGCCCCGCATCAGGTAGAGGGAACGCGCGCGTTGATTGCTGCTGCGCACCTCCAGCCACAGCGTGGGCAGCGCGCCGTCGCGGCAGCGCTGCTCCAGCACGTCCAGCATGCCGCGCGCCAGACCCCGGCCCTGCCACTCGGGCGCCACGGTGATGTTCAGCAGGTGCATCTCGCCGGCGCCGGCCATCGCCACCCAGTAGCCGACGATGGCCGCGTCGTCGTCCACCAGCACTTCGGCGCCGTAGCCGACGGCCAGCGAGTCGACGAAGTTGCCGCGTGTCCAGGGAAAGCTGTAGCAACGCGCCTCGATGGCCATCACGGCGTCGATGTCGCGCGTGGTCATGGGGCGGCGCTGTGGCCCGACCCAGGGCCGGAGCCTGGCGCTCACGGCAGCGCTCCCGCATCGACCGACGCAGCCGCCTTCGCCGCACTGCGCTCGGCCGTGGTCTGCGCCACCTTGTCGCGCAGGTAAAGCGGCAGCGCCAAGGCGGCGTCGACACCCTGGCCGGCGCGCCAGGCCGCTGCGGCCAGGCGCAGCAAGGCCGCAGCACGGTCGGCCTCGGTGTCGATGCGCCGGCAGTCCGGCAGGGGCAGCCGCTCGCCGAAAGCCTTCAGCGCCGAACCGGCGACCACGGCCGGCGCGTCGAGCCGCCAGCGCTCGGCCAGCGCGGCCAGCGTGTACAGGCCCGGCGGCAGCACGCAGGCCCAGGCGCCCTCGGCCCAGCGGTAACGCGCGGCATAGACCTCGTCCATGCGCGCGTCCATCGCCACCCCGACGTCGAGCGCCGCCTGCGCGCCGCCGAGCTGCGCCCGCGCGTCGTCGGCCACGATCAGCAGGCTGTCGATGGGCAGCACCGGCACGCTGGCGCCGAAGGCCAGGCCCTGCGCCACGGCGCAGCTCGTGCGCAGGCCGGTGAAGGCGCCGGGCCCGCGGCCGAAGGCGATGGCGTCGAGCTGCCGCAACGACAGGCCAACCTCGGCCAGCAAGGTCTGCAGCAAGGGGACCAGGTGCGCCGACGCCATCGCCCCACCGGCCTCGTTGCGCGTGCCCTCGACGCCGCCGCACAGCACCGCCACGGCCATCAGCTCGGTAGACGTATCGAAGGCCAGCAGGCGCGCTGGCCCAGGCGTGGCGGGCAGCAGGGCGGACATGCCGCCGAGTGTAGCCGTGCGATCATCCCGGCATGCTCTCGATCAAGCACGCGCCGCAGAGGAAAAGGCGGCCCGCTTTGCTGCTGCGGGCCCTGGCCCTGCCGGCCGCGCTGGTGTGCGGCGGGGCCGGGGCCGTGGAGGGCCTGCCGCCGGAGGTCGAGGCCGCCTTGCAGCGCGCCCGCGTGCCGCCGCAGGCGGTGTCGGTGCTGATCCAGGAGGCCGGCAGCGGCCGGACCGTGCTGTCGCACGCTGCCCGCACGCCGGTGAACCCGGCCTCGCTGGCCAAGCTGCTCACCACCGCGGCGGCTCTAGACCTGCTCAGCCCGGCCTGGACCTGGGCCACGCCGGTGGGCCTGCAGGGCACGCTGCAGGACGGCGTGCTCGACGGCTCGGTCTTCATCAAGGGCAGCGGCGACCCCAAGCTGGTGATGGAGCGCGTGTGGCTGCTGCTGCGCCGCCTGCAGCAGATGGGCGTGCGCGAGATCCGCGGTGACGTCGTGCTCGACGAGAGCGCCTTCGCCGCCGCGCCGGGCCAGCCCGCGGACTTCGACGGCGAGTCGCTGCGTCCCTACAACGTGTTGCCCAGCGCACTGCTGCTGAACTACAAGGCCGTGACCTACACCTTCCTGCCCGATCCGGCGCGGGGTGTGGCGGTGGTGGCGGTGGAGCCGCCCTTGGCCGGCCTGACGGTCGACCGCAGCGTGCCGCTGGCGCCGGGTCCCTGTCAGGACTGGTCAGCGGCCTTGAAGCCCAGCTTCACCGCGACGCAGACGCGCTTTGCAGGCAGCTACGCCACGGCCTGCGGCGAGAAGACCTGGCCGCTGGCCGACCCGACGCCCGCCAGCTACAACCAGCGCCTGATCGAGGGCCTGTGGCGCGAGATGGGCGGCACGCTGCGCGGCCGCGTGCGGGACGGACGCTGGCCCGAGCCGCTCGCGCCGGCCTTCGAGATGCGTTCGCCGCCTCTGCTGGAGGTGGTGCGCGAGATCAACAAGTTCAGCAACAACGTGATGGCGCAGCAGCTCTTCCTGACGCTGGCGGCGCAGCAGAATCCCGGGGTGCCCGCCACGCCCGAGGCGGCACGCGAAGTGCTGCGTCGCTGGCTGGCCGAGCGGCTGGGTGAATCGACGGCCGATCTGGTCATCGACAACGGCTCCGGACTGTCGCGCGAGACGCGCATGAGCGCCGCGCTGCTGGGCCGACTGCTGCAACGGGCCTACGACAGCCCCTGGATGCCCGAGCTGATGAGCTCGCTGCCCATCAGCGGCATCGACGGCACCCTGCGGCGCTCGCGCGCCACGCCGGGCCGCGCCCACCTGAAGACCGGCTCGCTGCGCGACGTGGCGGCGCGCGCCGGCTACGTGCTGTCCAACAGCGGCCAGCGCTACGTGCTGGTGGTCATCGTCAATCACCCCAACGCGCAGGCGGCGCGTCCCGCGATGGACGCGCTGGTGCAATGGACCCTCAAGGATGGCCCGGCGCGATGACAGCGCCTGCGGCCGAGCAACCCAGCGCCCATGAACCCCGACTTCAACCAATGGCTCGGCTACGTGGCCGCCCTGCTGACCACCGGCTCCTTCGTGCCGCAGGCCATCCTGACGCTGCGCACACGCGACGTCAGCGGCATCTCGGCGTCGATGTACGCCGCCTTCACGGCCGGCGTGGCCCTGTGGCTGGCCTACGGCTGGCAGCTGGGCGAGTGGCCCATCATCATCGCCAACACGGTGACGCTGGCGCTGGCTTCCACCATCCTGGTCACCAAGCTGTTGGTGGACCGGCAGACGCGCGTGCGCGGCCGCTGATGCGGCCCGGGCGGGGCCGGCCTCGCCGGAGGCGCCTTCAGAACTTGTACCAGAGCCCGGCGCTGTAGGTCGTCGGCCTGAAGTCGATGGTGGTCGTGAGCACGGTGCTGGCCACCCCCACCAGATCACTCTTCACGTCGACACGGGCCACGCTGGCGAAGGCGCCCCATTGCTTGTTGAAGGCGAGGTTGATGCCGGCCTGCACGGCCAGACCCACCGAGTCGCTCAGCTCGACCTGCGGGGCCAGGCTCGACTTCGCGCTGGCGAACTTCGTGTAGTTCAGCCCCGCGCCCACGTAGGGCCGCCAGGTGTCGCCCGGCCGGCCGAAGTAGTAGTTGACGAGCAGGGTGGGCGCCACGTTCTTGGCCGACAGCACGTCGTCGCCCAGGAAGGCCACGCTGCCCGTGGCGCGCGCCCTGATGCGCGGCGGTATGCCCAGCACCACCTCGGCGCCCAGGTTGGGGGTCAGCGTGCGCTCGACGACGATGATGGCGGTCGTGGCGTCGCCCACCTTGGCATCGGCACCGGGCGGGATGCCGATGCCCTGGATGCCGGTGGTCCTGGAGTCGGTGTCGTAGCGGGTGACGCCGGCCTTCAGCGTCCAGTCCTGCGCCTGCACGGCCCCGCCGGCCAGCACGAGGGCGGCCAGGGCGGACAGCTTGAACGTCTTCATCTTGGGCTCTCCTCGGTGCGCCGTCAGATCCAGCCGAAGGCGCGCAGGCTCTTCAGCACTTCGTCGCTGAACACCTTGTGTCCGCCGGCCGTCGGGTGCACCCCGTCGGCGAAGTACCAGGTGGTGGCGCTCGCACCCGTGCGCAGCCCGTTGAAGGGCACACCGGGCGTGACGTTGCAGAACAGCGAACTGCCGTCGGTGACGCGGCCGCCCGTGATGGCGCCGATCTTGGCGGCATCGCAGGCCGGCACGGTGACGTTGGTCAGTCCGAACTGCCCCGGATTGGCGGCCACGGCGCGGAAGACCGTGAAGGCGTCGACGATCTGCACGGGCTGGTTCGTCAGGCCTTCGCGCAGCCACAGGTTGAAGATCTCGGACAGGCCGGTGAGCACGCCGCGCGCCGCCGGCGGCACGGTGCCGCCGAAGGGCGTGGCCGCGATGTCGGGCAGGTTCACCACCGCGACGTACTTGCCGCCCTTGGCCAGGATCTCGGCCTTCACGTAGTCGGTGAGTTCGAGCGCGGCCTTCTTGATCTCGCCCTGCGCCGCGAGCTGCGCGTCGAGCAGCAGGCCGTTGGCCTGGTCGGCCGTGAGGCGCCCGGCGGCGGCGTCGACCTGCACCTGCGCCGCCTTCGCGGCAAAGACGCCGAAGTGGGTGAAGATGTCGTTGGAACCGGCCATCACCAGGACGAGGTCGGTGTCCTTGAAGCTGCCGAAGCGCGCCAGGTGGTTCGCGATCTGCGTCTTCACCGGCACCGTGAGCGCGCCGCCGGCGCGGCCGATGCCGTTGGGGTCGGTGACGCGGGAGCCGCCCTGGCCGTAGGCCGTGCAGCTGCCTGCTGCGGCCGGGTTGGCCGCCGCCGGGCACTTCACCGACTGGCCGGCAAAGCCCACTTCATGCGGCGTGAGCAGGATGCCTAGCGACGCGGCGATGTTCTCGACCCACACGGTGCCGCCGGCGCCGTTGGTGGTGAACTTGCCGCCGAAGAAGGGCGCGGTGCCGTTGCCGGCAAGCGAGGTGGCCGGCGCATAGGCGCCGGCGTCGCTGAGGCTGTCGCCGAAGGACACCACGGCCCTGAACGTGCCCTTGGTGGTGGGGGCGCCGGCCGTCGTGCCGCTGCCCGGCACGTAGGGGTCACCGCCACCGCAGGCGGCCAGCAATGCGCCGGCCAGTGCGAGAGAAATCCAACTGCGCCTGATGTTCATCCGAACCCCGCTCCATCGATCGTCGGCGAGCGGACGGCAAAAAAGCACGCCCGTTCACTTTTGGAGCGGCCACTATAAGTTCGGCAAAGACCCCCAACGACCGGGGTTAACCCGCCGGCCGCCGCAGCCTCAGAAGGGGTTGTTCAGCGCGCGCTGGCGGGCCAGCGCACCGAGCTGGACGTGCCCGCCGAGCGACAGGCGGATGCTGTCGGCCCACAGGTAGGTGCCCGCATTGCCAGACTCGATCAGCGTGCTGGTCGTGCAGTCGGGCAGCGCCACCGCACACACCGGCTTGCCGGCATCGACCAGACCGAAGCTGATCGGCGAGCGCGACATCGCCTGCACCATCTCGTCGGCCAGCACCAGGCCGATGAAGCGGCCGTCGTTGATGACGTTCACGCGCAGGCGGCCGTTCAGAGCCGCCGTCAGGCGCGACAGCAGCGCCGAGCGGTCGATGTCGGTGACGGCCGCCTTCTGCGCCAGGCCGAAGGGCGACAGGCCCATGTCGGGCACGGTCGAGATGATGACCTTGGCGCCGAGGTCGACCAGGCGGTTGACCTCCGCCGCCAGCTGCTCGCCGCGCACGCGCGCCTCGGCGATCAGTTCCGCCTCGGAGCGGCGTGGAAACTCGGCATACAGGTCGAGCACGTCGTGCGTGCCGACCAGCACGGTGACCAGGGACTTGGTCCCGAAGCCGCCGGCAGCGACCTGGGCATCGACCTGGGTCTTCAGGTCGGCCACGCGCGCGCCCAGCGATGCGCGCATCACGCCCTGCGGGCCGAGCTGGTTGCTCGGGTTGCACTGCGGGAAGACGTAGCCATAGCTGCTGAGCACGTTCTGCACCCACAGCGGATTGACGCTGCAGTCGACCGCGCCGCTGGCCGCCAGGGCGTTGACGCTGTACTTCAGACCCGCCGGCGTGATGAGGCTGTTCTCGTCACCCAGGGCCACCACCCGCTCAGGCAGGAAGGGCTCGTTCTGGGACGTACCGCCCCCGCAGGCCACCAGCAACGCCGCGGTGAAACCGACCAGGGCCACTGCCCGCACCTGCCGCAGCAGCTTGCCGCTGAACACCATCGTCACTCCAAGCTAACAAAGCGCATTTCAGGCTGCTGCCGCACGTTGCAGGCGGTCGCGAACCCCTTCCCAGGGCGCAGACTCGGGGGGTCGCTCGACCCAGATCTGCGCCACGCCCGCGGCGTCGAAACCGCGCAGCGCCGAAAACAACTCGTGCGCGGCCTGCGCCGCGTCCACCGGCATGGCCCGGTGCAGCACACCGGCCGGCACCGGCCAGACGGTGCGGGAATATACCGCCAGCCCGCCGGGCAGCCCCCCGGCCGGCAGCAGTGGCAATTCACGCGCCAGCGCAGCGGTGTCGAACAAGCTCAACCGGGCCGTCGGCGCGTAGTGCGCCTCCAGGGTGCCCGACGCGCGCGGCGCAGCGGCGTCGCGATCGAGCAGGGCCGTTCCCAGCACGGCTTCGAGCGCCGCGCGATCCAGGCCGCCGGGCCGCAGCAGCACCGGCCAGGGGCGCGTGCAGTCGACGATGGTGGACTCGATGCCCACCTCGCAGGGCCCGCCGTCGAGCACCATCAGCCCGGCGCCGAACTCGTCCCGCACGTGGGCCGCGGTGGTCGGGCTGACGCGCCCGAAGCGGTTGGCGCTGGGCGCGGCCACGCCGGCCACGCCCCGTTCGGCGGCGGCCTGCAGCAGGGCACGCGCCAGCGGATGCGAAGGCAGGCGCAGGCCGACGCTGGACTGCCCGCCCGCCGCCGCCGCGGCCATGCCTTCGCGGCGCGGCACGATCACGGTCAGCGGCCCGGGCCAGAAGGCCGCCATCAGGCGCCGTGCGTGCTCGTCGAGCGAGGTCGCGAAGCGCGGGGCGTCCTCGGCGCAGGCCAGGTGCACGATCAGCGGGTGGTCGGCCGGGCGACCCTTGGCGGCGAAGATGGCGGCCACCGCCGCGTCGTCGTCGGCACGCGCTCCCAGGCCGTAGACGGTCTCGGTGGGAAATGCCACGAGCCCGCCGGCGGCCAGACGCTCGGCCGCAGCCGCCAGATCGGAAGGCGTTGCCGCGGCAGGCGTTGCCGCGGCGGGCGGCACGGCGGCGGCAGGGCCACCCGGGGCGCGGGGCATGTCGCTCATGGCGGCGCTCGTCGGGTCGGGTCAGAAGGGCGCGAAACCCAGGCAGGCGCCGGCCTGCAGCGCCACCTCGCGGGCCTGCACCGGCGTGGCGGCGGTGATGGTCAGGTGCCCCATCTTGCGGCCGGCGCGGGCTTCGGCCTTGCCGTAAAGGTGCAGGTGCGTGCCGGGCAGCGCGAGCACCGGCCGCCAGTCGGGCGCCCGGCGCTGCCCGGCGGCGTCGGCCGGCCACAGGTCGCCCAGCAGGTTGAGCATCACCGCCGCCGAATGCTGGCGCGGCGCCACCAGCGGCAGCCCGGCCATGCAGCGCACCTGCAGGTCGAACTGCGACAGGTCGCAGGCGTCGATGCTGTAGTGGCCGGAATTGTGCGGCCGCGGCGCCATCTCGTTGGCCACCAGCGAGCCGTCCTGCAGCAGGAAGAACTCGACGCACAGCACGCCCGCGTAGGCCATGCCGTCGGCCAGCTGCAGCGCGCAGCGCACGGCACGTGCCGCGGTGGCGTCGTCGACATCGGGCGCCGGCACCTGCGTGACCGCCAGGATGCCGTCGCGGTGCAGGTTCTGCTGCACCGGCAGGTGCACGGCCCGGCCGTCGAAACCGCGCGCCACGATCACGCTCAGTTCGCGACGCAGCGGCAGGCGCTTTTCCAGCACGCAGCGCACGCCGCCGAAGCGCTGCCAGGCGGCCAGGCCCTCTTCGCGCGTGGCCACCGACGCCTGCCCCTTGCCGTCGTAGCCGAGCTGCGCCGTCTTCAGCAGGCCGGGCAGCAGGGCCGGGTCGATCGCGCGTGCGGCGGCTTCGCTGTCGACCACTGCGTAGGGTGCGCAGGGCACGCCCGATCGCTGGAAGTGCGCCTTCTCGGCCGCGCGGTCCTGGCAGATGCGTACCGCGGCGGCACCCGGCGCCACCGGGCAATGGTCTGCCAGCGTCTCGAGCGCGGCTGCGGGCACGTTCTCGAATTCGGTGGTGACCGCCGTGCAGGCGGCGCCCAGCTCGGCGAGTGCGCGGGGGTCGAGGTAGGGCGCCTGCAGGTGGCCGTGCGAGACCAGGCCGGCGGGGCTCTGCGCATCGGGGTCGAGCACGATGCTGCGGTAGCCCATGGCCTGTGCGGCGTGCGCGAACATGCGGCCGAGCTGGCCGCCGCCGAGCACGCCCAGCGCCGGCAGGTCGGGCGGGCCGCTCATCGCTTCAGGTCCTGCGTCATGGCACGCGCCGCCGCCGTCTGCTGGGCGCGGAACTCGTTCAGGCGCTGCAGCAGCGCGGCATCGTCCAGCGCCAGCATGGCCACCGCGAACAGCGCGGCGTTCGCCGCACCCGCCGGCCCGATGGCGAAGGTGGCCACGGGAATGCCCTTGGGCATCTGCACGATGGAGTAGAGCGAGTCCACGCCCGAGAGCTGCTTGCTGGACACCGGCACGCCCAGCACCGGCACCGTGGTCTTGGCCGCCAGCATGCCCGGCAGATGCGCCGCCCCGCCGGCGCCGGCGATGATGGCCCGCACCCCGGCGGCCGCCGCCCCTTCGGCAAAGGCGAACATGTCGTCGGGCATGCGGTGCGCCGACAGCACCCGCGCGTCGTAGGTCACCCCGAACTGATCGAGGATCTCGGCGGCATGGCGAAGGGTCTCCCAGTCGCTGGAGGAGCCCATGGTGATGGCGATGGACATGGTCGAATCCAATTTTTACCGACCTTCCGGCATTCGGCCTACCGGAGTCAGCAGAGTATCGCTTCGCCTTAGCTGAAGCTGGGGGGAGGATGCAGCGCTTCTAAAGCTTGTGCATGCGCAACCTGATCCCTTCGGTGCGCGGCCATGGCTTCCAAGCACTGATCCATGAGCTCTCTATAAGCGTCCGCGTCACCCCTCATCTCAGCCAACTGTGCGCGACGAAACGTCGCAAGTGCCCGCTCGTCGTCGCCAAGGCTGCTTGGCGCCAAGTCCAACGAGTCGCACTCGAATCTAGCGGCACCTTCGAGATCGCCGGTGCGCGCAAGACAGTAGGCGTGATCAGCCAAAGCGACCCATCTGAGTCTCTCCGGCGCCTCGCCGCCGCAGGTAGCCAGCCACGCCGCGCTTTCCGAAAGTGCCTGCTGAAAAGAACATTCCAGCAAAAGCAGTTGAACATGTAGCAGTGGAAGAATCCACTGGAAGCTAGGCCAAGCCTTGGCTCTGTAGTAATGGATGCTTGAATCCAACTCTTGCCTCGCTCGGGCGAGCTCTTTCGGTGAGACGCTCGAGTCGATCTCGGCAAGCTTCAAGTTGTTGATCCGAAACGCTGCAGCATCAGACAGGATGGCGTCGATAGTCAGATCATCCTGATCTCGAACCGCGTGCCGCCTCGCAATCTCGTACCAAGTGCGTGAGAGTTCGTAGCTCTCAGCACTTTGCAGACCGACTGCAATTGCCAAACTCAGTCGTGCAATTGCTGCGTGCTCGCTTGCCTCAACGCGGGTCATGACCAAGTTCGCAAACCTTGGCACTTCGGTAGACCGACCGAGATTGACCAAGATATGCGCATGCCAAGCGTTCGCCAAGTTGCTTACGGACGTGCACCGCGGCAACGAACTGAGTGCGTCTGCACGGTACAACTTGTCCATCGCAGTACCCCAGTCGCCCGTGCAGAAGAGCAGCACTCCTTCCGCGAGATTCGCCCTTGCCGTGCACTCAGCCTGCAAGCCTTGCTGGACTGTGGAGCGCAGTTCAAGGATTTCCGAGCGAGCCTGTTCTACGTTGCCCATGCGAGCCAAGTAGATGGCATAGCTAGTACGGGCTGCCGCCCGCTCCGCGGGACCCGCGGCACGATCTAGGGCAACGCGAAGGGAACTCAGTGCTGGCGACATAGTGGCATAGCCTCATAGCCAAAATGAAGTGCGGACGGCAAAGCCAATGGCTGCCGACCAATCATGGTGCCAAAACAGACTGGTCTACCTCGTTGCGCCGCCGTCAATGTCCAGAAGCAATGAGGCCCAGAAGCGAAAAAGCCCACCGAGTCAGGGACCCGGCGGGCTCTTGTCAAACTGAAATCACTTCAGGTGACCACTGATCAGCTTCGTCATCTCGAACATCGAGACCTGGGCCTTCTTGAAGATTTCCTTGAGCTTCGCGTCAGCGTTGATCATGGTCTTCTTGGCCTGGTCCTGCAGTCCGTTCTTCTTGATGTACTCCCAGACCTTCTTGGTCACTTCGGTGCGCGGCATGGCCTTGTCACCGATGACGGCGGCCAGGGCCGCGCTGGGGGTCATGGCCTTCATGAAAGCGGCGTTCGGTGTCCGCTTCTTGGCGGGAGCCGCCTTCTTCGCTGTGACGGGCTTCGCCGCCTTCTTGGCGGGTGCGGCCTTCTTGGCCGGTGCCGCCTTCTTGGCCGGCGCTTTGGCCGGGGCCTTCTTTGCCGCCGCCTTCTTGGCGGGAGCCTTCTTTGCAGTTGCCATCGATTTTCTCCATCAGTTCTATGAGATGAACCTCGGCGTCCACTGCTCGCGAGCGGCAGGTTAACCACCGGGCCGCGCCGATGGTACCGCCGGCCGCAGGTGCGTGGAAGCAATTTTCATAGGTAAAAGCGCCTGCGGGACCGCAATTCGGGCCCGGCGCAACATCAGAGGCCGGCCAGGCAATGCGCCAGACCGCTATCCTCGGCGCCATGAAGATCCTTCTTCGCTGGTTCCTGCTGGCCTGCGCCCTGCTCCTGGTGGCGCACCTGTACCCCGCCGTGACCGTCACCAGCTTCAGCGCCGCGCTCATCGCGGCCCTGGTGCTGGGCCTGCTCAACACCCTCGTGCGGCCCGTGCTGGTGCTGCTGACGCTGCCGGTGACCCTGGTCACGCTGGGCCTGTTCCTCTTCGTCATCAACGCGCTGATGTTCTGGTCGGCGGCCTGGCTGCTCGACGGCCTCAAGGTCACCGGCTTCGGCGCGGCGCTCATCGGCTCGCTGATCTACAGCCTGTGCAGCCTGGTGATCGACATGGCCATGGAACGCCTGTTCAACCGCTCCCCGGTGTAGCCCGGCGCGGCGGCGGCCCCACCCGAACCTCGAAGGCCACACGGTCGATCAGGCGATGGTCGGCGCCGCGCAGCTCGACCACGTGCCGCCCCGGCACCGGGCTCCACCACACCGCCCTGCCCTGCCCGAGCGCCACGCCGTCCATCAGCCAGCGCCCTTCGGGCCCCTGCAGACGCAGCCTCTGCGCGGCAAGCGGGATGTCGGGGTCCAGCGCCAGCACGCCGCCCTCGGTGACGGGACCGATGCCGAACGGCTCGCCGCTGCCGGCACGCAAGGCCGCCGCAGCGGGTGCGGCGTCACCCGCGCCTGCCGCTGCCGGCAAGGCCTCGATCAGCCGTCGCCAGACCGGCGCAGCCCCGGTCACCCCCGTCACGCCGTGCATCGGTGCGCCGCTGGCGTTGCCGATCCAGACGCCCACGGTGTAGGCGCCGTCGAAGCCGATGCACCAGGTGTCGCGCATGTCCTTGCTGGTGCCGGTCTTCACCGCGGCCCAGCGCCGGGTGACCAGCGGGCTGTCGAAACCGAAGGTGGCGGCGCGTGCCGAACGGTCGGCCAGCACGGCTGTGACGGCCATCGCCGCCCCGGCATCGAAGGCGCGGCGCGGCGCATCGACGGCAGCGGCCAGCCGCACCGGGCTCCACTGGCCCTGCCGCGCCAACGTGCGGTAGGCATTGGTGAGGTCGAGCAGGCTGACCTCGGCCGTGCCCAGCGCCAGCGCATGCCCGTGGTGGCCGGCGCTCTGGCGCAGGCGCAGGCCGGCACGGTCGAAGGCGGCGAACACCGCGTCGGGACCCAGCATGGCGCCCACACGCACGGCCGGCACGTTCAGGCTCTGCGCCAGGGCCTCGCGCACGCTGACCCAGCCGCGCCAGCCGTGGTCGAAGTTCTGCGGCTGGTAGGCGCCGGCCCCTGCGGCCAGCTGCAGCGGCGCGTCGTGCAGCAGGCTCTGCGGCGTGATCAGGCGCTGCTGCAGCGCCTGTGCATAGACGAAGGGCTTGACGGCCGAACCCGGCTGGCGTCGCGCCAGCACGGCATCCACCGCGCCGGCGTCCGACCCCGGGCCCGACGAGCCGACCCAGGCCAGCACTTCGCCGCTGCGGTTGTCCAGCACCAGCACCGCGCCGTCTTCCACTTCACGACCCCGCAGCTCCGACAACTGCTGGCGCAGCGTGGCCACCGCCAGGCGCTGCAGGCGCGCGTCGAGGGTGGTGCGCAGGGGTGCGGCGCCCCCCGCGGCGAGCCACTGTCGCGCGAAGTGCGGCGCCAGCATGGGCCCGTCGGCCGGTCCGTGACGCCGCGCGAAGGCCTGGGCCACCAGCGTGGCCAGGCCCGGGCAGCCCTGCTGCTGCGCGACCAGCAGCTCGCAGGCGCGCCGCACGACGGCCGTCTCGCCGGCGTTGGGGCCACGCACCAGGGCGGCGATCACCGCGGCCTCCTGGCGGTCGAGCCCGCTGGGATGCTTGCCGAACAGGAAGCGCGACGCCGCCGGCACGCCCACCAGTTCGCCGCGCAACGGCACCTGGTTCAGATAGGCCTCCAGGATCTGGGTCTTCTGCCAGCGCGCTTCGAGCTGTCGCGCCAGCGCGATCTGCTGCAGCTTCTGCGCCACGCTGCGGCCGTCCGCCGGGCGCGCCACGCGCGAGTCGAGCAGGCCGGCCAGCTGCATGGTGACGGTGGACGCGCCGCGGGTGCGCTGGTTCCAGGCGTTGGCCCAGGCACTGGCCGCCAGCGCCGGCCAGTCCACGCCGCCGTGCTGCCAGAACTGCCGGTCCTCGCTGAGCACGATGGCCTCGCGCAGCGCGGGCGACAGATCCTGCAGCCCGACCCAGGCCAGCCGGCGCACCGTGGCGTCGGTGCGCACGGTCTGCAGCGGCTCGCCGTGGCGGTCGAGCAGCAGGATGTCGGACGGGCGGTGCGCGGCGCGCACCTCGCCGAACGCGGGCAGGGCCTGCGCCTGCGCCGCGGTCGCCGCGGCGATCAGCAGGGCCGACGCCAGACGCCGGCCGATCACCGTGCGACCTCGATGGCCTCGTTCGGCCGCTCGCCGAAGCTGTCGGGCGCGTACATGGCCTCGACGCGCGTGGGCGGCAACTGGAAGCGGCCGCTGGCGTTCAGGCGCAGCGTGTATTCGACGACATGGCGACCGCGCGGCAGCCACTCGTAGTACGCACGCCAGACATCGCCGGCGCGTTCCTCGAAGGCCAGCCAGCTGCTGCCCTCGCGCCTTTCACCGCGCGTGGCGAGTGCCGAATCGCGGCCCAGGCCGCTGCCCAGCAGTGCCGCGCCGGCGGGCAGCGGGTCGCTCAGCACGACCCAGGCCATGTCGCTGGCGGCCTCGATCTCCAGGCGCACGCGCAGCAGGTCGCCGCGCGACCAGACATCGGCCTGCCGGCGCTGCACGGCCGTGACCGTGCGGTCGATGCGGTAGCCCGCCACCAGCGGCGCCTTCAGCGGCACGGCGGCCAGCGTCTGCACCGACAGCCAGGGTCGGCCCGTGCCCAGGTGCGTGGCGGACAGCATGGACGGCGCCGCCGGGGCCGACGCCGCTGCGGCAGCCCCATCCCCCGCCCACGGCAGGCGCAGTGTCTCGGGATCGACGGCCGCGGCCGGCCAGTCGGCGAAGGCGGTGCGGCCGGCCCACTGCAGTTCGGTGCGGCCCGTCACCGGCACGGCCTCGAAGCGGGCCGAGAAGCGTTCCAGCGCCAGCACGCTCCACAGGTTGGCCGTGGTGGTCTGCCAGGCGCCGCCGCGCTGGCGCGCGAGGTGCCCGGTGACCAGGCGCGGCACGTCGTCCTTCCAGGCCGGGCTGTCGACAGCGGCCAGAAGCAGCCGCGCGGCGTTGGCGTCGGGGCCGTCCATCAGCCACCACCAGTCGTCGCTGGCCTCGGTGCTGAAGCGCAGGGTGGTGCCGCCCGCCGCGAGGCGGCTGCGCAGCAGGCGCTGCACCTCGTCCAGGCGCGCCGCGCGCTGCGGGAGTGCCTCCACACGGCGCAGCACGGCCCACCAGTCGAGCAGGGCCGAGGTCGGCCAGGTGGCGGGTGCGAGCGCCAGCGAGCCCAGCATCTGCGGCCGCACGCGCCCGTGGCGGGACAGGGCTTCCAGCGCGGCCAGCTTGCGCACGTCGAGGTCGGGCCGCGGCGCGTTGAAAGTGCGCACCAGCCGGCCTTCGACGAAGGCCGCCAGGCCCTGCAGCATGCGCTCCTGCGCGGCCTCGGGCCAGGCCACGCCGGCCTCGTGCGCACTGGCCAGCAGGTAGGCGGTCAGGCGGTCGCTGCCGCGTGCCGCATCCCCCGGCCGCGGCGGAAAGTAGGACGCCAGGCCGTCGCTGTCCAGGTGACCGGGCAGGTCGTCGCGCAGCGTGGCCCAGCCTGCAGCGTCGTGCAGCGCGATGGCACGCGAGCTGCGCTGCTCCAGGCAGGTGTAGGGGTAGGTCTCGAAGAAGCGCTTCAGGCCGGGCAGCGCGCCACCGAGCTGGCGCTGCAGGCCGACCTTCACGCCGCCGAGCGGGGCGCCGGCAGTGGCCAGCGCGCCGGCCGGCGGCGCCAGCGGCAACGACACCGTGCCGCCCAGCGGCTGCAGCGAGGCCTGCCACACGCGCAGCGGCACGGCGGGCAACACGGCCTGCTCCAGGCGCAGCCGGTCCGCGGCGGCGCCGCCGGCCTCCTGCGCGCTGCCGGTCCAGACGATGCGCTCGGCGCCTTCGGGCACCTGCACCGGCCAGCGCAGTTCGGCCGCGGCCCCCGGCGCCAGCGCCACCGTCTGCTCGCTGCCGGCCAGGGGCACCGCGGCCGCCAGCGCCTCCCCCTGCGCCTGGCCGCCGAGCCTGGCCGTGACCGTCATCGCGCGCGGCGTCGAATTGCGCAGCGTCAGGGTGGCGTCGAAACGGTCGCCGTCGCGCGCCAGCGGCGGCAGGCCGCTGAACACCTGCAGGTCCTGCGACACGCGCACGCTGGCACTGCCGCTGCCGAAGCGGTCGGCGCCGGCGTCGGCCACCGCCACCAGGCGGAAGCTGGTGAGCGAATCGTTCAGCGGCACCTCGACCACGGCGCGCCCCTGCGCGTCCAGCACCACGCTGCCGCGCCACAGCAGCAGGGTGTCGAACAGCTCGCGCGTGGGGTTGGCGCCGCCGTCGCCGCCGGGGGGCAGTGCCTTGCGGCCGTAGTGCCGGCGGCCGATGATCTCGCCCTGCGCGGTGGCCGTCACCACGCCCCAGGGCCGCGGCTGCAGCATGCGCTCCAGCAGGTCCCAGGAGTCGTTGCCGCGCAGCGCCAGCAGGCCTTCGTCCACCGCCGCGAAGGCCAGCTCGGCGCCGGCCGCGGGCCGGCCCTGGTGCGTCACCGTGATGGTGGCGCGCACGGTCTCGCGCACGCCGTAGCTGCTGCGTTCGGGCACGACCTTCACGTCCAGCCGGTGCGCGTCGCGCCCCACGCGCAGCTCGGTCACGCCCAGGCGGAACGAGGGCTTGGCCAGGTCGACCATCGCCGTCGGCGCGCGGTAGTCGCGGCCCTCGAAACGCCAGGCGCGCCACCACTCGACCGGCTCGCGCCAGCCCCAGCGGAAGAACGAGGTCCAGGGCACGTCGCGCACGCGGCCGCGCAGCACCAGCACCGAGACGTAGACGTTGGGCGCCCAGCCTTGCACGCTGCCGTCGCTGCCTTCGGCAGCCGCGGGAATGGGCAGTTCGATGACGGGCTCGCGGCCGCGCAGCGTGATCACGCGGCTGTCGATCACGCCTTCGCGCTCGACGGTCAGCAGCGCCGTGGCCTCGCGGAAGGGCATGCGCACCTGCAGGCGCGCCGTCTCGCCGGGTTGCAGCTCGCGCTTCTCGGGCAGGATGTCGATGCGGTCGTCGTTGCCCTGGCCGAACCACTGCTCGCCGTCGCCGGTCACCCACAGGCTGGTGGCCGCCTGCGCCAGGCGCTGCCCGTCGTCGCGCGCCTGCGCCACCAGTTCCACCTCGCCCACCACCTCGGTCTTCACGCTGCAGGCCAGGCGGCCCTGGGCGTCGCTGCGGCCCTTGCACAGCGTGCCCAGCTCGCGCAGCCGGCTGCTGTTGTCGTAGGCGTAGAAGCCGCCGACGATGCGCTTGCGCGTGCTGAAGGTCTGGCGCAGTCGGCCGATGACTTCCACCTCGCGGTCCTTCAGCGGCCGGCCTTCGGTGTCCAGCACCACGGCGCTGAAGTTCATCTCGCCGCGCGCCGCCGCCCAGCTGCGCGCGCGCAGCCCCACCACCACCGCGGCCGGCCACAGGCGCAGGCGCTGCGACACCGTCTGCATCTCGCCATTGGGGTCGTTGAAGCTCAGCTCGGCCAGCAGCTCCGAGGCGCCGCGCAGCGTGGGCAGCGCCGGCAACGTGACGGTGGCCGCACCCTGCGCATCGGTGCCGGCGTCGAGCTGGTCGGCCACCAGGCGGCCGGCGTCCTCGGGTGCTTCTTCGTCTTCGCCGGCCGTGGCGCGGTCGGCGCGCGGCGGCTGGAAGCTGAACTCGTCATAGCCTGGGAACTGCGCCGGCTGTTCGCGCAACAGCGCCGACAAGCGCGCCGGCGCCCGCGCCAGCGGTCCGCCGGCCAGCATGTTGAGCTGCACGTTGAGCACCAGCTGCGGCGGCGCCACCAGCGTGCCCCTGGGGCCCGACAGGCGTGCGTCGACCAGGGGCACGCGGAAGGCCTCGACACGGAAACTGCCGCTGGGCATCCGCTGGTCGCCGCGCTGCAGCGCCACGTCGTAGCTGCCCAGCAGGGTGCTGCGCGGGATGTCCCAGCGGCTGAGTGCACTGCGCGCGCCGGACGGCCAGTCCAGCGGCTGCACCAGTTCGCTGCCGCTGCCGACGTGGGTGATCACCACGCTGTCGGGCAGCTCGTCCGGCGCCGGCAGCGCCAGCCCGCGCGCCGTCTCGCGGCGCACGAAGTGCTTCATCGACACCCCCTCGCCGGCGCGCAGCAGCGTGCGGTCGAACACGGTGTGCGCCACGCGCCCGGCCTGGGTGCCGCCGGCAGTGGGCAGGTTGAAGCGCCAGGGCTCGATGCCCTTGTGCCACTCGCTGAAGGCGAAGCTGAGGTCGTCGCCGGCGGTCGCGTCGGCCCCTGGGCGCGCCGACGCCGCCTGGGACTTTCTTGCGGTGACGAAGAGGCCGGCGCTGCTCAGGCAATCCTCGCCCCCGGGCTCGTCGAAGCCGCGCTCGATGCGCGCCAGGCCCGCCGCGTCGGTGCTGCCGCTCCACAGCGGCTTGCCGCGGCAGTCGTTGACGGCCACGCGCGCCCCCGCCACCGGGCGCCCGCGGTCGAGCGAGGTCACCCACACCAGGCTGCTGCTGCGCCCGCGCTTGAAGTGCACGGCCATGCCCGTCACCAGCGCGCCGGTGCGCACGTACATCGGCGCCCGCGCCGACAGCAGCGCGTGGCCCAGCACGCGCGACTCGACCTCCACCACGTGGTAGCCGCCCTGCGGCAACGGCAGGCCGATGACCTCGGTGGCGCGCGGTGCGCTGCCCTGCAGCTGCGGCAGCTCGGCGCGCTGCACGCCGGCTTCGCGCTGCAGCAGCGACAGCTCGCGCGTGGCGACCTGGCGCTCGCGTTGCACCGGGCGCGTGCGGCCGCGGGCGTCGGTCTCGGTCTCGGTGACCATCCACTGCGACTTCGGCAGGCCGGCTTGCCGGGCGCTCAGGCTGCCTTCGTGGAAGGTCTCCAGGCGCGCGATCCAGCGCAGCAGTTCCTCGTCGCTGGCCGACGCGTCGAGCCGCTTCATGGCCACGCGCCCACCGGTGCTGGCGCCCTGCAGGTCGGCCTGCACGTGGCGCAGCGTCAGCGGCAGCATCGCCTGCTCGCCGGCCTCGACGATGCCGAAGGGCGCGGCGGCGAACTTGGCCAGCGGCGGCATCCCGGCGGTGGAAACCGTCAGCGGAAAGCTGCCGGCGTTCGCCAGCGCGCGGCCGGTCTCGTCTCGCAGCGTGGCCGGCAGGCTGACCGTGAACGTCGTGTTCTCGGGCAGCGGCACGGCGAAGCGCACTTCGTCGAGCATGCTGCGCTGGTCCTGCGCGTCGGGCTGCGGCAGCAGCGCCGCGCCCTGCGCCGGCTGCAGGCGCACGGCCAGCGCCTGCTCACGCAGCACCGGTGCCGAGAAGCGCAGCAGCATCGGGCGCAGCGGCATGCAGGGCTGGCCGGCGCGTTCACGCTCGCAGCTGAACTCGGCCGTGAAGCGCGGGCGCACCTTCCAGCTGAAGCTGCGCGCCGTGCGCGTCACCGCGCTCGACGGCGGCGCCGCGGCAATGCCCGGCCCCCACACCAGGCGCACGCCGGCGTCGGCCGCGAAGGCGCGCTCGCAGGCCACCAGCAGCCAAGACGCGGCGTTCTTCGTCAGCCGACGCTCGCGCAGCAGCGCATCGCGCGGCGCGCCCTGCACCAGCCGCAGCGGGATGCGTTCGCCCAGGCCCTCGGCCTCGCACCAGGCGTTGCGCTGCACGCTGGCGAGGTCCACGGCGCCGTTGATGCGCAGCAGGAAGTGCTGGTCTTCCTCGATGATCGAGCCCGCGTAGGGCTGCACCTGCACGACGGTGGGCGCGCCGGTGCTGAAGCTGAACTCCCGCGCGCCTTCCCAGGTGCCGCTCAGCGGTGCCCAGCCGGTCGCGGCGCGCAGCGTGCAGCGGCGGCCGGCGGCCAGCGGCTCGCGCAGGTCGAACAGCCACTGGCTGGCGCTGGCCCAGCGGCCGTCGCCGGCCGGGTTGCCGCCTTCGCACTGCAGCGTGACGGGGGCGGGCAGGCGCGGGTCGCCGGCCGCCACCACGGCTTCGGAGAAACGCAGGCTGATCTGCCGCACCTCGGCCACCTCGCCGCTGGGGCTGACGGATGCCACGCGCGCCGCGTGGGCCGAGGACGCCGTCAACCAGGACCCCATCAGGGTCGCCAGCACAAGAAGGCAGCCCAGGCCGATCGAGCGCAGCGCGGCTGGCAGGTCCCGCCCGGTTTCGCGCGCGAATCCTTGTCGCGTCACCATCACCCTGTCTTGCCGCATGCCCGTCCTGCCGAAGAGTCGGGGCAGTTTAGGTGGCGGGACAGGGGCCGGCTACTGCGGATATTGCGGCTGCAGCGGCTACTGCGGCGGCGGCGCGTCCGACGGGTCACGCGGGCCGCGGTTGCCTTGCGCTTCCAGCGCGAGCTGGCGGCGCTGGCCCTGCAGGTCGCGCAGTCGGGCATCGATGATCGACGCCTCGATGAAGTCCTGCCCCCCGGTGGCGCTGCGGGCCGCAGCCTGCGCCGCACGCAGGCGGTCGATGGCACCGCCGAGGTCGCCTTCGGCGGCGCGGGCCTCGGCGTTGGCGCGCAAGGAACGCAGGCGCAGCCCGGCGGCGTCGGCCGTGGCCGACAGCATGGCCCAGGCGCCGCCATCGCGCGGGTGGTCAGCCAGCCAGGTCTGCAAGGCCTCGGTGCTGGAGCGCAGTTCGGCGCCCGCGTTGGTGGTGCCCAGGCGCTGAAGTTCGAGCGCGGCCTGGGCGCGCAGGAACATCGGCGCGCGCGCGCCGGCCTGTGCCTTGACGGCATCGAGCGCCGCCACGGCGGCCAGCGCGTCACCGCGCGCCAGGCGCGTCTGCGCCAGCAGCAGCTGCACGTCGCGTTCGGCGGCGGGCTCGGCGGGCGTCAGTGCGACCACCGCCTTCAGGGCTTCCTGCAGCGCGGCTTCGGCCTTGTCGTGCTCGCGCAGCTGCGACGAGGCCATCGCGGCCGCATACAGCTGCCCCAGGCGGCCCGTGGGGGTGGCGTTCGACGGGCCGACGATCTGTTCCTGCCAGCGCCGCAAGGCCTGCGGGTTGCCGTCCATCAGCACGCGGGCGCGCGCCTGCATCATGGCGTGCCGTGCGGTGGGGCGCGGCGGCGGCGCATTGGCCACCAGGCCGCGCGAGCGCGCCTCGCTCATGCGGTCCACCGTCAAGGGGTGGCTGCGCAGGTAGGGGAAGGAGCCGCTGTCGTTGATGCGGCTGGCGCCGTCGAGCTTCTCGAACATGTTGGCCATGCCCGAAGGCGCGAAGCCGGCCCCGGTGAGGATGCCGAAGCCGATGCGATCGGCCTCGCGTTCCATGTCGCGGGAGAAGTTCAGCTGGCCCTGGATGGCCGCGGCCTGTCCGCCCACCACCACGGCCTGCAGCGCGTCGGCGTTGTTGCTGCGGCTGGCCGCCAGCATGCCCAGGATGGTGGCCACCATGGTCAGCAGCCCTTGTTTGGACGCGGCCACCTGGCCGCGCGCGATGTGGCGCTGCGTGACGTGGCTCAGTTCATGCGCCAGCACCGAGGCCAGTTCGTCGCTGGTGGAGGTGAGTGCGATGAGGCCCAGGTACACGCCGACCCAGCCGCCGGGCAGCGCAAAGGCGTTGACCGCGCGGTCGCGCACCAGGAAGGTCTCCCACGCGAACTGCGTGTCGACGTCGGGCTCCATCTCGCCGCGCTGGCGCGCCGTGGCCACCAGCGGCGCCCACAGGGACTGGATGTACTCGACCAGCACCGGGTCGTCGAGGTAGAGCGGGTCGCGGACGATCATGCCCATGATCTGCTCGCCCAGGCGGCGTTCGGTGCCGGCGGTGAATTCGTCGGCCGCCGCCTCGCCCAGGGACGGCAGGCGCACCTGGGCAAGGCCGGGCGGCGCCACGCCGCTGAAGGCCAGCAGGGCGGCCAGCGCCAGCGGACGCAGGCGTTGGCGCCAGGGCCGGCCGCGGCGCCCGGCCGGGTGGGGCTTGGGGCAGGAGCTGAGTTTCAAATGGGGGCCAGGTCAGGGATGTCGCAGCGAGGGATCGCCCCGAAACACCGCGTCGCTATCATGACACCGCCAAGTTGCCCGCATGTTTCCACGATGAACACCCCTCCTGCCAACCCCCTGACCCACTTCGACGCCCAGGGCCAGGCGCACATGGTCGATGTGTCGGCCAAGGCCGAGACGCACCGCGTGGCGCGGGCCAGCGGGGTCATCCGCATGCAGCCGGCCACCTTCGCGCTGATCCAGGGCGGCCAGGCGAAGAAGGGCGACGTGATCGCCGTGGCGCGCATCGCCGCCATCCAGGGCGCCAAGCGCACCGCCGACCTGATCCCGCTGTGCCACCCGCTGCCCATCACGCGCGTGGCGGTCGAGTTCGAGCTGGTCGAAGCCCAGCACCTGGTGCGCTGCACGGCGCAGGTCGAGACCTTCGGCCGCACCGGCGTCGAGATGGAAGCACTCACCGCCGTGCAGGTGGGGCTGCTGACCGTCTACGACATGTGCAAGGCCGCCGACCGCGGCATGGTGATGGGCGAGATCCGCGTGCTGGAGAAGTCGGGCGGCAAGAGCGGCGACTGGAAGGCCGCCGGCGCCTGAACCCGCCGGCCCGGCTCAGGGCCTGAAACTGGAGAACACCACGCCCAGCAGCGCCTTGACAGGCAGCGACAGGGCCGGGCTGTCGATGAGGAGGGTGCGCCGCAACTGCAGGCCCGGTGCGTCGCGCACCGTTCCCACGGGGGCGCCGCTGGCCGCGTCGTGCAGCGCGTAGCGGCGCTTGAACAGGTTCCCCCCGATGCTGGCCATCACCTTCCTGCCGCCGGCCGTGAGCAGCAGGCGCGGCCAGCGCTGGCCCTTGACGTGGTGGAAGTCGAAGGCGGCCATCACCGTGCTGTCGTCTCCACCGTCCACCAGCAGGTAGCGGATGTCCGACAGATAGGCTCGCCTGGTGTATTCGTGCTGCACGCGGAACGACTCGCCTTGCAGCTCGACATGGATCTGCCCGGCGGTGGAGCCTGGGCCGTGCAGCTTCAGGCGCGCGTTGTTCGCCTGCGCGAAGTCGGCGTGTTCGAAGCCGCCGATGCGCTGGCCCTGCACCGTCAGGAAGTCGTGGCGGAAGGCGTGCCAGGGCGACGCCTGCCGCATGACCAGGACCGCGTCGCCCATCAGCGAGCCGCCGCCGGCAAGGTGGGCGCGGCCAGGTCCATGAACTCGCGCCAGTGCACGTCGCGCGACGGCAGCTGGCACTGGAAAACATCGGCCGGCGGCACTTCGGCGCAGGGCGCGAAGAAGCCCTGCGACAAGGGGTTGCGGAACTCCCTCAGCCGCTGCGCCAGGTGGCGTGCTTCGTCGACGTGCCCGGCGTCGGCCAGTGCCTGGGCCCAGGCCATGGTCAGCCGCGTGTCCAGCAGGTAGTGCGACGCGCGCGAGAACGGCGCCAGGCCGTGATCGGCCAGGCCCGCGGTGGTGGCGGCCGCGTAGTCGGCATGGTGCGCGAAGAGCAGGCTGCGCTGGCCGGCGGCGATGCGCTGCTCCAGCGGCGGCGCGCCTTCGTCGGCGGTGAAGATGACCGCGACGCGCCGATAGTCCAGCACCGACAGCACGCTGCCCAGCATCAGCAGGGCGCCGGCCAGCGCCACCGACATCGAGCCTGGGGCGTGCAGACGCGGGTGGGCTGCGTCGGTCTGCTCGACAGAGAAATCGCCGTCACGGCGGCTCGCGACGCCCAGCGCGTGGCCGAAGACCCAGGCCGCCGGCAGCAGGAAGTAGGCGTACCACAGCGGGTACTCCAGCAGGCTGTGCAGGCCGATCATCAGCGCCATCATCAGTGCGCAACGCAAGGTGATGCCACGCGCCTCGTCGCCTGGCGCTGCACCGTGCCGCGGCCCGCCGGCCCAGGCGCTGCGCGCCATGCGCCACAAGGCCCACAGCAGCAGGACCATCACCGCGCCGGCGGCGGGCAGGCCCATCTCGGCGGCCAGGTGCAGCGGCAGGTTGTGGGCGTGGTCGAAGAAGGCCACCGGCCGGCCCGGGAAGGGTGTGAGCGACCAGGCGAAGTTGAATTCGCCGAAGCCGACCCCCGTCCAGGGGTTCTGGCGGATCAACGCCCAGGTGTTGGCCCAGATGCCGAAGCGCGAGCTGGACAGGTCGGTCTCGGCCAGGCGCTCGGTGCCGCCGAAGCGCTGCGCGCCGGCCGCCGCCCAGGCCGTCATGCCCCACCAGGCCAGCGCATAGAGCAGCGGCGCAGCCAGCAGCAGCAGCCGCGAGCGCGGCGACAGGCGGCGGTCGGCCGCGCCCCACAACGCCAGCAGCAGCACGCTGACGAGGCCGGTGCGCGAGGCGGTGAGCACCACCGCGAAGACGAACAGCGCCAGCAGCGCCGCGCCCCAGCGCCGTGCCAGCCAGCCCAGTTCGACGAGGGCCAGCACGCCCACGCAGGACCACATCAGCAGGCTGCTGAGATGGTTGGGCTGGCGCATGTTGCCCACGGCGCGGCCGACCACGCCGGAGCGCGCGACCCAGTCGCCATCGGGCAGGCCGGGCCAGAAGACCTGCACGATGGCGATGACCGAATTCAGCACGCCGGCGACCGTCCAGCCGGCGCAGAACAGGCCGAACAGCAGCACCGCCTGACGCCCGCGCCCGGCGCCGGCCCCGGCCACCACCAGGACAGCGGTGCCGGCCAGCATGGCCAGCGACGACGCGGCCAGGCTGGATGGCAGGCCGCCCGGGCCCCAGGACCACAGCACCGACAGGCCCATCAAGGCCAGCGAGACGGTCAGCGGCGCGGCGGCGCGCAGGCTGCCGGCGCGTGCGTGCCAGGGGGCCGCAGCGATGACGAACCAGCCCCACAGGGCAAAGGCCAGCGCCTGGTTGAAGAAGGTGGGGGACGGCGAGACGTTGTAGGCCAGCAGCGACGGGGCGCAGGTGGCGAGCAGGGCGGTGGCCGGCGATGGGGGGAAGAGGTCAAGGCGCAAGTATGTTAGCGGGCTGCGACAGGCACCCTGACGGCCGGATATGGCCCGGAAACCGTGCCCTTACCAGCAAGTCGACAGCGCATTCCTCGCCTCTAATTCGCCCACCGACGCGGCGAGCCGCTGATCCTTCAGCGGCAGACGGACCCGAAACGACGCCTGGAGAGTGGGAGCTGGCGATAATGATCTTCGAAGCAGTCACCGCGTTGCGGAGGTCGATGGTGCAACCCAAGTCGCGGCAGATTTCCCTGCCTTCGAAACTGGCGTCCCCTTCCCAGCCGACGGCCGCATTGAGCAGTACCCGATGAAGGCCGTCATTCTGGCGGGCGGTCTGGGCACGCGCATCGCCGAGGAAACGCATCTTCGCCCTAAGCCGATGATCGAGATCGGCGGTCAGCCCATCCTGTGGCACGTGCTGAAGATCTATTCAGCGCACGGCATCCGCGACTTCATCATCTGCTGCGGTTACAAGGGCTACCTGATCAAGGAGTACTTCGCCAACTACTTCCTGCACACCTCGGACGTCACCTTCGACCTCCAGGCCAACCGCATGGAAGTCCACACGCGCTCGGCCGAGCCCTGGCGTGTGACGCTGGTGGACACCGGCCAGAACAGCGGCACCGGCGGGCGCCTGAAGCGCGTGGCGAGCTACCTGGAAGGCGAAGACGACTTTTGCTTCACCTATGGCGATGGCGTGGCCGATGTCGACATCACCACGCTGATTGCGCAGCACCGGGTGTCGGGCCTGCAGGCCACGCTCACCGCCACGGTGCCACCCGGCCGCTTCGGTGCGCTGGACATCGACTATGGCCAGAGCCGTGTGCGCGCCTTCCGAGAGAAGCCGCGCGGCGATGGCGGCGCCGTCAACGGCGGCTTCTTCGTGCTGAAGCCGCAGGTCATCGACCTCATCGAAGGCGACGCCACGCTGTGGGAGCAGGCGCCCCTGGAGCGCTTGGCCGAGATGGGTCAGCTGGGCGTCTACCACCACACCGGCTTCTGGCAACCGATGGACACGCTGCGTGACCGCAACCACCTGGAGCAGCTTTGGGCGGACGGCAAGGCGCCATGGAAGGTCTGGTGAGCCCGGCGGCCGGCTGGAACGGCCGGCGCGTCCTGATCACCGGTCACACCGGCTTCAAGGGCGGCTGGCTGGCCTGGTGGCTCAGCAGCCTGGGCGCGCGCCTGACAGGCTATTCGCTGCCCGCGCCGACGCAGCCCAGCCTTTTTGAAGTGGCGCGCGTGGGCCAAGCCTTCGAGCGCCAGCACGAGGCCGACGTGCGCGACGCCGCAGGCCTGCGCGAGGCCATGCTGGCAGCGCAGCCCGAGGTGGTCTTCCACCTCGCCGCGCAACCGCTGGTGCGCGAGAGCTACCGCGACCCGCTGCAGACCTTTTCCACCAACGTGATGGGCACGGCCAACCTGCTGGACGCCGCGCGCCAGTGCGACAGCGTGCGCGCTGTGGTGGTAGTGACCACAGACAAGGTTTACCGCGAGCAGGCCCGCGCGCACCGTGAAGGCGATGCGCTGGGCGGCCATGACCCCTACAGCGCCAGCAAGGCCTGCGCCGAACTGGTGACCGACAGCTACCGCGCCGCCTTCGACCTGCCCGCGCGCGGACTGGGCGTGGCCACGGCGCGCGCCGGCAACGTCTACGGTGGCGGCGACTGGACCCCCGAACGCCTGCTGCCCGACCTGCTGCACGCCATCGGCAACCGCCAGACCGTGCGCCTGCGCCGGCCCGCCGCGGTGCGGCCCTGGCAGCACGTGCTGGAGCCGCTGGCCGGCTACCTGCTGCTCGCTGAAAGGCTGCTGCAGGACCCGGCGGCCTTCGGCGGCGCCTGGAACTTCGGACCTGATGCGCGGCAGGAACAGCCGGTCATCGAGATCACGCAACGGCTGCTGGCGCTGGCGCAGGCCAGCGGCGTGGCGGTGAAGCCCGTCGAGATCGTGCCGCCGGTGGGCGACGACGCACTGCACGAGGCACAGGTGCTGCGGCTGGATGCCGACCGGGCACGGCAGCGCCTGGGCTGGCGCTGCCGCTTCGAGATCGAAGACGGCCTGCGCTGGGCCTGGCAGTGGCACCAGGCCTGGCAGGCCGAGCAGGACATGCGCGACTTCACACAACAACAGATCGGCGCCTACAACGCGCTGTGCGAGACCACCGAATGACATCTCCCGACGCGCTGCGCGAACAGATCCGCGGCCTGGTGGCACAGTACGCCGCTCTAACCGGCACGCCGTCCACCTTTCATCCGGGCCAGACGGTCATCCCGCCGTCGGGCAAGGTGGTGGGCGCGCCCGAGATGCAGAACATGGTCGACGCCGCGCTCGACGCCTGGCTCACCACCGGCCGCTTCAACACCGCGTTCGAGGCGAGGCTGGGCGCCTACCTGGGGGCCAGGCATGTGCTGACGGTGAACTCGGGGTCGTCGGCCAACCTGGTGGCGCTGTCGGCGTTGACCTCACCGATACTGGGCGACCGCGCGATCCGCCCCGGCGACGAAGTGATCGGCGTGGCCGCGGGCTTCCCCACCACCGTCAATCCGATCCTGCAGATCGGCGCCGTGCCGGTGCTGGTCGACGTCACGCTGCCCACCTACAACGTCGACGTGGCGCGGCTCGAAGCCGCCATCACGCCGCGCACGCGCGCCATCATGCTGGCGCACACGCTGGGCAATCCGTACGACCTGGAGACCATCACGCGGCTGTGCCGCCAGCACGGTCTGTGGCTGGTGGAAGACTGCTGCGACGCGCTGGGCTCCACCTACCAGGGCCGCAAGGTCGGCAGCTTCGGCGACATCGCCACGCTGAGCTTCTACCCCGCGCACCACATCACGATGGGCGAAGGCGGCGCGGTCTTCACCAACAGCGACGAGCTCAAGCGCGCGGCCGAATCGTTCCGCGACTGGGGCCGCGACTGCTGGTGCGCTCCGGGCAAGGACAACACCTGCGGCAAGCGCTTCTGCTGGAAGCTGGGCCAGCTGCCCGAGGGCTACGACCACAAGTACACCTACAGCCATCTGGGCTACAACCTGAAGATCACCGACATGCAGGCCGCCTGCGCGCTGGCGCAGATGGACCGGCTGGACGACTTCGTCGCCGCGCGCAAGCGCAACTTCGCCTTCCTGCATGAACGCCTGAAGGGCTGCGAGGAATTCCTGCTGTTGCCCGAGGCCACGCCGGGCAGCGACCCGTCGTGGTTCGGTTTCCCCATCACCCTCCGCCCCGAGGCCAACCTGCGCCGCGTCGACCTGGTGCAGCACCTGGACGGCCTGCGCATCGGCACGCGGCTGCTGTTCGCCGGCAACCTCACGCGCCAGCCCTACATGCAGGGACGCAACTTCCGCGTCGCCGGCCCGCTGACGCAGACCGACGTGGTGATGAACGACACCTTCTGGATCGGCGTCTACCCAGGCCTGGGCGAAGAGCAGCTGGCCTATGCGGCCGACCAGATCGTCGAGTACGTGGGGGGCGGCCTGTGAAGATGGCGCCATGACGGTGCCCCGGCTGATCCGTGAACCCCTGCTGGCGCTGTTGCGCCGGTTGGGCTACGAGGTGGTCAAGCTCAACCGCGAGGGCGCGCTCTACGGCCCCATCCTGCCGGGCGCGAGCTACTCGCCCTGGAACGTCGACGCCGAGTTCCAGCGCCTGTTCCAGGCTCTCCAAGGCCGCACGCTGGTCGACGTCTACCGCTGCCACGAGCTGTGGACCCTGGTCGACATGGTCAAGCACTGCGAGGGCGACCTGCTCGAGGTAGGGGTCTGGCGCGGCGGTACCGGCGCCTTGATGGCGCGTCGCGCCGCGCTATTGGGACTGGAGGCCACGGTGCACCTGTGCGACACATTCGAAGGCGTTGTGAAGGCCTCGCCCAACGACCCGGTCTACGTCGGCGGCGAACATGCCGACACCTCCGAGGCGCAGGTGCGCGAGCTGCTCGACAGCCTGTCGCTGCGCAACGCACGCGTCCACAAGGGCGTGTTCCCCGAGGACACCGGCTCCGCGCTGCAGGACCGCCGTTTCCGCCTGTGCCACATCGACGTCGACGTCTACGACTCGGCCCGCGACATCCTGCACTGGGTGTGGGGCCGGCTGAGCGTGGGCGGGGTCGTGGTCTACGACGATTACGGGACGGCCAGCACGGCGGGCGTGACGCGCCTTGTGAACGAGCAGCAGGGCCTGCCCGACCGGGTCACCCTATACAACCTGAACGGCCATGCCGTCACGGTGAAGACCCGCTGAGCGGGCCATACCGTGCAAAGGCCGAGACACCAAACTCTCTCTCGACAAGGGCAGACGAATGAAGATGATGGGCGTCCTCCCGCTGCGGCACGAGGGGCTGCCGGCCCCTCAGGCGGCCCGCGCGACCAGGGATCTTCGATGAACACCGCGATGAACGCCTCGCAGCGCATCGCCGCCTGGCTGGCCGAGCAGGGCGTGGAGCAGGTCTTCGCCGTCACCGGCGGCGGCTCGATGTTCCTCAACCATGCCTTCGCAACGCAGCCCGGCATGCGCTTCACGGTGATGCACCACGAGCAGGCCTGCGCCATGGCGGCCGAGGGCTACGCGCGCATCACGGGCAAGCCTGCGCTGGTGAACGTCACCACCGGGCCCGGCGGGCTCAATGCCTTGAACGGCGTCTACGGCGCCTACACCGACTCGATCCCGATGATCGTCATTTCGGGCCAGGTCAAGCGCGCCACGGCGCTGTCGCACACGCCCGTGCCCGGGCTGCGCCAGCTGGGCGACCAGGAGGTGCCCATCGTCGACGTGCTCGGCCCATTGGTCAAAGGCGCCTGGGCCATCGGCTCGCTGGAAGAACTGGGCCGCGTGCTGCCGCAGGCGCTGGCGCTGGCCACCTCGGGCCGGCCAGGCCCCGTGTGGCTGGACATCCCGATCGACCTGCAGTCGTCGCCCGAGCCCTTCGAGATCGGCGCACTGCCCGTCCCGCCCGCACCGCCCCTGCCGCCGGCCGATCTGCAGCAGGTGCTGGGCTGGCTGAAGCAGGCGCACCGCCCGTTGATCCTGGCCGGCAGCGGCGTGCGCTTGGCCGGCGCGCGCGAGGCGCTGATCGACCTGGTGGAAAGCGCTGGCGTGCCGCTGGCCACCGCATGGACGCACGACCTCATCGAGAGCGACCACCCGCTCTTCGCCGGCCGGCCCGGCACCATCGGCACGCGCGCAGGCAACCTGTGCCTGCAGTCGGCCGACCTGGTGATCGTCATCGGCTCGCGACTGAACATCCGCCAGGCCAGCTACAACTGGGGTAGCTTCGCGCAGCGCGCGCGCATCGTGCAGGTCGACATCGACCCGGCCGAGCTGGCCAAGCCGCTGGTGAAGGCGGCGCTGCCCATCGTGGCCGATGCGCGCGCCTTCATCGAGGGCCTGCACGCCGCCGTGCGCGCCGAGAAGGAATGGCCCAGCTTCGCGCCCTGGGCCACGTGGTGCCGCGACATCGGGCGCCGCTTCCCGGCGCTGGAGCCGGCCAACGCCAGCGCGCCCGGCGTGCTCAACCCCTACCGCGTGGTGGGCGCGCTCTTCGACGCCCTGCCCGACGACGGCATCGTGGCCAGCGGCAACGCATCGGCCTGCATCATCCCGTTCCAGATCGCGCCGCTGAAGAGCGGCCAGCGCTTGTTCAGCAACTCCGGCGCGGCCTCGATGGGGCACGACCTGCCGGCCGCCATCGGCGCATCGATCGCCGCGCCGCAGCGCCGCGTGGTCTGTCTGGCCGGCGATGGCAGCCTGCAGATGAACATCCAGGAACTGCAGACGCTGAAGACACTGCAGCCCAACCTGATGGTGCTGGTGATGGCCAACGACGGCTACCTGTCGATCCGGCTGTCGCACAAGAACCACTTCGGCAGGATCATCGGCGCCGACCGCGCCTCCGGTGTCGAATGCCCCGACTACGTGGCCGTGGCGCGCGCCTACGGACTGAACGCCGTCGACATCCGCGACGAGGCGGGGCTGGCTAAGCTGCACGAATACATCAACCGCCCAGGCCCGCTGCTGGTGCAGGTGCACGTCGACCCCGAGCAGGCCTTCGCGCCCAAGCTGCAATCGCGCATGGACGAGCACGGCAGGTTCCTCACGCCCGAACTGGACGACGTGGCGCCCTTCCTGCCGCCGGAGGAGCTGTTGGCGATCCGCGCGAGTGCGCAAGATGTGCGGGCCGATCCGAAGGGTGGGCGTTGAGCCGCCGGGTGGACGCAGGACGTGCCGCGGCGCTGGCCGAGGGCGTGAACGTCTTCGGTGCCGGCGGCTTCGCGCGCGACCTCGCTCGCGCGCTGCGCGCACAGGGCGTCACCGTGCATGCGCTTCTGACCTCGTCGGCGCCCTCTCGCGAACGCATCGACGAACTGCCGGTGCGCCAGATCGATGCCGCGGCACTGGCCGCGGCGCCGCTGTGGGTTGGTGTCTTCAACCGTGAGGCGCACAGCGACTATGGCGCCGTCGCGGCCCTCGTGCGCGGGCTGCAGCCCGAAGCGCGCATCGTGTGGCCGCAGACGGAGTACGACTGGCTGGCGCCATCACTCGGCTTCCGCTTCTGGCTGCACGACAGCGCCGGCTACACCGCCATGGCCGGCCGCATCACCGCTGCGCGCGCGCTGCTGGACGACGAGCCCAGCCGCCTGGCTTTCGACCGCCTCGTCGCCTTCCGCAGCCAGTATGACTTCTACGACGCCCCGCCGGCGCAACACGCAGGTGTGCAGTACCTGCCCGACTGGCTCCGCACGCACCTCGTCGAGCAGGGCCGCGGCACGCTGCGCATCGCCGAAGGCGGCGCCTACCGCGGCGAGACGCTGCGCGAGCTGGCCACGCTGATGCCCATCGAGCAGGCCTGGACCTTCGAGCCCGACCCCGAGAACTACGCCGCCCTGGTGCGCCAGATGGCCGACTGGCTGGCGCCCGCAACGCACCTCCCGGCGGGGCTGTCGGACGCGGCCGGCACCGCGCTCTTCGCCAGCGGCCAGGGGGAGGCCAGCCACCTCGGCGCTGCGGCCGACGACGGCAGCGCGGTGCGGGTGCCGCTGGTCTCGATCGACGGCTGCCTGCACCGCGCCGACGTCAACTTCATCAAGCTGGATGTCGAAGGGAACGAGCTCGCAGCACTGAACGGTGCCCGCCAGACGATCGCGCGCTGCCGACCGACCCTGGCCATCGCGGCCTACCACCGCTGGGACGACCTCTGGCGGCTGCCCGAATGGGTCGCGGAAATGAGCAGGGAAGCCGGACTGAACTACCGTTTACGACTGGGCTTGCACGGGCACAATTCCTTCGACCTCGTTCTCTACGCGTTCTGACGCGCTACACACCATGGACAAGATCTTCAGTGACCTGTTCGTCCTCGAGTTGGCCAACAACCACTGGGGCAGGGTCGATCGCGGGCTCGCGATCATCAACGCCTTTGCCCAGGTGGTGCGCTTCAACAACGTGCGCGCGGCGATCAAGCTGCAGTTCCGCGACGTCGACCACTTCATCTCGCCCAGCTTCAAGGGCCGTGAAGACCTGCGCTACGTGAAGAAGACCGAGGCCACCAAGCTGGAGCGACACGAGTACGCGCTGCTGATCCAGGCCATCCGAGAGCAAGGCTGCATCCCGATGGCCACGGCCTTCGACGAGCGCTCCGTCGACCTCTGCGAGGAACTCGACCTACCGATCATCAAGGTGGCATCGAGCGATCTCAATGACTGGTTCCTGCTCGACCGCATCGCCAAGGCGCGCCGACCGGTGATCGTCTCCACCGGCGGCTCGTCGGAGAAGGACATCGACGACCTGGTGACCTTCTTCGCCAACCGCAACATCCCGCTGTCGCTGAACCACTGCGTCTCGCTCTACCCGTCGGAAGACGACGAGCTCGAGCTGAACCAGATCGACTACCTCAAGAGCCGCTACCCGCAGCTCGTCGTCGGCCTGTCGACGCACGAGTACCGCGACTGGCAGGCGTCGATGCTGATCAGCTACGCCAAGGGCGCGCGCACCTGGGAACGCCACATCGACATCGAGGCCGACGGCATCGCGGTGTCGCCTTACTGCTCGCTGCCGCACCAGGTCGACGCCTGGTTCAAGGCCTATCACAAGGCACGCGAGATGTGCGGCGGCAGCGGCCAGAGCAAGCGCATCCCGCACCGCCGCGAGATCGAGTACCTCGACCAGCTGGTGCGCGGCGTCTACATCAAGCGCGACCTGCCCGCCGGGTACGAGTTCCACCACAAGAGCGTGGACCGTGACTTCTACCTGGCCATCCCCTTGCAGAAGGGCCAGCTGTCCTGCCGCGAGGTGATGAACGGGCAGATCAGCTCGCGTCCGCTGGAAGCGGGCAAGGCGCTGATGATCGACGATCTGGACAGCCCGTATGCGCACACCCCCGCGCTGCGCGAACACATCTACAAGCGCGGCCTGTGAGCCCTCCGGACCTCGCCAGGTTCCTGGCGCAGGACTTCGACAGGCTGCTGTCGAAACATGACGCACTCCTTCGGCGTTGCCGGGCGCTTGACGGACAACGCCTCTACATCACCGGAGGCACGGGGTTCTTCGGTCGGAGCCTGCTGGCACTCATGACGCACCTGCACAGATGCGGCATCCGGTTCGAGGTCGATGCGCTCAGCCGGGATCCGGCCCGCTTTCTCGATGCCGAGCCGTGGGCCGGGGCCGAGCCTTGGCTGCGACTTCACACCGGCTCGGTCTCGTCACGGTGGCCCAGTGATGGGCGCTACGGCCTGCTGCTGCACGCCGCCACCGACACGCATGCCAGCGCACACCAGGACTTGTCGAGCGTCTTCGATGGTCTGCTGGCAGGAGGGCGCCAAGCCGTCGACTTCTGTGAACGGCATGGCGTCGCACGCACTCTGCTGACCGGCTCCGGCGCCCAGTTCGGCGCCTTGCCGCCCTCGCTCACGAACGGCGTGCCCGACGACTCACCGCTGGCCTGCGACCCCACCCGCCCAGGAAGCGCCTATGGCGAGGGCAAGCGCGCGGTGGAGACGATGTTCGCGCTTCACGCACAGCAGCAAGGCACCGCCGTGATTCCGACCCGGTGCTTCGCCTTCGTCGGACCGGGTCTGCCGCTGGACGGCCACTTCGCCATCGGCAACTTCCTGCGCGATGCCCTGGACAACAAGCCGATTCGACTGCGTTCTGCCGGGCAGGCGGTGCGCAGCTATCTCTATGGCGCCGATCTGGCGATGTGGCTGCTTCTGCTGCTGCTGGACGGCGACGCGGGCCGGCCCGTCAACGTGGGGTCCGACCAGGGCTTGCGCATCGCCGAGTTGGCCCATCGGGTGGCTGCGCGCGTGCAGCCCGGTCTGCCCGTGATCCTGGGCGAGTTGCAGCCGGGCGAAGAGCGACAGTTCTACCTGCCGTCCATCGCGAATGCGCACGCGCAGGGCTTGCGGGTCTGGACGCCCCTCGAGATGGCCATCGACCGCACCGCGCAGTGGCATCGCGAGCGCCGCCCTTGAAGGAGACGAGATGCCGCGTCTGGCCCTGAGTTGCGTGTGTTGTGACAGCGGCGACCTCGATCGGCAGAGCGCCATCCTGATGCCCTTCGTGGCCCAGCGTGCCTTGAACTGGACGCCGTGCGAAGTCACCGCGGACTGGGGATTGCGCGACATACCGCCAGGCCACGCCCTTGCCCTGTGCAGCACGCTGCACTGTCGCGAGTGCGGCCTGGTCTTCCTCGACATGCGTTTCGACGAGCAGGAGATGGCGCGCCTGTACGCGGACTACCGGGGCGCCGAGTACGAGGCCTTGCGAGACGCCCTGGAGCCCGGCTATGCCCAGCGCAACCGGCGCCTCGTGGCCGGCGATGGGCATATTGCTGAGGTCGAGGCCTTCTTGCGACCCTGGCTGCCGGAACGCCCGGCCGTGCTGGACTGGGGCGGCGACACGGGACAGAACACGCCAATGCGGCTACAGGCCAGCCTGCACCACGTGCTGGACATCTCGGGAAGACCCACGCTCGACGGCGTGCAGACCGTCCAGGAGGCCGACCTTCCGCGGTTCCGGTACGACCTGCTCGTTCTGGGGCACGTGCTGGAGCACGTGCCCGAGCCCGGTCAGTTGCTGGCCCGGATCGCCAGCGTGATGGCGACCTCCTCACCCAACGCCCGTCTCTACATCGAAGTACCGTTCGAAGCACTGATGCGCAGCGCCGAGTCCGATCCGGGCGCCTGGTCACGCAAGCGGCACTGGCACGAGCACATCAACTTCTTCAGCCGAGACTCGCTCGAGAGCTTGCTGGGCCGCCATGGCCTGCGGCCGCTGGCCTGGACGCGCATCGACCTGGCAGACGGCGCCGTGGTTCTCGGCGCGGTGTGCCGCCGGGATTGACTCAGGCAGAGCGGCGCCGACGCCCTCTCACCGCGGCGGCGCGCAGCACGAGCGCCCGTGTCGCGCGCCGCGGCAGCAGCAAGGCGGCCACAGCGCGTGGCCACACGGCGGGATCGCCCGCCAACCAGATGCGGCAAGCCCACAGATCGCGCAGCAGGCGCGCGCGGGGCAATCCCCGCACCGCATTCCATATGAACTGATTGGCCGTGGAGCGCGCCACGAACTGCCGACTCTGCTGTTCCCTGGCGGCGCGCCCGCTGCCGTGGGCGCTGGCGGCAAGGGCTTCGTCGGCCAGCAACCGGGTTTCGGCGGCCCAGACCGGAGCGGGTGTGCCACTGGAAAGATTCTGGCTCAGCATGAAGGTGTAGTGCGACAAGGCCGCGCCCACGCAGCCGACCTCCCCACTCGAGGCCAGCCGTGTCCAGTAGTACATGTCGCCGAAGATGCGGCCGGCCGGTATGGGCCCGATGGCACGCAGGTCCGACAGGCGGGTGACACAAGCGCACCAGCAGACTTCTCGCTGCCCGGCATAGAAGGCCGCAAGAAAATCCCGGCCCGACTCGGTCTCCGGACCCGACAAGGTGGTCACCCAGACGTCGCCGTAGTGCACCGTGCACCCGGTGTAGACGAATGCCAGATCGGGACGGCGCTCCAGCAGTTCCAATACCCGCCTGGCGAAATCCGGCTCGAGGTAGTCATCGTCGGATAAGCCCAGAAAGTACTCGCCCCGCGCCTGTGCGATGAGGAAGTTGCCATGGACTTCAGCGGGCATGGTGGAGGCATGCCGGATGCAGCGCAGACGCGGGTCGCGAAAGCCGGCCAGCACGGCGGGCGTGTCGTCGGTCGACCCATTGTCGGAAACGATGATTTCGATGTCGTCGAGGGTCTGTGCCAAGGCGCTTTGCAACGCCTTGCCCACCAGCGAGGCGCGGTTGAGCGTCGGGATCACGATGGACAGGCGCACGCGGTCAGGCGGCAGCCCGGACGCTTGGACAAGCGGTATCGTCATCGCGCCGGCTCCAAAGGCGCAGGGGCCTGGAAGACGCGCGAGGCAAAAGCGCGATAGTGCACCGAAACCCAGAGGAGCCCCACCACCGCCATGCCGGCATTGGCCAGCGCCGGGCCGAGCAGGCCGCCCTGCCGTGCCGCCAGCCAGACCGCACCCAGCGTCACCAGGCTGCCCACGATCGAAACCCACAGCAGGGGCTCGCGCCGTTCCGCGCGCAGCAACACGGCCAACACCATCACCACGTGGTGGAGGACGCCCGCGGCCAGCAGGGCTGCCGTGGTCGGCAGATCGGCAAGGCGTTGCAGCTGCGGAATCCCTGCCGCCTGCAGCACGGCGTACGCCAGCAGCACGCTCAAGGCCAGCGCCACGGCCAGCGCGGTCGACCCCCACAGGGTCCGGCCGAACGCCTTCTGCAACGCAACGCCTTGTCGGGTGGCGAGCAATTGTCCATAGCGGGCTGCCTGACTGAGCGGCCAGGCCGTGGTGACCATCAAGAGCATGTTCATGATCGCCAGCGACAGCCCGAAGCGTCCGGCGGCCTCGCTGCCCTGCTCGATCAGCAGCAGCGGGTTGAAGGCCTGGAAGATCAGGAAGCCGCTGAGTGCGCTGAGGCCGACGCGCCACTGGAAGGGCCAGACCTCGCGGCGCCAGTCGATGCTCCCGGACACGTTGGCGGCGGCCGATGCCGGCTCGGCGTCGTGAAGCAGCCAGGCCGCACCCACTAGCGCTCGCACGCCCGCGTACACCACCAAGCTCCAGAGCCCCGCATGCGCGAGCAGTGCAGCCAGAAAGCACAGCCCCGCCAAGACCTCTTGCACGAAGCGCACCCGCCAAGCCAGGGCAGCGGAGCGCACCCCTTCGACCAGCTGTAGTGCCAGACTCACGGCGTGCGCCGCGGCCACCGCGACGACGAAGAGCGCCCACGGACCCGCCCAGGACACGGCGACACCGGGAGGGTCGGCGCGGAAGTGCATTGCCAGCGCGCCGGCCACGGCCACCACGACGGCCACTGCCGTCAACAGCTTCCATCCCAGGTGTCGCGCGCGCCGCGAGAACTCCTGCAGTCGCTGGCGATCTTGGCCTGCCGCGAAGTGGCTGGACATCTGCAGCGTCGCGTAGCCCAGGCCGAAGTCGCCCAGCTGGACCAGGGCCCCCAGGCTGAGGAATACGAAGAACAGGCCCTGCTCGGGCAGGCTGAAGCGCCAGGTCACGCACGCGGCAGCCAGCAGCATGGTCACCGCTTGCACCGCGCGCGCAGCCAGGGCGAAGCTGTTCTCCGGTCTCAGCATGGCGGCTGCAAGTCGATCAGGCGGGCGCCAGCGCCCGGGGCCGAAGCAGCAATTGCAACAGATACACACCAGCTACCACCAGCAGCACGGCATACAGCGCCGTATTGGCAAGCAACTGCGTCAAACGCAGCCCGTAAACCGTGTAGATCACGAGCGGCAGGAAGTACGCCCCAAGGCGCCAGCCCAGCGCGCGCGCGTCCGCGCCGGGCAGGACGAAGGCGAAGCCCATGAGCCAGGTCAGGTACCACTCCATGTTGGTGGTATTGACGATCAGGAAATACATCAGAGTGGCCACCAGGCACATTTCGACTGCGGCGTAGACGGTATCGCGCCGTAGCCGTGGGATGTACAGCACCATCAGCAGCGCATACAGCGCGATGTACACAAGGCGGGTAGGTGTGGCCAGGGCCGGGTAATGGATCAACGGAGTCTTCAACCCGAACACCTCGGGAAGCAGAAACAGCGTCCAAAAGTCGATGAAGTGGTAAACGCTGTTGCGGTACACACCGATGCCGCCGCTGGCCGTATGCCCGAACTGCGGCAGCGACTCGGGGTACATCGCATGCGCCAGGGCAGCAACGGCCACGAAGCCGAACACCAGCACAGCGGCATCCACTATGCGCCGGCCGACCGCACGACGCTCGCCCCCGAAGAGCGCTGCAGCGGCCAGGATGGGCAGGAACACGAGAGGAAAGTACTTGAAGCTGAAGGCAGCGCCGAGCGCCAGGCCACTGGCCAGCCAGCGGCCCTCCTTCAGTGCCCACAGCGCCAGCAGAACGAACACGTTGAGCAAGTGGTCGTTGTGCGCGGCGGTCAGCACACTGAAGAGGATCACCGGGTTGAGCGCATACGACAGCGCAGCGACACGCGCCATCGCCGGCGGGGCAAGCTTGAAGACGAGCAGGGTGGCGGCCACGTGCAACCCGGCGTAGAGCAGCTTGTGCAGCGCCAGCGCCAGCTTCTCTTGGCCTCCCGACAGCCACGCCAGCCCCGCCGCCAGTTTCTGGAACAGGGGCCCGTACGAGGTGGTGCCGCCGACAAAGCCCGGAAAGACATTGGCGAACATCTCGTCCTGGGCAAAGCCTGGCACCGCGTTCATCGGCACCCGGTATGGGCTCAGGCCGTGGTGCGCTTCTACCCAGCTGGTGCCGAGATAGAAGAATACATCCGGGCTCAGGTAGGGCATGCCCGCGGCGAAGACCGCCATCACCAGCAGCACCCAGCTCACGGCGCTTCGCGGCTGCAAGGCATCCGGCTGGCGCACGAGACGCGTGACGATGAACAGGTAAAGCGCCCCGACGAGCGCAAAGCCCCAAAGGTGGAACAGGCGCCCGAACGAGCGCGCCTCCTCGGAGAGCGCCCCATCGGGCCCGGCCAGCGCGCCGACGAAGAAGTCGAACTCGTACTTCGTCAGCACCATCGGGGTCTGCCACCACAGGCGCGCCGAGACCGACATCAGCAATGCGCCCAGCAGCGCATAGCCCACGAGAGCGAGCGTCAGCGGACGATCGCCGGGCGAGGCGGCCGCCGTCACAGGTTGATCCGCTCGCGCTCCACCACCAGCGGCCGGCGCGTCACTTGCGTGTGAATGGCGAGCACGTACTCGCCTACCAGGCCGATGAAAAACAGCTGCACCGCGCCGAAGAAGAAGAAACCGATGACCATCGGCGCTACGCCGAGAGCGAACTGGTCCCACCACAGCAGCTTGGCCACGAGGTAGCCGAGCGAGACCATCAGGCTCACCGCACTGAGCGCGAAGCCGGCCATCGTGGCCAGCCGCAGCGGCAGCTTGGAGTGGCTGGTCAAGCCCAGCATCGCAAGGTCGTATAGCGTGTAGAAGTTGTTCTTGGTGATGCCGCGCACACGGCGCGGTTGCTCGAACTCGACCGTCGCGTAGCGTATGCCCAGTTCCGCGATCAGGCCGCGGAAGTAGGGATAAGGGTCGCCGAGGTCGCGGATCATGTCGATCACCCGCCGGTCGTAGAGGCCGAAGCCGGTGAAGTTCTGGATCAGCTGGATGTCGGACAGCCTGCCGAGCGTGCGGTAATACAGCCGGCGAAACACCGACATCGCCAGCGTATCGCGGCTCCTCGGCTTGACCCCGACAGCGATCAGGAAGCCCGCCTCCCAGTGCTGCAGGAACTGGCCAATGAGCTCCGGTGGGTCCTGCAGGTCCGAAGCCATTGCAATGACGGCGTCGCCCTTGGCCTGGTACATGCCATGCAGCGGCGAGCGGATATGGCCGAAGTTGCGCGCGTTGACGATCAGCTTGACGCGAGGATCGCGCGCAGCGATCTCCTTGACACGCGCCACGGTTTCGTCGGTCGACCCGTTGTCGACGTAGATGTGCTCGAACTCGTACTCGGGGTGGTCCAGGAACTGCGCCTTGATGCGCTGGTGCAGTTCCTCGACGTTGCCTTCTTCGTTGAGGCAGCTGGTGACGATGCTGATGAGCTTCATGGCTCCGCCCGGCTCAGGCGTCGACGGTGTCGCGGCGGGCTGCGGGCGAGGTACCGGCGCCGGCCGGAGCGACAGCGCCGCCGGATTCCTTGGCGTCGGCTTCTTCGTGGTAGTCGTCATCGATGTTCACATCCCAGATGGCGTCGTGTTGCTCGGTGCCGCTGAGGATGGCCTGCGCCGCCAGCCGCGCCGAGAGCATGGAGTGGTCCTGGTTGTTGTAGCGGTGCATGCCGTTGCGGCCCACCAGGTAGAGGTTGGCAATGCCGTCCAGGTACCGGCGCACCACATCGAACTTCTCGTAGGCGCTGCCGAAATAGCCGGGGTAGGCCTTGGGCATGCGCACCACCACGGCGTCGAGCGCGTCGGCCTCGTCGGCCAGGCCCAGCTGCCGCATCTCGCGCACGGCCAGTGCCTTCAGCGCCTCGTCGCCCAGTGCCCAAAGCTCGTCGTCGTCGCGCGCGAAGAACTCCAGGCCGATCCAGACGGTGCCGGGGTCGGCCACCATCCAGGGGCTCCAGTTGTTGAAGATCTGCAGGCGGCCCACCTTGACGCCACGGTCCTGGATGTAGATCCAGTTGTCGGGCACGAGGTTGGTGCGCGGGTCGAGCTTCGGCGCCGTGGGCCGCAGCTTGCGGTACAGCAGGCCCACGGTGATGAAGTCGCGGTACTGCAGGCCGCCGCTCACCTCGGCCACCTCGGGCGTGGGCGCGGGGCGCAGGGCCTGCACCAGTTCGCGCACCGGCATGGTCGAAATCACGTGGCCGGCGGGCAGCACCAGCTCGCTGCCGTCGCCGCGCCGCGCGCGGACGCCGGTCACACGGTTCCCCTGGCGCTCAATGGCATGCACGGCCGCACCCTTGACCAGGCGGCCGCCACCTTCGACGAACTTGCGCGCCACGGTCTCCCACATCTGGCCCGGGCCGTACTTGGGGTACAGGAAGTTCTCGATCAGCGAGGTCTGCTCGGCCCCTGCGCTGCCCGACACGGCCTTCTTCGCCGCGTGCAACAGCGCCTTGCCGATCGACAGGCTCTTGATGCGCTGCGCACCCCAGTCGGCGCTGATCTGGCGGCAGGGCACGCCCCATACCTTCTCTGTGTACTCCTTGAAGAACTGGTGGTACAGCTGGCGGCCGAAGCGGTTGATGAAGAAATCCTCCAGCGTGCGCTCAGGCAAAATGGGGAAGATCGACGCCTGCATGTAGCTGGTGCCGAGCTGCACGCATTTCAGGGGCCCGAGCTTGGCGGCCATGTCCAGGCCGGGCTTGAGCGGATAGTCGAAGAACTTGCCGCCCCAGTAGATGCGCGATAGGCGGTTGCGCACCAGCATCACCTGCTGGTCACTCTCGCGCGCAGTCAGCGCGCCGGCGCCCAGCAGCCGCTGCGCACCCTGGTAGCCGAGGCGGAAGCCCTGTTCGCTGGCGCCGCTGTCGGGCATGGCCACGGGCAGGATCTGCCGCCACCAGTCCATCACCCAGTCGGACTTGCTGAAGAAGCGGTGGCCGCCGATGTCGATGCGGTTGCCCTTGTAGTTCACCGTCTTGCTCAGGCCGCCGATGTCGGCGCTGGCCTCGAGCACGGTGACTCCGCGGCGGCCGGCACGCACCAGTTCCAGCCCGGCCGTGAGGCCCGCAGGGCCGGCGCCGATGATGACCACGTCTGAACTCATGTGCGGGGCCCGTTTCGATATGCGGTGAAGAGGATCAGCTTGCGCAGCGTGAAGTTGCTGGCGAACACGAAGCCCGCCGTCAGCAGCTTGGCAGGCAGCGCGTCGATGCCGACGCCCTCGATCATCAACCAGAGCAGCGCTTCGGTCAGCCCCAGGCCGAAGATGCCTACGGCGGCGAAGACCGTGAACTCGATGCGCTCGCTGCGCAGGCGGCGCGCCGTGAAGACGAAGCGCACGCTGAGGAAGTAGGCCACCCACAGCCCGCAGGCAAAGCCGCAGGCCGCAGCAGTGGGGTAGGGCACAAGCAGCTTCAGCAGGCCGACGAAGACACCGGTGTCGATGGCCAACGCCAGCGCACTGCAGGCGAAGTAGCGCAGGAACTCGGACAGCCGGAAGACGCGCGGCGATGCCACGGCAGCGAGTGCAGGCGCGGCCATGGTCAGGTCGCGCTCGGCGACCTCGTGCTCAACGGAACTGGCTGCAGTCATAGAGATAGAGCGTTCTGCCCATGGGTGCCGGTGCATCGAAGGTCCACTCGGCGATCAAGCCGCGGGGCAACTTGCGCCGGAAGATGGTGAAGTCGGGCCCGCCCTTCTCGCGGCACAGCCCTTCCACGATCTCTTCGGTGGGCGAGCAGCCACCGTCGCCACCGGGCGTGATGCCCAGCGCGTTCGTCATGGCGCAGACGTCGTCCTGCATGTTCAGCGCGCGGTACATCAGCTTTCGCCGCTCGGTCTCCAACGCCATCGGGCGGCTGAACAGCAGTGCCGACGACAGCTCCAGCGAATAGTGGCTGGCCCTGCGCAGCAGCACCCAGGTGGTGGCGGTCGTGTCGTGCCAGTAGACCTGAGCCTCCTTGGGAATGTGGCGCGCGAACGGGTGTTCGCGGTGAAGACCGGTCTCGATGAAGTGCGTCCATGCGGAGCGCCGATCCCACGCCGCCGCGCCATAGGCTGCACCGGCGGCGGCCAGCAACACGGCCAGCGTGGCGACGGCGCGGCCCTGCCGCACAGACCAAAGCACCAGCGCGGCCAGCGCCATCGACAACGTGGGCAAGGTGGCCGCCAGCAGCAGCCAGGACCGTCCGTCCAGCGACGCCTGCTGCGTCTGCACCAGGTAGAGGTTGCCGGCCAGCACGGCCCCGCTCAGGCCGAGCAGACCGAACAGCGTGACGCCCAGTGCACCGTGCGCGAACGACGGCGAGAGCCGCACCTGCTGACGCAACAGCACAAACACGAACACGGCCCAGGCCATGAAGGCCCAGCCGGCGGACCAGCGCGCGTTGACCGCCACGAAGGCGCAGGCCAGGGCCACCGCAAGCAGTCGCCCCAGCGCCGCCTGGCGCCAAGCGTGCAACAGCAAGGCCGGCAGCAAGGCCAGCGCCATCACGTGCACCACCCACATCACCCGCCAGAGCTGCACCTGGCTGATGAACACATTGCGCAGGAGGTCGCCGCCGACGATGGTCACTGCGAACAGCAGCACGGTGGCCGCCACCAGAGCCCGGCACAGCGGCACCAGATGTCGCGACACCCAGAGGCTGGCCAAGGAAAGCAGTCCGAGGTCCAGCACGATGATCTGCCAGTCGGGCGACTGCCACCCCAGCGGGAACACGATGGACGAGCTCAGGACAAGTGCCCACCACTCGTCGTCATAGGTTTGCAGCAGGCGGTCGAAGGGACCGATGCCTGCGAGCGCCAGGCCCACGGGGATCAGCAGCAAGGCCGCCGCCCAGGCCCAGCGGCGGTCGCGCTGCAGCAGGACGATCCAGGCCACGATCATCACCGGAAAGGTCATCAGCGGGTGCAGCAGGGCGGCGAGCAGCGCCATCGCGGCGGCAGCGACGAGCCGTCCTCGCACCAGGAGGACGAGGCTCCACATCAGCACCGGCTCGGCCGGCGTGCGCGCGGTAACGAAGCGCTCGGCAAAGGCGATCAGGCCGGCACCGCCGTAAACATGCGAGCAGACGGCCAGCGCCACCAGCCCCATCCAGCGCTGCACGTCGTCGGCCAGGGGACGAAGCAGTTCGAAGACCGCCCACATCAGGGCCAGCTGGCAAGCTGCCAACACAAGGATCTGCACCCCGGCCAAGTCCCAGCGTGCATACATCAGGGCCAGGAGCCGGCCGAAAAGCGTGAAACTGTCCTGCGATCCAAACTGGAAGAAAAGGTCCCTCGACATCACGTCGGGAAACAGGTGCAGCAGCGCCTGCGCCGTATAGATGACGCCGTCGTGGCGCAGTCCCACGTAGGGCCGTGCCAGCAGCCATGCCCCCAGCACGACCAGAATGCCAAGCCACCAGGGCACGCTGCGCGCTGACGGGGAGATTGGGGTCATTCGGAAAGATTAATGGCAGTCGATGGCGTCGAGAAACGAAAAAGGGGCCCTTGAAAGGCCCCTTTACGATTCAAGCTGAAGTTCGAATGCTTAGGAACGGCACGAACCGGGCATCAGCTTGGTGGGGGTACCCGTGCACCTCCAGCTAGAGATCGAATTGCCGTTGACGATCGTCGGGGTCAGAGTGATCGTCGGCTCCTCGCCCGCGTTGATCGCACGGCCCGTGACGACGATCACGCCAGTGGTAGCGTTGACTGTCAGCGTGTCGGCGTACTGGGTCTGTACGAACGAGCTGCCACAGGAATCAAGGCTGGAAGCGCCCGCCGATTGCACGATTTCGGTTACGCAGGTGCGCGCCGAGCTCGCAGCGAGAACCACTTCCGACGCCTTGGCGCGCTTCGTGTAATCCTGATAAGCCGGCAGCGCAACCGCTGCCAGGATGCCGATGATCGCCACGACGATCATCAGTTCGATAAGGGTGAAGCCCTTCTGGGCGGCGCGACCGATACGGTTCATGAAATACTCCTAGCGAGAGGTGGGGGTGACAGACACCCCCCATGAATGCAGGGGCCGTGCCAGGGTGGTTCGCTGCACCCGGTGTGCGATCCGACACACCGCCTGACGCTTCTGGTCGGAATCTGTCGGACCCCCAGGGCCCCCCGGCGCCGCATGTGACGAGAAACGTCACTGCCCTGGGTGTCGGGAGCTCGGCTCCCGAGGCCCCTTCAGCCGATCGGGATCACCTGCCCCGACACCATCGCCGCGATGCGGTGCGGTGTGGTCTGCGCTTCGATCTCGCTCATCACCGCTTCGACCTCGCCCGGCTTGATGTGCGTGATGAGCACCTGCGTCGGGCGCTGCAGGTGGGCCAGCTCCTGGCTCAGCATCTGCGGGCACAGGTGCTTGCTGATGCGCGCCAGGCTCAGCTCGTCGTCACGGAAGGCGGTCTCGATGACCAGGGTGCCGATGTCCATCTGCGCCAGCCGCTGCCACAGGGCCGGGTTGGGGCCGGTGTCGCCGGTGAAGACCCAGGCCGGTCCGGGCGGCGACCCGGCGCGCGCCACGGCGTAGCCCACGGCCGGCACGGTGTGCGCGGCCGACAGCACCTCGATGCGGCGTTCGCCCAGCGTGATGACCTGCCCCACCTGCACCGGACTGAATTGAAGCACCGGGTGATCGGGGTGCGGCAAGCGCGTGAAGTCGGGCCAGATCAGGCCGTTGAAGACATGGGTGCGCAGCGCGTCGATGGTGGCGGGCAGCGCGTGCACCTGCACCGCGGGCCGTTGCTGCGCATGGCGCTTGCGCGTCACGCTGTCGGCCAGCAGCCCGATGGACAGCACGTGGTCCAGGTGAGAGTGGCTGACGAAGATGTGGTCGATGCGCACCATCTCGTCGAGCGTGAGGTCGCCCACGCCGGTGCCGGCGTCGATCAGCACGTCGTCGTCGAGCAGGAAGGATGTGGTCCGGCTGCCGGCGGCAATCGAACCCGAGCATCCAAGGACTCGGATCTGCATGGGGGCGGTCAGCGGACGTGGAACAGGGACACCGATGCTGAGCGGTGCGGCGGTTTGGCGCAAGCGCCCGAAGGCCATTTGAGCGGCCGGCGTCGGTGATCTATACAGCTTTCAGCCTTGGGCGTGACGCCGTTCACACGGGCCGCGGGGAACCCGTCCGCGCTGGCCGGCGGCATGGCAGGCCCGGCCATGCGGGCTCAGCGGTGGATGAACTGCATCTGCGTGCCCGCGAGCTCGATGACGTCGCCATTGCGCAGCGGCACCGATTCGCCGGTCATCGGGATGCCGTTGACGCTGGGCCGGGCCGAGCCTTCGACGTGGGCGAAGGCATAGCCGTTGGGCCGCTTGGTGATGGACGCCACCTGCACGCCGGGCTTGCCGACGGTGGTGACGACCTTGGTCAGCGTGACTTCGCGGCCCGCGGCGGCACCGTTGAGCACCTTGATCGACGCCGGCACCGCCGAAGCCGTCGACGCTGCGGGCTGCGGCGTGGGCTGCAGGGCGCCGAAGCCGGAACTGCGCGGGCCCTCGGGCGACAAGGCGCCGCCCGGCCGCATGATCATGGTCTTTTCGTAGTCGGCGCCTTCGTCGACCATGAACTTGATCTTGTACTTGCCGATCTCGACCGTGTCGTTGTGCTGCAGCAGCTGCTTCTTCACGGCCTTGCCGTTGATGTAGGTGCCGTTGGTGCTGTTGAGGTCTTCGATGAAGACGTCGGCACCCACCATCTGCAGCACGGCGTGCTCGCCGCTGACGGCCAGGTTGTCGATCACGATGTCGTTGTACGGCCTGCGACCGAGCGTGGTCTTGTCCTTGGTGATCTGGACTTCCTTGATGACCACCCCATCGAGGGAAACGACCAGCTTGCCCATCCTCACCCCCTACGCTGCCCTCTGATGGCGAACCGCGGCGCGGGCCATCTTGTTCGAATAACCATGCTTCATGCCGTGGTTCATCGCCGGAACGGCCACCAGGACCGCGATGCCGGCTGCGCGCCGCCAGCGGCGCGAGCCAGAACGACGGCGATATTATCCTTTCCACCCGCCTCGTTGGCCGCATCGATCAAGGCGCGCGTGGCATCCTGCAGCGAATCGTGCGCCAGCAACACCTGCGCGATGGCGGCATCGTCCAGCATGTCGGACAGGCCGTCGCTGCACATCAGGTAGAGGTCGCCCGGCATCACCTCGTGCTGGTGGGTTTCCAGCAGCACGGTGTCTTCGACCCCCACGGCCCGCGTCACGAGGTTCTTGTTGGCCGAAAAGGCCGCCTGTTCGGCGGTGATGAGACCGGCGTCGATCTGTTCCTGCAGCAGGGAATGGTCGCGCGTGATCTGGCTCAGCCGCCCGGCACGCAGGCGGTAGGTGCGGCTGTCGCCCACGTGCCCCACCAGCAGCCGGTTGTCGCGGAACACGGCCAGCACCAGCGTGGTGCCCATGCCGGCGTACTGCGGGTTGGAATTGGCGGCGTTGAAGATGGCACGGTTGGCGTTGTCGACGCAGATGTCCATCGCGCGCCGCACGTCGGCATCGGTGGCCTGCGTGGTGGCTTCGAGCAGCCAGCGACCGAGTTCGGTGCGGATGAAGGAGGTGAGCATGTTGCTCGCCACCTCGCCGGCGTTGTAGCCGCCCATGCCATCGGCGAGCACGGCCATCGATGCGCCGTCTTCGACGGCCACCGAATCCTCGTTGTTGCTGCGCGCACGGCCGGCGTCGACAGCGGCAAAGAACTCGATCGGCATGGGTCGACTGGACGCGCTGGGGCTCTGTTGGAAAGCCATTGTGCATCGGAAGCACGGGCCCACGGGTGGGGCAAAACCTCAGGGGTGTGACTTCGGTCCCGCGCCACTGCTGGCCGCAGACGCGGCGGCGCTGCCCAGCTCGCCCAGACGGGCGGCCACGTCGGCGGCCGAACCCGGGCGCTGGGCGGGGTCGGTCTGCAGCAGTCGGGCCACCAGGTCCGCCAGGTCGACGCCCAGCTCGGGTCGCAGGCTGCGCAGGTCGGGCGCGGGCCGGGTCGCCACGCTGCGCAGCAGTTCGCCCAGCGTGGGCGCCTCGTGCGGCAGGCGGCCGCAGAGCATTTCGAACAGCATGACACCCAGCGCGTAGAGGTCGCTGCGCGGCGTGGGCAGGCCGCCGGCCAGCAGTTCGGGCGCCATGTAGGACGGCGAGCCCAGCACCAGGCCCGTGCGGGTGGCTTCGGCGTCGTCGGGCCGGGCCAGGCCGAAGTCGGTGAGCTTGACCGTGTCGGTGGCCCAGTCCACACGCACGTTCGACGGCTTGACGTCACGGTGCACGATGCCGGCGCGGTGGGCGTGCGCCAGGGCCTGCGCCACCTTGCCGACGACCTGCAGCACGACGGCCTCGGGCAGCAGGCGGGCCGGCCGCACATACCGCGAGAGATCGGAACCGGGCACGAACTCCATCGCGATCCAGCCGTGCCGGCCGGTTTCACCGGCGTCCAGCACGGCGGCCACGTGGGGGTGGGACAGCCCGCGCGTGGCGTAGGCCTCGATGAGGAAGCGGCTGCGCGCTTCCTTCAGCGACTGCTCGTCACCGTCGGCGGACAAGGGCAGCAGCTTCAGCGCCACGGGCCGACCGCTGGTCTGGTCGATCGCCAGGAACACACGGCCCACCGCGCCTTCGCCGAGCAGGCGCACGGTGCGGTAAGGGCCGTAGGTGAGGTTCATGGGGCGGGCGCCGCAAGGCAGCCCGGCGCGCTCAGTGCGCTTCGGCCGCCGACTTCCTGTTTCGTTTGACCAGCATGGCGATCAGGTAGACCAGCAAGGCACCGGCCACACCGGCACCATAGCGAACGCTGGCGATGACCTCGGGCAACGCACCTTCACGCAGCGGGGGCGTGGTCGGCACATGGCCCAGCACGGCCGGGTCGGTGACCGCCATGGTACCGGCGATCCAGCCCAGCAGCATGCCGCCGATGACGATGATGGTCGGGAAGCGGTCCATCAGCTTGATGACGAGCTGGCTGCCCCAGACGATGATGGGGATCGACACCAGCAGACCGAAGATGACCAGCGGCATTTTGTGGTCTCCGCCGGCGCTTTCGGCGGCACCGGCGATGGCGATGACGTTGTCCACGCTCATCACCAGATCGGCCACGATGATGGTCTTCACGGCGGCCCAGAGCTTGTCCGACGCCTGGATGTCGCCGTGGCCTTCTTCGTCGGGCACCAGCAGCTTGACGCCGATCCACACCAGCAGGATGGCACCTACCAGCTTCAGGAAGGGGATGGCCAGCAGGGTCAGCGCGAAGAAGATCAGCACCACGCGCAGGAAGATGGCGCCGGCCGTGCCCCAGAGGATGCCCCGGGTGCGCAGGTTCGGAGGCAACTGGCGACAGGCTAGCGCGATGACGACGGCGTTGTCGCCACCCAGCAGGATGTCGATGAGAATGATCTGGCCGACTGCGATCCAGAAGTCGGCGTGCATGAACGTGTCCACTAAAGGGCCCTCCACTTGTAAGTGTATGGGCTCGCCCGGGGGTCCCGGGCTGTGGAAACTACAGAGTTTTGTTGCTGCAGGCGTGCAGCGCCTCCCGGCGGTGCACGTCCCTGGGGATCACAGGGGCCGGTCAGGCCCTAGATCAAGCCCTTGAGCAGGCGACCCATCTCCGAAGGATTGCGCGTCACGGTGAAGCCGCACTCCTCCATGATGGCCAGCTTGGCGTCGGCCGTGTCGGCGCCGCCGCTGATCAGCGC
>LNFM01000769.1_pt1 | contig 54264 bp, 50 predicted proteins | sample 596031 | NCBI WGS metagenome assembly LNFM01 (sample SAMN04254537, study PRJNA301005) | activated carbon metagenome | isolation source: dual media filters at the Ann Arbor, Michigan drinking water treatment plant | place: USA: Ann Arbor
ACGGCTGCAAGCCGAACTGACCACCATCGACGAAGCGCTGGCGGTGTTTCCGGCGGACCTGATGGCGCAGGCCGGCTGCGTGGTGTTCGTGGGTCCCCGTGGAACGGTCGAGGTCAAGCGCGGGCTGGTCCGGCCGGAAGATCGCGATGCGGTCGTGCAGGCCGCGAGGCAAGCCACGAGCGGCGAACCGACCACGGGCACCGCGCTCGTCAGTCTGCCCAAGGGCGGCGCTCGCGCAGTGCATTCCGAGAAGCTGATGCGCAGCCTGACCGCGCACCGCGTCGCTGCCATTCAGGCCGAACTGCTGCTGCGACCCGACGTCGCCCTGGCCGCGCTCACGGCCCATCTGGCTGCGAAGCTGCTCAAGGACGGCTTCCACCGTTACCGCGGCGGCGACGACGCGCTCACGGTGAGCGCGAGCGAGACGCACGAGGGACTGCGGCGCGAGTCCGCGGACATGGCCGAGGCCGAAGCCTGGAAACTGATGGAGCAGACCCGCGTCGAGTGGAGCACGCGACTGCCGACTGACGGCGCGGCGCTGCTGCCCTGGCTGCTGGCGCAGGAGCGCGACACCGTGGTCGAACTGCTGACCTTCCTCGTCGCCGCGAGCGTCACCGGCGTCGACGGTACCGAGCGCGAACGCCAGAGCACGGACGGACTGGCCCAGGCGCTCGGGCTCGACATGCGCCGCTGGTGGAAGGCCAGTGCCGCCTCGTACTTCAGCCATGTGTCGAAGGCGACGACGCTTGCCGCGGTGACCGAGGCCGCGGGTGCCAACGCCGCCGCACCGCTGGCCGGGCTGAAGAAGGATGGCGCTGCGGCGGGTGCCGAGCAGGCCCTCGCCGCGACGGGTTGGCTCCCCCACTGCCTGCGGACCTCGTAGGAACGGTCCGATGCGGCGCGCACGCGGCCCGGTGGCCAGGATGCGGACACCGGGTCGGTGCAGCAGGACGAGGACACAGTCGCCAAAGCTACCCATTGATCGATGCGGAAGGGTCAGCCGCCGCTGGATCGCTGAGTGCGGTGGCTGAGCGCACGAGCAGCTCGGCCGGCGAGCCAGCTTGCGGTTTGCTGCGCATAACCGCGGACTGACCTAAATACGCGTTCGTGATCTGCGGCCGACCATGGCCAAGCAGGGCGGACACGTGTTGCCGCGCGGCGCTGTCGGCATCCGCAGTGACACCCTGGCCACCAGCCACCGGGGGCAGCGCGCCGGTCTGCTCGGTGTAGCGGCTGGCCGCGAACTGATGCCGCAGGCCATGCGGGACCACGCGCAGATCGCGCTTCGTGATGCCGAAGCGCTCCATCACGTAGCGCAACCGCCGCAGCGCCTGCACCAGCGTGACGCTGCCCTGCGTGCCTTTGGCGACGTGGCGCGCGTAGGTGACGGCGTGGCGGCCCAGGGCATCGTCGATCGGCACGTAGCGCTGCCGTCCGCCCTTCGTGCCGCGGTGGGTGTCCAGGTATTGAACCGTTCCGCTCCCGTCCTCCGCATCCGATCCTGAATCGCCGTTGGCCTGGCAGGCCGTCGCCACGTCGACGTGCGGGCGCAGCATCAGGCTCTCCTTGAACCGCAACCCGAAGGCGAGCATCAGCCAGAGGCTGGCCGCCGCATGCACGTCGTAGCCCTCGACATCGCTGATCACCGAGGCGACATCGATGCCCAGCGCGCGCCACGACTTGTCGTTCGTCGTGATGCCGCTGCGCCGGTACAGCGCCGGGTCGTCGAAGTAGGCCCGGATGGGCTTCAGCAGCTTGGGCTTGCCGATCCAGCGGGTGAAGGTCTTCAGGTGCGAGTAGTAGGTCGGGATGGTGCCTGGCGCCAGGCGGCCAGCCTTGGCTTCGGTGCACCAGTGCGCCAGCACGAAGTCGGCATGGCGACCGCTGAACGAGCGCGGGTCCAGCTTGAACGCCTTGACCGGGTTGTGCTGCAGGAAGCGGAACACCCACACGCACAGCCGACCACGCGACTGTGCGGTGCGATGGCCGATGTTCTTCGCCTTGACGGCGTGCTGCCAGTTGTGCCGGCGCAGGATCAGCGCCAGCACGTGCATGCACCGCTGCGGCTGCAGCGGCAGTGTGTCGAGATCGACGGTGAGCGGATCGGTTCGGGACATGGCGACCTCCGGGTGCCGGTGAATCGGAATGGATGGCCCGTTGAGAGACCGACAGGTGCCGGGCCAGGCATCGAGTCGTTGCGCGTCCCCACGCGCGGTTGCCCAGGGTTCGGACGGCAGCACCGTCCAGGCCTTCGTAAAAGTGATCGCCTTGCACACGGTGCGTACACGCGTGGCTGTCCGCTCGGGGCGGACCGCGTGAGCCGAGGGCGGGCGCGGCATGGTGTGCGGGCGTCACCCGTACATCGGCCCGTCGAGGGGCCGCATGCGGACGTTCCAACCGGACCGAGAGGCACCACCGCAGCCAACGCAGTGGGCGGTCCGTTCACGCAGGTCCCACGGGTACCGGTCGAGCCGGTGTGCCATGGGTCGCGGTCGCTCGAGGCGGCCGCGGCGCGTGATGCTGGAACGTCAGGGGAAAGAAGGCGGGTGCCCGTGGGCACGCCGCAATCCACGGCCTCGCGGGCCATGGCGGCTGGTGGGTGAACCTGGCGGATCGAGTCCGCGCGGATCCGGGGCTCGAGGCCCTCGGTGACCGAGGTCACCGCAACTGCTGGGGCTTCCTTCGACGCGGCCACTGTGTGCTGCGCCCGGTGTGGAAGCTACCGGCTTGACGCAGCGCAATCATGTGTCGGCGCGACGCGGACCTCAAGCTCGAAATGTGCCGATTAGCGCGCCGTGATCGAGGTCGGCTCCGTGCGCGAGAGGGGTTGACAAGCCTTCCTCCTACCTCTGTCTCCGATGGACCCGGCAAGAACGGTCTGGCGGAGCAGGGGCGCGACTGCGGTACTTGACGGGACCAAGATGGGTGCGACTGTGGAGCGACTTGCGGAAGCGCCGCTGTGGCTGCGGTGAAGTGTGATTGCAGCGAGAGCCGCGTTCCACCGAGGTCGTCGTCGCGAGCGACCTGATCGCGATAGCGCGCCCGGTTCGACGGTCTTCCGCGTGGAAGCCAGCCATCGGCCGTCCGATGCTGGGCGGTCTTCACTGATCTGTTGGAGGAGCACCATGACAGCAGTCGTCAGAGCCATCGATGTCGGCTTCGGCTACACCAAGTTCACGACGGGCGGGACGGCCGCGGACATCCGCTGCGCCAGTTTCCCGTCCTTGGCCTGCCTGAGCACGCGCGATCCGTCGGCATCGCTGGGCGCGGAGCGCCGGCGCACCTTCGCGATTCCCATCAAGGGCGTCTTCTACGAGGTCGGCCCGGATGTGGCGCTCGCGGGCGACGGATTCCGCGCGACGCAGATCCACCACCGCTACATTGACACGCCCGAGTATCTGGCGCTGGCGCGCGGCGCCATGTGCTCGATGAAGGTGGAACACATCGACCTGCTCGTGGTCGGCCTGCCCGTCGCGACGTTCGCCGCCGACAAGGCCGCGCTCGAAAAGCTGATGACGGGCCGGCACGACGTGGGCGGTGGCAAGTCGGTGCAAGTGCGCAAGGCACTGGCCATGGCCCAGCCACACGGCGCGCTGATCGACTATGCGGACCAGCATGGTCGCGTGCTCGCCATGCAGGACGAGCAAAGCCTGGTCATCGACCCCGGCTCGCGCACCTTCGACTGGTTGGTGGCGCGTGGCATGAAGCTGTCGCACAAGCGCAGCCACTCGGTTGATCGCGGGGTGGCGGACATCCTGAACCTCATCGCGGACGACGTCAGCGTCGAGATCGGATCCACCTACACCAGCCTGGACAGCATCGACCACGCGCTGCGGACCGGCAAGGCGTTGACCGTGTACCAGAAGACCTATCAGCTTTCGCGGATGAGGCCGATGGTCGAAAGCATCGCCCGCCAGGCCGTCGCGGCCATGATGCGGCGCATCGGCCCCGCCTACGACGTGCGCAACGTGATCCTGGTCGGCGGCGGTGCGTTTCTGTTCCGCAAGGCGGTCAAGCAGGCGTTCGCATCGCACGAGGTGCTGGAGGTCAAGGAGCCGATGTTCGCGAACGTGCGCGGGTATCAGATCGCAGGTTCCAACTATCTGGCTGCGGCCACACAGGGTGCCGGCGTTGTGGTGGCGGAAGGGGGCAGGGCATGAGTGCCGTCGACACGAAGCCGGATCGCAGCGTCAGGCTGCTCTTCGAGTTGTCGCGCGACGACAACCCACGGCTGTTCGACGACCTCATGCGATTCAACAAGGGACCCAAGCGCGTCAACCGGTTGCGGTTCCTCGCTCATGAAGGCCTGCTGGCGCAGCAGTGGCTTCTTGGCATGACCGTTCAGGGGCCGGTGCCGATGACAACCGCGCCGAAAGCGCCGCAGGGCGGCGTGGACCCGGCCGTGGCGCGCCAGACCAGCCAAGCGTTCGAGGTCAGCGGCGCTGCGGAGGATTGATGGCGCGCCGACGCAAGACGAGAGGCGCGATCAGCGCCTCGGCGTTGTCGCAGATGGGGGTCTGCGAGCGGTTGGTCGTGTTCGAGCACCTTCATGGAAAGCGGCCGACCCCCGCGCAGAAGGCGGCCCTAAACCGCGGGCTGCGGGCGCATCGGCAGTTCGCATCCGAAGGTGCTTCCGAAGCAGCACGAAGAGGACGCTGCTTCATCGCCACGCATGTTTTTGGTGAGGGACCGGAGACACAAATCCTGCGGCGCTTCCGCGATCGGTACCTTCGACCCACGCGTGCGGGACGGCGCCTGATCCTCGCGTACTACCGACTGGCGCCGAGCGTGTGCCGGGCGATGGAGAGGTGGCCGATGACGCAGTCCGCGGTGAGGGCAGCGATCAGGCCGTTGGTTTGGTTGGCCACCTGTCTGCTCGCCGATCAGGAGGGAAGCCATGCCAGCGGCTGAACTCTGGCTTCTTCTTGCCGGTTGCGTTGCCTGCGTGATGGCGGCCTGGGGTGCGGCACAGCTCGTGCGCAGGCGCTCCGTGAATGTGCAATGGATGCCCGAGGCGTTGAAGGATCACACGCTCGCCTACTCGGAGCGGACGTTCAGGTCGGGTGACGACAGGCCGGTGGTAGCTCGGGTGGATCGCGCGTATAGAGGGCGCAACGGGCTGATCGTCCTGGTCGAACTCAAGACGCGGCAAGTCGACAGGGTCCATCTGTCGGACATCATCGAACTGTCGGCGCAGCGCGTCGCGCTGGAGAGCGAGACGGGGGAGACGGTTGCTGGCATCGGATGGGTAGTGGTGGAGTTGGCGTCCCGGCGAACGGCCCACCGCGTCACTTTGATGTCGCCGCAGGAGGTTTCGGACCTTGCCTCACAGCGCGATGCGCTTCTGGCGGGCACGGAATCGCCAAAATACCCGGCTACGCGGGGGGTGTGTGCTTCTTGCGCCCACCGAAGAAGGTGCCATCGTGGTGCTGATCTGTGACTTGGCCGAAGTCGCCGCTCTTCCGCGACGCCACGCGGTTGCGCGTGCTAGAGTGATTACTCCAAGGGACGACTTGAGACGCAGTGAGTCGACGCGAGCCTGCCCGGCCAAACTGGGAAACGGTTGGAAACGTGGGAAAAGGGCTTCGGCGGAGAGCGTTATGCGACAAGGACTTGGACGCGGTTTCCATGTGTTGATCGACCAAATGAGCTGATCACTGCGTCCCAGTGCGTCTCACTGCGTCGCATAAGTCCTTGATCTGATTCGCTGGTGCCAGTGTCGCCGCCCTGGCGACGCGGGAATCAGTGGTGGGGCAGGGGCTGTTGGTGGATGGCGGTGAGGGTGATGGTGTTCGGGTGAAGAGGACTTTCCTCCGTTAGCTTCGGCTCCTCAATGCGAAACGGCGCCTCTTTGGGTGCCGTTTCGACTCCAGCCCGGCACTGCTCGTCGCGTCACTTCAGCCCGATTGCTCCTTGCTGCTTGCTGCGCCACACAGTCCGCCCTGAAACACCCCAGAGCCTGGATGAGTCCTAGCGATTGGGGCTGATGCCGATAGTTGAAGTGCAGGAGCCATGCGCGATCGATATTGGTTTCCTGCAAGTTGCCGGTCACGTGCGGCCAACCGGGCCGATTTGACGGACTCGCCGTTGGCCAATCCTGAGTCGACCTACAAGGCACTGACGAACTCTGGCACAGCGACGAACAAGTCGGCCTCGAGCCCGTAGTCAGCCACGCTGAAGATCGGCGCTTCCGGATCCTTGTTGATTGCCACGATGACCTTGCTGTCCTTCATGCCGGCCAGGTGCTGGATGGCGCCGCTGATGCCGCAGGCCACGTACAACTGCGGCGCGACGATCTTGCCGGTCTGGCCCACCTGCCAGTCGTTGGGCGCGTAGCCGGCATCCACCGCGGCGCGGCTCGCGCCGAGCGCGGCGCCGAGCTTGTCGGCCAGCGGCGTGAGCACCTCGTTGAACTTCTCGCTGCTGCCCAATGCGCGGCCACCACTGACGATGATCTTGGCGGCGGTGAGCTCGGGCCGGTCGCTCTTGGCGATCTCGCTGCCCATGAAGCTGCTGCTGCCGCTGTCGGCGACCGCGACCAGGCTCTCGACAGCTGCACTGCCACCCGTGGACGCGGCGGCGTCGAAGCCGGTGGTGCGCACGGTGATGACCTTGATCGCGTCGAGGCTCTGCACCGTGGCGATGGCGTTGCCGGCGTAGATCGGGCGCTCGAAGGTGTCGTGGCTCAGCACCTTGGTGGCGTCGCTGATCTGCGCCACGTCGAGCAGCGCGGCCACCCGCGGCGCCACGTTCTTGCCCGCGGCGGTGGCCGGGAACAGCAGGTGGCTGTAGTTCTTGGCGACGGCCAGCACCTGCGCGGCCACGTTCTCGGCCAGGCCATGGTCCAGGCCCGGTGCGTCGGCGTGCAGCACCTTGCTCACACCCGCGATCTGAGCGGCGGCCTGGGCGGCCCCCGCGGCGTTCGTACCGGCGATGAGCACATGCACGTCACCGCCGCAAGCCAGTGCCGCGGTGACGGTGTTCAGGGTCGCGCCCCTGACGGTCGCGTTGTCGTGTTCAGCAATGACGAGGACTGCCATCTCAGATCACCTTCGCTTCGTTCTTGAGCTTGGCCACCAGCGTGGCCACATCGGGGACCTTGACGCCGGCGCCGCGCTTGGGCGGCTCGACGACCTTCAGCGTCTTGATGCGCGGCGCGACATCGACGCCCAGGTCCGAAGGCTTCACCACCTCGAGCGTCTTCTTCTTCGCCTTCATGATGTTGGGCAAGGTCACGTAGCGCGGCTCGTTCAGGCGCAGGTCGGTGGTGATGACCGCGGGCAGCTTGACCTTCAGCGTCTCCAGGCCGCCGTCGACCTCGCGGGTGACGCTGGCGTGGCCGTCGGCGACCTCGACCTTCGAGGCGAACGTAGCCTGCGGCATGCCGCCGAGCGCAGCCAGCATCTGGCCGGTCTGGTTGCAGTCGTCGTCAATCGCTTGCTTGCCCAGGATCACGAGGCCGGGCTGCTCCTTGTCGACCAGCGCCTTCAGCAGCTTGGCCACGGCCAGTGGCTGCAGCTCGACATCGGTCTCGACGAGGATGGCGCGGTCGGCGCCGATGGCCATGGCTGTGCGCAGCGTCTCCTGGCACTGCGTGACACCGCAGGACACGGCCACGATCTCGGTGACCACGCCCTTCTCCTTCAGCCGCACGGCCTCTTCAACGGCGATCTCGTCGAAGGGATTCATGCTCATCTTGACGTTGGCGATGTCCACGCCGGTGCCGTCGCTCTTGACGCGCACCTTGACGTTGTAGTCCACCACCCGCTTCACGGGCACAAGAATCTTCACGCGCTGTCTCCTGTCATTGAGGCCGGACCATCCGGCAGGTGTGGGGGGCTTGCGCCTGTTCGGCCGTGATGCGCCGCAGGGTCCGAAAGCCGTAGCCCGACCCTTCGACGTCATACCGCACGCCTTCGGCTCCGGCACGGTCCATCACGCTCAACACCAGCGGCTGCTGGAACTGGTGATCGGCCGCACGCATCACGCCCGTGTGCAGGCCATTCAGCGCGCCGCCATCGAAGCGCAGGCCTTCCAGCGCTCGGGCGACCGCTGCCGCGTCCGTGCTGCCGGCGCTTTCGATCGCTGCTGCGAGCATTTCAACCATCACGTGCATGCGCGCGTGAACGTAGTCGTGGGCTGGGTCCGGGAACCGCTTTCGAAACGCGGCATAGAACTCGTTGGATGCTGGGTCGCCCAGGTTGGGGTGCCACTCTGCCACGGCGAGCACGGAGCCGACACCTGCATCCGCCAGCGCGGCAGGCACCCCCAGCCCGTTGCCGTAGAAGGTGTAGAACTTGACCTTCAGTCCCAGATCCCTGACGGCCTTGACGAGCAGCGTCAGGTCGTTGCCCCAGTTGCCCGTGATCACCGCCTGGGCGCCGCTCGCGCCCAGCTTGGCTGCGTAGGGAAGGAAGTCCTTCACCCGACCCATCGGATGCAGCTCGTCGCCGACGATCTCGATGTCCGGCCGCTTTGCCGCAACGAGTTCCCGCGCTCTGCGCACGACGTGCTGGCCGAAGCTGTAGTCCTGACCGATGAGATAGACCTTCTTCACCGACACGTCGTCGCGCAGCACGTCGGTCAGCGCGCTCAAGCGCATGTCGGCGTGTGCGTCGAACCTGAAGTGCCAGAAGCTGCACTTCTCGTTGGTCAGGCTCGGTTCCACGGCGGAGTAGTTCAGCAGGATCGCGCGCCTGGCCGGTTCTCGCGTGTTGTGCTTTTCCAAGGCATCGACGATCGCCGCCGCGGTCGCGGAGCTGTTCCCCTGCATGACGAATGCTATGTGGTTGTCGACAGCGGCGCGCAGCAACGACAGCGCCTCCTCCGTGCTGCCCTTGCTGTCGAAGCTGACGAGCTCGAGCTTGCGGCGCCCCTGGGGCAGCGAAACGCCCCCGCGCGCATTGACGCGTTCCACCGCCCACAGCAGATTCCGGAACACCGCGTCCCCCGCGTTGGCGAACGGTCCTGAGCGCCCCTCGATGAGGGCGATGCGGATCGGCTCCGCGGGGCCGGGCGCCGCATGGACGAGGGGTGTCTGGAATGCCAGAGCAATGAGGGCACATCGCAGCAGGTGGAATCGCGCTTTGGCGCTCGTGGGTGGTTTCAGCATGCTGTGTGTGGAGGAAGAGGAGAGTCAGGGAGAGGGCGTCAGATAGGGCTCGCGGGCGGCCGCTGGCGCCCTTGGCGCGGGCCGCCATCGACGATGTGAACGCGCTCCATCACTCGGTTGCCTCGAAGTCGAGCAACTCGGCACCGTCTGATACCTGCTCGCCTGGCGCAAAGTGGAACGCCTTGACCACACCCCTTCGTGGCGCGCTGATGGTGTGCTCCATCTTCATGGCCTCCATCACAAGCAGAGGCGCTCCCTTTTCGACCTGAGTGCCGGGCTCGACGGCCAGCGCAGTCACCTTGCCGGGCATCGGTGCACGCAGCCCGCCCTCGACGGGCTCGCCTTTGCCGCCGATGTGCAAGGTATCCACGAGCGCAAGCGGCCAGGAGCGGCCCCCGAAGAACACCTGCCGCCGCTCGGCATGGGCGACGACCGTGGCACGGAGCCGGCGTTCGCCGAGCTGTGCCTGTAATTCGTCGTGTGTGCCGAGGATCCCGCGAGCCACGACCTGCTGGGTGCCCACCGTCAGGCGGTGCCCGCCCGGGACGGCTTCGGCGCCGATCTCCTGCACCACATCGCCCATGCGCAAGGCGAGCCGCCGGCCCGAACGGCCGTTCAGTCGCCAGCCATCGAGGGCGCGCCACGGCGAGTGCGGGTCAGTCGACGCCGCTGCCTTCTTCTCGGAAAGGCGCTGCTCGCGCAGCAACTCCGCCAGGGCCGCCAGCATCCACACGTCGGCCGGCACATCGCCGGTGGCGGGGAACAGCAAGGCCTGCTCGCGTTCGATCAGGCCGGTGTCGAGCTGAGCATCGGCAAACGACGGCACGGCGACCAGGCGTGCAAGGAAGTCCACGTTGTTCGACACCCCGACCACGCGGTAGGCGCCCAGCGCCTGCCGCATCCGGGCGAGCGCCTGCCTTCGATCCGCCCCCCAGACGATCAGCTTCGCGATCATCGGGTCGTAGTGCGGCGTGATCTCGTCGCCCTGTTCGACGCCCGTGTCGATGCGCACATGGGCGCTCTCCGGGGGCGGCGACAGGTGCACCAGGCGGCCGGTGGAGGGCAGGAATCCCCGGTCCGGATCCTCCGCATAGATGCGTGCCTCCATCGCATGACCGTTGATCTCGAGTTGCTCCTGGGTCAGCGGCAGCGGCTCGCCGCTGGCCACACGCAGCTGCCACTCGACCAGATCGAGCCCGGTGATCATTTCAGTGACCGGGTGCTCGACCTGCAGCCGCGTGTTCATCTCCATGAAGAAGAAGCTGCCGTCCTGCGTGACGATGAATTCGACGGTTCCCGCACCGACGTAGCCCACGGCCTTGGCGGCATCGACGGCCGCCCGGCCCATGGCCGCGCGACGTGCTGGCGTCATGCCGGGAGCCGGTGCCTCTTCCAGCACCTTCTGGTGGCGGCGCTGGACCGAGCAGTCGCGCTCGAACAGGTGGACGCAGTTGCCGTGGGTATCGCCGAAGACCTGGATCTCGATGTGCCGCGGCTTCAGGATGTACTTCTCGATCAGCACGTCGTCGTTGCCGAAGGCGCCGCGCGCCTCGCGCTTGCAGGAGGCGAGGGCGGCTTCAAAATCCGCTGCCGCATCGACCCGCCGCATGCCCTTGCCGCCGCCGCCGGCACTGGCCTTGATCAGCACCGGGTAGCCGATCAAGCCAACCTGGTCGGCAAGAAATGCAGCATCCTGGTTGTCGCCGTGGTAGCCCGGTGTCAGTGGGACCTGTGCCTTCTCCATCAGGGCCTTGGATGCCGACTTCAGCCCCATCGCGCGGATCGCCGATGCCGGCGGGCCGATGAACACGACGCCGGCCGTCTGGCAGGCCTGGGCGAACGCGTCGTTCTCCGAGAGAAAGCCGTAGCCGGGGTGGATCGCCTCGGCGCCCGTCGCCATCGCCGCTTCGAGGATGCGGTCGCCGACCAGGTACGACTCGCCCGCCGCAGCGGGGCCGATCAGCACCGCTTCATCGGCCATGCGCACATGCCGGGCGTTGGCGTCGGCCTCCGAGTACACGGCCACCGTGGCGATGCCCATGCTGCGCGCTGTCTTGATCACGCGGCATGCGATCTCGCCACGGTTGGCGATCAGGATCTTCTTGAACATGCGTTTCTCCTGCGGCTTTCAGTCCACGCCCGGCTCACATCCGGAAGACGCCGAACTTCGTCGGCTGGATCGGCGCGTTCAGCGCTGCGGACAGCGACAGGCCCAGCACGCGGCGGGCCTGTGCCGGGTCGATCACGCCGTCGTCCCACAGGCGCGCCGTGGCGTAGTAGGGGTGGCCCTGCATCTCGTACTGACGACGGATCGGCGCCTTGAACGCTTCCTCGTCGGCGGTACTCCACTGGCCGCCTTTGCCCTCGATGCCCTCGCGTCGCACGGTGGCCAGCACGCCCGCCGCCTGTTCGCCCCCCATCACGCTGATGCGCGAGTTGGGCCACATCCACAGGAAACGCGGCGAGTAGGCCCGGCCGCACATGCCGTAGTTGCCGGCGCCGAAGCTGCCGCCGATCAGCATCGTGATCTTCGGCACCTGGGTCGTCGCGACGGCGGTGACCAGCTTCGCGCCGTGTTTGGCGATGCCCTCGTTCTCATACTTGCGCCCGACCATGAACCCGGTGATGTTCTGCAGGAAGACCAGCGGCACGCCACGCTGTGAGCACAGCTCGATGAAGTGCGCGCCCTTGACCGCCGACTCGCCGAACAGGATGCCGTTGTTGGCGACGATGCCCACCGGCATGCCGTACAGGCGCGCAAATCCGGTCACCAGGGTGGCGCCGTAGCGGGCCTTGAACTCGTCGAAGCGCGAGCCATCGACGACCCGTGCAATGACCTCACGCACGTCGTAGGGCTTGCGCGTGTCATTCGGGATCACGCCGTGGATTTCCGCCGGGTCGTAGAGCGGTTCCTCGCTGGACTCGAGCGTGACGGTCGTGGGCTTGCGGCGGTTGAAGTTGGCGACGATGCGGCGCGCGATGAACAGGGCATGCGCGTCGTTCTCGGCCAGGTGGTCGGCGACGCCCGAGATGCGTGTGTGCACGTCACCACCGCCCAGGTCTTCGGCAGTGACGATCTCCCCAGTGGCCGCCTTCACCAGCGGTGGGCCGCCGAGAAAGATCGTGCCCTGGTTGCGCACGATCACGGTCTCGTCGCTCATCGCCGGCACGTAGGCCCCACCTGCGGTACACGAGCCCATCACCACGGCGATCTGCGGAATGCCTTGCGCGCTGAGGTTGGCCTGGTTGTAGAAGATGCGGCCGAAGTGATCGCGGTCGGGGAAGACCTCGTCCTGCCTGGGCAGGAAGGCACCGCCCGAGTCGACGAGGTAGATGCACGGCAGGTGGTTCTGCTGCGCGATCTCCTGCGCCCGCAGGTGCTTCTTGACCGTCATCGGGTAGTAGGTGCCGCCCTTCACGGTGGCGTCGTTGGCGAGGACCATGCAGTCGCTGCCCTCGATGCGCCCGATGCCGGCGATCAGGCCGGCGCAGGGCGCGTCACCGTCGTACATCTCGTGCGCGGCAAGCTGGCCGATCTCGAGGAACGGCGTCCCCGGATCGAGCAACTGGCCGACACGGTCACGCGGCAGCAACTTTCCGCGCGCGACGTGCCTGTCCCGGGCCACCGTGCCACCGCCCTGTTCGGCCCCGGATACCTTGGCGCGCAGGTCATCGACCAGCGTGCGCATCGCTTCGGCGTTGGCCCGGAAGTCGGCGGAACGTGGGTTGACGGACGTCTTCAGGACTTGCATGTCTCGCTCCGGTGTTCTCTCTTCAGTTCAGGGTCTGGAGCGATCTGCGGTAGCACTCGTCCCAGGGCTGACCACCGCTGACGCTCACACCGACCCGTTTGAGCAGGCCGTCGGCCAGGCCGTAGACGAGGCCATGAACCTCGATGCGCTGTCCGCGGTACCACGCGCGTCGCAGGATCGTCGTGCGGCAGACGTTTGCGACCTGTTCGATCACGTTCAGCTCGACCAGGCATTGCACGCGTGCCTCGTCGGCCTGCCCAGCAAGCCGCTGCTCGTGCTTGTTCGCGATGTCCTCGATGTGGCGCAGCCAGTTGTCGGCCAGCCCCATCGACCGGCGTTCGGCGACTGCCTGGACGCCGCCGCAGCCGTAGTGGCCGACGACCATGATGTGCTCGACCTTCAGCGCCTCGACGGCGTACTGCAGCACCGACAAGCAGTTCAGATCCGAGTGGACGACGACGTTGGCGACGTTTCGGTGGACGAACACCTCGCCGGGATCGAGCCCGAGAATCTGGTTGGCCGGCACGCGGCTGTCGGAGCAGCCGATCCACAGGTAGCGCGGCGACTGCTGGCGCGCCAGACGCGTGAAGTAGTCGGGGTCTTCGGTGACGCGCTGGTTGGCCCAGGCGCGGTTGTTCGAGAAGAGGCTGTCGAGGCTGCACATCACAGGCTCACATCGACTCTGCGTACAGCTCGCGCCCGATCAGCATGCGGCGGATCTCGCTCGTGCCGGCGCCGATCTCGTAGAGCTTGGCATCGCGCCACAGGCGTGGCGTGGGGTACTCGTTGATGTAGCCGTTGCCGCCGAGCACCTGGATCGCCTCGCCGGCCATCCAGGTGGCCTTCTCGGCCGCGTAGAGGATGGCACCGGCAGCGTCCTTGCGAAGCGATCGTGCGTGGTCGGCGCGGTCGCAGGCCTGGCCGACCGCGTACACGTAGGCACGGCATGCCTGCCAGGTCGTGTACATGTCGGCCAGCTTGCCCTGCATCAGCTGGAACTCGCCGATGCTCTGGCCGAACTGCTTGCGGTCGTGCACGTAGGGCAGCACGACATCCATGCACGCGCCATGATGCCGAGCGGCCCACCGGACAGCACGGCGCGCTCGTAGTCGAGGCCGCTCATCAGCACCTTGACGCCGTTGCCGATGCCGGCGAGCACGTTTTCCTCAGGCACCTCGCAATCCTCGAAGAACACGGGGTAGGTGTTCGATCCCCGCATGCCCAGCTTGTCGAGCTTGCTGCCGAAGGACAGGCCCTTGAAGCCCTTCTCCAGGATGAAGGCCGTGATGCCCTTGGGGCCAGCCTCGACGTCGGTCTTGGCGTAGACCACCAGGGTGTCGGCGTCGGCGCCGTTCGTGATCCACATCTTCGAGCCGTTGAGCACGTAACGGTCGCCTCGCCTGTCTGCACGCAGCTTCATGCTCACCACGTCGGAGCCGGCGTTGGGCTCGCTCATCGCGAGTGCGCCGACATGTTCACCGCTGACCAGCTTGGGCAGGTACCTGGCCTTCTGCGCTGCGCTCCCGTTGCGATGCAACTGGTTGATGCACAGGTTCGAGTGCGCACCGTAGGACAGACCGACCGCGGCGGAGGCGCGCGACACCTCTTCCATCGCCACCATGTGGGCCAGGTAGCCGAGCCCGGTGCCGCCGTACGCCTCGCTCACGGTCATCCCGTGGAGGCCGAGGTCGCCCAGCTTCTTCCACAGGTCGGCCGGGAACAGGTTGTCGTGGTCGATCTGAGCCGCGCGCGGGGCGATCTCGTCGGCTGCGAAGCTCTGGACCGTGTCGCGCAGCATTTCGATGGTTTCGCCCAGGTCGAAGCGCAAGCCGGGAAGTGGAGTCATCAGGGGTTCCTTGGGATGGGTTGTGTCAAGCGGCGGCGCGAGACGGCGTCTGTCGGAGCGCCGGTTGCCCGAACTCGGCGAGCAGCCGCTCCTGCTTCGCCTTCGCGGCCGCTGCGTTGCGTTCCTTCACGTGTCCGAAGCCGCGCACGCTTTGCGGCAGTCGTGCCAGATCGAGCGCGATCGCGTGGCGCTCGCGGGTGAGCTCGCCCGCGATGCGGCGCACCAGGGCCTCGAACTCGCCGATCGCAGCCCGTTCGCCGCGGCGCTCGGCCGTGTGGCCGAAGATGTCCAGCGGCGTGCCGCGCAGGCGCTTCGCTTTCGCGAGTACCCGATAGGCCGTGGCGATCCACGCGCCGTAGGGTCGCTTGACGAGGTGGCCGTCTGCGTCGCGCTTCGAGAACAGCGGCGGTGCCAGGTGGAAGCGCAGCTTGTAGTCGCCCTCGAACTGCTTGGCGAGCCGATCGAAGAATCCGGTCTCGACGTACAAGCGGGCGACCTCGTACTCGTCCTTGTAGGCCATAAGCTTGTAGAGGCTGACCGCGACCTCGCGGGCAAAGCGGTCGCTGCCAAGGCGCTCCAGCTCCATCGCGGCGATCGCCCGCACGAAGCGTTCATAGCGCTGTGCGTAGGCGACGCTCTGGTAGGTAGTCAAGCGCGCAGCGCGGTCGGCCAGCAGCGCTTCCAGCGGCTGGGCGCGCTGCGGCATCATGACGACCACAGCCGGCTTCTCGAGACCGGCGGCGGCACGCACGGCCGGCAGGTCGAGCGCAGCCTGGCGTCCCCACGCAAAGGCGGCTCGGTTCATCGGCACCGCGGCGCCGTTCAACTCGATCGCCTTGTGCAGCGACGCTTCAGCCAGCGGGATCCAGCCGCGCTGCCAGGCGTACCCCAGAACGAAGACGTTCGTGGCGACGGCGTCGCCCATCAGCGCGGTGGCAATCGCCGTGGCATCGAGCGAGTCGCTGGTCAGCGTCGATTCGCGCACACGCTGCAGCATGGTCTCTGGCAAGGCCTGCCAGTCGGGGTCCTGCGTGAAGGCGCCAGTGGGCGCGACATCGGTATTCATGACGGCGCAGGTGCGTTTGGCGTCCATCGTGCCGAGCGCGTCCTTGCCAGCTGCCACCATCAGGTCGCAGCCCAGCACGAGATCGGCCTGCCGCGCCGCGACGCGGGCCGCGTGCAGGCCGTCCGGCGAGGCGGCCAGCCGTACGTGCGACATCACGGCGCCGCCTTTTTGCGCCAGGCCTGCCATGTCGAGCACCAGCACACCCTTGCCCTCGAGGTGGGCAGCCATCCCGAGCAAGGCACCGATCGTGACCACGCCAGTGCCGCCAACGCCCGTGATGACGACGTTGTAGGGCTGCGCCAGCGCTGGCAACACCGGAGCAGGTAGATTCGCCGACGGCATTGCCTTGGACTTGGCGGGCTTGCGCAGGGCACCGCCTTCGACCGTCACGAAGCTCGGGCAGAAGCCCTTCACGCACGAGAAGTCCTTGTTGCACGAGCTCTGGTCGATCTTGCGCTTGCGCCCGAGCGGCGTTTCCATCGGAAGAATGGAGACGCAGTTGCTCTGCACGCCGCAATCGCCGCAGCCTTCGCAGACTTCTTCGTTGATCACGACGCGCTTGGGCGGGTCAACGAGTTCCTTCTTCTTGCGGCGCCGCCGCTTCTCGGCCGCGCAGGTCTGCGCATACACGATGGCCGAGACCCCTGGCGTCTCGCGCAGCTTGAGTTGCAGCGCATGCATGCCGTCGCGATGGCTGACCTCCACGCCTTGGGGCAGGCCATCCAGACCTGTGTACAGATGCGGCTCGTCGCTGACGAGATGCAGCCGCCGAACACCTTCTGCGGCGAGCTGCGACAGGATCTGCGGCACCGTGGGCGAGCCTTCGACCGGCTGGCCGCCGGTCATCGCGACCGCATCGTTGACGAGGATCTTGTAGGTGATGTTGACGCCCGCGGCGACCGCGGCGCGGATGGCCAGCGACCCGGAATGCATGTAGGTACCGTCGCCCAGATTCGCGAAGACGTGCGGCGTCGCGGTGAAGCGCGACTGCCCGATCCAACTGGCACCTTCGCCGCCCATCTGTGTGAAGGTCTCGGTGCGGCGGTTCATCCACTGCGCCATGTAGTGGCAGCCGATGCCGGCCGTCGCGCGCGAGCCGTCGGGCACCTGGGTGCTGGTGTTGTGCGGGCAACCCGAGCAGAAGTAGGGCAGGCGCTGCTGCGACCCGGGCTCGACCCGCGTGAAACCGTCGGCCGCCCTGCAGCTGACGAGGTAGTCGCGGGCCTGCGGCCCCAGCCGCTCCGTGCCCAGGACCTTGGCGATGCGGGCGGCGATCACGCTGGCGATCGCGGCCGGGGACAGCTCGCCGTTGGGTGACAGCAGGATGCCCGCATGGGGCACTTGCACCCATTCACCGCTTTCGTCGTACTTGCCGACGACCCGGGGCCGCGACGCGGGCGGGGCGTTGTACAGCTGCTCCTTGAGCTGGTACTCGATGATCTGCCGCTTCTCCTCGACGACGAGGATCTCGTCCAGGCCGTCGGCGAACTCGCGCACGCACTGCGGCTCAAGCGGCCACGAGACGCCGATCTTCAGCAGGCGCAGGCCAAGGGACTTCGCCATGTCATCGTCGATGCCGAGCATCGTGAGTGCTTCGCGCACGTCCAGATAGCTCTTGCCCGTGGTCACGATGCCAAGCCTGGCGTCGGGAGCGTCCCAGTCCTGGCCATTCAGGCGGTTCAGCCGCACGTACTCGAGCAGTGCGTACAGCCGCTCGCGCTGCAGGCGGTTCTCCTGCTCCAGCGGTGGATCAGGCCAGCGGATGTGAAAGCCATCGGGTGGGATCGGATAGGTATCGGGCACCTTGATCTCGACGGCAGAAGGGTCGATGTCGAAAGACGAGGACGACTCGATGGTGTCGCTGATCGACTTGAAGCCCACCCAGCAGCCCGAGTAGCGCGACATCGCGTAGCCGTGCAGTCCGAACTCGATGAACTCGCGCACGCCCGATGGGTTGAGTACGGGGATCATCGCGGCGATGAAGGCGTGCTCGCTCTGGTGTGGCAGGCTCGACGACTTGCACGAGTGGTCGTCGCCGGCGATCAGCAGCACGCCGCCGTGCCGGGAACAGCCGGCGATGTTGCCGTGCTTGAACACGTCGCCGCTGCGGTCCACTCCGGGGCCCTTGCCGTACCAGAGTGCGAAGACACCGTCGACGGTGGCCTTAGGGTCGAGGTTGACCATCTGCGAGCCCCACACCGAGGTGGCGGCGAGTTCCTCGTTCAAGCCCGGAACGAACTGGATGTTGTGCGCGTCGAGGTGCTTGCGCGCCTTCCATAACTCCTGGTCCACGGCACCCAGCGGCGAACCGCGGTACCCTGAAACGAAGCCGCCGGTGTTCAAGCCGGCGGCGGCATCACGCTGCTTCTGCGCCAGCAGCAGCCGAACCAGCGCTTGCGTGCCGGTCATGTAGACGCGGCCGCGGGCCTTGAGGTACTTGTCGTCGAGCGTGACCGGCGTGTCGCCGGCCTGCCCGGCCGGTGCTTCGGCTGCGGAGCTTGGCGTCGTCATGTGGGCACTTTCGGAGTTTCTGAACGACTCCGGGCTCGGTGTCGTGGCATGGCGGCAGTCTGCAAGCTCGGTCGGGAACAGTAAAACTCATATAGTTGCTGGGTCATATCGAAAGAATCGATGCCCGCCGCGCCACTCCAGCTCCGCTTCACGCTGCGCCAGTTGCAGTACTTTTCAGCAGTGACGCGTACAGGGCAGATCTCGCTGGCGGCCACGGAGTCGCACGTGTCCCAGTCGGCGATGACCGCTGCCATCGCAGAACTGGAGCGGGCGCTCGGCACCCTGCTGTTCGAGCGCGAGCGGACCGGCGTCCGACTGACCTACCACGGCCATCTGTTCCTGCAGCACGCCCAGCGGGTGCTCGAGGCGGCGGAGGACGCGGCACGCCATCCGTTTCGTGCGCGCAGCGAGGTGAGCGGCTCGCTGGAGCTTGCCGCCAGCTACACCGTGCTGGGCTACTTCCTGCTGCCCTTCATCGCCAACTTCCGCAAGCAGCATCCGCAGGTGTCGATCTTGCCGGTCGAGCAGGATCGCGCGCGCATCGAGTCCGCGGTCGAGTCCGGCGAGGTCGAGTTGGCGGTCGCGTTGACCTCCAACCTGCTGGAGCCGAAGCGGTTTCGCAGCGTGGTGCTGGCGCGATCACGGCGTCAGCTGTGGGTGGCCGCTTCAAACCCACTTGCGGAACGGAGCCAGGTCAGCCTGGCCGAAGCCGCGTCCTGGCCCTACATCCTGCCGGCGGTCGACGAGGGTGATGTGGGGGCGATGCGCTACTGGCGCGACGCCGGGCTGCAACCGACGGGTTTCATCAGAACGTCGTCGATGGAAGCGGTTCGCGAGATGGTGGCGCTCGACCTGGGTGTGACCGTGCTTTCGGACATGGTGTTCCGGCCCTGGTCCTTGGAGGGTCGTCGCATCAAGGCCGTGCCGATCAGCGACCCGATTCCGACCATGGAAGTCGGGCTGATCTGGCGCAAGGGCCGGCGGCTCAGCCCTGTCGCCGAGGCATTCCGCCGCTATCTGCAGGTAGCGGTGGGGGCCCGCCCCGAAGACTGACAGCGCTTCTAGGGCGTTGCCCGGCCCCTTCGCAGGCGTGCGCTGCGCAGGAGCGATTCCGGACTGCCCAGACTCGATATCGGCGCCTGGCGCGGGCATCCAAGCGGTCGCGGGCCGCAGCTTCGCCTGGGCCGGGAGGCGCTTGAGCGGCATCTGGTCGATTCGATGCGATCTCTAATAGGTACAAACTCTAGTGTTCTGTTCAAATTCTAGATTCAGAATGGATACCAGCCGGCAGAATTGGCGGCATACGGCCACAGGGCCAACGGACAGACCGGCGTCACTGCAGGTCACCCTCACAGCAGGTGACGATCACCCAGACCGGGCTCTTCACAAACGAACGGAGACACCAGATGACGAAAAGACTCGAGTCCCGGGAACGCCCGCATGCAGCGCTGAGCGCCGTCGCCGCGGCCGTGATGGCCGTGGCTGCCGGGCACGCCGGCGCGTTCCAGGTCGAACTGGGCAATCCCGACCTGAAGATGCGCTGGGACAACACCGTGCGCTACAACCTGGGCACCCGCATCGAGGCGCAGGACAAGCGCATCCTGGCCAGTCCGTCGTACGACGAGTCGAACGCCAAGTTCAGCAAGGGCGACATCGTCACCAACCGCATCGACCTGCTCAGCGAGATCGACTTCAGCTACGCCGGCAAGCTGGGCGTGCGTGTGAGTGCGGCGGCCTGGTACGACGACGCCTACAGTGACCGCAGCGTCAGTTCGCCGGCGGCCGGCGGTGCCATTCCCACCAGCTACTACGGCAACACCTACAACAACAAGGTCAAGCGCTACGTCAACGGCCCGTCGGCCGAGTTCCTGGATGCTTTTGTCTGGAGCAACTTCAACCTCGGCGAGGTTCCCGTCAACGTGAAGCTGGGCCGCCATACGGTGGTGTGGGGCGAGGGCCTGCTGATCGGTGGCCACGCCATCTCCTACGGCCAGGCGCCCGTGGACGGCGTGAAGGCCGTCACCAGCCCAGGCATCGAGACCAAGGAAGTCTTTCTGCCGGTCAGCCAGCTGTCGTTCCGCGCCCAGCTCACCGACAAGCTCTCGCTCGCCGGTCAGTACTTCCTGGAGTGGAAGCCGACACGTGTACCCAACGGCGGCACCTATCTCATGGGTGCTGACACATCACCGAACGTCGATCGCCTGGGCATCGGTGCCGGCATTGCCGCCGACCAGGTCGCAGCGGGCACGCCTGGCGACACCGGCAACTGGGGCCTGGGCCTGAAGTGGGACGTGGACGCCATCAACTCCACGGTGGGCCTCTTCTACCGCGAGTTCAACGACTACAACCCCGAGACCGGCATCCAGTTCACCAGCTTCCGCCAGCTGGTGCCGGGCAACCCCGCCACCACCGTGCCGGCCACCTTCCGCTTCGTCTACGCGCAGAAGCAGAAGCTCATCGGCGCCAGCCTCGCACGCAGCCTGGGCCCGGTGAGTTTCGGTGCCGAGGTCTCGCTGCGCCAAAACGCGCACCTGAACTCGAAGACGACCTACCTGCCGAACGAGAACACTGGCGCGCGTGGCGACACGCTGCACCTCATCGCCAACGGCATCTACCTGCTGCCGAAGACGCCCGTGTGGGACAGCGGCAGCCTGATCGTCGAGCTGGCCTACAGCCGGCTGCAGAAGATCACCGCCAACGAGAACCTGTACCGCGGCGAAGGTTATGCCGGCGGCTGCATCAAGTCGGGCACGGGTTCAGGCGGCGTGCCGGCCGCGCTGGGCGACCGCAGCGACACCTGTTCGACGAAGAACTTCACGCAGCTGGCCGTCAGCTTCACGCCGCAGTACATCCAGCTCTTCCCTTCGTGGGACGTGACGGTGCCGATGGCGCTGAACGTGGGCCTGAGCGGCACGGCGCCCACCGGCGGTGGCGGCTTCGAGAAGCTGATGACCTGGTCGATCGGCCTCAACGCCACCTACGCCTCGGCACACGATTTCTCGCTGCGCTACTCTGACATCAGCGTGCCGGGCAAGTACAACGCGGCGGGCACCACGCTGATCGGCGGCAACTCGCTGGGCAGTTCGCTGGGTGCCACCGACCGCGGCTGGCTGGTGTTCACGTACAAGACCTCGTTCTGAGAACGACCGGAGACATGACCATGAAACTTCAAGCACTTGCTTCCGCCCTCGCGCTGTCGGGCCTGGCCGGCATGGCGGGCACGGCGTACGCCGCCGTCTCGGCCGACGAGGCCAAGCAGTTGGGCGGCACGCTCACCGAGTTCGGCGCCATCAAGGCCGGCAACGCCGACGGCAGCATCCCCGCCTACACCGGTGGCCTGACCACGCCGCCGCCCGGCTTCAAGCCCGACAGCGGCTTCTGGGTCGACCCCTTCAAGGACGAGCAGCCCATCCTGCGCATCGACGCGAAGAACGTCGACCAGCACGCCGCCAAGCTCAGCGAAGGGCAGAAGGCGCTGCTTAAGAAGCACCCGACCTACTTCCTGAATGTCTACAAGACCCACCGCACGGCGGCCTTCCCGGCGAAGGTGCTGCAGGCCACGGTGCGCAACGCCACCACCTGCAAGACCTTGAAGGACGGCTTGGCCATCGACGCGGCCTGCCGTGGCGGCATTCCCTTCCCGATCCCGAAGAGCGGGCAGGAGGCGATGTGGAACCAGATGCTGCGCTACCAAGGCGATGTCAACATCACCACCACGTCGTCGCGTACCTGGGTCATCGACTCGTCGGGCAAGCCCACGATGACGGCGCAGCAGCAGACGGTGCAGGACTACCCCTTCTACCAGGTGGGCCTGAGCGACCGCGACCCCAAGATGGTGTGGCGCACTTACTCGATCAGTACCGCACCGGCACGCCGTGCCGGAGAGATGACGGGCCTGATGGACTTCAACGACACCACCGAGCAACCGCGCAAGGCCTGGAGCTACACGCCGGGGCAGCGCCGCATCAAGCTGTCGCCCGAGTTCTCGTACGACACGCCGGTCGCCAGCATGGGCGGCGTGGTGCTGTTCGACGAACTCTTCGTCTTCTCGGGCAAGATGGACCGCTTCGACTTCAAGCTCGTGGGCAAGAAGGAGATGTATGTCCAGTCCAACGGCTACAAGGGTGCCTACGACTGCCCTGTGCTGGAGAAGGCGCTGATGCCCGCGCATGTGAACCCGGAATGCGAACGCTGGGAACTGCGCCGCGTGTGGGTGGTGGAAGCCACGCTCAAGCCGGGCCAGCGCCACGTGTATTCGAAGCGCGTCTACTACTTCGACGAGGACCAGACGGGCGCCGCCAACTATGACGCCTTCGACCAGAACGGCGCGCTGTACCGCGTGATGTTCCAGTCCTCCGCGCCGATGTACGACAAGCTGATCCCCTTCTCGGCCAAGAACGTGGTCTACGACCTGAACAAGGGCATGTACGCCTATGTCAACGACGTGATGGTGGGCGGCTTCAAGGTCACGGACAAGGCCCCGTCGGAGCGCGAACTGGCGCCCGAGGCCATCGTCGGCCGCGAGACGCAGCGCTGATCCTTCACGACTGGCGCCTCGACCGATCGCCGTCCATGAAAACGCCTGCCCTTGTCACCCGGTACGGACGGGGCAGGCGTGCGTCCTGGATGGTGGCGGCAATGACGCTGTTGGCCATCTCGGCGGTCGTGGCCACTGCAGCCACTTCGGGTACCGGCCGCTTGCCGGACGTGCTGGACACAGAACCGCTGACGCGTGCCGCCGTCACGCGTGCCATGGTGAGTGGCATCGCCGCCTCGGGAGCGACGCTGATCGCCGTCGGGCCGCGCGGCACGCTGCTGCGCTCCACCGACAGCGGCAGCAACTGGCGGGCTGTGGCCGTGCCGGTAAGTGCCGACCTCACCTCGGTGCGCTTCTCTTCGCCAGACACCGCCTGGGCCGTGGGCCACGATGCGGTGATCCTGAAGTCTACCGACGGCGGCGCCACCTGGGCCCGCGTGCTCGACGGCCGGCTGCTGCTGAAGACGCTGCGGCAAGCGGCGCAGGGCGATGCGCGGCTGGCCAAGGACGTCGAACGCACGATGGCGCAGTCGGCCAGCCCCGACGTCTGGCCCACGGCCTTGTTCGACCTGATGTTCATCGATGCCGAGCGCGGTTTTGCCGTGGGGGCCTTCGGGCTGCTGCTGAGCACCACCGATGGCGGCAAGACCTGGCAGCCGGCGTCGGACCGCACGGACAACGAACGCGGCTTCCATCTGTATGCCATACAGGGTGAAGGGGGCAGACCCTACATCGCCGGCGAACAAGGGGTGCTGCTGCGGCTGGACGCAGCGGGCCAGCGCTTTGCTCGCGTGGAGATTCCGTACAAGGGCAGCTTCTTTGGTCTGGCGACGGCGGGCAACGCAGTGCTGGCCTACGGCCTGCGCGGCAATGCCTTCCTCAGCCCTGACGCCGGCGCCAGCTGGCGCAAGCTGGAGACGGGCACCGATGCCAATCTGGTCAGCGCTGCGCTGCGGGATGACGCGATGTGGCTTGCCACGCAGGGCGGCGACATCCTGGGCGGACCGCTCGCCACCGACAAGCTGGCCGTGTTGGCATCCGCGCCCGGCCCCGACCTCTACGGCGCCGTGGCGCTGGAGCCTGGGCGCTATGCCGTGGCGCGCCTGAACGGTGTGGCCACCATCGCCGCGCCGCGCGCCAATTGAGCGGCCACCGGCGCAACACCCGGCCGAGCCCGACACCCCGCCCATGAGCGCCGCCACCCCACAAGCCGCGATGCCGGTCGTCCGCGATCCGGCCGACTTCGACCGCCGGTCGGGCAACCTGCTGGAGCGCCTGGTCTTCAACAACCGCATCCCGGTCTTGCTGTTCGTGGGCATCGCCACGCTGGTGCTGGGCTTCTTTGCGCTGAAGCTGCAGGTCAACGCCAGCTTCGAACGCATGATCCCGGTGGCCAGCCCCTACATCCAGAACTACTTCAAGTACCGCAAGGAACTGCTGCGCATCGTCGTCGAGAATAAGTCGGGCGACATCTATGACCCGGCGTACCTGGCAACACTGCAGAAGCTCAACGACACGCTCTACCTCGTCCCGGGCATCGACCGCTCGTGGATGAAGTCGCTGTGGATGCCCATCGTGCGCTGGCGCCAAGTGACGGAAGAGGGCGTCGTCGGTGGCCCCGTGATGCCGCAGGACTACAGCGGCGACGCGGCCTCGATCGAGAAGCTGCGTGCCAACATCGCCCGCGCCAACATCATGGGCAGTCTGGTGGCCAAGGACCAGCGCTCGACGATGATCGTGGCGCCGCTGCTCGACAAGCACCCGCAGACCGGCCAGCCGCTGAACTACGGCGAACTCTCGCGCACGCTGGAAGAGAAGGTGCGCGCCTTCGAGGGCCCCGCCACCGGCGTCTACATCGTCGGCTTCGCGAAGATCGTCGGCGACCTGATCGCCGGGCTGCGCGAGGTGATGATGTTCTTCGGCGTCTCGGTCGCCGTGGCCGCGCTTTTCGTTTGGCTCTACACGCGCTGCGTGCGCAGCACGCTGCTGCTGGTGTTCGCGGCCACCGCCGGCGTGGTGTGGCTGCTGGGCCTCATGCAACTGCTGGGCTACGAGCTCGACCCGTATTCCATCCTCGTGCCCTTCCTCATCTTCGCCATCGGCCTGAGCCATGGCGCGCAGAAGATGAACGGCATCCTGCAGGACGTGGGCCGCGGCACGCGCGCTACACCTTCCGGCGCCTGTTCATCGCCGGGTTGACGGCGCTGCTGACCAACATCGTCGGCTTCGCGGTGCTGGTGATCATCGACATCCCCGTCATCCGCGACCTCGCCATCACCACCAGCGTCGGCGTCACGGTGCTCATCTTCACCAAGCTCGTGCTGATACCGGTGGCGCTGTCCTACATCGGGGTCAGCTCCAAAGCAGCGAAACGGGCTCTGGCCGAAGACAGCGAAGTCGCGCAGGGCAAGGGCCTGCTGGCGCGGCTGTGGTCGGGGCTCGACCGCCTGACCGAGCGCCGCGGCGCACTCATCGCCATCGGCGTGTCGGCGTTGATGACCCTGGGCGCATCGATCGTGATGCTCGACCTGCGCATCGGCGACCTGGATCCCGGCGCACCCGAACTGCGCGCCGACAGTCGCTACAACCTCGACAACGCCTACATTACCGGCCACTACGGCCTGTCCAGCGACCAGTTCGTCGTCATCATGACGACGCCCGACGACGGCTGCCGCCTCTACGGTGCGCTGCGCCTGATGGACACGCTGGCGATGACGCTGCGCGAAACGCCCGGCGTGCAGGCCACGACTTCGCTGGCCGAGACCACACGCTTCATCACCGCTGGCTTGGCCGAGGGCAGCGGCAAGTGGCTGGCGCTGAGCCGTGACCAGGCCATCACCAACACCGCCGTCGGCGCGGCCATGATCTCCAGCCCCGACATCACCAACACGGCCTGCGCAGTGTCGCCGCTGGTGGCCTACCTGGCCGACCACAAGGCCGATACGCTGGCGCAGGTGCTGAAGGTCAGCGAGGACTTCGCCAACCGCTACAACGCCGCGCCGGACGACAAGGAAGGCACCCGCTTCCTGCTGGCCGCCGGCTCGGCCGGCATCGAGGCCGCCACCAACATCGAGGTGCAGAGCGGCATCGTCAAGATGTACGCGGCCGTCTACGGCGCCACGGCACTGCTGTGCCTGCTCACCTTCCGCAGCGTGGCGGCCACCATCGTGGCGATGGTGCCACTCATCATCACCACCATCATCTGCAAAGCACTGATGGTGTGGCTGGGCATCGGCCTGAAGGTGGCCACCCTGCCGGTGATTGCCGTGGGCGTGGGCGTGGGTGTCGACTACGCGCTGTACCTGCTGAGCGTGCAGATCGCCATGCAGCGCCGCGGCGCCACGCTGGCCCAGGCCTACCGCAAGTCGCTCGACTTCACCGGGCGCGTCGTCGCGCTGGTGGGCGTCACGATGGCGGCCGGTGTCATCACCTGGGCCTGGTCGCCCATCAAGTTCCAGGCCGACATGGGCATCCTGCTGACCTTCATGTTCCTGTGGAACATGCTGGGTGCGCTGGTGCTCATCCCGGCGCTGTCGCATTTCCTGCTCAACCCGCGCAATCCGCGCGACGTGGCTGCCGTGCCGGCCGCGGCCTGAAGCTTCACGCATCCGAGGAGAGACCGTGTTCGACCTGTTGATGAGTGCCGACATGATGCTGGCCGACCCCGACGGCATGGCCGACATCCTGGTCGAGAAGCTCGGCGTGCACGGCCACCCGAACTGGCGCCAGGCCTTTGATGGTCACCCCTACGTTGCGCACTTCCTGCGCGTGCACAAGTCGCTGGCCGTCGCACCCACGCGCGTCGAGCCGCAGTGGCACCTGGACCTGCCCAACCACGGCGACCCCATGTTCCACGACTTCCTGGAGAGCCTGAAGGCCTACCAGGGTGTGCACCGGCCGATGATCACGCACAGCATCGTGCTGGCGCTGCAAGGCGCCAAGTTCGACCTGCTGATGGAAAAGCTCATGCGCCGCCGGCTGCGCTTCCGCATGGCGCGGCGCACCGCCGACATGCCCTTCGACCGCATGTGGATGGGCTGCACTCCCGAGGACCCGCGCTACCGGCCCGATGTGGACGGCGGACTGTGCATCGAGGTCATGCCCATCGAGCCGCTGCAGATGCCGGCAGACACCTTTTCCACGCCTCCGCCGCAACCGCGCGACCCGCAGCCCGGTTCGATGGTGCGCGTGACCGCTCGCGGCTTCCTGGTGCGCAACCTCGACGAGACCTTGCGCTGCTGCTCCAGCAACCTCGACTGGGAACCCGAGGGCCCCGTCGAACACCTGCCGCTGGAAGGCTACCGCCGCGCCACGATGGGCTTCACGCTGCCCAACAGTGCCTCGCTCGACGTCATCGAGGCCACACGCTGGAACGGCGAGGCCGGCACCTACCTCAACGCCTGGGGGCCAGGTCCCTGGTACATCCGCATCGCGGTCAACGGTCTGGCGGCCAAGGCCGAAGACCTGAAGGAGCGCGGCACCCGCTTCACCTGGATCGAGGAGAGCGAATCGGCGGGCGGCAAGCCCCTCATCCGCGTCGACCCGGAGGAGCTGCGCGGCCAGGTCGTCGAGTTCGTGGACTATTGAGGTGGCCATGCACAGCTCAAGCGGCGGCGAGGGCGAGGGTGCCGTTGCGGTGCAAGGCCAGCCCGCAGACAGCCCCGTGGTGCGCGTCGAACGCGACGGCGCGATCGGCTGGATCGTGCTCGACCGGCCGGCGCAGATCAACGCAATCAACAACGGCATCCGCCACGGGGTGCCCGCTGCGCTGGCCGAGTTGGAAGCCGACGCCGCGGTGCGGGTCATCGTCATCCGGGGTGAAGGGCCGCGCGGCTTCTGCGCCGGCGCCGACATCAAGGAGGGGCGCGGCCCTGAAACCTCGGTGCAGGTGCGTCGCCGCATGCAGCAGACGCGCTGGATCGAGGCGCTGGACCGGGCCGAGAAACCCATCATTGCCGCCATCCACGGCTACTGCATGGGCGGCGGGCTGGAACTGGCGCTGGCCTGCGACATCCGCTTCGCCGCGCCCGACGCCGTGCTGGCCCTTCCCGAGACCGGCCTGGGCCTGATTCCCGGCGGCGGTGGGACTCAGCGCCTGCCCCGCGTAGTGGGTTACGGCCGCGCGCTGGACCTGCTGCTCAGCAACGAACGTGTGGCCGCGCCGCAGGCGCTGGCCATGGGCCTGGTGACCCGGGTCTCGGTAAGCGCAGAAAGCCTGTTGACGGAGGTGCACGCACTGGCCGAACGCATCGCGGCCAAATCGCCGACCGCCACCCAGTACGCGAAACAGGCGGCGCGCGCTGCCGTGGAACTCGAGCTGAAAGCGGGGCTGAACCTCGAACTCGATCTCTTTGCGCAACTGGCGCCGATGCAGGACGTGAAGGAAGCGGCGCTGGCGTTCAAGGAAAAGCGCGCGCCGCAGTTCAACGGGTCGTGAAGACGCTGGTGAAGACACCCTCGAACACGATCGCACCCCCGCTGTGCAGCGGGCACTGGAGCAGGCCATGACAGAGAGAAAGCTCGAAGGCAGAGTTGCCATCGTCACCGGCGCCGGTTCTGGCCTGGGCGAGGAATGTGCGCGTGTGCTGTCGATGCACGGCGCACGCGTGGCCCTGGCCGACATCCAGGCCGAAGCGGCCGAACGCGTGGCCCTGTCGATCCGCGAGGGCGGCGGCGATGCGCTGGCCGTGGTGGCCGATGTCGGCGCCGAGGCACCCATCGAGGCCATGGTGCGGCAGGTGATCGAACACTACGGCCGCATCGACATCCTGCACAACAACGCCGCTGCGCTGGACACCGCGCAGCGCCACGCCGACCGCGACGTGATCAACGTCGACATCACGGCCTGGGACCGCGCCATGGACGTGAACGCGCGCGGCGCCATGCTGTGCTGCAAGCATGTGGTGCCGCACATGCTGAAGGGCGGTGGCGGCTCCATCATCTTCGCCACCTCGGGCTTTGGTGCGCTGGGCGACATCACGCTCACGTCCTACGCGGCCTCGAAGGCGGCGCTGATGGCGCTGGCCCGCTCGGTGGCGGCGCAGTACGGCAAGCAGGGCATACGTTCCAACGCCATCATGATCGGCCTGGCCTTGACCGAGAAGTCCGCCGCCCACATGCCGGCGGAGCTGAAGCAGATCCTGCTCGATCAGCACCTCACACCCGAGCTCGGCCGGCCGCGCCAGATTGCCGATGTCGTGGCCTTCCTGGCCAGCGACGAAGCGTCCTTCATCACCGGCGCGGTGCTGCCCGTCGACGGTGGCTGGACCAGCCACTCGCCCGCGATGGCGCCGATGCGCGAGTTCTTCGCACGCGTGGGCTCGAACAAGCTCTGACTGCAGCGGCGCGAGCGCACGATGGACCTGGGTTTGTCGGGCCGCCGGGCCATCGTCTGCGCCTCATCGCGCGGGCTCGGCAAGGCCTGTGCCGTGGCGCTGGCGCGTGAAGGCTGTGAGGTGCTCATCAACGGCCGCGATGAGGCGATGCTGGTGGCCACCGCCGACGAGATCGAACAGGCCCACGGCCGCCGCCCGCACACCGTGCAAGCCGATCTGAATACCGCCGCTGGCCGCGCGGCTCTGCTGGCCGCCTGCAGCGAACCCGACATCCTGGTCACCAACAACGCCGGCCCGCCGCCGGGCACGCTGGCCGACTTCGACCATGCGGCCTGGCTCGCGGCGCTGGAAGCCAACCTGCTGATGCCGATCGAGCTGATCACGGCGGTGGTCGGCGGCATGCGGCAGCGGCGCTTCGGTCGCATCGTCAACATCACCTCGGCGGTGGTGAAGTCGCCGCGCCTGGGCATGAGCCTGTCGACGACGGCGCGCACCGGCCTCACGGCCTTCTGCAAGGGCTTGCAGCGCGAGGTGGTGGCAGACAACGTGACCATCAACAACCTGCTGCCGCAGCACATCGACACCGGGCGCCAGCAGCAGATGGCACAGCGCCTGATGCTCGACAAAGGAATCGGCTTCGAACAGGCGCGTGCCCTGCAGGCGAAGATGGTGCGCGCCGGCCGCCTGGGCCGGCCCGAAGAACTGGGCGATGCCTGCGCCTACCTGTGTTCGGCCCAGGCCTCGTTCATCTCGGGGCAGAACCTGCAGGTGGACGGTGGCAGCTACGACGGACTCATCTGAGGCCGCGCCGCGCTCAGCCCGGCAAGCGGCCGTCCTTCAGCTCGGCCGGCACCGACTGCGCCGCGTCGAAGTCGATCTCCACCTCGGCGCCGTTGGGGTCCAGGAAGAACACCTGCCAGGTGCTCCACGGCCGCGGCAAGCGCAGCAGGCGGTAGGCGACGGCGTGCGCCTTGAGCATCGTCAGCGTGGCCACGATGTCGGCGCCGAAGAAGGCCATGTGGTCGAGCGCACCGCGGCGCACGGCAGGCATGTCGGCCGTCTGCACCACGTGCAGCACGGGGTGGCCACCGGCGTACAGCCACAGCCCCGCAATGCCGAAGTCGGGCCGCGGCCCCGCGCTCAGCCCCAGTCGTTCGTAGAAGGCCCGTGTCTCGTCGAGCCGGTCCGTGACGAGCGTGAAGTGGTCCATGCGCAGGATGCCGCTCATCGCCTGTGCTCCATCAACCCTCAAGGGGATCCCGCATGCTGACGCTCTATCACGCCCCCGGGCAGCTGTCGTCGCGCATGGTCTGGCTGCTGGAAGAGCTGCAGGCCGACTATCAACTGGTATTGACCCACTTCCCGCAGGCCGACGGCAGCGGCGCCGACCCGCGCAACCCGCATCCACATGGTTACGCGCCTGCGCTGCTGCACGACGGCGCGCTCATCACCGAGACGGGTGCCGTTGCGCTCTACCTCACCGACCTGTTCCCGCAGTCGCCGCTGGGCGTGCCGCCTGGCCACTCGCAGCGCGGCGCCTACCTCTCGTGGCTGTTCTACCAGGTCGGCATGACCGAGCCGCTGGTGAACATGCAGGCGGCGAAGCTGCTGCAGCACTTCGCGCCCTATGCGCGGCTGAACGAAACGATGTGGCGGCACCTGTTGCATACCTTGTCGATGCAGCCCTTCATGCTGGGCGATGTGTTCACGGCGGTGGACATCCTCTACATCGAACTCTTCGAACGGCTGCGCGCAGTGCTCGGCCCAAGCGATCTCATCGACGCCTACGTCGCGCGCGGTGACCGGCCGGCGCGGCGGCGGGCGCTGCAGCGGGGGGCCTGAAGCAGCATCGCGGTTCAGGCCTGCGGCCGCGTCGCCGCTTCGAAGGCCTTGAGATCGAAGCCGGGCTCAGTCACCTGCGCCGCAGCCAGATCGGTGTGGCGCGCCAGCAGCTTGCGCGCCGCCATGTGGTCGGCAGGGCGGTTGCACGACTCCACCGCAACGAGCCTGCCGGCGCGGAAACACAGCACGCTGAACTGGCGCGCCGCCGTGTCACCCAGCAGCACGGGCGTGTCGGAGCCTTCGGACAGGCCGGCGATCTGCAGCTTCATGTCCCCTTGGTCGGTCCAGAACCAGGGCAGTGTGGTGTAGGGCGCGGCAGGCTTGCCCGCCAGCCGGGCCGCCACGGCACGCGCCTGGTCAACGGCGTTCTGCACCGATTCCAGCCGGATCGGCTGCGCCGCCCAGGGGCTGGGGAAGTTCACCAGGTCGCCGATGGCAGAGATGGCCGGGTCATCGGTCTGCAGCAGCGCATCGACGCGCACACCGTTGTCGACCATCAGCCCGGCCTGGATGGCCAGTTCAGCGTTGGGCACGACGCCAATGCCGTAGACGACCAGGTCGGCCGCGATCAACTCGCCGCTGGTCGTGCGCACGCCGGTGGCGCAGCCGCCTTCGTCCAGCACGCTGTGCAGCCCCTGACCGTAGTGCAGGCGCACGCCCCAGCCACGGTGCGCGGTGTCGAAGGCCGCCGACATCGGCTGGCTCAGTGCGCGGGCCATCGGCCGGGCACCGAGCTCCAGCACCTCGACCTCGATGCCGCGCGCTGCGGCGACCGCGGCGAACTCCAGGCCGATGAAGCCGGCGCCGATGACGACCACACGCCTGACTTGCGCCAGCCGCGGCGACAGCGCGTCCGCGTCGGCCAGCGTGCGCAGGCCGAAGACGCCGTCGAGCTCGATGCCTGCAACGGCAGGCACCCGATTGCGCGCGCCCAAAGCCAGCACCAGGTGCTCGTAAGGCAAGGTCTGGCCATCGGCGAGCGTCACGCTGTGCGAGGTGCGCTCTATGGCCGTGATGCAGGCTTCGACGCGCTCGACGCGGTTCTGCTCGTACCACGCGGCCTGGCGGAAGCGCAGCGCGTTGGCTTGCACCTTGCCCAGCAGGTAGGCCTTGGACAGCGGCGGGCGCTGGTACGGCAGGCCGGGCTCGTCGCCGATCAGCACGATGCGGCCGTCGTAGCCTTCCTGGCGCAGCGACGCGGCGGTCTGGTAACCCGCCTGGCCGGCACCTGCGATGACGATGGTGGACAGGCCCATGATCAGTCTGGCACGGCAGAGGTTTCGCTGGGCGCAGCGGCAAACCGCGGGTAGCGCCCCAGCGCCAGCAGCGACAAGCCCCCGCCCAGGAAGAACACGCCACAGATCAGCAGCATCGCGTCGTAGTTCCCCGTGCTGCGGTAGAGCAGGCCGAAGAGCCAGGGCGCCAGCGTCGACGCGAGCGTGATCAGGCCCAGGTGCACGCCAAACAGCCGCCCGTAGTCACGCAGACCGAAGTAGCGCGACATGAGGAAGGCCGCCACGTCGAACTCGGCGCCCGAGCCGATGCCGATCAGCATCACCCCGACGACCAGCAAAGCCGTGTCACCGGCGCCGGCCATGGTCAGCAGCACACAGCCCACGGCGGGCAGGGCCAAAGCGACCGCCGCGATCCCCGGTGCCCAGAATCGGTCGACGAGGTAGCCGACGATGACGCGGCCGAAGATCAGCGACAGCCCGAAGCTGCCGAAGATGCGGGCGGCGTCGGTGGCCTCCAGGCCCTTGTCGCGCAGCAGCGGCACGCCGCTGGTGACCATGGCCACGATGCAGGCCACCACCAGCGACAGCGCCACGTTCAGCATCCAGAAGCGCGGGCTTCGCAGGCCCTCGGCGAAGCTCAGCCCGGGCAGCCCGGTTCGCGCTTGCGCGGCTGCCGCGGCGCGGCCCGCCTTCGACGTCGAGGGCTGCGCGCCGGCCGGCTCCTTCATCCACGCCAGCACCAGCGGCAGCACCAGCACCACCGGCAGCGCCGCCATCAGCCAGAACGCGGCCTGCCAGTTCCAGCGCGTGATGACGGCGCTGACGGCCGAGGGCACCAGCATCGCAGCCAGCCCTGTGCCCGAGAGCACCAGCGCCAGCGCCAGGCCGCGGTTGCGCTCGAACCACAGGTTGACGAGGTAGGTCCAGGTGACGTGCATCGTGCCCATGCTGGCCACCGACACGACCAGCAGCAGGCCATAGAGCTGCGCGATCGACGGCCCCAGGCGCGTCAGCGCGACGTAGCTCAGCGACAGCGCCACCAGCGAGATCAGCGTCACCCGCTTCATGCCGAAGCGCAGGTTCAGCCAGCCCACGACCTGCGAACTGACGACGGTGCCAAGGAAGAGAAAGCTGACTGCCGTCTGCAGGTCGGCTCGTTCCCAGGCAAAGGCCTGCTGCAGCGGCACCACCAGGGCCCCGAAGGCGTAGAGCATGGCCGAGTTGGCATTGATGGCCAGCCCCAGCGTGGCCAGCACGACGATGCGCCAGGCGTGCTTGAACTCGGTGAAATCGATGCCCAGGCCGTGGGGCGCCGATGGGGCACCCGGGATCCGCGGCGCGGCGTCTGCTTTCGAGCTGTTCATGCTGTCTCCTATTCGCGCACCAGCAGCAGGCTGCCGGCCAGCGGCCCGCCACCCGACGCCGCCAGCGCCACGTGGTGGGGTGCAATCTGTCTGTCTGCGCCACGGCCCCACAACTGGGTGCAGGCCTCGTGCACGTAGCCCAGGCCGTGGGTGCGCCCGCCCGAGAGCTGGCCGCCGTTGGTGTTGATCGGCAGCGGCCCGCTACGCGCGATGCGCTGCCCGCCCTCGATAAAGCGCCCCCCTTCGCCCTCGGGGGCCAGGCCCAGGGCTTCCAGCCACAGCAGGGTAAGGATGGAAAAGCCGTCGTAGAGCTGGGCCTGGCCCACCTCGTGCGGCTTGATGTCGGTGCGCTGCCACATCATCTGCGCGGCATCGAAGGCGGCCATGCGCGTGAGCGAGATCTGGTCCCAGGACCAGGGCTGGTGCAGCGCCGAGCCGATGGCCTCGATGCGCACCGGCGGATTCGGCCCGCCGCGCGCGGCGTCGATGCGCGAGAGCACGATGGCGGTGGAGGCGTCGCAGTGCACGTCGCAGTCGAACAAACGCAGCGGCGTGGAGATCAGGCGCGATGCCATGTAGTCGGCCATCGTCATCGGCGTGCGGTAGACGGCCTTGGGGTTTAGCACGGCGTTGGCGCGGCAGGTCAGCGCAATCTGCGCCAGCTGCTCAGGCGTGGTGCCGTAGCGATGGAAGTGCGCCTGCGCATACATGGCCATCAGGTTGACGGCCGAGTGCACGTGGTACGGCGTGTACCACTGCCAGAAGAAGCTGCTGTCGCGGCCAGGGGTCTTGTTGCTCAGCGCGTTGGCCCCTTTGTCGAGCAGGCGCGCGCTGGCCTCGGCGATGGTGCGGAAGACCAGCACGTGCTTGCACAGCCCGGCGGCGATGGCCATCGCGCCGTTGATCACGCCGGCCAGCGGCCCCGGGCCCTCGTAGCCGCCGCCGTACCAGTTGACCTTCAGCCCCAGCGTGCCGATGAGCGCGTTCGGCCCCACCGGCGAAAAGCTGTTGCCGTGGTTGTTGTCGCCCGGCCAGCAGGCCACACCATCGATGTCGTCGGGCTTCAGCCCGGCGTCGGCGATGGCCTCGAGCGCGGCATCCACGGTCAGCCGCATCGCGCTCTTGCTCGACGGCCGCGCGACCTCGGACTGGCCGACGCCGCTGATCGCGACCTCTTTTTCGTACAGTCGATCCCGGCTCATGCACTCGCCCCCGGCCTGGGTTCGAACAGCGGCAGCCAGACATCCTCATGCTGCTCGAACACCACCTGCACCGGCAGACCGATGTGCACCTGCTCGGGCGGCAGGCCGACCACGTTGCTCAGCAGGCGCAGGCCGGGCTGCTCGTCGAGCTCGATGATCGCCACCACGTAGGGCTCGCCCAGCTCAGGCAGCCAAGCCTGGTGGTTGACCGTGCAGCTCAGCACCTGGCCGCGGCCGCTGACGGCCTTGGGGGCCACGTCGAACGAGCTGCAGCGAGGGCATACCGGCGCCGGCGGGTGGAACCAGCGGCTGCAGGCAGCGCAGTGCTGCACCATCAGGCGACCGGACTGCCCACCCTGCCAGAAGGCGGCGTTCTCGGCGGTGATGAAGGGCAGTTTTCGGGCCATGGCGACGGGGCAGGGAGGTTGCGGAGGCTCGGCGGGGGTGGGCTGTCAGGCATTGACGTTGCCGGTGGTGGGAGTCTAGTATGTGAACAAAATAGTGCAATCTGTATAACTTAGTGGATACCCTTGGCTCCGCATCAACCCTGAACACGCACCGACCCGCCATGACGCCTTCAGTTTCAAGCTCAAGGAACCCAGCGGGCTCCCTGTCCTCACACCGTGTGCTCGTCACCGGCGGTCTCGGTCAACTGGGCCGTGCCGTGGGCCGGGTGCTGGCCGAGCGCGGCGCGGGCGTGGTGCTACTGGACCGTGCCCTCGCCGTAGACGCGCCCGGCATGGTCGCTGTGCTCGGCGGCGTGGACCTCGGTGACGAGGCCGCCTGCGCGGCCGCCGTGACCGAAGCCCACCGGCTGATGGGCGGCCTGAGCGGGCTGGTGAACGTGGCCGGTGGCTTTCGCTGGGAGAAGCTGGAAGGTGGCAGCCTGGCCACCTGGGATGCGATGTACACGATGAACCTGCGCAGCGCCGTCGCCGCCAGCCAGGCCGCGCTGCCGCTGCTGCGTGCCGCGGCACCTGCGGCCATCGTCAACGTCGGCGCACTGGCGGCGATGAAGGCCGGTGTGGGCATGGCGGCCTACGCGGCGTCGAAGGCCGGTGTGGCCCGCCTGACCGAGGCCCTGGCCGAGGAGCTGAAGGACCAAGGGGTGCGTGTCAACGCCGTTCTGCCCAGCATCCTGGACACCCCGGCCAACCGTGCCGACATGCCCGATGCCGATGCCTCGCGCTGGGTCGGTGCGGCGCAGCTGGCGGCAGTGGTGGCCTTCCTGCTGTCAGAGGACGCGGCTGCCGTCACCGGTGCCTGTTTGCCGGTCGCTGGCCGGGTGTGAACGCGGAGGCACAGCCATGACCGAGGCCCTGCGCTGGTCCGACAAGTTCCTGCTGGGCTACACGCCCATGGACCACACGCACGGGGAGTTCGTCGCCTGCGTGGCTGCGCTGCAGGCCGCCACCGACGCCGAACTGCCCGCCTGCCTGGATGCCCTGGCAGCGCACTGCGTGATGCACTTCCAGCAGGAAGAGCAGTGGATGACGAGCACCGGCTTCCCTGCCGCCCAGTGCCACGCCGACGAACACACCGCGGTGCTGAAGTCGGTGCGGGAGGTTCAGGCCATGTGCGCCGAACCCGCCCATGCCGACGGCGCGAACGCGGTGGTGCGCAACCTGACCCAGGCCCTCGTCGACTGGTTCCCGGGCCACGCCGACTATCTGGACGCTGCGCTCTCGCAATGGATGGCCAAGCGCAACCTGGGGGGTACACCGGTGGTGCTGCGGCGCGGCGTGGCCAGTGCATCCCAGCTCCCAGACAACCCGGTCAAACCGGCCAAACCAGCAGTCGGCTGAACCACTCACCGAAAGACATCGCATGCGACTCGTGACATTCCAGAGGGACGGTAGCGCTGCACGCTCCGGTGCCCTGATCGACGGCGACCACGCCGTGCTCGACCTGCGCCTGGCCGCCGAGGCCCTGCACATCGGCAAGGCCGAAGCCCTGGCGCACATCCAGTCGCTGATCGAGGCCGGGCCTGAGGCCTGGGCACTGGCGCGCGAGCTGGTGAGGCGGGCGCCGACGGCGGCCGTGCTGCAGCGCGCCGACGTGAAGCTGCGCGCCCCCATCCAGCCGCCAATCCAGATGCGCGACTGTTCCTGCTTCGAACTGCACCTGAAGCAGGCCTTTGCCGCCGCACGCAAGGCACGCGCATTGCGAACACCCGACCCCGAAGCCACCCTGGCGGCGATGAACACCAAGGCAGACGAGCGTGTCATCGAGACCTTCCGTCGCCAGCCGATCTACTACAAGTGCAACCGCTTCGCGACCATCGGTGCCGACGACGATGTGGTGTGGCCGAACTACAGCAACGCGCTGGACTTCGAGCTGGAGTTCGGCTGCTACATCGCCCGGCCCGCGAAGGACGTGTGCAAGGAAGACGCGCGCGACTTCATCTTCGGCTACACGATCTTCAACGACATCAGCGCGCGTGACGCGCAGGCCGTCGAGATGGGCGGGATGCTGGGCCCGGCCAAGGGCAAGGACTTCGACACCGCCAACGTCATGGGCCCCTGCCTGGTGACGGCCGACGAGCTGCCCGACCCCTATGACCTGACCATGATCGCGCGTGTCAACGGCGAGGAGTGGGGCCGCGGCAACTCGCGCGACATGCTGTGGCGCTTCGAGGACCTGATCGCGCACATCTCGCGCAGCGAGACCTTGCATGCCGGCGAGTTTCTCGGCTCCGGCACGGTGGGCAATGGCTGTGGTCTGGAGCAGCTGCGCTATCTGAAGCCAGATGACGTCGTCGAGCTCGAGGTCGAGGGCATCGGCGTGCTGCGCAGCCGCATCGTCCGCGGCTGAAGCGCGGGCTTGAACGGAGCCGACGGGGTGCCCTGCCGAGGCGTGGCGCGGCGCAAGCTGCTGGCCCGGGCCGTACTGGGTGTCGCCGGGCCGTGGCCCTGTTTGTTGGCGCAGGCACAAGTCCAGGCGAACCAGGGAGCAACTGCAGCAGCGCCGCGCGGCATCACCTTCATCGTGCCTTTCAGCGCCGGCTCCGGACCCGACGCCGTGGTGCGCGCGTTGGCGCGCGAGGTGGGCGCGGCGGCAGGTGTCACGGTCATCGTCGACAACCGCCCCGGTGCCGGCTCGGTGCTGGCGGCACAGGCGGTGGCCCGTGCCGTGCCCGACGGTGCCGCGGTGCTCATCACCGGCAACGTGGCCTTCACCGGCAACCCGCATGTGATGAAGCGCCTGCCCTACGACCCGGTGGCCGACTTCACGCCCGTGGCGGGCATTGCGCGCGGACCCATGGTGCTCTATGTCAACCCGGCCGCCCTGCCGGCCCGCGGCGTTGCCGAGTTGCTGGCGCTGCTGAAGCGCGAACCGGGTCGCTACAGCTACGGCTTTGCCAGCATCACCAGCCGCTTGCCGGCCGAAGTGCTGCAGCAGGCGGCCGGCGTGAAGCTCGTCGGCGTGCCCTATCGCAGCGGCTCGGCGGCCCTGCCCGACCTGGTGAGCGGGCAGATACAGCTCCTGTTCACCGACCTGTCGGCAGCGCCGCACGCCTCGACGGGACGGCTGCGTGCCATCGCCGGCACAGAACCCGAGCGCAGCCCGCTCGCCCCTGATCTGCCCACGTTCGCGGAGGCGGGTCTGCCGCAGATGGACATCAGCTTCTGGCTTGCCGCCTACCTGCCGGCACGGGCTGCACCGGGCGCTGTGGCTCGGTTGCAGGACCAGCTGCTGCGGGCGCTGCGGGCACGCGATGTACAGCTGGCGCAACAGCGGTTCGGCACCACCGCGTTCGCGCTGCCGGCCGCAGCGCTGGCCGTACACCAGGCGCGCGAGTTCGAGCACTGGGGCCGCATCGTTCGTGCCGCCGGTATCGAAGCCGAGTAGTGCGCGGCTGGCTCAGCGCCTTTTCGGACGTATCAGTACAAACCTGATACTTCTGTTCAATTCATGGAAGTACATTCCGAATCAGATTCTGATGTCAGAACAACGGGGCTCGGAGCCCTTCAGGAGACCGGCATGGACGCGCAAACAGTGTGGGTGGCAGTTCGGGCTCTGAGCCTGGCGACGGGCTTGCTGGTGCATGAGACAGCGCAACAGCCGTCGGACAATGCGGAGCGGCCCGTCCCGGTGAGCGCCGAGATGGCCACGCAGCACTGGCGCTACGCGCCGCACGGCATGTCCATGGACCAGGCGATCGTGGCACTTGGGGCGCTGAGCCGCTGAACGGCCAGTTCGTCCCATCGGCGGCGCGCGGGATCTCAGTGTTTACCCGCGATTGCTGATCTGGCGACCCCAACTCGGGTTCCTGTATATGTACAGTAAGCAATTAACTGTCTATATTCGTGGCGATCGGACCCCGCCTCGACCTGAAGGAGACCCCCCATGCTGACCCCCACGAGCCCCACGCTGGCCGATGGCACCCGCATCGACGATCTGGTGAACCTGGCCACGCGCGAGGTGCGGATGCGTGCGCTGTCCGATCCCGAGATCTACGAGCTCGAGATGGAGCGCATCTTCGGCCGCATCTGGGTCTTTTTGGGCCACGAGAGCGAGGTGCCGAACGCGGGCGACTTCATGACACGTGACATGGGTTCCGACTCGGTGCTGATCACGCGCGACAAGAGCGGTGAAGTGCATGTGATGCTCAACATGTGCACGCACCGCGGCATGCGGGTGACGACGCTGGACGCCGGCAATACGCAGATGCACACCTGCATCTACCACGGCTGGGCATTCCGCCCGAACGGCGACTTTCTCGGCGCGCCGGTCGACAAGGAGCAGATGCACGGCAAGATCATGAGCAAGCAGGAGCTCGGCCTCAAGAAGGCCCGTGTCACGCTCTACGGTGGCCTGATCTTCGCCACCTGGAACATCGACGGGCCCTCGTTCGAGGAGTTCCTGGGCGACGCCAAGTGGTACTACGACATGCTGTTCCTGCGCAGCGACAAGGGCCTGGAAGTCCTAGGGCCGCCGCAGCGCTTCACGGTGCGCGCCAACTGGAAGGCGGCCGGCGAGCAATCGGCGGCAGACGGCTACCACACGCTGACCTTGCACCGCTGGCTCGGCGAGGTGGGCAACTACAAGAAAGACGATGGCGGTGCGGCCGACCTGAGCCCGGAGATGTATGGCGCCGAGGTCAGTTCGCCTCATGGCCACGCACTGCGATGCATCGACCTGGCGCGCAAGATCCGCAAGCTGACGGGCAAGGAGCCCAACGACCTGAGCCTGGAAGAGAAGCTGCTGGCGCTGCCGCCGTCGGGCATGACGCCGGAAATGGTGCCTCAACTCAAGAAGCATCTCAGCGATGGCCAGTTGCAGGCGCTGACCTGGATGCCGCCGCAGGTGGGTGGCATCTTCCCGAACGTGTTGTTCGGCTTCGTCTACATCCCGCAGGCCGACGGCAGCGTGGTGGGCTCGATCACGCTGCACGCCTACGTGCCGCGCGGCCCCGACAAGCTGGAGTTCGTGAACTGGATCCTGGCCGAGAAGGACGCCCCGCCGGAACTGCGCGAGAAGATGCGCAAGCAGACGACGCAGCTTTTCGGCACGTCGGGCATGGTCGAGCAGGACGACTCCGACACCTGGCCGCACATGACGCTCGGCGCCAAGGGTGCGAAGGGTCGGACGATGACGCTGAAGTACCAGGCCGTCTACGAGACCGGCAAGCCCGCCGGCTGGCCCGGGCCCGGCATCATCAACGAAGGCTTCACCAAGGACGACACGCAGTGGAACTGGTGGCTGTACTGGCGCCAGCTGATGAATGGCGAGCTGTGACAGCCCGTGGCCTGCGTTGATGACATCCGGAGCAATTCATGAGTGACTTCCAGCCTGGCGCGTCGGTGCCCATCGGCTCGCCCACCTACAACCGCGTGCTCGAGTTCCTGTACACCGAGGCGCGCCTGCTCGACGAGGTGCGGCTGAAGGAGTGGGCCGCTACGCTGGCGCAGGACCTGGTCTACACGGCGCCCTTGCGCGAGACACGGCCGGTGGCTCAGTTGGCCGCATCCTACGTGCGCAGCACCCAGCACTTCGAGGATGACTGGCGCTCGATCATGGGCCGCGTGATGCGTCTGACGGGCACCAAGAGCGCCTGGGCCGAAGACCCGCCCTCGCGCACGCGCCGGCTGGTCACCAACGTCATGGTAGAGCACGGCGAGCAGCCCACCGAGCTGCGCGTACGCAGCTACCTGCTGGTGACACGCAGCCGCTTCAACTTCGACGAACTCGACCTCATCAGTGCCGAGCGGCAGGACGTTCTGCGTGACGTGGAAGGGCGCTTCATGCTGGCGCGGCGCGAGATCCTGCTCGACCAGGCGGTGCTGGGCACGCCGAACCTGGCCATCTTCCTCTGATCACCCTACCGAGCGCGACGAGGCGTTGGATGGGCGCCAGGGTTTGCCGACCTCACTCTTGAGCGCCCAGCCAGGCCACGTCGTCCATGCACAGCGCGCTGGCCCGCGCCGTGAAGTCCCAGGTCGAGCCGACCTGCCGCAGAGCCAAAGGCGCGCGTTCGGCTTGCTGCGCGTAACAGCGCCCGGTGGCGACAGCGTGCACCTGCGCATCGAGAGGCTTGCCCTTGCCCATGGAGATCGCCGCGCCGCGACGCAGCACCAGCGCGGCTTCGGCTTCTTCCTCCGCCAGGTTCGCAAGCGCCCAGCTGGCCATGCCCTGGCGCAGGTCGAAGCCAGTGTAGGGGTCGGGTCCGGTGACGGTGAGCTCGAGCACGTCCCAGCACAGCAGCGGCTCGCCGTCGCGCGCCAGCCGCGCCTGCGTGCGACCGTCCTGCCGCAGCGGCACCTCGATGTCGTAGCGGCGCTCGTGCACACCGCGCGCCGCTGCGGCCGCGGCCAGGCCGGCCAGGTCAAGCAGGTGCGTGCACTGCTCGCGCGGATCGACGGCCCTGCCCAGCGCATGCGCCTGGCGTGTCAGGGCCGTGCCCACCAAGCGCTGCAGGGGCTGCGCCGCCGACGGACACAGGCTGTAGGGGTGGCGTGGCGCTTGGGCGGCGATGGCACTGATGACGCCCGCGCGGGCGTGCAGCTCGACGCGGAAGTGGTGGAAGTCATCCTCCAGCGCCGCGCGCACGCGCAGGCTGTCGCTGGCTCCCGTACCCGCGCCGACCACGGCTCGCAGCCGTATCGAGCGCCGGAACGCTGGCCGGCAAGTGGGCAGGTCAGGGGTCGATTCGAGGGTCGGCACGGGCGACAGTGTCGCTCAAAAACTGTACGATAACAATCAAACTGTTCAACAACGGAGATGCCCATGGGCCTGCTGACGAACAAGGTGGCGGTGATCACGGGTGCCGGCGGCGGCATCGGTCGCGGTGTGGCGCGCTGCTTCGCGCGCGAGGGCGCGGCGGTGGTGGTGGCGGAGATCGACGAAGTCAGTGGCCTTCAGGTCGAGCGCGAACTTCTGGAACTGGGTGGACGGGCACGCTTCGTTCGCACGGACGTGCTCGAGCAGGTGAGTGTCGAGGCTGCGGTGCAGGCCGCGGTTGACACCTTCGGCGGCCTGGACATCCTCGTCAACAACGCCTTCGTGCCTTCCGAGAACGTGTTGCTCGAGGACAAGACCGACGCCCAGCTGGCGCGCACGCTCACCTCCACCATCTGGGCCAGCTGGTGGGCCATGCGCGCTGCGTTGCCGCACTTCAAGGCGCGTGGCGGCGGGCGCATCGTCAACTTCACGTCGATCGACGTCGACGTCGGCGCCTGGCAGCACGGTGACTACAACACCGGCAAGGCCGGCGTCGTGGGCCTGACGCGCAGCGCGGCGGCCGAGTGGGGCCGCTTCAACATCACCTGCAACGCGATCGCGCCCACGGCGATGGGCGCCACCTTCCACAAGCTGGCGGCCGAGAACCCGGGCTTCTACGAACGTTCGGCCGCGGCGCGGCCGCTGGGCCGGCCTGGCGACCCTGAACTCGACATCGGGCCGGTGGTGGTCTTCCTGGCCTCGGAGATGTCGCGCTACGTCACCGGCGTCACGCTGCACGCCGATGGCGGTCTGCATCTGCCCGGCTACAACTCGCGCCCGGCCGGCGTGGCGGTGCGGGAGTACTGAAAGATGTCGGTGCGGGACTCAGCGCTTGGCGACCGTGATGCCGCTCGCCTCCTGGTCCCACGTGGTGGCAGTCTTGCCTTCGTCGCGCAGTTGGTACTTCAGCACCCGGCCCTGCGGGTTCTTGGGCATCGTGTCGCGAAACTCGATGTAGCGCGGCAGTGCGTAGTAGGGCACCGCGTCCACGGCCCAACGGAACAGGTCTTCGGGTGCCAGCGTGGCGCCCGGGTGCAGGATGGCAGTGACCTTCACGTCGTCCTCGCCGCGCGGCGAGGGCACGGCGTGCACCGCCACCTCGGCAATCGCCGGGTGGCGCGCAAAGGCTGCCTCCATCTCGAAGCTGGAGATGTTCTCGCCGCGGCGGCGCAGGTAGTCCTTCTTGCGGTCGACGAAGTAGAAGAAGCCTTCGTCGTCGAACTTGCCGATGTCACCGGTGTGCAGCCACAGGTTGCGCATCAGCTTCTGTGTGTCTTCCGGGCGGCGCCAGTAGCCCATGAACATGATGTCGGGGCGCAGCGGGCGCACGATGATTTCTCCGGCCTGGCCGGCTGGCAGTTCGCGGTCGAGTTCATCGACGATGCGCACATCGAAGTCGGGCACGCGCTTGCCCGACGACCCCGGCGCGGCATGTTCGCCGGCTGCCAGCGAGGTGATCACGGCGGCTTCCGTCAGCCCATAGCCATTGCCACCCACCTGCCGGGCGCCGAAACGTTCACGCCAGATCGCCTTCACGGGTTCGGTGAAGGGGTTGCCGCGCACGGTGTGGATCTGGCCGTAGCAGCGCCGAGCGGCTTCGCAGTCGGGCGCGTTCGCCAGCAGGCCGCCCATGCCCCCCAGGATGGAAGCGATCGTGGCGCCGCTGCGCTCCACCTCGGGCCAGAAGTTCGATACCGAGAAGCGAGGCACCACGGCCACGCGCGCACCCACCAGCATGCTGGCCAGCACGCCCACGCACATGGCGTTCATGTGGAACAACGGCAGCGGCGTGATCGTCACGTCGTCGGCCGTGGCCGGCCCGGCGCGCAACTGCAGCCGGGCGAGGTTGCACATGTAGTTGTAGCTGATCATGCAGCCCTTGCTCGGGCCCGTGGTGCCCGAGGTGTAGATCAGGCAGGCCAGATCCCAGGGCTTCGGCTTGTCGTCGATGGGCGTGTCGGGGCCTTTGCGGCAGTCGTCGAGTGGTGCCAGCGGCAAGCTGCCGCAGCCGCTGGTCGATGGGGCAGTGGCTGCGGTGCCGCGATGCAGCACCTTGCGTACACGAGGCAGGTCCGACGAGATGGCGGCAATCCGCTCGACGTAGGCTGCCTCGCAGATGACCAGCGCCGCGTCGGCGTCCGCAATCTGATGGCGCAGGAACTCGCCCTTGAGCGCCGTGTTGATGGGCACGCTAACCGCTCGCAGCTTGTTGATGGCCAGCCAGCACAGCACGGCGTCGGCGTTGTTGTCCAGCATGGACAGCACCGTGTGGCCGGGCTCCACGCCCAGCGCCTTGAACGCATGCGCCAAGCGCGTGGACGCGCGGTCGACCTCGGCATAGGTGTGCAGCTCGCCCGAGAAATCCAGCAGCACGCGCTCGGGGTGGTCGCGCACGGCGCGGTCCAGCGCGTCGATGACGGTGTCCTGCTGGCCCAGAGACCAGGTTTCGGGGGGGCCCATGCCGCTCATGTCGAAGACCTCGGGTTGCAGCCCGCGAAACATCGAAGGCTTCTAATATCAGAACACGATTCTATGAGTAGGAATATTGAAACCACCACAGGTAAACCCTGAGCCGCGCTGTATGAACGACACTTCTGTCCACGAGGAGGACCGCTTGACCATGGCCCGAAGCATCACCCCCAAGAGCAAATTCACCAAGGCCGTGCCGGCCGAAGTCAAGGCACCCAAGGCGGCCAAGGCGGCAGCCGGCCGGGTCGGTGGCAGTCAGACCGGGTCAAGTCCAGCCGCGGCTGCCCGGTCGGCAACAAGCAAGGCGGCCACCCCGCCGCGCCGCGCCGCAGGGCCGGCCGCGTCGGCGACGGCCCAGGTGATTCCGATGCCCGAGCGGCCGGCCACACCTGTCGTGCGCCGCAGGCGCAGCAACCGCCGCTCAGAGCAGACGATCGAGAACATCCTGGCCTGCACGGAAAAGATCATCCTGGAGTCCGGCGCCGAACGCATCTCCATCCTCGACGTCTGCCGTGCCGCCGACGTCTCGCGCGGTACCTTCTACCGCTACTTCGCTTCGCAGGACGAACTGCTGGATGCCTTTGCGCGCCACAAGCGCGAGCGCTTCCACCGCGCGCTGCAGGAGGTGGTGGCTCAGCACGCGGACCCCGATGCCCGCTTCACCGCGATCATCGGTTACCTCGATCACTACCTGCAGCATGGCAACGCCCGCCGGCTGCTGATGGTGGCGCCCGAGTACGCGCTGGGCTTCTTCAAGCGCATCTTCCATGACTCGGTGGTGCGCTTTCAGGACGCGCTGAGCATCGTCTTCAACGCCTGGGAAGAGCGCCTGGGTGTGCAGGTCGACCGCGAACTGGTGGCCGAGATGCTGATCCGCTACGTGCTCAGTGAGCAGCTGGTGCCCAGCGACAGCGATCGCAAGGCGATACCGCGGCGCATCGGCCGCATGGTCGATGCGCTGCTGGTCGGCGCACCGGCGCGCGCGCGACGTTAGCGCCGCAGCCGGAAACGGGAAACGCCCGCGCCCGCTGCGCGGCACCCCATCGCTGCACATGACGGCCCCGGTTCGGGGCCGTCGCCGTTCTGGCGCTGTTCGCCGCTGCGCCCATGCACCGCTGACCACGCGTCCATCGGCCTTCCCTGAAAGCATGGGCACGGGTAAACACGAGAATTGAACAGAATCGTGTTTTGTGATTAATATAGGCGCCATCGTGTCGGCCCTGTGCACTTCGGGACGGACCGGACCCGATGAGCGCCCTGCATGCAGGGTGAACCGCAACCCCGCCGGCCGGCGCTGCCCACAGCGCCGCCGGCGCCCGAACAAGGCGCCCCGCCATGCTGATCGACCTCCACGCGCACGCCCCGCACCCGGGCTACTACAACCAGCACCCGCACTGGGGGCCCTTCTTCGAGCAGCACGCCGATGGCGACATCAAGCTGCGCGTGGGCCACTGGATCCTGGGCCTGGGCTCACCCGAGCGCAAGGCGGCGGTGCGCTCGGGCAACGGCCCCAAGCTCGAGGACTACCTCGCGCGCTGGGCCGACCCCAAGAATCGCCTGGCCGCCATGGACGCGGCGGGGCAGAACGCACAGGTGGTGTCGGTGCCCTCGCATTGCTACATGTACTGGGCCGATGCCGAGTTCGGCGTGCGCTTCGCGCGCAAGGTCAACGAGACACTGGCCGGGTACTGCGCCGGCGCCCCTGACCGCCTGATGTACTGGGCCCATGCGCCGCTGAATGCACCGCACGCGGCGGCCCAGGAAATCCGCCACGCCTGCACCGAGCTCGGTGCCAAGGGCCTGGTCTGCGGTGGCGCCAACTTCGGCGGCCTGGAGTTCGACTCGCCGCAGCTCGACGTGGTGTGGAAGACGCTGTGCGATCTGGACCTGCCGATCTTCGTGCACGGCTACAACCAGTCGGTCACCTGGGGCGAGCAGTCCAACAGCGACCGCTACGAGACCACGGCCATCGTCGGCATGAACTACGACGAGACGCGCTGCTTCTGGTACCTGGTCAACGGCGGCGTGCTCGACCGCTTCCCGAACCTGAAGGTCTACATCACCCACGGCGGCGGCTTCGTCCCGTACCAGCTCGGACGCCTGGCGCAGTGCAACCCCAACCTCGACGTCAGCCGCAACAAGCGCCCGGTGCTCGACTACCTGAAGAACTTCTACTTCGACGTCGAACTGCACGAACTGCCCATGCGCCAGGCCGTGGTCGACGTCATGGGCGCCGACCGCATCCTCTACGGCAGCAACTTCGGCGGCAGCGACGCCGTGCGCCACGACCTGACACATGGCCTGAAGCTGAGCGACGAGGACCTGGACAAGATCCGCTGGAAAAACGCCTGCGAACTGCTGCACCTGGACCCGGCGAAGGTCGGCAAGCCGGCGGACCTGAAGCAGGCGGCATGAAGCTCGCCCGGTGCACCGACGGCGGCGCGCCCTTCTGGGCCGTCGTCGACGCCGAGCGCGGCGAACTGCGGCCGCTCGAAGGCGACATCGCTGACTGGGGCCCGGCGCTGACCGCGTTGATCGGACAAGGCGATGCCAAAAGCCCGATGGAGTCCGTGCTGCGCTTCAACGGCTCCGTGCGCGCGCTGGCCTCGGTACGCCTGTTGCCGCCCGTGGCCAAGACCAACCGCGTGGTCGTGGCCGGCGCCAACTACGCCAAGCACCTGGCGGCGGACTTCGGCCTCAAGACGCACAGCCAGCCCATCGCCTTCCTCAAGGCCTACGGCGCGCTGATCGGTGCCGACGACCCGATCCGTCACCCACCGCTGACGCAAGAGCTCGATCACGAGGTCGAACTCGTCGCCGTCATCGGTGCCGAGCGTGTCGACCGCGAAGACCCGCTGTCCAGCGTGCTGGGCTACACCGTGGGCAACGACGTCAGCGCGCGCGACCTGCAGCGCAGCGGCCCGCCCGGCGTGGGCATGGACCTGTTCGCAGCCAAGAGCGCCGATCAGACCACGGGCGTCGGTCCGTGGATCGTCACCCGGGACGAGTTCGGCCCGGGCAGCCCGAAGCTGCGCCTGCTGTTGCGTGTCAACGGCGACACCCGCCAGGACGGTGACACCGCAGACATGACCTGGGACGTGGGCTTCCTGGTCCGCTTCGTCGACGAGCGTTCTCGCTTCGAGTGCGGCGACATCCTGTTCACCGGCTCGCCGGCGGGCACTGGGCAAGGCAGCGGCAAGTTCCTGAAGGTGGGCGACCTCGTCGAGGCCGAGATCCCGGGCATCGGCACGCTGCGCAACCTCGTCAAGGTCCTGGACTGAACACTTTCCCAGAAAGCATCTGAAATGAGCATCCTGCAAGACAAGGTGATCGTCGCCGGCGCCGGCCTCATGGGCACGGGCATCGCCCACGCCTTTGCCAGTGCCGGTTTCACGACCGTGCTCGTGGACAGCAACATCGCGGCCGCGGCCAAGGCGCTGGCCGCGGTGGCCAAGATCCTGGACGACGGCGTCAAGCTCGGCAAGGTCGAGGCCGGCGCGGCCGAGGCTGCCAAGGCGAGACTGACGACATTGCCCGACCTGGCGCAGGCGGCAGAAGGCGCCGCGCTGCTGGTGGAGACTGTCACCGAGAACCTGGCCGTGAAGCGGGAGGTGCTGGCCACCGCCGCGCCGCACATGCGGCCGGGTGCGCTGATCGCCACCAACACCTCGGCATTGAGCGTCACCGAGATCGCCACAGCCGTGCCCGAACCCGAGCGCGTCGTCGGCATGCACTTCTTCAACCCGGTGCACAAGATGAAGCTGGTGGAGCTGGTGCGCGGCCTGGCCAGCAGCGACGAGTCCGTGGCCCGTGCCCGCGCCTACAGCGATGCGCTGGGCAAGACCAGCATCACCGTCAACGAAGCGCCCGGACTGACCACCAGCCGCATGTCGGCCATGGCCGGCAACGAGGCGATGTGGATGCTGCAGGAAGGCGTGGCGACGGCCGAGGACATCGACACTGCGCTCCGGCTGGGCTTCAACCACCCGATGGGCCCGCTGGAGCTGGGTGACCTGACGGGCTGGGACACCCGCCTTTCGGTGCTGCGCTACCTGCACGCGACGCTGGGCGACAAGTTCCGTCCTTGCCCCTTGATCGTGAAGATGGTGGCCTCGGGCCGGATCGGCCGCAAGGCGGGCGCGGGCGTGTACAAGTACGACGCCCAGGGCCAGCGCATTCCGGGTTCCGGCCTGAAGGCGAGTGTGCTGTGAGCGCTGCTTTGAAGGCCACGGACGTCGTCATCGTCGGCGCGGTGCGAACACCTGTCGGCAAGTTCAAGGGCAGCCTGGCCGGTGTGCGTGCCGACCATCTGGGTTCGGTCGTGCTGGACGAATTGATCACCCGCGCCGGGCTCGAACCCGAGCTCGTGGAGGACGTGATCTTCGGCTGCGTGACGCAGATCGGCGAGCAGTCGGCCAACATCGCGCGCACGGCGCTGCTCGGCGCCGGCTGGCCCGAGACGATTCCTGGCCTGGCCATCGACCGCAAGTGCGGCTCCGGCGAAGAGGCCGTGCACCTGGCCACGGGCCTGATTGCCTGCGGCGCGGCTGAGGTGGTGGTGGCCGGCGGGGCCGAGAACATGAGCCGCGTGCCCATGGGCAGCAACCGCGCCATCCACGGCGAGGCCTTCGGCTGGATGGCCGCCGAGCGCTACGAGTTGACGGGGCAGGGCGAAGCCGCCGAGCGCCTGTGCGACCGCTGGCAGCTGACGCGCGAGCAGCTTGACGCGTTTGCCGTCGAGAGCCACCGCCGCGCCGCCTCCGCGGCTGCGGAGGGCCGTTTCCAGAAGGAGATCGTGCCCGTGCCCGTGATGCAGGTGCGCGAGAAGGGCCTGGACGGCGAGGCGCCGCCGTTCACTGCCGACGAGACCATCCGCCCCGGCACGGCGATCGAGAAGCTCGCGACGCTGAAGACCAGCTTCCGTGCCGACGGCCGACTGACGGCGGGCAACTCGTCGCAGATCTCCGACGGCGCGGCGGTGCTGCTACTGATGTCGGCGGGCAAGGCGCAGGCCCTGGGCCTGCAGCCGCGCGCACGCGTGCGTGCTGTCACCACGGTCGGCTCCGACCCAACGCTGATGCTCACCGGGCCCATCGCCGCCACGCACAAGGTGCTGGCGAAGGCCGGCCTGCAACTGGCCGACATCGACCTCTTCGAGATCAACGAAGCGTTCGCGCCGGTGCCGCTGGTGTGGATGAAGGAGACCGGCGTCGTGCACGAGCGCCTGAACGTCAACGGCGGCGCCATCGCACTCGGCCACCCACTGGGCGCCAGCGGCGCGCGGCTGATGGTGTCGATGCTGCATGAGCTGGAACGCCGCGGCGGCCGCTACGCACTGCAGGCCATCTGCTGTGCCGGCGGCATGGGCACTGCCACCATCCTCGAGCGGCTGTAGCGCCATGGCGCGGCTGCCGCTGGTGCCCGAGAGCAGCTTTCCGGCGCGCTTGGCGGCAGCGGTGCAGCGGGGCCGGGCCACGCGCATGCTCAGCTCGGTGGTGCCGGTGCAGGTCTGGGCTCATCGTCCGCAGGCGGCGCTGGCCTGGCTGGCTTTGCTGGACCAGTTCCACAACCACGGCCTGCTCGACGAGCGCCTGCGCGAACTGGTGCGCCTGCGCATCGCCAGCATCACCACCTGCCAGGCCTGCCAGCGACAGCGTCGACGCAGCCGACCTGGAAGCGCTGAACTGTGCAGCTGTCGGCAGCGAACACTTCACGCCACGTGAACGCGCTGCGTTGCACTACGCCGAGACCTTCGCGGCCGACCCGCACGCCATGACCGACCAGCACTTCGAGGCGCTGGCCGCCGTCTTCAGCACCGCCGAGACGGTGGACCTGCAGATGTTCTGCGCGCTGATGCTGGCGGGCGGGCGCATGACGCTGGTGCAGCAGGCGTATGCGGACATCAATGCAAACAAGAACGTGGGTGCGATCGCATGACGCGTTCTGCCCTGCGCCGTGGCTGCGGCTGACCAGGCAAAGCCGGCGCCCCGCACCGGTCTGGGCCTGACCCTTCTGGCCCTGGTGGCTGCACAGGTGGGTCTGCACGGCTGCCTCAACGGCATGCGCCTGGCGGTGCCTCTGCTGGCCGCAGCCGAGGGGCGCGGCGCGGCGGTGGTCGGCGCTCTGATGGCGATGTTTGCCGTGCTTCCCTTCCTCATCGCCATCCCCGCGGGGCGCCTGACCGACCGTCGCGGCTACCACCTGCCGGCGCGACTGGCCGCCGTGCTGGCCTGTGCCGGCGCGCTGCTGGCGGCCTTGTCACCGACCCCATGGGCACTGGGCGCCGCTGCAGCGCTGGCAGGTGCCGGTTCGGCCATCGGCATGATCGCGCTGCAGCGCACGGTCGGCCGGCTGGCGGGCAGTGGGACCGAGCGCCTGCGCTTCTTCAGTTGGGTGGCGCTGGCACCCTCGGTGGCCACCTTCGTCGGGCCCGTTCTCGCCGGCACACTGATCGACCAGCTGGGCTACCGCGCAGCCTTTGCCGGGTTAGCGGTGCTGCCGCTGCTGACGCTGGCGGCCAGCGCTGCCGTTCCGAGCCTGGCAACTCAGCCCGTCATGCCGGCTGTGCACGCGACCGGGCCGGGCAAGCCTGGCATCGCCTGGGATCTGCTGCGCAGCGCAGACCTGCGCCGGCTCTTCTTCATCAACTGGCTGATCGCGGCCTGCTGGGACGCCCATGCCTTCGCGCTGCCGCTGCTGGGCCATGAGCGGGGCATGAGCGCATCGGCCATCGGCGCCGTGCTGGCCAGCTATGCCGTCATGTCTGCCGCGGTGCGGCTGATCATTCCCGCGCTGGCCGAGCGTCTGCAGACCCGTGCACTTATGGCAGGCGCGCTCACGCTGACGGCCGCCGTCTTCCTGCTCTACCCGTTGTTGCACAGCGCCTGGGCCATGGCGGCCTGTGCCGGCGCGCTGGGCCTCGGGCTGGGTGCCATCCAGCCGGCGGTGATGGCTAACCTGCACGCCGTGGCGCCGGCCGATCGACAGGGTGAGGCGCTGGGACTGCGCTCCACGGTGATTCACTTCTCGACCTTGGTGATGCCCCTGTGTTTCGGTGGCCTGGGCGCGGCCGTCGGGGTGCTGCCGGTGTTCTGGCTGACCGGGCTGGCGCTGGCGGCGGGCGCCTGGCAGGCCAGGCACGTGCACGGCACCGATCGGATATCGCCTGGCCCCCGTTGAGGCCGCAAGCCACCGCGTGGGCGCCAAGGACGGCGCGGCAAAGCCCGGCGTCGCGACAGACCACGCCGTCGGACCTCAGGCAGTACCGGAATCGCTCTCTAGCGAGATACGCCGCGTCAAGCCCAGCATCAGCAACGCGGCGGCTGCGGACAGCAGCAGCGACGTGCCCACCGAGGTCCACTCGGCCAACAGGCCCCACAACGCCGCGCCGGCTGCACTGCCGCCCATGATGCTCATCTGGTAGATCGACATGCCGCGCGCCCGCACGGCGCCGGTCAGTGCCAGCTGCGCCGCCATCGTCAGCGTGTTGGCCACGCAAAGCCATACCGCACCCGACAGCGCCAGCGCAGCGAGCATCAGACCAATGCCGGGCGTCAGCACGGCCGCGGTGGTGGCCAGGGCCTGCAGCACCACGCCGGCATCGACGATGAGATTGCGCCTGCCCATCGCGGGCAGGCGGGGTAGGGCGAGTGCAGCGAGCACCGCCCCCGCGCCCATGGCGGCCAGCATCAGCGTGTAGCTGCCGGCGTCGGCGCCGATGCGGTGGGCGAGTAAGGGCAGCAGCGCCACCAGGCCGGCGGCCTGCACGAAGAAGACGAAGGCGCGGATGAGGAGGGCGCGCAGCACGCGGGACGCGCGCACATGGCGCAAGCCTTCACCCATGGCCGCGGCCAGCGAGCCAACCCGTTCGTGCGCTGTCTGCGGCCCGTGCAACCCGTGCGGCAGGTGCGCCATGCGCGGCGCACGCAGGATCAGCAAGCCGGCCAGCACCGACAAGGCCGCGTTCAGCGCGAACACCGCGGTGGTGCTGGCCCACGCCAGCACGGCACCGGCCAGCAAGGGGCCGACCACGCGAGTGAGGTTGATGGCCAGTGCGTTGAGCGTCAGCGCCGCCGAGAGCTGTTCGCGCGGCACCATGTCGGGCACCAGCGCCGAGAAGACCGGGAAGCGCAGCGCCAGGCCGACGCCGTTGAGGACGCAGAGCACCAGCAGCGTGGCCGGCGTCAGGGTGTCCGTGGCCGCGCCGATGGCCAGGCCCAGCGCGACCACGGCGATCCAGGCCTGCGCGAAGGCCAGGAATCGTCGCCGCTCCAGCTGGTCGGCCAGCGCGCCGCTGGCCAGCCCCAGCACGAACAGCGGCAGCGTGCCGGCAGCCTGCACCCAGGCCACCAGCGCCGGGCTGTCGGTGAGCTGGCTCATGCGCCAGCCCGCCGTCATTTCATGCATCCACATCGTCATGTTGCCGGCCAGCCAGGCCAGCCACAGCATGCGGAAGCCGGGGCGTCTTAGCGGCGCCAGCAGGGTGGTGTCGGCGGGTGGAATGTGCGTGGTCTCAAGTACTGCGGCGGGCGAAGTCCACCAGGTCGGCCATCGTCGGGTTGTGCGCCAGCATGCCGCCGTCGGCGATGTAGGTCTGGCCGTTGATGTAGCGGGCTTCAGCGCTCGCCAGGAAGCACACCAGCGCCGCGATGTCCTCGGGCTCGCCGAACTCGGGCACCAGCAGGTGGCGCTGGATGACGTCGATGACCGCCGCTGCGGCGCCGCGCACGCCGGGCGTCAGCACCAGGCCCGGTGCCACGGCGTTGCAGCGCACGCCCTGCGCGCCGTGGTGGGTGGCGATCTGGCGCGTCAGGCCGACGATGGCGGCCTTGGACACGCCGTAGGCCAGGCGCGTGATGTCGCCGGCGAAGCCGCCCGTGGATGCCGTGTTGACGATGGCACCGCGGCCCTGCTTGATCATCGTCGGCAGCGCGTACTTGCAGCCCGCGAGGTAGCCACGCAGGTTGACGGCCATCACGCGGTCCCACAGATCGAACTCGATGTCGATGGCGTTCCTGTCGGCCGCGTGCACGGCCGGTGCGCTGAGCGCGGCGTTGTTGTGCAGCACGTCCAGGCGGCCGTAGCGGTCCACCGTGCCTTGCACCAGCCGCTGCACGCTGGCCACGTCGGCCGCGTCGAAGGCCACCGCGCTGGCGCTGGTGCCCAACTGCTCGGCCAGCGTCTGCGCGGCGTCGGCGTTGACGTCGGCGATGACGACCCGCGCACCTTCGGCCACCAGCCGGCGGCAGGTGGCTTCGCCGATGCCCGAGGCGCCGCCGGTGACGATGGCCACCTGGCCGTCGAAGCGGCCCAGGTGCGGGCCGGGCAGGGGGTTGCTGCTCATGTCGGCATCTCCATGAAGTTCAGGCGCCGGCCGGCGGCTGGATGAAGTAGCGCACCGTGAGGTGGCCTTCGTCGAAACGGTAGAGCTCGACGGTCTCGATGACCGTGGCCGTGCCACGAACCTTGTTGCGGTTGTGGCAGGCGGCCTCGTTGCCGGCCACGACGGCCAGCACTTCCTCGACTTGGACCTTGGCGTTCTGCGCCTCCCACATGCCTTCGAGCACGGCGAACCCCTCGGTCGCCGGGCGGCCGACGTACTCGACGGTCAGGCCCTGGGGCGCGGCAGCGCGGTAGGTGGTGAAGAAGAGCGACTTGTCACCCGCATTCCAGGCTTGCACCTGGGCGTGAACAAAGGCTTGGATGGCGGACTTGTCCATGGGCATGTTGTCCTTGACGCTCAGACGGGGCTGCCGCGCACGTTGCGCGC
>LNFM01001428.1_pt1 | contig 54247 bp, 41 predicted proteins | sample 596031 | NCBI WGS metagenome assembly LNFM01 (sample SAMN04254537, study PRJNA301005) | activated carbon metagenome | isolation source: dual media filters at the Ann Arbor, Michigan drinking water treatment plant | place: USA: Ann Arbor
GCGCCCAGACTCCGACAAAACCCCCGGCCCCTGCGGCTATCCGGGGGTTGCCAGCCTGCGCTCGCTTACGCGTCGCTTTCCCTGGCTGGCGCCTGGGACAACGAAAAACCCAGGCTCGTGCCTACCCCCCATCCTCCCTTTCTTAAATTGGAGGATTTATTCTTGGTTCGGCCATTCGCGCCATCCAAAGCACTGAAATTCCCACCGCTTCAAGCCCTTAACAAACACCCTCGCAAAACGCCTTGCAATCCCCTCGTGAACACATTATGTTGTGCCTAGATTATTTATAAGCACCACTTATTGTGTTTCATTCTGCCGCAATGAAACAGCCATGAACAACCATAACCGCAAGGAGAAAGCGCATGCAGACTGATACCGCCGCGAACCAGGCAGGCCACATTCCACCCCAGGGAATTTCAATGGGCGATAGCACCAGCGTAGCGCTGGCCAGCACCGCCCCCGGTCAGTTCCATGTCATCCGTCGCAACGGCAAACTCACCAGTTTTGACGCCTCAAAGATCGCCGTCGCCCTGACCAAGGCCTTTCTTGCCGTGGAAGGCGGCAACGCCGCCGCATCGCGCCGCATTCACGATACCGTGCAGACCCTGACAGCACAGGTAGTGGACTCGCTGACCCGGCGCACGAAGGGCGGCGGCACCATCCACATTGAGGATATCCAGGATCAGGTGGAACTGGCGCTGATGCGCTCTGGTGAACACAAGGCCGCGCGTGCCTATGTGCTGTACCGTGAAGAGCGCGCCCGCGAGCGTAGTGCGCACGCCCACGCCGAGCAACAGGACGCCCCTCCCGTCATCCATGTAACGATGGCGGACGGCAGCCTGCATCCGCTGGATGTTGCGCGCCTCACCACGGTTGTGACCGAGGCATGCCGCAATCTTGACGGCGTAGCCCCCAACGAAATTCTCGACGATGTACAGCGCAACCTGTTCGACGGGGTTTCCGAACAGGATATAGGCCGCGCCGTGGTAATGGTGGCGCGCACCCTGATTGAAAACGAACCCAACTACACCTACGTTGCCGCGCGCCTGCTGCTCGACGACTCGCGCCGCGAGGCGCTCAGCTTTGTGGCGGGTACACCGTCATCCGCCACCGCTGCGCAAATGGCAGAGCGCTACCCTGAATATTTTGCTGATTACGTACAACGTGGCATCGAACTGGAACTGCTTGATCCGCGCCTCAAGGAATTCAACCTTGAAAAGCTGGGCCGCGCCCTGCTCCCCGAGCGCGACATGCTGTTCAGCTACCTGGGCCTGCAAACTCTCTACGACCGCTATTTCCTGCACTCCAACGGCCGCCGCTTCGAGCTGCCACAGGCGTTTTTCATGCGTGTGGCGATGGGCCTGGCGATCAACGAGATCGACCGCGAGGCGCGCGCCATTGAGTTCTATCAGTTGCTGTCGAGCTTCGACTTCATGAGTTCAACGCCCACCTTGTTCAACTCCGGCACGCTACGCCCACAGCTCTCCAGCTGCTACCTCACCTCGATCCCGGACGACCTGGATGGCATCTTCACCGCCATCCGTGACAACGCCCTGCTCTCCAAATACGCCGGCGGCTTGGGCAATGACTGGACCCGCGTGCGCGCCATGGGCGCCCGCATCAAGGGCACCAACGGCCAGTCGCAGGGCGTCGTGCCTTTCCTTAAAGTCGCCAACGACACTGCCGTGGCGGTCAACCAGGGCGGCAAACGCAAGGGCGCCGTGTGCGCCTATCTCGAAACCTGGCATCTCGACATCGAGGAATTTCTGGAACTGCGCAAGAACACCGGCGACGAGCGCCGCCGCACCCATGATATGAATACCGCCAACTGGGTGCCGGATCTGTTCATGAAGCGCGTCCATGAGAATGGCGACTGGACCCTGTTCTCGCCAAGCGATGTTCCCGGCCTGCACGACCTCTATGGCCAGGCCTTCGAAGAGGCCTATACCCGCTACGAGGAAAAAGCCGCGCGCGGCGAGATCAAAAACACCAAGCGCCTGCCCGCCCTCACCCTATGGCGCAAGATGTTGAGCCTGGTATTTGAAACCGGCCATCCCTGGGTGACATTCAAGGATCCATGCAACCTGCGTTCGCCGCAGCAGCATGTCGGCGTGGTACACAGCTCCAACCTGTGCACCGAGATTACCCTCAACACCTCCGACAAGGAGATTGCAGTGTGCAACCTCGGCTCCGTCAACCTGGCCGCGCACGTCACTGAGCGGGGCTTGGATCTCGACAAGCTGGCACGCACCATCCGCACCGCCATGCGCATGCTGGATAACGTCATCGACATCAACTACTACTCCGTACCACAGGCACGCAACTCCAACCTGCGCCATCGCCCGGTGGGCTTGGGGATAATGGGCTTCCAGGACGCCCTGCACGAACTGCGCATCCCCTATGCCTCCGATGCGGCGGTCGAGTTTGCCGACCGGTCGATGGAAGCGATCAGCTACTACGCCATCCAGGGCTCCACCGACCTCGCCGAAGAACGCGGCAGTTATTCCACGTATGCCGGTTCACTGTGGAGCAAAGGCATACTGCCCCTAGACTCCATCAAACTGCTGCGCGAAGCGCGTGGCGGCTATCTGGAATGCGATGAATCCTCGACACTGGACTGGGACAGTCTGCGCGAGCGCGTAAAAACCATAGGCATGCGCAACTCCAATTGCCTGGCGATTGCGCCTACCGCCACCATCTCCAATATCTGCGGCGTGAGCCAGTCCATCGAGCCTACTTTCCAAAACCTGTACGTGAAATCCAATCTGTCGGGTGACTTCACCGTGGTGAACCCCTACCTGGTACGCGACCTCAAAGCGCGCAAGCTGTGGGACTCGGTGATGGTCAACGATCTCAAATATTTCGATGGCAGTGTGCAGCGCATCGACCGCATTCCTCAGGACCTCAAAACACTGTACGCCACCGCCTTCGAGGTAGACTCGTCCTGGCTCGTGGATGCCGGCAGCCGCCGCCAGAAATGGATCGACCAGTCCCAGTCGCTCAACCTCTACATGGCCGAGCCCTCTGGCAAAAAGCTCGACACCCTATACCGTCATGCCTGGATCAAAGGCCTCAAGACAACCTACTACCTGCGCAGCATGGGTGCAACGGCATCGGAGAAGACCACCATCACCGACGGCGCGCTGAATGCCGTGAGCGCCTTGCCGCAAGTGTGCGCGATTGACAACCCTGAGTGCGAGGCGTGCCAGTAATCAACATTTCCCCTTGTGGGGTAAGTAGGGTGCGTTCCACGCACCAATGATAACGGTGCGTGGAACGCACCCTACAAAATTATTTTTAAAGCTAAAGAGGAAGCACATCATGTTGAACTGGGACGAACCGCTTTCCATCACTCCATCCAAGCCGCTACAGCCCGCCCTGCCGCTGGAAGACCAGCATGGCGTCATCGGCCTGGAAGACCTTGAAATGGGTGCCTCGCGCATCCGTGTGGATGACAAGAAAATCATCAACTGCCGCGCCGATCTCAACCAGCTCGTGCCCTTCAAATACACATGGGCCTGGCAGAAATACCTGGACGCCTGCGCCAATCACTGGATGCCGCAGGAAATCAATATGTCCGCCGACATCGCTCTGTGGAAGAGCCCCACCGGACTCACCGAGGACGAGCGCCTGATCATCAAGCGCAGCCTGGGCTTCTTCTCCTCCGCTGATTCCCTGGTGGCAAACAACCTGGTGCTGGCCGTGTACCGCCACATCACTAATCCCGAATGCCGTCAATACCTGCTGCGCCAGGCCTTCGAAGAAGCGCTGCACACCCACGCCTACCAATACGTGGTCGAAAGCCTGGGGCTGGACGAAGCCGAGGTATTCAACATGTACCGCGAAGTACCCGCGATCCACAACAAAGCCGCCTGGTCCCTACCCTACACCCAGAGCCTCGCCGACCCCAACTTCCACACCGGCACGCCCGAGACAGACCGGCGCCTGCTGCGCGACCTGATTGCGTTCTACGTGATCTTCGAAGGCATCTTCTTCTACGTCGGCTTCGTGCAGATGCTCACCTTCGGCCGCCGCAACAAAATGATCGGCGCCTCCGAACAGTTCCAATACATCATGCGTGACGAGAGCATGCACATGAACTTCGGCATCGACGTCATCAACCAGATCAAGATCGAAAACCCGCACCTGTGGAGCCGCGAATTCCAGGAAGAAATCGCCCACATGATCCGCGAGGCCGTTGAACTCGAATACCGCTACGCCATCGACACCATGCCACGCGGCGTACTCGGCCTCAACGCCGCGATGTTCAACGAATACCTAAAATACATCGCCAACCGCCGCTGCGCCCAGATCGGTCTCGCCGAACTCTACCCCGGCGCCACCAACCCCTTCCCCTGGATGAGCGAAGTGGTGGACCTCAAAAAAGAGAAAAACTTCTTTGAGACGCGGGTGATTGAGTATCAGAGCGGGGGAGCGTTGAGTTGGGATTGAGGGGCGTGATGAAATAAGGTAGGGCGCAACAACCGAAGGGCATTGTGCCATATCCCGCGCCTTACGCGCGTTTCCCTATTAACTCTCAAGAGACCATCATGCAGACACAGTTAGTTCAACTTATTGAGAAGAAGCTTGCCGATGCGCTGCGTGAAATTGATTCCATAACGCTTGAGGCAGTGGACACTGCATGTCATGGCATTGGGCCAGCTCCAACTTGCCCTCATGCTAGAGATGTAATGAAGGCAATACATCATGCTTGTGGGCGCGGTCATGTTGAGAGGGCGAAAATTGCCCGAGAAGTGATCGTCTCGACCATTTCCCCGATAAAAGACATGCTTACCCCGAAGGCCGCAGACCAAATTATGGCTGTGATCACAAAAGCTTTCCCTGAAGATTGGTTCTTGAGTGTGGCGCAAAACATCAGGGATGTTTACAAGGGAGGATCAATTCCCGCCAACAAATTCCACGAGCGGGCTTTTGAAGTTGAGTTCTCCGCAATGAGGATCGGGGCAATAAATGCGTCTCTCCGTGGGATTTCAAGCGTAAGGACAGCTTTGGATGAGATTCTTCTACAAAGGCCCCCTTGGTGGAAACGCTTGCGTAATGGCATTTGGAGGTTTTTCGCTCTCCCGTTAGTGAAGTGGGTGTTTGGTATTGCGGCAATAGTCATTGCCGCCGTTCTCTTGAATATTCTCGGGCTAAAAGGGCCATGAGGACTAACAACGTCCCGTGCTATCCGCACAACACGTAGGGCGCAATGCCCTGCGGTTATTGCGCCCTACCCCTGCACTACCGTTTTTTGATTAAACCCAATCCTCGACATGCAAACCGGCAACTTGGCAAAACGCCCGGTCGTTTGTCACTAATACTGCGCCTGCGCCCAAGGCATGTGTGGCGATCAGCAGATCGAGTGGCCCGAGTATCTTGCCCTGGCGCTCCATATCGGCTCGCACGGCTCCATAACACTCCGCGACGGCGCTATCCCAAGGCAGCACGTCGACGCGCAGTAGAAATTCCCTCACGGCCGTATGGAGCCGTTTTGCATCCGGCCGCTTCGCCAACCCGAACAGCAGCTCGCCCTCAGTGATGGATGAAACGCAAAGCGATGCCATCGGGACGTTCACCACGCGCCTGGAAACGGCCGGATGCCCTTTGAGCAAATAACTTACCGTGCTGGTGTCGAGCATGTATCGCGTCATTCGTTCCATCCCTCGAAGGGGTCACGATCTTGCCTTCCCTGGTTGCGCTCCTTCTCGTCCAGGAAATCGGCTGGCACATTGGCGCCCTTGAGCGCGGTGAAGAAGTCATCCCACGTCGCCGGCTTGCGCGACAAGATGACGTCGCCGGTTTCCGGGTCTTGGCGGATGAATACTTCTTTGGTGTCGAACCGATAGGCAGCGGGCAGGCGTACTGCCTGGCTGCGGCCATTGGTGAACAGTTTGGCTATTTGACTCATGGTGGTATCCTCTTACAACGGCATATATCGAAGTATATGCCTATCTATGAGATATATCAAGGTATATATCTTAAAGTATGTACGGGGGCTGGATTGGTAACCATACCCCTACTATATTTCCCTCACAACGTCCCGCCCTATCCGCACAGAATTTCCCCACGCCACCTCCATTAGCAGAAATCGAGCGCCACTCACCGGCCAGAAATGCAGCCATCGTGGCAACTCACGACGGTGCTTTATATCAATTAGTGAGTTGCAAGTTAGAGAATGGCCTCGAACCCTTCGAACTGTGGCGGGCCAAGATAGACACCTTTGGCCGCGCCAGCCTGGCTGTGCGCTAGGCGAAACGACTCAGAGCGAGTCCACTCTTCAAAGGCCTGTTGCGATTCCCAAATGGAGTGTGACGCAAATAACGTGTATTCCTCATGAGCCGGCCCCTCAAGCAGGTGAAACTCCCGAAAACCGGGCACCTCATCAAGATAACTTTTGCGATTTTTCCAAATAGAGATGAACTCTTCCTCACGGCCTTTGGCGATTTTGAATCTGTTCATGGCTATAAACATAGATACCGTCTCCACTGAAAAATTAAATGACGTTACGATAGACCATCGTGACAGGGATTGACCAAAGTCTCCACTTATTCTTATAGTGTATGCGTTAAGCACACGAATCGAGGGACCCAGCATGGGTGCACAGTGGAAAACAAAATGCAAAGAAACCGCAGCCAATGCCAAGGGCCGCATCTTCACCAAGCTTGCCAAGGAGATCATGGTCGCGGCGCGCGCTGGCGCCAATCCGGATATGAATCCGCGCTTGCGCCTGGCCGTGGATCAGGCGAAGAAGGCATCCATGCCCAAGGATACCGTCGAACGAGCAATCAAGAAGGGCGCCGGCCTGCTTGACGCAGGGGTTAACTACGAGAAGCTCATCTACGAAGGTTTTGCGCCGCACCGGGTTCCCGTAATCGTCGAGTGTCTAACCGACAACACCAACCGTACAGCCTCCAACATTCGTGTGTTATTTCGCAAGGGGCAACTGGGCGCCTTGGGTTCGGTATCCTGGGATTTTGATTATCTTGGGATGATCGAGGCGACGCCGGAAGCCGCGCAAGCCGACGCCGAGCTTGCGGCCATCGAGGCCGGGGCCCGAGACCTGGAGCCTGGCGAAGACGGCGCAACGCTATTTCTCACCGAACCCGCCGAGATGGATGCGGTATCCCGCGCATTGCCGGCATACGGATTTGCCGTGCAGTCCGCGCAACTGGGTTACCGCCCTAAAAATCCAGTAACGCTGGGCGAAGCGGAGCGCATGGAAGTCGAAGCGTTCCTGGAAGCCATCGATGCGGATGATGATGTGCAAAACGTATTTGTCGGGCTGGCTGAATAGGGGCGACGCGACCCTCAACGAAGTGCTCGCCAACCCCAGCTGAAGATAAACAAACATGAGTATCAAACAACCCAACAAACGTAACATCCGCAAAAACCTCCTGCGCCGTTTTGAGGGGCAGTTCGACCTCAACCGGCTTGACTACAGCCGCCGCAGCAAACCGGCCAAGGACATAGCCAAAGTCGTGGGGGTGATATTTGCGGGGGGCATTTACCTCATCGGTTTTGGCTTGGCCTACTACAGTTGGACTCAAAAGAGCATTGACACCATCATGCTCAACACATTTGCCTTTATCTTCATGATCCCTGCCACGGTGGTGGGATTGTTCGCCTTTCTGCTCAGCGGCAACCGCCGCGAATTCCCGATCCATGAAGATATCTGTGCCCACGTTGCCGCCTTTGAAGGCGCGGATGGCACGCTATGGCGCTATGAACCATTGCTGAAACAGATGGTTCTGAAGAAGATTGATATCGAGGAGCTGATCAAGGCCTCGCGCGAGGGAAGGCTGATAAAGATGGCCCCGGAAGACATCTGCACTACCCTTCACGCCCTCTACCAGAACCTCAGCAGCAACAGCGCCTTCACCAACACCGAAATCCTTGAGGCCATCGAAAACAACTTCACCGGCCGTGCCGAGGCTGCGTAAACTCGGCTTCGTGCCCCCTGTCTTTAGAGCAAGCGTAGCACGAAACGATGAGCTCGATTCTCAACCATAGGAAAGCACCAAAAATGCAAATCAATATAGATTTGAAAGGATGGCTGGCTTTCGGGCTGATGGCGCTGGGTTCGCATGGCGTAATGGCGGACGATGGCGAGGTCACACCACTACAGGTAATCGATGCTATCGAAGCGACGTTTGGCGTAACCCCCGGTGAGCGTCGAAATCACATTAAGGGAACGTGCGCCATTGGCGAGTTTGTAGGCTCGAAAGAAGCCGCCAAGTTCAGCCGTTCCACGCTGTTTTCTGGCAAGCCCATCCCTGTCATCGCTCGCTTCTCGCTGGCAGGCGGCAATCCCAAAGCGCCGGATACCGCCAAGAGTGCGCGCGGGATGGCTTTGGAATTCACGCTGCCCGACGGCAGTCTGCATCATATGGCCATGCTCAATACACCCGTGTTCGGGGCGGCACATCCGCGCACCTTTCTCGATCTGATGGTGGCGTCGAAACCCGACCCGGCCACCGGCAAACCTGACCCAGAGCGGATCAAAACCTTCAAAGCCAGCCACCCGGACAACAAGGCTCAGGCGGATTTCCTGTCTAACAATAACCCGCCCAGCAGTTACGCCAACAGCGCGTATTTTGGCATTCATACCTTCAAATTCATTGACCAGAAAGGCGCGACCACTCTAGTGCGCTGGCGCTTCGTTCCACACGACGGTGAAAAACAGCTTGATGAGTCAGCACTCAAGTCATCGCCCGCGAATTTTCTTGAACAGGCGCTGATTAAGCGAACCGCGCAGGGTGCCGTGAAATGGGACATGATGGTGGCGCTGGGCGAGCTTGGAGACACGCAGGACAACCCGACGATTGCATGGCCCGAGAGCCGTAAGCAAATCAAGGCGGGAACATTGAGCATCACCGAAGCCATGCCACAAAAAGGCGCCAGCTGCGAAAAAATCAACTTTGATCCGCTGGTGATGAGCAATGGTATCGCACCCACCAATGATCCGATATTGTTGTTCCGTTCTCCGGCTTATGCTATTTCATTCGCCAAACGGCTTGGCGGCGAATAAATGCACCGGGTTATGTGGCAACACTGCGAGTATTGCGCGGCTTGTCACGCCCATGGTGTGAAACGCTATTAATTTGGAGATAACGGCCGCCAGCTGATATAGAAACGTGGTTACCAACAGATCTACAGCCTGTCCGGGCTATCCCACGTAATCGCCCCGATCTGATCCCCGGCATTGTTAAAGACAAAGATTGCATCTTTGTAGCGACCAGCGAATTTTAAGTAAATAAACTCCTCGGCCTTTTTGGCTCCCTCACGGGACAAAATCTCATCCAGGCCGCTGCGGATCTCGGCGTTAGATCCCGCTACAGTGCCGATATTCAAGGAATGCTTCTTTGAGTCTGCAAAGAAGCCCTTGAACGAATGGAATAACCAGAACTGCTGTTCTGCACCGATCTCCTTGTTCATGGTGAGTTCCAGCATCTTTGCCACTTGTTCGGCATTCTCGGGGGGTTCGGCATGGATAACCGGACGAGGCCCAGCTCCAAATTGCTGCAAATCACCAAGATCTTTCCCCTGCACATGCAGTGGTTCGATAGTAAGTGGCTTGAGGGTGCCCTGCCACTCGACAGCAGCTATAGGGCGCTGGTTGTACACTGTATAAGCGCCCCACGCCAACGCGCCAAGTTGCAACACGGCGATGATTGACAGGTCGAGCATTATTTCCTTTCTTGATTTTCTTGGGTTAAAAATTATAAAGGTGAGCATTGGCCCCAATACGATGTCGACTAACACCATGATCTGAACGCCTTGCCAGCCGCCATCCGTCGAAAAATACGGTGGTGGATACCATTCAACCACTATCAGGTATAAAAAAACCAAAAAAATCGTAGCGCTGATCCCCATATGGATCGAGGCTGCGCGCAATTTTGCAGGAAGCAAGCGTGGTTGCTTGATATCAACTACGGCGGTCTCTGTGGTTAATGTCTCCATGGTAGCGTCTCTCCAGAAGAAAATATGCGGGCAACTCTTTAATCGGCTATTCGCTTATTTTCTTGAGGGCAAAGCGGGAGGTCGTTCAAGGGATGCCATTCAAGCCCCCCCTTCTAAACTGCTTTCTCAGGCGCGGGCCTATGGGTAAGAATGGCCAGCACGGAGGCAAGGCGGTCACGCATTTCACGGCGGTCGATAATCAGGTCTATCGCGCCATGCTCCAGCAGAAATTCACTGCGCTGGAAGCCTTCCGGGAGGGTCTGGCGCACCGTCTGTTCGATGACACGCGGGCCGGCGAAGCCGATCAGGGCGCCGGGTTCGGCGACGTTAATGTCGCCCAGCATGGCGAAGCTCGCCGATACGCCGCCCATGGTCGGATCGGTGAGCACGGAGATGTATGGAATACCTTGCTTGCTCAGGCGCGCCAGGGCAGCGCTGGTTTTTGACATTTGCATAAGCGAAAAGAGCGCCTCCTGCATGCGCGCGCCGCCGCTTGCGGAAAAGCACACCAGCGGGATGTTGTGCTCCATGCAGGCATGCGCGGCGCGTACGAATTTCTCGCCGACCACGGCGCCCATGGAGCCACCCATGAAGCCGAATTCAAACGCGCATGCCACCAGCGGCAACCCTTTGACCTGGCCTTTTATGACGATTAGCGCATCTTTTTCACCGGTTTCTTTTTTGGCTTGTGTCAGGCGGTCACGGTATTTTCTGCTGTCGCGGAACTTGAGTTCGTCCACCGCGATGAGATCGCCACCAATCTCTTCGCGGGACTCAATGTCCAGAAAGCCATTGAGGCGTTTGCGTCCGCTGATGCGCATGTGGTGCGTACACTTGGGGCACACTTCAAGATTACGCTCAACCTCGGCGCGGTACAGCACCGCGCTGCAGGCCGGGCATTTGGCCCACAATCCTTCAGGAATGGATTTTTTTTGGCGCCCCTCAGTCCTGATTTTTGAAGGGATTAATTTTCCGAACCAGCTCATTTAGTCGTTGCCATTATTCAATAGTTATCATTTTTGCCAGAGGACGCTATCCATTGCAATGCGCATTTCCTTGACGAGCGATGTCACTTCTTTTTCAATTTTTTCCGGCTGCCCGGCAAACTCGCCAGCCTTTTTCACCAACGCGCTACCGACAACAACGGCATCGGCCACGGCGGCCACTTGCGCGGCGGATGCGGCATCCCTGATGCCAAACCCGACACCGATGGGGAGATCAGTGAGTGCGCGTATCTGTTGCAGCTTGGCTGCTACCGCTGGCACATCGATGCTCGCCACACCGGTCACACCCTTGAGCGAGACATAATAAACGAATCCGCTGGCCATCGCACAGATCCTGGCAATGCGTTCGGCGGAACTGGTCGGCGCAAGGAGGAAAATGGCATCCAGATGACGGGTGCGCAGTTCCGTCACCAATGCCTCGGCCTCTTCGGGCGGCAGATCGACTGTCAGTACGCCATCCACACCCGCCTCATCCGCCACGCGGGCGAATTCGGCATAGCCCATCACTTCAATAGGATTGAGGTAACCCATCAACACCACGGGGGTATGGTCATTCCGTGTGCGGAATTCGCGCACCATGCCCAGCACATTGCGCAGGCTGACATGGTGCTTCAGGGCGCGCTCGCAAGCCGCCTGGATCACCGGGCCGTCTGCCATGGGGTCAGAGAACGGCACGCCCAGCTCGATAATATCCGCGCCTGCCGCCACCATTGCGTGCATCAAGGGGACTGTGACATCCGGCTGTGGATCGCCCGCGGTGACATAGGGGATGAGGGCTTTGCGCTGGTCGCGGCGCAACGCGTCGAAACAGCTTTTGATACGGCTCATACTTTGATTCCTTCGCGCGCGGCCACGGTATGGATATCTTTATCGCCACGCCCGGACAGGTTGACGATGATGATTTTATCCTTGCCCATGGCAGGCGCAAGCTTTGAAGCATAGGCCAGGGCATGGCTGGACTCCAGCGCAGGCATGATGCCTTCGGTGCGGGTCAACGCATGAAATGCCGCGAGCGCCTCGTCGTCGGTGATGGCGACGTAAGCAGCGCGCCCGCTGTCCTTTAGCCAGGCATGCTCGGGACCGACGCCAGGGTAGTCAAGACCGGCAGAGATGGAGTGGGTCTCGATGATCTGGCCGTCGGCATCCTCGATGAGATAGGTGCGATTGCCATGCAGCACGCCGGGACGGCCCTTGCACAAGGTGGCGGCATGATGCTCCGTTTCCAGTCCCTCGCCCGCCGCCTCGACGCCATACATGGCCACGCCGGCATCGTTCAGGAAGGGATGAAACAGGCCAATGGCGTTGGACCCGCCGCCGACGCAGGCCACCAGCGCATCCGGCAACCTGCCTGCCTGATCCAGAATCTGGGCGCGCGCCTCACGGCCGATAATCGCCTGGAAATCGCGCACCATCATCGGGTAGGGGTGAGGCCCGGCCACAGTACCGATGATATAGAAAGTATTGTCGATGTTGGTCACCCAGTCGCGCATCGCCTCGTTGAGCGCGTCCTTGAGCGTCTTGGAGCCGGATTCAACGGGTACCACTTCGGCACCGAGCAGCTTCATGCGATAGACATTGATGGCCTGGCGTTTGATGTCCTCGGAGCCCATATACACCACACATTCCATGCCGAAACGCGCCGCCACGGTAGCCGAGGCGACACCATGCTGGCCCGCGCCGGTCTCGGCGATCACCCGCGTCTTGCCCATATGCCGCGCCAGCAACGCCTGCCCCACGGTGTTATTGATTTTGTGCGCGCCGGTATGATTGAGGTCTTCGCGCTTCAGGTAAATCTGGGCGCCACCCAACTGTTTGCTCCAGCGCTCGGCATGGTAAAGCGGCGAAGGACGGCCCACAAACTGGGCAAGATCCCTGTCCAGTTCGGCCAGAAACGCCGGATCATTACGCAAATCCTCATAGGCCTGCCGTAGCTCTTCCACTGGCCCCATCAGGGTTTCGGGGATAAAGCGCCCGCCGTAAGGGCCGAAATGGCCGTTGGCATCGGGCAGACTGTGGGTATTAATTTGTTTCGCTTTAATTGACATTGGCACTCTTTACACCTCGCATGAATGCGGCAATTTTTCCCGCATCCTTGATACCTTTCGCCGATTCCACCCCGCCGCTCACGTCCACCGCATAAGGCCGGACCTGAACAATCGCATCGGCCACATTTTCCGGCGTGAGTCCGCCGGCCAGAATAACCGGTTTATCCACATCAGGGGGCACGCGCGCCCAGTCAAACGTCTCCCCCGTGCCACCTGCCACGCCTGCGCGGTAGCTGTCCAGCAACAAACCGCTGGCATCCTCATGACAGCGGGCGATTTCCGCCACATCCACGCCCTCTCGCATGCGTAGCGCCTTGATATAAGGCTTGCCGTATCCGCTGCAATCGCCCGGAGTCTCATTACCGTGGAACTGCAACAGGTCGATACGCACACTGCCCAGCACAGCTCGAATCTCCTCCGGCGGCGCATCCACAAACAGTCCCACCACGGTTACAAACGGCGGCAGCGCGCGGACAATCTCCTGGGCCTGTGTGACCACGACAGCACGTGGACTGGGCGCGTAAAACACCAGGCCGATAGCATCCGCGCCCAGCCCAACGGCGGCAAAAGCGTCCTCGCAACGGGTAATCCCGCAGATTTTAACACGCACACGGGCGGGATTTTGAGTTAAAAATGGCTGATTCATGCCAAAAACATCAACTTGCTACCGCATACTCAACCGAGCGGGGATTTTCCATGCGCTTGGAAGCATCCAATATTTCCATACCAACAATATTGCCCACGTTATCGTAATCAAGGATAACACCGGGTTTATCCTCGTCGCTCTCTTCAATCGGCGCATTGCTGAAAAGGATACGCAATACATCGACTTCGGGGTCATATACCACTTTCATAATCACCTCCAGTATTTCTCGATCCTGCTGGTTCGATACACGGTTATAACTACCGCAGGGTCAACATCATCAACTACGATAGCCCGTAACAGGAACATCTTGCCCTGACCAAAATCAACCTGCGATTGATATACCTTTTTGCCTTCCCTTTCAGGCACCACTTGCTGTGGATTATTCAAAACCGCATCAAGTAATATCTGCGGAATCCCACGCCGCTCCATTTCTTCCCTTGCATGGTTGGAAAGCCTAAAGTTCATTTTGTTCTTCCAACTTTACATCCAACTCAGACCGGTAATCCGCAATACGCCCTTCGCTCAGATATTGGAAATACACGCCGAAGTTTTTGTGTGTAAGGAAGTTGAATTTATAGCGAATTGGGCTGCCTTCCTGAGCCAAATGTTCGTTCACTCGATCAAAGTGGGCCACAGCATATTCGTTCTTCTTACGATTTTCCTCCGAAGCCTCGCGCAACTCTTCATTACCCTTAATCTCAACCACAAGAATGAAATTACCCGCCTTGATAAAGAAATCCGGGTTGAATTTGCCGCGCTTTGGGTGTTCACCCTTTTTCCAGGCGTAATCAATCTCGTAGAAGCGCGTCGCAGTGGACTTGATCCATGCTTGGTAGTGTGGCAGGTTCGCCGCGTCGAGCAGCGCTTTGACAAACCGCTGCTCAGGGTCGGAGTCGGCAATTGCTATATTAAGCGGTGTTTTGAAGTCATGGCGGTTGGCAACGGGAATACATCTGAACCCGCTGCCTGGTTCGGCAATTTCATCAAAGAATTCAATTTGCTCATCTTTAAGGCTGGCGCGGGTTTGATCGGTGAAAAATACAGACTTGTCGCGCCGTAGCTCCGCCGCACTCACACTATCGGACTGACGCTGCCGGGTGGACAATGTATGGAAACGATTCGCCGATAAAGTGTAGCGCACGTTCTCGGAGGCCTTGCGCCGGAGCGTGCCAAGTGCCTGAAGAAACTTCTGCCGAACGCCATCAGTTGCAACAGTCATGCCACGCCGCGCCAGCGAGTCTTTGACTAGCTTTTCCAGGCGTTCTACGGAAAACTTGTCAGTGTAATACGTGCGCATTTCCGGATCGGGGTCATCCGGGTCTTGCTCTTCCTCCAGACGGCGGTACATGTGAACGGCGATTTCCCGCGGAGTGTAGGTTTTGTGCTGGATATTGGTCTGCCATTTAAAGCGCTCGCCGGTTGCTGCGCGCTCAAATTCGATGCTGACATCCTCGGCGGGAACATCGGCGGCCAAATCAACATAACCCTTCTCAAAGAACTTGTACCCGCCCGTCATTGGCGTTTTGACTGAGATAGCTTCGAGGCTATAGTCAATGTTGTGCAGATCAAAATGATATGAAGAGTCACCCAGAACGTGAGCAGACAGCCGCTTCTCGATTTCCAGGATTTCATTGACCAGGTGCCGGATGCGGGCAGCCCACGCATCGTGGTTAAAGACGGTCACTTCGGGCTGCGGGCCGTCCCACCCGTTTGGAACGCGCAGGCCGCGCCCGAGCACCTGGGCAATGAGCAGCTTGCTGTCGAACGCCCGCTCTTCATGGGGCACGATCTGGAACACGCGCTTCACGTCCCAGCCTTCATTGAGCATGGATACCGAAACAATCCACTCGACCTTGCTGGTGGCGTTGTCCACATAAGGCAGTTTCGCCACATCCGGCGCGTTGTTGTAGACCACCAGCACACGCTCGTCTGCCGCTTCGGATGTGAGGCCATCAGTCTCGATCAAAAAGACCTTAAGTTCTTCTGCCACATCCTTGCAGCGGCTGATCTTGGGAGTAACGATAATTGTGAGTGGCAGCAGCTTGTGCCGCTTCAGTTTGCGCTTAATGTCTTCGTGGCGATTGCGGATCAACTGCCATTTCTCGTCCGGGTCGCCGGTCTGCGGCATTTCCGCCACATAGTCCACGCGCTTGACGTACCGCTCCTCCATTGCCTGCCGCAACGAATAGCGGTAGATCACGTCGGAAAAATAATCGTCGCTCACATAGCAGGTACCGGAAACACCCAGGATGTAACGGAAACCGTAGCCTGGGTCGTCCAAAAACTCTTTCCACTTCCTGGATTTCGTTGCGGGTTCGTTGGCAACGTGGTGGGCTTCGTCGTTGAGCACTGCGGTATGCGCGCCCTTGCCCCATAGGCTCGCCCGGATGCTCGAACCCACATGCTGCAAGATCGCGTGGTAGTTCTCCACGCAAATACTGCCCTCAGTGATTGTCTCGGAGGCGTTGATAATGCGCGGCGAAGAAATTTTTGAATCCCGAGGGAGCAAGGCCCGCAGGTCGGCGTTGCCCGCCATTTCCCGGAATTTTTCCAGCAAACCGGCTTCGATCGTCGTCGAAGGACACAGCACCAGCACCCGGTCTACCGTGCCCTCGGCCAGCAAAATCGCTGCAACTCCATAAAGGATATAGCTCTTGCCCGTGCCGGTGGCAAAATCAAGCGAAGCGGAAAGCGTGTCCGGTAATTGAAGGTGGCGCTCCATCCCCGCCCAAGAACCGTAGCGCGTTTCCAATACGGGGTTTCCCTCGTAATTGGCTTTGGCAAGGGCTTTCAAATTAGCGTATTCGCCGCCGAGCCAATAACGCAGGGCTGTACGGATGGCATCTTTCTGGTAGTCGCGTCCGCCGCACAGTTCGTCGAGGAACGCCTCATAACGGCCCTCGTCCCAGCGCGCGCGATCCACCGCCGGGCTGACTTTGAGAACCAGGTCTTCGTTGCGAAAAAGTTGACGGTCAGGGCTAGGTGGCATGGCTCAGCTTCGCTTTGGTCTTCTTGGCAACCGGTTTGGAAGGTTGGAGGCCAAACTGGGCGAGCGGTATCAGTTCCCTGGCTTCGTTTCCATGGATGTCGATGAATACTGCCATCACGTTGTTCCCCAAACTTTCAGCGGAGAAGCGCGCTTCCCACCCGGCTGCTTCCATCTGGTGATTATAGAAAACGGCGTCCAAGTCAAATACGTCGCCGTTATAGTCGAAATCCAGCATCAGCATCGAAAATGTTTCTATCCCGCCGTGGGTATCTTCCCCGCGCAGCCGCGCACGGCTCTCGAATTTATCTATTTTCAGGAAAGCCTCTTTGATCAACTGGCCCTTGCGAGCATTTACGCCCGGTGTCCATTTCACTTTCGGCGGCTGGATGAAATCGAAACCGACCGAATCCACCGTATCGTTCACCGCCATTTCGTCGTCGGGCTGTTTCAGCGCGGTAAACTCGCGCTGGTGCAGTTCATTGATGATTGAGTAGGGAACCCGCATGGCGTAATAGCGCACCCCATCCAGGTCGATGTAGTCCTGTTGAAAGCCGAACACGCCACGCGGAGCGATGATGTAAAACTTGCGGCCAATCTTCTTGCCGATGGCCGCGTGGATGGATCTGACTGTTTCTTCGTCTATCCCTACTCCGGGTTTTTCATGGTGGTTGAACACCAGCACGCTCGCCCCTTTAAGCTTGCCGTCCAGTTGCAACCCGCCGATAGTGTGCGGTTCTTCTTTACAACCGAAAAGTTGCAGACAAAAGAAACGCCAGTCGAGCCACGGCAATTGCTTGAGCTTGGAGAAGTCGTACAGTCCCGCGTTATAGAGGGTGAATGGTTGCGGCTTGAGCGCCTTGCCCTTGTTGCCGATGTCGGTTTTTAGATTCAGCATGCGCTTCTGAATGGTGTAGATCGCCAGTTTGCCACAATCAATACCCACCCAACGGCGACCCAGTTTTTCTGCGACTGCGCAGGTGGTGCCGGAACCGGCGAAGGCGTCTAAGACAAGATCACCTACTACTGACGCCAGGCTGATACTCTGTTTAAGCAATGCCTCATTTTTTTCGGTGGGGTATTTGGTCTGATTGTCATATACAGGTACGCCAGCCCATACAGTATCGGCAAGACGTTCCTCAGCTGGGGCTCGCCAGTATTGGGGCTTTCCATCAGCAGGGTCTGGTCGAATAAAATCTAGGCAGCATCCTGTATCCTGCCAATACTCCACCAGCGTTCTTCCTCCACTCTCACGGCGAAACCGCTTGTAGTTCGCAACTGCTGTTTCAGCTCGGTCCATTTTCCAAGTCCATTGGCCAGTTTCCGGCGTATGGCCCAATAACGGATAGCGCATTGTCGGCCTGTCAGCCGTACTCCAAAAATGGTGCCAATGCCCTTCAGGGTTTCCGGCATTATGTTTTTCAATCCAAAGCGGAGAAAACCGGGTATTGGCGCTCTTGCTGTACCATAGCAATGTATCGTGGCGAATATTCAGCCGAGATACAGTTTCAAATTGTTGTTGTAGATTTTTCGATGCACGCCCCGGCAGAACAATTTCATTACGAAAGTTCTGCTCGCCAAAAATTTCATCAAGCAGCACCTTGATGTAGTGAATTTTTCGCTGATCCATATGAACGAAGATACTGCCGTCTGAAGCAAGCAGTTCTCGCAAAAGCACTAGCCGCTCACGGATAAATTCAACGAAAGCCGCTCCAGCAAGTTTGTCTTGATATGCCTTCTGATCCTGGCTTCCTCGAAACTCCTGCCTCGTCGCAAACGGCGGATCAATGTAAACCAGTCGAATGCCGGGCGTACCATCCGCATTGCACAACTTGCCCATCCTCTTCTGTTCCAGCAGCGTCTTCATCGCCTGCAAGTTGTCGCCGAAGATCAGCATGTTGTGCCAATCGATACCGTTCTTACCAAAGGTGCGCTCGGTTTGCAAGGGCACGGCCATAGTGCCTGCGATGATGTCTTCTTCCCGCTTCTTACCGTGGTAAACCAGTTCGTACTCACGCTTTTCCGGCGGGAACAGCTCGCGCGCCCAATCGGAGGGCAAGTCTTCGCCACGCTGGAGGGCTAGTATCACTCTTTGTCGAAGCTCATCGTTCATGTTTTTGTTTTTCCTTTTGCGGGTATGGGTGCCAGCGTCTCAAGAGCCAACTCATCCAGCAGGCCGCTATCGGCGAAGCTGTAATGTCCCTCTGCGGCCACGATGACGTGTTCAAGCACTTTGATGCCGATGGGATGGCACGCGGCAAGCAGGTCCCGCGTCAGAAGTTTGTCAGCCTCGCTGGGCGCGGCTGCGCCAGAAGGATGGTTGTGCGCGGCAACCAGCGCCGATGCATTCGCCTGTAAAGCTTGTGAAACAATGGAGCGGATTGGCGGGTGCACATGATCCACGGTGCCTTTGGCAATCAGCGCATCTTCCAGGAGCCGCCCCTGACGGTTCAAATACGCCACCCGGAAATGCTCTTCCGCCAGCCCGCGCAAGCGGGCGGTGAAATATTCCGCTGCCTGCCGTGTGCTCTTGATGACGGTCTTCTCCCGGCTGCCCGGCAACGAAGCGCGCCGCCCCAGTTCCAGCGCGGCTTGCAACTGGGCCAGCTTTGCATCTCCCAAGCCTTTAATCCCCTCCCAAGCCGAAATCGGCGCAGCCATCATCCCCGGCACGGAACCAAAACGGATCAGCAACTCCCGCCCCAACTCAACCGCACTCTTGCCCTGCATACCGACGCGCAGAAGGATAGCAAGCAGTTCAGCATCGGTCAAAGCATGAGGGCCACGCGTAAGCAAGCGTTCGCGGGGCCGCTCGTCTTCCGGCCAGATGGCAATACCCGATGGGGTTCTTTTTGAATTGGCGAGCATCAACTATCTCGGTTCATGGCCATTTTAGCCGGCAAAAGCGGCAGCAAAGTATGAGAAAAAATTAGAGCGCCAGGTATTATCCGGCAAATCATCACTCATAATGCGTCCACATTCGAATGACCTTAACAATTTGTTCTTGTTCGACTACCTGGTAAACCAAGCGGTGCTGGATATTGATCCTTCGTGAATAGGCACCTGCCAGATCACCAATCAACTTCTCATCGCCCGGGGGATTTTGAAACGGATTCTCACTGAGAATACTCAGCAATGCCTCTGCCTTGAACCGCAACCCGGCAGCGGCCAATTTTTTAGCGTCTTTGTGGGCCTGTTTGGTATAGACAATACACCATTTCACCAACCAAGCTCCTTCGAGCATTCTTCAATTGGCGTGCCCAGCCCCTCACGGATAGACTCCCTCATCCCTGGAACAGACAACAGATGGAGTGTCTCTTGAATGGAATGCCAATCGTCCTCCGAGATAAGCACAGCGTTTGAACGTTTGCTGGTGATGAAAATCGGGGCATGTGTCGCAGCTGCTTCGTCCATCAGGCGGTACAGCTTTGCTCGTGCTTCGCTCGCGGTGAGAGTGGTCATTGCTTTCTCCATAATGCCTGGCACCCTGAAATGGTACGCTTTGTCGTACGCAAAGTCAAAGCCTAGCCAGACTACCAGACCATAGAGGTCTGCGAAAGCTGCGGAATAGCAAACTGTTCTGGATAACCCACTTCCATCAGGTACAGCCCATGAGGAGGAGCTGTGACGCCGCCGAGGGTGCGGTCGCGCATTTCCAGTACCTCGTGCGCCCATGATGGCTCGCGTTCGCCCGCGCCAATAGCCATCAGGACGCCCGCGATGTTGCGCACCATGTGGTGCAAAAAGGCATTGGCTTCGATGTCGATGAAGATCAGCTCGCCCTGTCGCGTCACGTCGAGGCGATGCACCGTGCGCACTGGGCTTTTGGCCTGACAGGCGAGCGCGCGGTAGGAAGAAAAATCGTGCTCACCGATCAGATACGCGCCCGCCTCGGCCATGCGCCGCTCATCCAGCGCACGGTAATCCCAGGACACCCGCCCGGCGAGAAACGTAGGGCGCACTGGGCGGGTGAGAATCACGTAACGGTAGCGCCGCCGCAGAGCGCAGAAGCGCGCGTGAAAGTCATCCTCCACCTGCTGCGCCCAGGTGACACTGATTTGTTTAGGCAGATTGGCATTAGCACCGCACACCCAGGAACGCATGGTGCGCGTAGCCTCAGTGTCAAAATGCGCAACCTGCCCGATGCCATGCACACCCGCATCGGTACGCCCAGCGCACGCTACACGCACTGGATGATCCGCAACCTTGGACAGCGCATCCTCAACGCAGCCCTGCACGGTGCGCGCGTCATCCTGAAGCTGCCAGCCCGAAAAGGCCGAGCCATCGTATTCAATGCCTAGCGCGATTCGCATACGGAGAGTTTATCGCAAGACTGTCCGATCATGCCGTCTGCCGTTTCACCTGCCAGCGTAGAATGGCATTCTCCACCAGCGAATACACCGACGGCACCACTACCAGCGTTAACAGCGTGGAGCTGATCATGCCGCCGATCACCGCCACTGCGAGCGGGCCGTTGGTGTCCGAACCGGCGCCGAGTCCCAGCGCGGCGGGCAGCAGCGCCAGGATGATGGTTGCCGAGGTCATCAGTACCGGGCGCATGCGGATGGGACAGGCCTCCCTGAGCGCGGTATCCACATCCTTCCCCTCCCCGCGCACCTGGTTGGTCATATCCACCAGCAATATCGAATTCTTCGCCACAAGGCCGATCAAAAGAATCAGGCCGATCATCGAGTATATATTCAACGTGTGCCCCATCAACCATAGCGCGCCAACACCGCCGATAATCGCCAGCGGCTGGGCCAGCATGATGGTCAATGGCTGAATGAACGAATTGAACTGGCTGGCGAGCACCATGTACACCAGCATCAGGGCCAGTATGAAAGCAAAGGCGGCGTAACCCATGGTCTTACCGAATTGTTCAGCCTGCCCGGTGAATTTGATGGTGTAGCCGGCAGGCAGGATTTCCACCGCGGTATCCTTGACCTTGTTCACGGCCTCGCCCAGCGGGATGCTGGGTGAACCGGCAAAATTCGCGGCGTACTGCATGTCATAGCGGCTGATGATTGCCGGGCCCAATGCTTGCTCGAATTTGGCAACCGTGTCCAGTCGCACCATTTTGCCGTCCTGGTTGCGCAGATAGATCTTACTGAAATCGGCGAGTTGCCTGAAACCACTTTCGACACCCTTGAGACGTATGTCGTAACGCTCGCCATCGCCAGGCACATCATTATAGCGTGCAACGTCCAGGCCACCTGCCATCACATTCACCGCCTGTGCAACGTCCTTGGAATTCAATCCAAGATCAGCGGCACGGGCGCGGTCCAGCTTCATCTCGATTTGCGGTAAATCAAGCTGCAAATCCACATCCAGCCTTCCCAGTTCCGGCATGGCGGAGAGCTTGTCCTGCATGGCGGTGGTCAGTCTGCCTACCTCTTGCAGATTGGGCCCCGTCACTACAAACTGCAAGGGTTCGCCGCGCATCCCGCCAATGGGCGGCACGCCTGCGGCAAAGGCACGCACGCCGGGAATTTGCATCAATTCCTTGCGCACCGCGTTTACTACCTCGGATTGCTTGAGCGTGCGTTCCCCGCGCGGCAGCATCCGCACAAAAGCAATGCCCTGATTGGCCTGCCCGGCCTGGCCCAGGCCAATGGCGGTGAAATAAGTGACGATTTCCTTGTGGCTGCCCAATACCTTTTCAATTTTTTCGAGCCGGCTGTTGGTATAGTCGATGTTCGCGCCCAGCGGTGTCTTGATAAACACCATGAAGCGTCCTTCATCTTCTTCAGGCACAAACCCTTTGCCGACGTTGGCAAAAAACCAGGCACTGGAGACCACGATGATCAGCGTTGCAAATACCACGCTCCAGCGGAATCTCAGCGCGGCATCAAGCAGCCTCCGGTAGGTCTTATCCAGCCCCGTAAACGCCGCCTCCAGCATGCGATAAACGACACCGTGCTGTTGCGCCACTTTGAGATAGCGCGAACACAGCATCGGAGTGAGTGTCAGAGAAACAAACAGCGATACCACCACGCCGATGGTCACCACCACCGCAAAAGATTCGAAAAAGCGCCCGATAATGCCACCCATGAAGATTACCGGCGCGAAAATCGACACCAGTGTGAGTGAGGAAGCCAAAACCGCGAACTGCACCTGGCGCGAGCCGTCGATGGCGGCGCTGACCGGATCGGTATTGCCCTGTTCACGGTGGCGAAAAATGTTTTCCAGCACCACGATGGCGTCGTCCACGACCACGCCGACCAGCAGCAGCATCGCCAGCAGCGTCATCGAATTAAAGGTAAAACCGGAGAAATAAATTGCCGCCACTGCACCCATCAGCGACACGGGTATTGCGACTGTAATAATCAACGTGGAGCGGATACTCTTCAAAAACAGCCAGACGATGAGCGCCGCCAGCAAGGTACCCAGCAGCAGATGTTCCTTTAGCGTTTTGACCATCTCCAGAATAAACCGGGAATCATCGGATGAGACCGTAATGGTCATACCTGCCGGCAATTGCGGGATAATCTCCGTCTCAAGGCGTTTTTTCACCTCGTCGATAATCGCGACCGTATTGGTATTGGCGATCTTGACAATACCAATACCTACCGATGGTTCGCCGTTGAAATGCGCCAGTTGCCGGTAGTCTTCCATGCCATCTTCGATCAACGCCACATCCTGCAAGCGGATCGGCGCCCTATCATGGTACGCCACGATCATGCGCTGCAGATCTTTTATCGAGTGAAATTCGAGATCAAGCTTGATCAGGCTCTCCGTTGTGCTCCCCACCAGAAAACCGCCAGGGACCTGCACATGCTCCTCGTTGAAGGCGTCAACGATGTCTTTGGTGGTCACACCCAACGCCGCCATGCGATCCGGTTTGATGTTTACACGGATATTGCGGTCGCGTTTGCCGCCCAGGCGCACCTCGCCCACACCGTCGATGGTCTCCAGTCTTTTCTTGATGACATTACGGGCATATTGATTGAGTTGTTGCAGGGTGCGGTCGCCTTGCAGCGCCAGCCACATGATAGGCTGCGCGTTGGTTTCCACCTTGGATACGATGGGCGCCTCGACATCGGTAGGCAATTGACGTAAGACCTGATTGACCTTGGTCTGCACCTCGTCAAAGGCGACATTGATGTCCTTTTCCAGATCGAAGGTGATGGTGACCACCGACACGCCCGGCGAAGACGCGGACTGGATGTGATCAATGCCTGGCACGGTGTTGACCTGCGACTCGATGACATTGGTGACACTGGAATCAATGATCTCGGGGTTAGCACCGCGCAGCACGGTGGTCACCGTCAGCACGGGAAACTCGACATGGGGGAAGCGGTCGACGCCAAGCCGCTCGTAACTGATCACACCGAGCAGCACCAGCACCGCGGACAGCATGTACGCCAGCACGTGGCGTTTGATGGAAAGCGCGGGTAGGCTCATTTCTTTTCGTCGTTTTTGATGTTGACTTTAGCCTTGTCGGTGAGAAACGCCGCACCATCCAGCGCCACCATGGCACCCGCCGCGAGGCCTTCAATGATTTCGACATTGCCATTCGAACGGTAACCCGTCTTCACCACCTGCTGCACTGCATTGCCATCCTTGATCACGTATACCACCTCACCGGCAGGGCGCATTACCACGCTTTGCTCCGGCACGGTGACGGCCTGGCCATGCTCCTCCACCACCAATGCACCGTTGACACTGCCTCCAGGCTTCCATCCACCCGGATTGACGATCTCGACGATCGCCTCCACAGAATGGCTCTTGGCATCCACCGCCGGGCGGATTTCCTTGATGCGGCTGTCAACGGGTTTGCCCGGCGCTGTGGCTGTGGCAAGGTGCACTGCACCGCCCGGACGCAACGACGGCGCCATGTCCTCGGGAAACGGCAGGTGTATCCGCAAAATCTGCTGGGAGGTAATCTGAAAGAGCGGCTTGCCGATGGTCACAAAGTCACCCACGGAAACCATGCGTTGCTCTATCTGCCCCGCCACCGGGGCAAGAATCCGCGCTTTGGCAAGATTGTTTTCGGCGCCACTCAACTGCGCCCGCGCACCCGCCAGTTGCTCACGCAGCACGGCAAGCTGTGCCTTGGCGTCATCCAGTTGCGTAACGGAAATAAACTTGTCCTGCACCAGCTTTTCATAGCGCTGCACCAGGCGTTCCTGATTGCCGAGCGAAGCCTCGATGCGCTGCACGTCGGCATGTACTGTTTCACGTGCAACACGCACATCTTTCACGTTCAGCTCAGCCAGCAACTGGCCCTTGCTCACCGTCTGTCCGACATCCACCCCAAGCCGCACCACGCGTCCGGGTATCTCGGCAGCCACCAGGGGCAACGTCTCGCTCTCGATCCAGCCTATTGATTCCTGGACATGCTGCACTGTCTGGATTTTTGCCTCGGTCACCGTAATCAGGGTTCCCATCGGCCGCTTGCCCGACTTCTCTTCTTCAGCCTTCTTACCACACCCGGCAAGAATAATAACCAAACACAACCCTGCGACCAGCATGCCGCTTTTGTTCATTTCCCAATCCTTCACAAGGCCGATTATTTTTAAAAATGAAGAGAAGCGAAAACCACGTTTTTCGCTTCCCATGCTATGAAAATTCCAGGATGGAATTATTCAGAGCTTTCCGAAGTTAGTACATGCGGGAATGAAAAGGTTCTGTGCAATCCGCCTATAACACGGAAAGCGCCTGCAAAACCTCTTCAACGTGGCCTTCGACCTTCACCTTGCGCCACTCCCGGCGCAGTATGCCGTTTTTGTCAATCAGAAAGGTGCTGCGCTCCACCCCCATAACCTCTTTGCCGTACATATTCTTCAGCTTGATGACATCAAACAGCTTGCAGAGCAACTCATCCTTGTCGGTGAGCAGATCGAATTGAAAATTCTGCTCGGTTTTGAATTTTTCATGGGAATCCAGACTGTCGCGGGAGACACCGAGGATTACGGTATCGAACGCGCCAAATTCACTGTAATGATCGCGGAAATCCTGCCCTTCACGGGTACACCCCGGCGTGTTGTCCTTGGGATAAAAATACAGCACAACATTTTTGCCTTTGAGTCCTGAGAGACTGATGATTTTGTCACCGGTGGCAGGCAGCTCGAAATCCGGCACAGGCTGACCGATAGTGATATCACTCATGGTGCAATCTCCTTTAAGGTTAAATCCGATTATTATACGTGTGTGCGGCACAAAAAAACCGGCGTGGCTGGCCGCCCCAGAATAATAGCACCAAAATTTCCATTAGCTCTAACAGGGTCATTGCCGTCACATCAAAGCACACACAAGTGTTTGGCAGCCATCACAATCCGCGCAATTTTCTTCCAACTAATCCCACACTGGCACACTCTTCGAACACTGGGATAGATTCTTCGACTGGGATAGCGAGATCGTGAACAGGTTCTAAAACGTGCCGCAGACTCCGTTGATCTGTTTCGCGCCACCCATGTGCTTTCGTGACGACGCCGTGCGCCATGCTGCGCATAGCCTGGTTTGTCCTGAATTCCACCCAGCACCTTATCCATCGGCAGAGACACTTCCTATGCACTTAGCAGCCTGCAAAGCCACAGGGCGGGCAAGGGAGAAGTTCAATCGCGGAAATTGGGGTGAAAACAACGCTTGACGGATAAAAGCGGGGCTTGCTATAACAGAGCGCTGGAAAGTGATTGTTGTCTTGTAGTTGTCTTGAAAAGAGCTACACCAAACATAATTGCCGTCAAAATAATCAGGAGAATATCATGAAACGTACACTAGGATTGCTGTTCGCTGCTTCCATTGCCACCGCAGCCCCTGGCTTCGCAGTAGCCGGCGGGGAAAACAATGTCGGTAGTTGCGGGTGGGGTTCAAAGCTGTTTGAGGGAGAAAGCGGCATCTTCGCGCAGGTGCTGGCTGTCACCACCAATGGCACTTCCGCCAACCAGACCTTCGGCATCACCTCGGGCACTTCAGGTTGCACACAGGATGGGACGGTAAGCTCGAACTGGAAGACCGCCATGTTTATCGATGGCAACAAGGAAGCCTTGGCCAAAGCCATTGCAGCAGGCCAAGGTGAGCCTCTTGACGCTCTCGCCACCCTGATCGGTATCGACGAAAAGCATAAAGCGGATTTTTCGCGCGTTTCCCAAGCCAACTTCGCACGCATTTTCCCCTCCACCGCAGTGAGCGCCGCTGAAATACGCGCCTCGCTGAAAGAAGTGGTCAGCGCGGATGCGGTTCTCGCCCAGTACTCGGCTAAGATCTAAAACTTGATTCCTGCAACAACCTTGACGCGTTCCCGCGCGCCAAGGTTGTTTTTTGACCCACGTCAAAACGCCTCATTCCCTGCCTTGCGGTCTGTGCACCAGACTTTTCTTTAAGAAATCCTCTCCGTCATGGAATCTTCAGCTTGCGCCTCAAATGGAAAAACCGGGATTATTCTTGCAGCATTTGTTTCCAGTGGAAGCCTATTCACGCGCCTGGCCTTATTTCTCATAACGGTTCTGATCGGGTTTCCGGCAAGTGCCCACGACAACCTCTACCTCTCCGAGTTGACGCACACCGCGCGCGCCAAGCAGCTGGCGGAACGTGATGAGTGGCGGCGCCTTCTGCATTACAAGACAGGTATCTCAGGAAGTATTCGCAGCCAGGTCGACGCGCCCGTGTTTTTTAATTCACCCAAAGGAAAAGATCATCCACACGATGAACTTGAAGCCACGCTGGCGCGTTTCTTCGAGCCAATGCCAACAGCGCCTGACGCACAACACCCACAATGCGCATTCGTTGCCCGCTACCAGTGGTTGAAACAGGAGCTGGACTTCGACTCCGCCCGGCTCCCGGAGCAAGCCTGCCCACGCTATGCCCAATGGCTCGAAGCGCTTAACCCGGCGGGGATAACGCTGATCTTCCCTGCCGCCTACATGAACAGCCCGGCATCGATGTTCGGCCATACTTTGCTGCGTATCGATGCGCGCGGACAGAACGACCGCACCCGTCTGCTTGCTTACGCCTTAAACTTTGGCGCAATCACGGGCAATGATAATGGCATCGCCTTTGCCTTCAAAGGCCTGTTTGGGGGCTATCCAGGACTTTTCTCGGTATTGCCCTATTATCTGAAGGTCCGCGAGTACAGTGATCTCGAAAACCGCGATGTCTGGGAATATCAACTCAACCTCACGGACGAAGAAGTGCACCGCCTATTGCGGCATACATGGGAATTGAGAGGAATCTGGTTCGATTATTTCTTCTTTGACGAGAACTGTTCCTATCACCTGCTTTCATTGCTGGAAACGGCGCGACCTGGCCTGCGCTTGACCGACACCTTCGGCTGGTGGGCTATTCCTTCAGATACCGTGCGCACCGTCGTCGCACAAAAAGATTTGGTGAAGAATGTTTACTACCGGCCTTCGCGACGCGAAATCCTCGAGAACGGCCTTACCAGCCTCGACGAAGCAGAAAAAATAACAGTACAAGCCCTCGCCACAGGAAAAATCACCGCCGATGACGAACATCTAAACGGTTTTCCTCCCGCGCAAAAAGCCGCGCTCCTGGAGCTAGGCTATGAATATGCTAATTATCGCCAAGCCAAATCCGGTAATGAGGAAATAAAAACGAAAATAAGCCATACCCTTTTAGCCGCTCGCAGCCAACTTCCCATACAAACCGACCTGGCGCCAGTACCAACACCAGCCGTGCGTCCAGATCAAGGGCATGCTACCGCGCGCATTTCTCTTGCCGCGGGCCGGGAAAATGGGCGCTATTTCCAGGAGATCAATATGCGGCCTGCTTACCATGACCTTTTGGACCCTGACGACGGTTATGTGCGTGGAGCACAAATCAATTTCTTTCAACTTGCGGCGCGCCGTTATAACGGCAATGATATACAGTTACAGCGCTTTATCCCGGTGGACATTGTTTCACTCAGCCCGGTTTCGTCCTTGGGTTGGCCGTTGTCGTGGAAAGTAAATTTTGGCATGGATCGCAAATGGATAAACAACCGCGACCCTTTGCTCGCCACGCTGAACGCAGGCGCGGGCCTTACCTTCAGCAAGGGCCGGAAACTACTTACCTATGGCCTCTGGGAGGCAGGTCTGGATCTGCACAACACGTTGAATCAAGGATATAGCCTGGGTAGCGGATTGGGATTGGGCGCGTTTATTGACATCAGTCCCCGCTGGAAACTACAAGCGAGCGGGCGGGTGTTGCGCTACGGGCTTGGCGAACGTCATACCCGGCAGGAGCTGGCTATAGAGCAGCGATACACTTTAAATTCTTCGCATGACTTGCGTTTACGCTGGTCAGCCATTGACAACTTCGACCATCGCTACCATAACCTGGAACTAAGCTGGCAATGGTTTCTCTGAGAACATGGCGAGCGTTATTTTTTCTCCTGCTCACCTCCCTTGCCGGATGCACGGGGTTGTTCTTTCATCCCATGCCACAACATGTGCGCACCCCGGATCAAATTGGCCTCAAGTACCGCGAGGTATTCTTCACCTCCCGCGACAACACACCCTTGCATGGCTGGTGGCTTCCCGCGCAAGGCACCGTACGCGGCACTGTCGTTTTTTTTCATGGCAATGCCGAGAACATCAGCACCCACATCGGCGCCGTATTCTGGTTACCCAAAGAGGGTTTTAATGTTTTCCTTCCCGACTACAGGGGCTACGGCGCATCGCAGGGAACACCGGAAATCAAAGGTCTGCACGCTGACGCGGAGAGCGCCCTCGACGCCGTGGCGAATATGCACGACGCCCGCGACACCCCTCTTATCGTATTTGGACAAAGCCTGGGCGGGGCGGTAGCCACCTACACTGTGGCACACAGCCGCCACCGTTCGCGCATCAAGGCGCTGATTGTCGAAAGTGCCTTCTCCAGCTACCGCGACATTGCCCGCGAAAAACTGGCAAGCTTCTGGCTGACATGGCCCTTGCAATATCCCCTTTCATGGACGGTAAACGACGATTACAGTCCAGTGAAATCGATAGGGCACATAACGCCCATCCCGATACTCCTCGTCTATGGCGACCGGGATCGTATCGTGCCACTTGCGCACGGTGAGCGGCTCTACAATGCCGCGGTCGAACCCAAAACCCTCTGGGTCGTTCCCGGGGGCGGTCATATAGACGCTTTCAAACGCACGGAATATCGCCGGGCGCTCATTGACTATCTCGACCCATTGCTTTCAGGCAAACCCTAAGAACCTGTTCACGGAGCAGCGGCGCTTCCCTGGGGCGCGCCAGCCAGCTACGTGGCTGTTTCCACTCTAGAGCTAGTCTACTTTCTCCAGGCGGTAGCCATGCTGATAAACGGGTGACAAGCGCCAGCCGTTTTCCGGAAGGAGGCCGAGTTTGTTGCGCAATCGGCTGACGTGTGTTTCGAGTGTGCGGGTATTCACATGGGTGTTATAGCCCCAGATGCTGTCGAGCAGATTGATGCGCGAAAGCGTGGTATTCAGGTTGCGGAAGAACAGCAATGCCAAGTCGAATTCCTTTGGAGAAAGGTCAACGCGCGCGCCGTCCCTGGTAATCGTGCGATCGGAGGCACATATAACAAAAGGGCCGACCGTAATTTCGTTCTTTTTAGGTGAACCGTTGTCTCGGCCGCGCCGGGTCAACGCATCGATGCGGGCCAGAAATTCGAACTGGCGCAACGGTTTGATCATGTAGTCATCCGCACCCATCTTGAGAGCCGCAACTGTGTCTTCTTCGCGGCGCTGGCTGGTGACCATCATGATCGGTATGCTCCAACGCTTTGTGTTGCGCACCCAGTCTACGATCTCCATGCCGCTCAGGTCAGGCAATACCCAGTCCAAAATCAACAACTCAAAATGCTTGGCGTCTTCCGCCGCCATGAAATCGTGAGCATTGCCGAAATGCTGGCATTCGTGGCCGGAATACTGGAGCAGTAGTTTGGTGAACTCTGCCTGGTCATAATCGTCTTCAACTAATCCTATTTTCATGATGCGCTTCCTGTTGAATCATTTCTGCATGGCTATAGTAACACGGGTTATCGACAGCCTAAGCGCCTCAAGAAAGGGGCAACGCTCGCTATTTCAAAACACATTCATAAAGTTATATCAAGCAACCAGATTATTTACCTTTTCCTGACATCTTTTATCGCACCTATGTCTTTCTGTTCTCGACATGTGGTTTGACAGGTTCACCGTTAACCATTTTAACCCATCCCTTGATGTGCCTGCACATCGGACACAAAGTTCTGGCGCTGTTTTATCCGCGCGATAACTTTGCCAACTTCTTCAAGCATTGAACCTTCTTTTTGATCTCCTACCCACCTGCTTAACCCCTCAGTAAAACACGCATCAATAGCGCCAGCATGTTTCTCTATAGTTTTGTATTTGTTTATATAAAACAGTTAGTTAAATAAATATATTGGCCGATCTTATCTTCGCAGGATTATGCAATTTCATTTTCTATTTAAAGCAGGAGGTAAGACTATGCAAGCAAACGTCTCGATTCTGGCAGTGGGTGTTCTGGCTGCTTCAATGATGAGTTTCTGGGGCGTGTCTCAGGCGGCGCCCAATGGTCCGGTGGAGGCCAAGCTGTCTGCCTCCAAGGTGGTGATGCAGGCCGATGGCAAAGAGTCTTTGCAGTCGGCGGAGCAGACCCAGCCCGGCGACACGCTGGAGTACCGGGCGGTTTACCGCAACAACGGCAACAATCCCGCCAAAAATCTGCTGGCGACATTGCCAGTGCCGCAAGGACTCCAATTCGTTCCAGGCCAGGCAATGCCGCACAGCGCAAGCCTGGATGGCAAGAACTACGCCATCGTGCCGCTGAAGCGCCAGGTAAAACTGGCGGACGGTAAGGTGGAAGAGCGCGCTGTTCCCTACAGCGAATACCGTTATCTGCAATGGAAGCTCGGCGATCTCGCGCCCGGCACCAATACGGCAGTCAGTGCCCGCATGCGGGTGAGCACCAGCATGCGGGTGAGCACCAGCACGGCGGCCAACACTTCCATAGCTGTGAAGGGGGTGGGGCAATGACATGACATCCCCTGCACAACCCCCTGTAAATCACTTTTGTTTTTTTAATCGCACAGGAGAAATTCCATGTACTTAATTGCGCACTCAACGTCCAGGTGGGGCATACGCTCTACTTTCGGACGTATGTTGGCGACAGTACTGATCTGCATCTTTGCGTTTTTCCCCGCACTTAATGCGCAGGCTACTGCGCCGCTTGCGGGAACGGCCATCGGCAATCAGGCTTCCGCCACTTATACAGACGCTTCCAATGTTACACGTACAGTGACTTCAAATGTCGTCACTGCGGTGGTGCAACAGGTCGCCAGTTTGACCTTGACCCAGCCACTGAGCAAAACCGTCACGGCAGGCAGCCAGGTCACCTATCCATTAACGCTGACCAATACCGGTAACGGTACGGACAGCTATAACCTGAGCTATAGCAATAGCGGCTCCTTCGCTTTCGGTTCGGTGACGTTCTATGCCGATGCCAATGGCGATGGCGCTGCCGACAACACGACGCCTCTCACCAGCACAGGCAATCTGGCTGCGGGTGAGGTATTCCGTTTTGTCGCGGTAGGCAATGTGCCGACTACGGTGGTATCGGGCAACACCAATGCCTTGGCGATCACCTCTACCAGCATCTTCAACGGTGCAGTGTCTACAACGGTTACCGAAACCACGACCATCACTGCCAATGCGGTGATGAATGTTACCAAGTCGATGAGCGCTGTATCGGGTAACGCCGGTAGTGGCCCTTACACCGTGACATTGACCTACAGCAACACAGGCAACACCCCAGCGACCAACGTCACTTTGAAAGATGCGCTGCCTGCCGGGATGACCTATGTGGTGAACTCGGGCCGCTGGAGCGCCACTGGCGCGACAGTGCTAACCGACGCCAGCGCGGCCGATGCCCAGGGCACCAACCCAACCGTGACTTATGACTTCGGCGTAACAGCCGCCAGTCAGGTCACGGCCGTCATCAACAGCGTGGCGGCAGGCCAATCCGGAATTTTGACCTTCCAGGTGAATGTCAACGCAGGATTGCCGACAGGACCGTTGAACAACACCGCACAGTATGTCTACAACGACGGTGCTGGAACGGTTGGTCCGGTGAACACCAACACTTTCACCTTTAACGTCAACCAGACCGTGTCCGTTTCCATGCTCGGCCAAACGGTGGCCAGTGCGGTGCAGGGTTCTACCGTCACCTACACCAACGTACTGACCAACACCGGTAACGGTGTGGACTCCTTCGACATCAGCGTGGGCGCAGGCTCTTTCCCGGCAGGCACCAGCTATTCGTTGTACAAGGCAGACGGTGTGACACCGATGATCGATACCAATGGTAACGGCATTCCCGATACCGGCTCAGTCGCTATCGGTGCCACCTACAACGTGGTGTTGAAAGTGACCTTGCCTGCGGGCGCCACAGGTGGTCCGTTCTCAGTGAGCAAAACCGCAACGTCCAAGCTTGACCCAACCAAAACGGCTACGGCGACCGACACACTGACCGCCATCGTCGCCAACACTGTCGATTTGACCAACAACAGCTCGGGCGCTGCAGCTCCGGGTAACGGTGCAGGTCCTGAAGCAGGTGCGGTGACGACCAACAGCACCAATCCCGCTTCCACCACACGCTTCACACTGTATGTGAACAACAAAAGCACTGTGGGTGACACCTTTGACCTCTCGGCCAGCACGGACTCCGCGTTCAGCACCTTGACCATGCCTTCCGGCTGGACAGTGGTGTTCCGTGATGCGGCTGAAACCGTGATCACCAATACCGGCGTGATTACCGGCGGCGGCAACAAGCTGGTGTATGCGGATGTGACGATTCCGGCCAACCAGGCGGCGATTCCCGCCCCCGGTCAGGCCGTCTACTTCCGCGTGCTGTCACCCTCCTCCGGCGCTATTGACCGCAAGCACGACGCAGTGGTGATCAACACCGTTCGTAGCGTGCAGTTGATTCCGAGTAACACCGGCCAGGTGTTCCCCGGCGGCTCCGTGGTCTATGCCCATGCGCTGACCAATGCCGGCAACGTGGCTGAAAACGCCGGACTGAGCACGATTGCGCTGTCCTTGTTGGAAACCCAGGGCACGTTCTCTTCCATCGTGTATCTGGATATCAACAACAGCAACACCATCGACGCAGGCGATCAGGTTATCAACACGGCAGCTCAATTGGGTGCGATTGCCGCAGGCCAGACCGTGAACCTGCTGGTGAAGGTGAGCGCAGTGTCCGGTGCAGCGTTGGGCGTGCTCAACACTACCACGCTGACAGCGACCAGCAGCGGCACGATCAACGGTGCGGCGGCGCCAGTCGCCGTTAGCGTTACCGATGCCACCACGGTGATCTCGGGCAACCTCGTGCTGGTGAAAGAGCAGGCGCTGGATGCGGCCTGCGACGGCACGGCTGATACAGCCTTCAGCACTATCAACATCAGCGGCGGCGCGATTCCCAATGCGTGCATCCGCTATCGCGTGACCGTGACCAACAACGGTTCCGCGAACGTGCTGAACGTAGTTGTGAGCGATGCCACACCGGCGCACACCACGTATGACGCGGCCGGTCCGGCCGTCACCAGCCAGGGCACTGTTTCCACCCCGGTGAATGGCGCTTCCGGCACCGTCAGCGCGGCCATAGGCACCCTGACGCCGAGCGCTTCGGCCGCCATCAACTTCGGTGTGAGGATCGATCCGTAAGAAAGTGTCCCTTGAGGGGGGAGATATCTCTCCCCTCTTTTTTAACGCGCCTTCCGTTATCGAGGGTGCGTCAAAAAGGAGCCGCAATGGATCACCTGGGTTGAAATTGATTTAAAGAGATAACCGTAACATCCATGACAGGCATCGATTCGAAGTTCATCAAATTCGCCGGGAGGTGGGTGCTAGCCGTCTGCCTCCAGCTATACCTGGCGCTGGCGTGTCTGATGCCCGTGCCCGCATCGGCGGTTGCGCCACTGGCGGGCAGTTATATCGACAACCGTGCCATGGTAACTTACTTCGATACGGACCTCGGTTACAATTCCACCTTGTATTCAAATACCGTGCGCGTACAGGTTCAAGCGCTTGAAGCGCTGACCTTGAGTTCCAGCCAGGACATTTTACGCCCGGCCGGCGGTATGGCTGTGATATCGCATCGTCTTACCAATACCGGCAATGTGGCCAGTGTTTACACGCTGAATTACGCCAATCTGGCCAGTGATGGTTTTGATCTGACGAGCCTGACCATGGTCAATGATGCCAACGCAAATGGTGTTGCAGACACCGTTGAAGTGCCCATCGCCAATGGCGCCACCGTGATGCTTGCTCCGGGCAAATCACTTGATGTGGTAATCTGGGGCATGACCCCCAGCACCGTGCCTGCGGGCGCGACTGCCGGCATACGGCTCACGGCAAGCACCGCGCTACAGAACATGAGCGCTGCCAATACCGATACCATCACAGTCGCCAACGGTGCGATGTTCCAGCTTGCCAAGGCTGCTTCGGAACATTCCGCCACTCCCGGCGATACAGTAACCTTCAGCCTGACGGCGAGCAACACCGGCAATAAGCCAGCCACGGGCATCCCCGTGGTCGTCGATGACGCCGCAAACGTGTTCATCATCGTGCGGGATGTTGTGCCTGTCAACACCACGTTTGTGAGCCTGACATCAGGAGGCGGCGCGGTGGGCCTGTATCACGAGCTAGGTGCGCCCGAGCACGCATATCGCACTACGCCGCCCACCGATTTGAAGCGGGTGGATGCCGTGGCCTTTGCTTATACCGCCATCGGAGCCGGGCAGTCCTATGTGCGCACCTTCAGCGTCAAGGTCAACACCAATGCCAGCGGCGTGATTCAGAATGTCGCGCGGGTGATTTTCAATAATGGCGTGAACGCCACACCTGAATCGGTGAATTCCAATCCCGTGCAGCTCGAAGTGCCGAATACACCTCCCGCTATTCGTTATTACCGCGATGCCGCCTATACCAAGGTGATTCGCGCCGCTTCCACCGGACAGGTGTTATATGTCCAGGCCGATGCAGCGCAGTGCAACAGCGATCCGCTGGAGATGGAGACCAAGCGCATCATCATCACCTCTGCCATCACCAGCGACATGGAAAGTTATCTTGCCACCGAAACAGGTGTGAATACCGGCCAGTTCCGTATCATACCGAACGTCAAGAGCGGCGATGGCGAGACCAGCCCCGCCACGCCGGGCGACGGTATCCTTACATCGAAAAAAGGCGACAAACTGACGGCCACCCTGCAAGGCTGCGGGCAAACCCAGGTGCAGGTAGAGTTGTTGATCGACCCTTACGGCGTGGTTTTCGATAGCAAGACCAATGCGACGATCCCGGGCGCCACCGTCACGCTCATCGACGTGACCGGCGAGGGCAACGGCGGCAGGCCCGGCAGGCCGGCCAAGGTGTTCAAAGCGGACGGCGCGACTACCGCACCCAGCACTGTGGTCACCGATGCCAATGGGCGCTACGAATTCCCCACTGTTCTCCCCAGCACCTACAAGCTGGTGGTGACACCGCCCGGTGGATTCAGCTTCCCCACCACCCTGGCGGCAGCGCTCTTGCCACCGGGTCGAGCGATCGACCTCTCCGGTTCGTATGGCGGTAATTTTCTCGTCAACCTGGCGAGCGGCCCGGTGCATATCGATATCCCGGTCGATGCCAGCTCCCATTCCGGTCTGTTCATCGAAAAAACAGCAGCGCGCACCACTGTCGAGATCGGTGAATTCATGGATTACACGATCAGGGTCAAGAATACCTCCGGCCAGTTGCTGGGTCGCGTTCTGGTCACCGACACCCTGCCCGCCGGGTTTGCGTACCAACCGGGCAGCGCCCGCATCAATGACGACAATTTGCGGTTCAATTTGTCCACGCTGCCGGAGCCGGACGGCGGCACCGGACCCAAACTGGTGTTTAATATCGGCTCCATCGAAGACCAGGCTGTGAGTACGCTCTCCTACCGGGTGAGGATCGGCCCCGGCGCGCTGCGTGGCGACGGAATCAACCGCGCGCAGGCACAGAGCGCTGGGCCGCTGGTCAAGATCAGCAACATAGCCAGCGTCACCGTGCAGGTATTACCCGGCGTGTTCGGCGACGACGGATTTCTGCTCGGCAAGGTCTATGCGGACTGCAACGCCAACGGCGTGCAGGATGATGGCGAGCCAGGCGTACCGGGCGTGCGCCTATTGCTGGAAGATGGCACGCACGTCACTACCGACGGCGAAGGAAAATACAGCCTGTATGGCCTTTCACCCCGCACCCACGTACTCAAACTGGACAATATAACCCTGCCGCAGGGAGCACAGTTGGAAGTGCTGTCGCAACGCAACGCTGGCAATCCCGGCAGCCGGTTCGTGGATATCAAGAACGGCGAGCTGCACCGCGCCGATTTTGCCATCGAAGGCTGCAATGTCAAGGTAATGCGCGAAATACGGACACGCGCCGCTGCAATGAATGACCTCTCCGAAACCGAAACTGCATTAAAGACGCGGATGAGCGCCAACCCCACTCCCCTTCCGCTGGGTGACGTAAAGGCGCTGCCCGCCAGTGGCCTGATCAACCGCGCTGCGACTCCACAGAACGTGGCGGCTACGGCAAAAAACGCTTCAAACAAAACAGGGAAAATCGACGCGGATGGCGCATTAAGCGATGAGCAGATTGCAGAAATGGACAATACCCTGATGATTATTACGCCCAGGAATGAACAGGTGCTGCCTTTCGCCCAAACGCGGGTCATCGTCAAGGGCGTTCAGGGTGCCAAATTCACGTTGCGTGTCAACGGTGATGAGATTGGCGAAGAGCGCGTCGGCAAACGCAGCGCGCTGGAAAGCAAAGAATTACAGGTGTGGGAATATATCGGCATTTCACTGGTACCCGGAAAAAACACCCTAGAGCTTACCCAATATGACGACTTTGGAAATGCGCGTGGCCGGCACGGCATTACCGTGCTCGCTCCGGGAAAACTGGGAGCAATCAATATTGAAGGCCCCGGCCAAAGCTTGCCTGCCGACGGCAAAACACCCGTCAAAATCACCTTGTCGCTGGCCGATGCCGATGGCGTACCAATGACCGCGCGAACCCCCGTCACATTGGAATCCAGTGCCGGCGTGTGGAAGGTGCGCGACCTCGACGACAAGGAGCCGGGCATCCAGATCTTCGTCGAAGGCGGCAAGGCCGATCTGGACATGGAGTCACCCAGAGAGCCGGGCGAAATACAAATCATGGCGTCCGCCGGGTCAGTCAAGGGGCGCGCGTCACTCACCTTCGTGCCCGAACTGCGGCCGATGATAGCCTCCGGCATCATCGAGGGCGCAATCAATCTGCGCAGGCTGGATACCAGCGCCCTCGTGACAGCACGCAAACAGGATGGGTTCGAGCAAGAGTTGCGCAATTTCTCGCGCGCCAGCAGCAATGGCAAGGCCCAGGCCGGCGTGCGTGCCGCCATGTACCTCAAGGGCAAAGTACTGGGAGAATATCTGCTCACCATGGCCTATGATTCTGACAAAAACACCCGTGAACGGCTGTTCCGTGACATACAGCCAGACAAATTTTATCCCGTATACGGCGATGCTTCGATTAAAGGTTTTGACGCACAAACCACCGGCCCGCTTTATGTGCGGGTCGACCAGGGTAAATCCCATGTGCTTTACGGCGACTTCAACACCCAATCGCTGTCATCTTGGAACGAGGCACGGGTTCTGAGCCGTTACAATCGCAGCCTGACCGGTGTGAAAGCCCATCAGGAAGACGGGTTAACCAACATCAACGTGTTTGCCAGTCAGGACAATTTGCGCTCTGTGGTAGAAAACCTTCCCGCCAAAGGTATTTCCGGCCCCTACCTCATCAATAATTTACCGTTCATACAAAACAGCGAAAAAGTCGAAATCATCACCCGCGACCGCAACCAGAACGGCTTGATACTCAAGACCGTGCCACTGGTACGCTTCAGCGATTACGAAATCGAAAACCTGACAGGCCGCCTGCTCTTCAAAGCACCCATTCCAAGTTTCGATGCCGACCTCAACCCCAACTTCATTCGCGTCACCTACGAGGTGGAACAAGGCGGCGAGAAATTCTGGGTATACGGTGCAGATGGGCACATCAACATCGGTGACTCCATAAAAGCAGGCGGTTCGCTGGTCAAGGATAACAACCCCCAGAACCCGAGCGAACTCAAGAGTGTGAATGTGGTTATGCAGGCCGCCGAACGCACCAAAGTCATCGCCGAACTGGCACAGACCGAAAAAGCGGGCATCGGCACAGGTAATGCCACAAATTTTGAAGTGCGGCATGAAGGCGACCGGTTCAATGCGCAAGCCCGCATCGCACGCTCCGATCTTCTTTTCGACAACCCCTCCTCGCCACTTGCCAAAGGCCGCGCCGAAGCTGGCGCCAAGCTCAGCTACAAGATAGGTGAGAACAACACCCTCAAGGGCGAATACCTGAGTAACGAGGATATTTCAGTGCAAAGCAAGCGCGAGGGTGCCCAGGTAGCGCTGGAGCACAGCTTCACCAGCAACCTGCGCGGCGAAATTGGCGTGCGCGCCACCCATGTGGATTCAGCCACGGCGACCACAGCGATTAAAGACACCGCCAGCATGCGCGCCCGCCTGGCCGGCCAGGTGCCTGGCCTATCTCAAGTGGGCGTGTTCGGCGAATATGAGCAGGATGTCAACGATAGCGATAAGCGCATGGCGGCGCTGGGCGGCGACTACCGGCTCAGCAGTGGTGGCCGCCTCTATATAAGGCACGAACTTATTTCCAGCCTTGGCAACCAGTACGCATTGAACCCACTGCAACAACGCAACGCCACCGTAGTCGGCATGGATACCGACTATATGCGTGGCGGACATGTGTTCAGTGAATACCGCCTGCGCGATGCGCTAGCCGGGCGTGAGGCGCAAGCCGCTGTTGGCCTGCGCAACCAATGGCGCCTCGGCGCAGGCATTAACCTGCACACCGGCTTCGAACGCACACACAGCCTAGACGGAAACGCCGCGAGCGAGAGCATGGCCATCACCAGCGCCATAGATTACACCAGCAGCCCATTGTGGAAAGGCAGCGCCCGGCTCGAACTGCGCAGCAGCGCCAGCAGTGACAGCTTGCTCAGCACGCAGGGCCTGGCCTACAAGCTCAACGACGAATGGACCTTCCTCGGCAGAAACACCTTGAACATCACCAAGGGCAAAGGTGTCGCGGATACAACCCAAGACCGCATGCAGATGGGACTGGCCTACCGCGACCATAAAACCAATCTGCTGAACGCGCTGTTTCGCATCGAACAACGCTACGAAAAAAGCGGCGCCACAACTTCCGCTGACACTCTGTTGCGTAATGTGAGTATTGTCTCCAGCCATGTAAACTACCAGCCATCGCGGGCGCTGCAACTTTCCGGCCGCTACGCCGGCAAGTGGGCCAGCGAGACTTCCAATCGTCTGGAAAGCACCAACGCCTTGCATCTGCTTAGTGCGCGCGCCATCTATGAATTCGCCAAGCGCTGGGACGCCGGCCTGAACGCTTTCAGTTTTTTCAGCAACGGCTTTCGCAGCCACCACTTCGGCGCCGGCCCGGAGGTCGGCTATCGGGTGATGGACAATCTGTGGGTGGCGGGCGGTTACAATTTCTTCGGTTACACGGACAAGGATCTGGCGGGCGCGGACTATACCAATCCCGGCGCCTATCTGCGGCTGCGCTTCAAATTCGATGAAACGACTTTCTGACAGGGTAGGGATACGACAATGACAATTTCGCCGAAGAATTTTTTCGCCACCATGATGCGGGGCATGCCGACCGGCATGACCCGTGTCCGGAAGTGGCTGGCTGGCGCGATTGTAATCGCCTGTCTTGCGTTGCTGATCGCAATACCGTCGACGCAGGCCGCCTATGTGCAGGTGTATAACACCATCCAAAAAGGCGCCATCACCTTTACCGGCAACACGCTTGGGTTGAATGACACAGTCACCTCCGGTCAAGCCGGGGCTTTTATCGCGGCTGATTTGTCCACCAATGTTGCTGGCTATCCGGCGGGCACCACCTTGGCCTGGGCATCCAACCTTTCGCGTGCGCAGCTTTCCATCCCCATCGGCGCTACGGTACTTCACGCCGAACTGATCTGGACCGGCAAACTGGGCGGCGCCATTACAACTACAGTGGCGAGCAGCACCAGCGTTAGATTCATCACCCCCGCAGGCAGCTACGTCATTGCGCCCAGCATCAGCACCGCCAGTAACTCGGCCAACTACTACACGCGCTCCGCCACCGTCACCGGCCTGGTGCAGATTGGCGGCAGCGGAACCTACAGCGCGGGCGGCGTCCCGGCTTTGGTCGACACGTCTACTACCGATGGGGCCGGTTGGACGTTGGCGGTAGTTTATGCCGATCCGGCGCAACCTGCGCGCAACCTGACGATTTTCGTCGGCAACGAACCTTCGGGCGGCGCGGTCGCTGCCGTGAGCGGTTTTTGCACACCGGGCACGGGGCCAGTCAATGGGCGGCTTGCCGTTAGCGCCATCGAGGGCGATGCAGGTGGCACGGGCGACACCATGTTGTTTGGCCCGACCAGTGTCCTAAACGCCACGACCCACCGTGTCTCCGGCCCCAACAACCCCATCGGCAACTTCTTCGCCAGCCAGATCAACGGCGATTCCGGCACGCTGAATACCTCGGGCACTTTTGGCACTGTCAATCAACCGTTGGGCGGCAACCTGGCTCTCGCCCGGCAGGCTTACGACATCACCAACGTCGATGCGTCTGCGCTGCTCACCAACGGGCAAACCACCGCGTTCGCGCAAGGCACGAGTACAGGTGATGTCTATGCAATCAGCGCGCTCGGCCTGCAAATCAACGTCAACACACCGGTATTTCCCGTCACGGTAAAGCAAGTCAACAAGACCACCACATTCGTGGGTGACCAGTTAATTTATTCCATTGATCTCGACAACCGGCCGGGTAACGGCGCGGCCACGGGAGTGGTGCTTTATGACAACATCCCGTCTGGCACCAGCCTGGTTCCCGGCAGCGTGATGGTCGACACCAACCCGCCCTTGCCCAACAACCCGACGGTGCAGACCGGTGTAGTGCAGACCGGTGCCGATCCGGTCAGCGGAATTACAATCGGCACTGTGGCGGTCGGCTCGATCGTGCGGGTGTCATTTCGCGTCAATGTAATCGGGCTGCCCGCCTCGCCCGCACCCGCCAAATTCGACAATGCGGCACGATGGACCTACACCTACATCGCCTGTGCCGGCGTGGCCGCGCAAACCGGCAGCGTGACAACAGGCACCGTTACCACGAGTACCGCACGGCTTGAGCCATTTAAAACGGTATCGCCAACGGGTGCGCTGGTGGGCGGGCAAACGGCAACCTACACTATCACCATTCCCAATACGGGCTTGATCAACACGGCAGGGACAACCCTGGCCGACCCGATTCCGGCAGGGACAACATATGTGGCCGGAAGCACCAAGCTCAACGGCGTCGCGATAGCCGATGGGCCTGGCAGCACCATGCCGTTCACCACCGCCGCGCCCGTCAATAGCGCGGGTCAAGCAGCGGGTGTAATTGCCGTCGGCGCCAGCGCGACAGTGCAATTCAGCGTTGTCGCCACCAGCGGAGCGACCGTCAACAACCTGGCGAGCATCGACCCCGATGGCGCTGGCCCCAGCCCGGTGATCACGGTGTCGGCCGTCAATAGCGGCTTGAGCGGCCCCACCGTGAACAAGGCGTTTTCGCCTGCCAGCATCGGCGCGGGCGGCACGAGCACCTTGACGGTGACGCTGACCAACCCCAATGCCACCGCCATTACCGGCGTCAATGTCACCGACAATCTGCCTGGCGGGATGCTTATCGCCACTCCGGCCAACGCGGCGACCACCTGTACCGGCGGGACAGTAACAGCGACGCCGTCCGGGATTGTATTGGCGTTGACCGGCGCGAGCATTCCCGCCAGCGGTTCATGCACCTTCTCCGCCGGCGTCACGGCGAACACTGCCGGCAGTTACGTCAACACCATTCCCGCCGGTGCGGTCACCAGCAGCAATGCCGGTGCCAGCACCGCAGGTAGCCAGACGTTAACCGTCACTCCGGCCCCCGCCATCAGCAAATCGTTTTCGCCCGGCACGGTTGCCTCCAACGTGGTTGCAACGCTCACCATCACGCTGACCAACCCCAGCGTATCTGCCATGACTGCAGCCACGTTCACCGACACCTTCCCCACGGTACCAGGGGCGATGACGCTGTTTGACACCACGACCACCAACACCTGCGGCGGCACGCTTACCACGGCAGCCGGTGGTGCGCTTGCGGCCGGCAGTACCAGCGTCAAACTCACGGGCGGCACCATTCCAGCCGGTAACGTATGTACCATCACCGTACGGGTAAAAGCGCCTGCGGGCGGCTCTTATATCAATACGATCCCCGTCAATGCGCTCACCACCAGCGGCGGCAGCAGTAGCACAGCGGCAGTGGCAACGCTAGAAATCGCCAGCCCGCAAGTGACCAAGACCTTCGCCGCCACAATCGTTGCCGCCAACACGGCGACACTGATGACCATCACGCTGACTAACATCACGGGCGCCACCATCACAGGCCTGGCGTTTACCGATACTTATCCTGCGGGACTCGTGAATACCAACAACACCACCACGAACACCTGCGGCGGTACTGCGACGGCAAGCGCGACCGCGACTAATCCCGGCACATTGACCCTTTCAGGCGCCACTACGCTTGCCGCAGGCAGTAGCTGCGCGATAACGGTGAATGTGCAATCGGCCACCAGCGGCACCTACACCAACACCCTCGCCGCAGGCGCAGTAAGCTCCAGCATAGGCCCCAACGTGGTTGCCGCCAGCGCGACCTTGAACGTGGCGCGGCCCAATATCGGCAAGGCATTCAGCACCGCCACCATCCCGCTGAATGGCACTGCCACGCTTACCGTCACCTTGAGCAACCCCACGGCGACAGCCATGACGGGAGCGGCCTTCATCGACACACTGCCCAACGGCCTGACCGCATCCACGCCTGGCGGCACTTGCGTGGGCACCAAAGCCGCGACCAGCTCGACCCTCTCCCTCTCAGGCGGCACCATCCCGGCCAGCGGCTCCTGTACTGTCACCGCACTGATCACTGGCACGACCGTTGGCCTCAAAGTCAACACCATTACAGCCGGCGGTCTGACAGTGACCGGCCCCGCCGCTGCGTCCAATGGTAGCGCCGCGACGGCCGACATCACCGTGCTCGCCGCGCCCACGATTACCAAATCGTTCCTCACTAGTCCGATTCTGCCTGTCACCGGCGTAACAACCTTGCAGCTTATCCTGGAGAACGGTAATTCCGTTGCCCTGACCGGTGCAACATTTACCGATGTTTTCCCGGCCACGCCGGGCGCCATGACACTGGCCGACCTCATCACCACTAACACGTGCAGCGGCACGCTGACGAACAATGCCGGTGCCGCATTGGCGGTGGGCGCGGTGGGCATCAAATTGGCGGGCGGCACCATACCTGCCAACGGAAGTTGCTCCATCACAGTCCACGTCAAGGCAAGTTTGGCGGGCGACTACATCAACACCGTTCCGGCCACACCCACCATAGGCTTTCTCAACACCACCGAGGGCGGTGGCAACACCGTTGCCGCCACTGCACCGCTGGCCGTGCGTTTGGCGGCACCCACGGTTGCCAAAAGCTTCAGCCCCAGCACCATTGTCGCTAACACCAGCACGACCCTGACCTTAACCATCACCAATCCATCTACTACACAAGCTATCACTGGCGCGGCGTGGAGCGATATTTTCCCGGCGGGAATGAAGGTGTTTTCCATACCGGGTTTCACTAATACCTGCGGCGGCACGGTGACGGTGGGCAGCACCGCCAACGACACCTCCATCGCCATTAGCGGCGCGACGATACCGTTCAATGCCGGCGGCACGGGCAGTTGCAGCATCAGCGTTGCCGTCACCAGCACCGTGGTTGCCGCCTCGCCCGGCATAGCCAACACCACGGGTACGGTGACATCGGCCAATGCCAACACCAGCGCCACCGCGTCGGCGAATCTTGTCGTCACCACACCGCCACTGAGCGCGCCGACCATTGCCAAGGCATTCGGCCCGTCCAGCATTGTCAGCGGCAACGTCAGCACACTAACCTTTACGATGGGCAGCGCCAATACCGGCATACTCAACAACGCCAACTTTACCGACACGCTCATCAACATGAGCGTCGCGTCATCCACCATTGGCGGCACATGTACCGGCGTAACCAACAGCCCGGCGCTGGTTATCGGCGCAACAGCGCTGAACCTAACAGTGCCGAATTTGCCGCCGGGTGGCTGTACAGTATCGGTACAGGTGACCAGCAGCACCCTCGGCACTCATTCCAACACCGCCAGTGGCGTGACCACAACGCAGACGCCCACGGCCGGAACAGGCAGCAACACAGTCACCCTCACTGTAGCCAACGTGCCCCTCACCGTCACCAAGACCACCAGCACGCCGACGATAGTCAACACCGCCAGCGGCACCACGGCCACTTACACCGTCACCGTGACCAACGGCGGCACAGCTGCGGCTATTGGTGTGAAAGTCACCGACGTGTTACCCATTACCGCGCCGACGGCGGGAGGGATCACCTACGCCAGCACCACCAGCGTTACGCTGAACGGCACAGCAGTAGCCGCCTCCGGCTACACCGTGGGCGGCACCACAGCCGCGCCACAATGGGACACCAATCCCGCGGGTGGCTTCACCATCAACGCGGGACAAACACTGGTCATCACCTTTGTCGCCAATGTTGCCAACACCGTGGTCGACGGCACGTACAACAACAGCGCCAACGTCACCAGCACCAATGCGAACATCATCAACAATTTCGACGGCGCCGCCAGCGCCACTGAGAACGTAACTGTAACCAGCCCGATTTTAGTTGTGACTAAAACCACCAGCACGCCCACCGTGGTCAATACATCGACAGGCACCACGGCCACTTACACCGTCACCGTCACCAACAGCGGCACGGCCAACGCCACCGGCGTGGTGCTGACCGACACCCTGCCCTCGGGCTTCAGCTTCGGTGGCGGCGCGGCCGTCACATTGAATGGCACGCTATTGGCGAGCACGGTTTATACCGAAACCGCTGGTGCAACCCCTACATGGACGACCAGCCCCGCAGGCGGTTTCACCATCAATACCGGGCAAACCCTGCAAGTAGTATTTACTGCCACTGTGGTCAACAGCGTTGCTGACGGCACGTACAACAACAGCGCCAGCGTCGTCAGTACCAATGCCAAAACTCTCACCAACTTTGATGGCACAGCCGCCACCGAAAACGTAACAATAACCAGCGCAGTGCTAACCGTGGTCAAGACCACCAGCACGCCGGTGGTAACCAACCTCGGCACGGGCACCACCGCCACTTACACGATCGCCGTTACCAACAGCGGCACGGCCAACGCCACCAGCGTAAAAGTCACCGACACCTTGCCCGCCGGATTTACCTACGGCAGCACCACCAGCGTGACGTTGAACGGTTCAGTGTTTACGACCTACGCAGCAACCGGCACGACCGTCCCGCAGTGGGACACCAGCCCGACTGGCGGCTTCACGATCAGCGCCGGGAAAACCCTGGTGATTACCTTTGTCGCCGACGTAGCCCCGGCGGTAGCAACAGGCAGCACCTACAGCAATAGCGCGTCCGCCGTCAGCAGCAACGCCAAAATCATCACCAACTTCAACGGCACATCCAACACCAGCGACGACGTGACGGTGACCGCACTGGCTGGCGTGAATGTGTCCGGCACAACCTACAAAGACGCCAACCACAACCTGCAACAAGACAGCAGCGAGACTGGCACGGGGCTGGTGTTGTATGCCAAGCTTATTGCCGCCAGTGGCACCACGGCATTGCAGGCCGTGGCCGTCAACACCACCAGCGGCGCGTACACCTTCCCCACCGTTGTCGCAGGCGGATACCGCATTATCCTCGACAGCAATAATTCCCTTGCCGACATTACGCCGACCGTTCCCGCAGGCTGGCTCGGCACTGAAATGCCGGACTTTACCCGCACCAATATCCAGGTTGCCAACACTGATTTGCAGAATCTCAATTTCGGCCTCTACAACGGTGGCAAGCTTTCGGGCACGGTCTTTAACGACACGGGCACCGGCGGCGGTATCGCCAATAACGGCATCAAGGAAGCGGGCGAGACCAGCATCGCCGGAGTCGTGGTGAAAGCCACCAACAGCGCGGGTACCGTGATCTTCGACAGCACGACGACCAATGCCGACGGAAACTATACCTTATGGGTTCCGACCGCCGTTGTCGCGGCTACACTCAAGATCGTCGAACTCAACCTTGGCGGTTATCTTTCCACCGGCGGTGCCATAGGCAACACCGGCGGCAGCTATGACCGGCCCACGGATACCGTCACTCTCAGCAATGTGACGGGCGGCATCTTCGCTGGTGTCAACTTCGCTGATGCGCCTGTCAACCGTCTTGCCGCCGACAGTCAGCAAAGCGCGTTACCCGGCAATGCCGTTTTCTACGCTCATCGCTTCAACGCCGGCAGCGCGGGCACGGTCAATTTCAGCGCTGTCAGTGACAACGGCTGGCCGGTTGCGCTCTATCGTGACAGCAATTGCAACAGTCAGCTCGATACGGGCGAACCGATCATCATCGGCGCCATCAGTATCATGGCGAACGAACAGGTATGCGTGATCGACAAGATCACCATCCCGCCAGGCGCCACATTGAATGCCCAGGACAAAACCACGATAGGCGCGGGCTTCAGCTACACCAATGCCAGCCCTGCTTTGTCCACCACGTTGACTTTAACCGACATTACGCATGTGGGCAGCGCAGGGCTGGCGCTCATCAAAAGCATCGACAAGCTCACCGTCCAGCTTGGTGAACACATCACTTACACCATTACTTACCAGAACAATGGCAGTGCCCCGGTCAGCGCCATTGTTTTGCGCGACGCCACACCGGCGTATACCACATTTTTATCCGCCAACTGCATTGGGGCACTGCCGTCAGGCATCACCGCCTGCGCCGTGAGCACCCAGCCGGCGGCAGGAGCGAAGGGAACCATCGAATGGACGTTGACGGGAGGCTTGTCGCCGGCGGCGTCCGGCCAGGTGAGTTTCACCGTGCAAGTCGACAATTGAAATCAAGTTTTACAGAAGATGAAAATAGTGCGATCAACCCTCATAAAGCAAGGTGAATAACGATGAGATTCAAACAAAAATTGAGCACTCACGAGAGTCTCACAGATCCACATGTCGACCTCCTAGATCCTGAATCGTTACAGGCACTGATATCCGAGTTCGAATACACCTCGGAGCAGGTCAATATGCTTAATAAAACACTGTATGCGATCAACCATAAAATCCTTCAGGAACTTCTCAACAACCAGAAAGAAATCGAGACTTACGACACTAAAGGCATGCTGGGGCTACTGGAATCGTTGTTCGAAATGGTTTTAAAAATGGATCGATTACTTAACCTAAATCGAGAGGCAATACGGCAGTTTTATGCGCGTAACAGCACTGAATTTCATAAACAATAAATGAGGATGAACACATGAACGCTACTTGCAAGATCCACGATGTAATGGAAAAGCCGTATAACACTGCAATGCGGCATGGTGTAGAAGCATTGGATCTCCTTACCGAAGAGATCTATCTTCTGGACGCTGCCACCTTCTCAATCATCCATGCCAACAAGGTTGCGATTGAACACACAGGTTACAATACTGCCGAGCTCCTCTGGAAAAGCATCCTCGACCTCAAGCCGGATTCGTCGGCTGAACAATTCAAGGCTGAGCTGCTATTGCTGAGTGACCGGAGCATCTCTCAACGGTATTATAGCTTGGCGCAACTGCGTAAGGACGGCTCAACATACGACACCGAAGAGTCACTGCATGTTTTTGATTATAGCGATAGAGCCGTTTTAATGCTGGTAGTGAACGACGTCACCGAACGTCGTCAAGCCGATGATATGATGTTCGGAGAATGGGAGCACACCAACGCGATTCTTGATGCCGTAGGAGACCCCGTTATCGCCACCGATACCAGCGGCATAATCACCCGCCTGAACCGGGCCGCCGCAAACTTGATAGGCATCCCGGTTTGCGATGCTGTGGGCGCATCCCTCGACAAACTGATTCATTTTGAATATCCGCGCTCCCGCGATCCCTTGGAGAATGTGGTCGAACTGTGTCTCAAAGATGACAAGGAAATACGACTAGACCTGCTCACTTTTTCGAGCCTCAACGATCCCAGAGAGAGGATGGTAAACCTGTCGCTGACACCAATATTTTCCGGCAAAAGAAAGGCCCTTGGCTGTGTCCTGACACTCAGAAATGTTATCTGAGCCAGAATCGTGTAGGGTGCGTTAAGCTCACCCTACACGACCCACTGGAAATGCCGCCATCAAACTCTACAACGCGCTTCATCCATCTTGGAAAAGGCCTCGTCCACCAGCACCATGCGTAAAACTATTCAGCGCATGGCGCAACGGTATTTGCTGTTGAGGGGACGGAAAAATACTTTCAGTGGTTGGCAAAGAACATTGGAGCATTTTAAGGCATTTTGCTATAAACCAAATGTGCGAGATCCGCCCCGCCACCCCCTTTACAACCATCACACCAATATGCTACAAGTCCGGTAGGTTTTTTAGTTAAAGCCACTCCTGAGTCTCGCAACCAAACATACCGGAGAACTCCATAAATGCACAGTAAATTCATTCGTGCTACGGGCGCCCTGCTCGCCATGAGTTCGGCACTTTGGGGTCCCAGCGCACTGGCCGATGCCAACCTGAAAATCATATCCCCAGCTGACGGGAGCAAGGTCAAAGTCGGCGAACCGGTCAATGTCATTTATGACATCACACCCAATACCGGCGGCGATCATTCGCACATTTATGTCAACGGCAAAGAGGCCGGGATTTTGCGCAAACTAAAGAGCAGTTTCAGCCTTGACCCGCTACCTGCCGGCACACACACACTGTGCATAAAAGTGGTCAATAAAGGTCATGCATCCATTGGTCAGGAGAGCTGCATCAAGGTTACCTCCAACTAACCCATGCAACTCGAAAACCTTTCGTACGCACTCACCCAGACCATCCATAATTTCGGGGCCGCTGCGGTGGTGGGAGGGGCCTTTTTTGCACTGAAATCGAATCCTGACCAACTCCAGCTCAGAAACCGCATGGCATGGCTGGTGTTGATTGCCTGGGGCGCTCAGGTTGCGAGCGGCGTAATTTTTGGTGGGGTCAGCTTCTATTTTTACGGTGAATTTCCCGATTTGCACGCGGTAGCTATTGGTGCGCTGGTCATCAAGGTACTCTGCGCCGCTTCAGGGTTTGCGCTTGCGGTAATTTATTTGCGCGGCGCGCAACAATGGAGCGAGCAAGGCCGTCGTCGCGCATGGCATGCCTTGACTGGTTTGGGGGCCACGGCGCTGACTGCGGCGGCTTTTTTGCGCTGGTTTTCTTAGAACCTGTTCATGATCTCAATCAAGGGAAGAGCGCAACGAAGGGTTCCCAGTGCATGGAAAAACAGAAGGTTTCTATAACGGGATCCATCGACCACAGAGGAGTCGATCATGCTTCAAACACCGCATTGCTCACCACCCAGCGTTCCCGTCCTGGTGGGCTCCTTTTTTACCGCACTGTTTCTGAGCCTCGCCGCCGCGCCGGGGCATGCTGGCGAATTCACCAACTTTGCCGGGTTGAAATTTGTCGACATACCTGCGGGACATTTTCAGATGGGCTCGTGCAAAATCACCGCCGAGATGCAGAAAGAAAACAAAATACGCGTTTTTCTCGGCCAACCTCCTATCGGGGCAGACTGTCCCGAACACAACGCCAACGTCAACGACAATGAAACCCCGCAGCACGCGGTAAGCATATCCGCATTCCAGATGGGTAAAACCCCAATCACTCTAGGCCAATACAAACACTATGTCGCCGCCTCTGGGGCCACCCAAGGATCTTCCGGATGGAATCTCATCAACGACGACTTCATGAGATACAACGCCTATGGCGATGACGCGCCAGTGGTTCAGGTTTCCTGGCAAGAAGCGAAAGACTTCATCGAATGGCTTAACAAAAACAAACCGGCGAGTGATCGTGGCACATACCGGTTACCCTCCGAAGCCGAATGGGAATATGCCTGCCGCGCGGGTGGCAACCACACGTATTGCGGCAGCAATAACGTGGATGAAGTGGCATGGCACGATGGTGACGTTCCCAAGGGCAACGGCCGACATCAGCAAAACGTTGGACTCAAGGCCCCCAACGCCTGGGGACTCTATGATATGAGCGGCAATGTGTGGCAATGGGTAGAGGACATCTATCATGAAAACTACCGTGACGCACCAACTGATGGCCGCCCCTGGACGACAAGTAACGCGCACGCCTCGAACAGCGCACCGGAATCAAACCAGGTCAAGCATGAAAACAGTAACGCCGCGCGCATTATGCACGTCAGCAACACCGATTTCAGCCGTGAACAACAGGAATATGACGCCGCCATGCGCGCCCTTCACGGCTCGTCTTGGAAGCGCGACACCACCACTGCGCGGGTGTTGCGCGGCGGCTCTTGGAAATTCACGTCCGACTTCGCCCGCGCGACTTATCGCCTCGCCGCCTCGCCCGGCAACTGGTATTACGGCAATGGGTTTCGCGTCGTCCGGGATTTACCCTAAACATGCGTTAGCGGGCAATAAAATCAACCATAGGAACCAGTATGCCCCGACAGCAGCATCACCTGCCGTACCGCCTGTCCATGCGTCTTGGCGCCCTCATTGCGGCGCTGTACCTGAGCATGGCAAGTAGCCTTGTGTGCGCAGGCGAATTCAGCAGCTTCATCGGCATGAAGTTCGCCGACATAGCCGCTGGCAGCTTTCAAATGGGTTCGTGCCAGGCGTCAAGAAAGGCATCTGCACCGCCAGCCGCCAGTTGCTCCGAGGGCGATCTGGATGCCTTGATAAATGAAGTTCCACAGCATCGCGTCAGCGTGCCTGGCTTCCAGATGAGCAAAACCGAAGTCACCCTTGGCCAGTTCAAACGCTTCATCATCGCCACTGGCCGCACTGATTTGGTCACCGACGAATTCATGAAATACAATGCCCACGGCGACGACGCGCCGGTGGTGCATGTTTCATGGAACGAGGCCAAAAACTTTATCACATGGTTCAACAAAAGCAAGCCGGCAACTGACCATGGCACCTACCGTTTACCTACCGAAGCCGAATGGGAATACGCCTGCCACGCGGGCGACAAACATACCTATTGCGGCAGCCGCGACGTGAATGCTGTGGCATGGTTCGACGCAAACAGCGGCAAGCATCAGCAACCCGTGGGCAGTAAACACGCCAACGCCTTTGGTCTGCACGACATGAGCGGCAATGTGTGGGAATGGGTGGAAGACTGTTATCACGACAATTATAATGGCGCGCCCACTGATGGTAGCGCCTGGACGAGCCCCTGCACAAGTTCGGGACGTGTTCTGCGCGGCGGCTCCTGGAAGGGTGACGCCAAAAACGTGCGCTCACCGAATCGCATCAACGCCACAGCTGTGAGCCGGAGCAACATCATCGGCTTCCGCCTTGCCAGAACGCCACGGTGAAATGACATGCTAAGAACCTAGCGCCACAAATTCACACGGCCTCTCCAGTTCGTGGTTTATTTGTTACAATTACGCCCCAACATAAAACTCATTAAGTCACAACCCGAAACCCCTGTTTTCTGACTCTTTAGAGATGCACAATCCAACCAAAACCCGCGTTATCGCCGGTATGTCCGGCGGCGTTGACTCATCGGTGAGCGCCTTGCTTCTGCAACAGCAGGGCCACGATGTCAGCGGCCTGTTCATGAAAAATTGGGAAGAAAACGATCCCAACGGCCACTGCCCTGCCACCGAGGACGCGCGCGATGCGCTGGGGGTATGCGACCGGCTGGGCATCTCCCTGGATGCGATTAACTTTGCCAAGGATTACTGGGACCGGGTATTCCGCTATTTTCTCGACGAATACAGCCGCGGACGCACGCCAAATCCAGACGTTTTATGCAATAAGGAGATCAAATTCAAGGCGTTTCTCGACTACGCCATGAATCAGGGCGCGGACTATATCGCCACCGGCCATTATGCACGGGTAACGCAAAACAAGGGGCAATACCGCCTGCTTAAAGGGCTGGACACCAATAAGGATCAAAGCTATTTCCTCTATACCCTAGGCCAGGCGCAACTGGCCAGGACGCTCTTCCCGGTGGGAGAAATCACCAAACCGGAGGTGCGCCGGATTGCTGCCGAGGCGGGGTTCGGCAACGCAGCAAAAAAAGACAGCACCGGCATCTGCTTCATCGGCGAGCGCGACTTCAAGACCTTTCTCGCCCGCTACCTGCCCGCGCAGCCGGGAGATATGGTCACTCCCGAAGGCGAACGGGTCGGCCAGCACGACGGGCTGATGTACCATACCCTTGGTCAGCGCCAGGGCCTGGGTATTGGCGGGCGGCAAGGAGGTAATGGCACTCCTTGGTATGTCGTTGGCAAGAATCTCACCAGCAATACACTGCTCGTCGCACAGGACCATGACCACCCGCTGCTGTATAGCCGCTCGCTCGCAGCAAGCCATTTGCACTGGGTACATGGGGCGCCACCTGCATTGCCTTTACGCTGCGCGGCCAAGACACGTTACCGCCAGGCAGATCAAGCCTGCACTATTACAATGCTGGAAGATGGCATGTGCAATGTGTCATTCGACCAGCCCCAATGGGCCGTCACACCCGGTCAGTCAGTGGTATTTTATGCGGCTGACGAGTGCCTGGGCGGCGGCGTCATTGAATACACCGAAAACTGCACAGATACAATTCGCAGGAGCGCGCTTTAAACGCGCTCCTTCAACCGGCCCACATCACCTCAAGCACAACACTACAATGAGCCATACCAGCGAAGAACGAATCATTGCCTTGGCCGGCGCTTTTCAGGCCGCCCAGTTGGTGCAGCAGGTTGCCCATACAGGAAGCGTGGACGACGGTGACTTTGAGGTGTGCATCAACAGCATTTTCAATATCAACCCGCCTACTACAGCCGCTGTCTATGGCGGCGTGCGCGGCGTCAGCACCGGGCTTAAACGGCTGCGCACCCAGCTCGGCGGCGGTAGCGAGCCGCGCGACATGGAAATCACGCGTTATATTGTCGCCATCCTCTACCTTGAGCGCCAGTTGGCGAAGCACCCTCAGATGCTGCAACAAATCGCCGAAGGCATCGAAAAGGCAAGAGGCCAAGCGCAGCATTTCTCCCAGACTCACAACAACGTTATCGCCAGTCTGGCTGGATTGTACAGCGACACCATCAGCACCTTGAATCCCCGCATCATCGTCAGCGGCGAACAGGGTTACCTGTCCAACCCCGACAACGCCAACAAAGTACGCGCCCTGCTGCTGGCGGCAATGCGCTCCGCGGTATTATGGCGCCAGTGCGGCGGCGGCCGATGGCAACTTCTGTTTGGCCGTAGCCGGATGGTACGTGAGGCGGGGGAGCTTTTGGGGGAGGTATGATGCGTAGGGTGCGTCCCACGCACCACTGTAGTGGTCAAGTCTTTTTGGCCACGGTTTTATAGTCCATCCAATACTGCTTCTCTGCCGCATTCGGTGCCAGCCCACCGTTATGCG
>LNFM01001429.1_pt1 | contig 54239 bp, 52 predicted proteins | sample 596031 | NCBI WGS metagenome assembly LNFM01 (sample SAMN04254537, study PRJNA301005) | activated carbon metagenome | isolation source: dual media filters at the Ann Arbor, Michigan drinking water treatment plant | place: USA: Ann Arbor
GGAAGTCGGCCGCATTGGCGGCATTCGGGCCGCTGCCCGCGACCGACCAGCCGACCTGGCCGGCGCCGGACAGGTCGCCGCTGCGGGTCACCAGGTACTCAAAGACGCTGACGCCGCTGCCGGTGCCTTCCGCCCGGTCGCCAATCTGCGCGGCGATGCTGTAGGTCACGGCGGCGGCGTCGTCGTTGCGGATGACCCCGGCGGCGCTGGACACGCCGAGGGCGCCATTGGCGGGCGGGAGGAGGCTGACGGTGAAGGCTTCATCTGCCTCCGGCAGCGCATCCCGCACCACACGCACCCGCACCGTCTGGGTCGCCTCGCCGGCCGCGAAACTGACGGTGCCGCTGGGCAGGACACCATTCTGGAAGTCGGTCGCATTGGCGGCATTCGGGCCGCTGCCCGCGACGGACCAGCCGACCTGGCCGGCGCCGGACAGGTCGCCGCTGCGGGTCACCAGATAGTCGAAGACGCTGAAGCCGCTGCCGGTGCCTTCTGCCCGGTCGCCGATCTGCGCGGCGATGCTGTAGGTTACGGCCGCATCGTCATTGCGGATTACGCCGGTTGCGGTACCGACCAGGATGCTGGCGAAGACTGGTGAGTTCAGTTGCACCAGAAATGTCTCGTCACGCTCCGCCATTGAGTCGGCTGCTACGAGAACATCGATCTGGGCCTGGGACGCGCCCATCGCGAAGTCGATGACCCCGGAAGGCAGCACCCCACCCACGAAATCATCCGCGGTCGCTTCGCCGATGAAGCTGGTCGCGGTCGTCCAGTTCACCCGACTTGGCGCGTTGAGGTCACCGGTGCGGGTGACCAGGAAGGTGAAGACCGTTGCTGCGCCTCCCGTGCCTTCCGACCGGTCGGCGTTCAGCGCCGCGATGGACAGCGAAGACGCCGAGAACTGGATGACGGCCATCTGGTCCGCGAACTGCAGACGCTGGATGTCACTGATGGTATCCGTGCCGTCCGGGCTGCTAGGCCGAAGATCCCGGATCGAGTAGCTCCCATTGCCCAGCGACACCAATTCATAGTCGGCGCGATTGCCTGCGAACCGGGCCACGTTGCTGCCGGCGCCGCCCTGCAGCAGATCATTCCCCCCACCGCCTTCCAGCGTATCGTCGCCCGCCTCGCCCTGCAGTGTGTCGGCGCCGAGGCCGCCGAGGATGATGTCGTTCCCGCCGCGTCCCGTGAGCAGATTCGCTGCGTCTGACCCCGTTATCGTATCGGCGAAGCCGCTGCCGCTGGCGTTCTCGATCGAGACCAGCGTGTCCTCGAACCCGCGCCCGTCGATCGCCCGGCCGGTGGAGAGGTTGATGCGCACGCCGGAGGGGTCGTCGCGGTAGTCCACCCGGTCGATGCCGCCGCGCCCATCGATGTAGTCGGCCGCACCCGAACCGAAGAAACCGCCGTCACCGCGGAAATAGTTGTCGTCCTCGCTGCCGAGCAGGGTATCGGCGAATTGCGAGCCGCTGACGCGCTCGATGCTGATCAGCGTGTCATTGCCGTCGCCCGTCGCGAAGCCCGCCGCAAGATCAACAACCACAGACCCAGCCGCATTACTCATGGAGACGAAATCAGAGCCGAGGCGACCATCGATGTAATCATCGCCCCGCTCGCCCGCGAAATCGTCATTGGCCGAGGAGCCGAGCAGGGTATCGGCGAAATGGCTGCCCACTACGCGCTCGATGCTGATGAGGGTGTCGTTGCCGGTGGCGCTGCCCGTCACGGTCCCAAGCGCCATGTCCACCAGGATGCCGCTCTCGCCACGGCGGTAATCCGCTTGGTCATAGCCCGCGCCGCCATCCAGCAGGTCGTTGCCCGCGCCATCCTCCAGATAGTCGTCCCCGCCGAGCCCGCGCATCGTGTCGTCGCCCGCGCCACCACGCAGGGTTTCATGCGCCGCGCTGCCCGAAAGGCTGTCCGCCACGGCGGTCCCGGTGACGCGGTCGATCTGGCTGACCCGGTCGATGGTGCCGAAGCCGTCCCGGATGGTGCCGGCGGCCAGATCCGCGAGGATGCCGGCCGACCCGCCGTAGTTCGCATCCTGCGAGTAGTCCGCCTCATCGAAGCTGCTGGTGCCGAGGATCGTGTCGGCGCCAGCGAGGCCGCGATAGCGCAGGTAGCTGATTGCGGCGGAGCCGGTGAACTGATCCGCCTGGGCCGTGCCACGCACAGCCTCGATTCCGGTGAACAGGTCGGTCGCGCCGAAGGGGTCCGTGGCCGTGCCGCTGACGAAGTTGACCGTGACGCTGCCGAGCCCGCCCCAGGATGCGTCCTGGTGGTACAGGATCTCGTCAAAGCCGCCACCGCCATGGATGGTGTCGGCGCCGCCGGAACCGGTCCAGCCCTCATAATTCGCGTTCGCCGAACCCAGGAACAGGTCGCCGGCCTGGGTGCCGTCCCAGCGATGCGCATAGGTGAAGGTATCGTTCACCACGCCGGCATTGTTGCTGATGACGGTGCCGGTGCCGTTCGCGCCCACCGTCACGACGATGCCACCGGTGCCGGTGACGCCCTGGTAGCCGATGTCGATGCCCTCGTTCAACGCGAAGAGCTCGGCATGGCCGATGATGGTGTTGTGGCCGGCGCCAGGGCTGATGTAGTCGCCGAACTGTTGGCTGGAAGCGGCGCCACCGGAGGCGTCGATCGTGTCGTTGCCGGCGCCGCCTTGCAGATTGTCGCTGCCATCCTCGCCGCGAAGGATGTCGTGGCCGTCGCCGCCCAGCAGCGTGTCGTTGCCCGCGCCGCCGAGCAGGCTGTCGCCACCTGCGCCGCCGTCCAGGCGGTTGACGGCGCTGCTGCCGATGATGGTGTCGGAGAAGGCGCTTCCGGTTACGGTCTCGATGCCTACCAGCGTATCCGTGCCGCCCCAGGGATCACGCGCGGTCCCGGCCGCAACCGGGACGCCGCCGAGCAGGGGGCTGTCAGGCACCAGCGACGTCGCGCCGAGATTGACGAAGGCGCCCGTGGACCCTGGCCCGGCGATGTCGAAACCATCGCTGAAATAGCTGACGGTATCGAAGCCGGGCCCGCCATCGACCAGGTCGCTGCCGCTGCCCGGGTGGATGTTGTCGTTGCCGTCCAGGCCGAAGATGCTGTCGTCGCCGCCGCGGCCAAAGAAGTAGTTGTTGCCATCGGTCCCGCGGATCGAATCGCCGTGGGCTTGGCTGCCATGGACATTCTCGATGCTGATCAGCGCATCGGGCGCGATGGCGGGGCCGGAGGCGAAGCCCGCCGTCAGATCGACGGTGACGGGGCCAGGGGAGTTCTCGTAGAACACGACATCACTGCCGGGACCGCCATCAATGGTGTCCGCGCCGGCCGGGTCCTGGTTGAACCAGTCATTCCCCTCCAGCCCCTGCATCACGCCGCCGCCCGCGATCGGGCCGAGTGTGTCGTTTCCCGCAGTTCCGATCAGCCCACTCACGTCCGCCCCCTGAGTCGTTTTTCGATGCGTTTCGCACTCCATCCTAATGGTTATCGATACGTTTATTTATGTCTTTTCCGTAATATTCCTGTTATGGGTCGTGCGCGGGCTGCGAAGGGCAGGCAGCGCCGGCATGGGTGGTTCAGGCTCGGAATGCCGGGCCGGGGAGCAGCCGGGCCCTGCCCGTGGCGGCGGCCCGCATTGCACCGCCGGTTGGCATCCGCCCCCCCGGCGCGGTAGAACCCGCCGCTTCATCCTCTGCGCCGGAATTCGAGCACATGCCCGCCTGGCAATATGTCTACGTCATGAAAGACCTCACCAAGTCCTATCCGGGCGGGCGAGAGGTCTTCAAGGGCATCACCCTGTCCTTCCTCCCCGATGTGAAGATCGGCGTGCTCGGCCCGAATGGTGCCGGCAAATCCACGTTGATGAAGATCATGGCCGGCCAGGACAAGGAATTCGGCGGCGAGGCCTGGGCCGCCGAGGGCGCCAAGGTCGGCTACCTGCCGCAGGAGCCGCATCTGGATGAGACCAAGACGGTCGGCGAGAACGTCATGGAGGCATTCGCCGACCTGACCGGCCAGCTTCGCCGCTTCAACGAAATCTCCGACAAATTCGCCGAGGAGATGACCGAGGCGCAGATGAACGACCTGCTCGCCGAGCAGGCCGATCTGCAGGAGAAGATCGAGGCCGCGGAGGGCTGGGAGCTGGATCGCCGCATCGAGATCGCGCTCGACGCGCTGCGCTGCCCGCCCTTCGAGAGCCCCGTGGCGCATCTTTCGGGCGGTGAGAAGCGGCGCGTGGCGCTGTGCAAGCTGCTGCTGGAGAAGCCCGACCTGCTGCTGCTGGATGAGCCGACCAACCACCTGGACGCGGAATCCGTGGCCTGGCTGGAGCAGACGCTGAAGGATTACAAGGGCGCGGTCCTGATCGTGACCCACGATCGCTACTTCCTGGACAACGTCACCAACTGGATCCTGGAGGTCGATCGCGGCCGGGGCTTCCCCTACCAGGGCAACTACTCGGCCTATCTCGACCAGAAGCGCAAGCGCCTGCAGCAGGAGGAGCGCGAGGAAAGCGCCCGGCAGCGGCAGCTCGCCAAGGAACAGGAATGGATGGGCCGCAGCCCGGCGGCGCGCCAGGCCAAGTCCAAGGCGCGCATCGCCTCCTATGAGGAGATGCTGGCGAAGAGCCTGGATAAGACCAGTGGCGAGGCCGAGATCGTCATCCCGCCGGCGCCCCGCCTGGGCAACATCGTCATCCAGGCGGAGGATCTTCGGAAGGGCTATGGCAACCGCCTGTTGATCGAGGATCTGAGCTTCAAGCTGCCGCCGGGCGGCATCGTCGGCATCATCGGCCCGAACGGCGCCGGCAAGTCCACGCTGTTCAAGATGATCACCGGCGTCGAGACGCCCGATGGCGGCAGCCTGGTGGTAGGTGAGACGGTGAAGCTGGGTTACGTCGACCAGTCCCGCGACAGCCTGGATGACAACCGCACCGTCTGGCAGGAGATCTCCGACGGGATGGACCAGATCACCATCGGCAAGCGCACCATCCCGTCCCGCGCCTATGTCGCCGCCTTCAACTTCAAGGGGGCGGACCAGCAGAAGCGCGTCGGCGTGCTGTCGGGTGGTGAGCGGAACCGGGTGCATTTGGCCAAGATGCTGAAGCGGGAGCACAACGTGCTGCTGCTGGACGAACCGACCAACGACCTCGACATCGACACGCTGCGGGCGCTGGAAGATGCGCTGGAGGAATTCGCCGGTTGCGCCGTGGTGATCAGCCACGATCGCTGGTTCCTCGACCGCCTGGCGACCCACATCCTGGCCTTCGAGGGCGACAGCCACGTGGAGTGGTTCGAGGGGAACTTCGAAGCCTACGAAGCGGATAAGCGACGTCGACTCGGCGCCGCGGCGGACCAGCCGCACCGCATCAAGTACCGGCCGTTGGCCCGCTAGGGCCACATGCGGCTCAAGCTGGCCCGGTAGAGAGCTGGTCGTCCCCCGCCTCGCGGAAGGCAATGGCGTCACCACGCCCCGCCTTTCGCTGCGCCCCGTCGCGCCGGAAAACCTGCCGGACCTCATCGCGCTGAAGGGCGATGAGGCAGCCTTCGGGCTGATGCTGCACGGCACCCGCACCCCGGAACGGGCGCGGGAGGAGCTGGAGGATGACCGCGAATTCTGGCTGGTCCGCGGCTACGGCACCTGGGCGGTTTTTCTTCGTGAAACCGGGGAATTCCTGGGCATCGCCGGGCTGATGGAACGCCCCGACGGCCGCGGCGTCGCGCTGCGCTACGCGCTGTGGCCCGCCTGTCGCGGCAAGGGCTATGCGCGGGAGGCAGCGCGGGCGGCGCTCGCCTTCGGCTTCCGGCGCGGCCTCACCCGCATCATCGCCGTGGCGTGGGAGGGCAATACCGCCTCGCGCCAGGTGCTGGTCGATATCGGCATGCGCGAATGCGACAGTTTTGCTTACCGCGGCCGCCACATGCTGGTGTTCGAGGCGCTGGCGCCGGCATAGGTGCCGGCTACTCGATGCGGATGCCGGCGCGCTCGATCACCGCGCCGTAGCGGGCGCGTTCCTCGGTGATGAAGCGGGCGAAATCGTCCGGGTTCATCGGCGCCGGGATCATCACCTGGGTCCGCATGCGGGCGATGATCGCCGGGTCGCGCAGCACCGCCTGGATCTCGCGCGACAGGCGCTCCACCACCGGGCGCGGCGTGGCGGCGGGCGCGGCGAAGCCGTGCCAGGGGGCGACGATGGCGTTGGGGAAGGTCTCGGCCAGGGCGGGCAGGTCCGGCGCGAAGAAGGCGCGCTCCGCGCCCGTGGTGGCGATGGCGCGGACCGAGCCCGCCTGCACATGGGGCCAGGCGACGGCGGCGCCATCCACCGCCAGGTCGATCTGCCCGCCGATCAGATCCACCATCATCGGGCCGGAGCCGCGATAGGGCACGTGCGTCGCGGTGAGGCCGGCGGCGGCGAGGAAGGCCTCCATCGCCACATGGATGGCGGTGCCGGCGCCGGAGGATCCGTAATTGGCGCGGCCCGGATTCGCCTTCATCCAGGCCACCAGTTCCGCCAGGTTGGTCGCGGGGATCTTGCTCGCGTTGATCACCAGCACATTGGGCGTGATGGCGCCGTTGCTGATCGGGGCGAAATCCCGCGCCGGGTCGAAGGGCAGGCGGTCCTTGTACAGCCAGGGGTTCAGGCCGAGCGTGGTCAGGCTGACGATGCCGATGGTGTGGCCATCCGGCGTGGCACGCGCCAGCGCTGCGACGCCGATATTGGCGGCCGCACCCGGCCGGTTCTCCACCACCACGGGCCGGCCGAGGCGCGGTGTCAGCGCCTCCGCCACCATGCGCCCGATCATGTCGGTGGCGCCGCCAGGGGCGAAGGGCACGATCAGGGTGACGTTGCGGCTCGGGAAGCTGTCCTGCGCGCGGGCCGTGAGGGGCAGCAGCAGAAGCGGGGCGGCGAGGGCGGTGCGGCGGGTCAGCATGGGAATCCTCCTGTTGTTCGCCCGATCTGTCCGATGGCGTCGAGCTTGGTGTCCGAGAGATAGCCGTAGCGATTGACGAAGACGCGCCCGCCGGAGGCCTGCCACGCTGCCTCGAACCGCGCCGCCACATCGGCCACGGGGCCATAGGCGTGGGAATAGGCGATCACGGGCGTATCGCCCGCGGCCGCGCGCGCCGCGGCGATCTTGCGGCGCTGGGCGAGCAGGCCGACCGGATGCGCCTCCTCAGGCTCCGGGTAGCGGAAGCGGGCGGGGTCGATCGGGCCATCCGTCAGGTCCAGCGCCTCCGCCAGCGCCGAAAGCAGCGCGGGGTCCTCCGCCGCGCCCATCGCGCCGGCCCATTCCCGCAGGATCATCGGCCAGTGCATGGTGTAGAACTTCACCCCCATGGCGGCGACATGCGGCGCGACGGCGGCGAAATCGAAGCCGCTGGCGAAGCTGAAGGGTGGCGGGAAGGCCTGCGGGATCAGCGCGATGCGGCCGTCGCTTGCCTCGCGCAGCGTCTCCGCCAGGGCGGCCAGGAAACGGGTGGTGACGGCGGATTTGAAGCGGGCCAGTTCCAGCAGCCCGGGCCGGGCGGCGAAGAGGCGCAGCGCCGCCTGTGTGGCGCCACCGGCCATGGCGGCGACCAGCGCGCGGGCGGCGGCGCCATTCGCCACGTCATCCAGAGTCGCATGCGCGTCCCGCCGCATCGCCGCCAGGTCGAAGCCGAGGCGCCGGGCCAGGTCACAGGCCGGCGCCGAGAAATCGAAGAACAGCGACCGGAAGGCGTAGGGCGGGTATTCCGGCCAATCCAGCCGGATCGCGTCCACCATCGGATAGGCCCGCGCCAGGTCGCGCAGCAGCGCGCGCTGGTAGTCCAGCACCGCCTCGGAGGCGAGGGAGGCGTTGAGATCGACGCGGCCCGGCACCTCGCTGCCATCCGGCAGGCGTGGCCGGTCCTCCGGCAGCGGGCCGCCGAACTGCACCCGGTAGCCGGGCGGGATGGCGGCCTGCACCTGGAGATGCACGGCAAGCCCCCGCCGCTTGGCGGCCGTGATGGCGGCGGTCAGGCGCGGGCCTTCGGCATGGGTCAGCGCATCCGGCTCCGCCGGCTGGTAGCGCAGGCCGCGATACAGCGACCTGTCCGGTACGAAGGCCGGCGCGGTGCGAACCCATAATTCCCGCCGGCCCCAAAGCGGCCGGTCGAGCAGACGCACGGCCCCCGCGCCACCATCGATCGGCGGCTCCCGCCCGCCTTCGCCATCCGGTGCCGGTGCCAGCACATAGGGTGAGGTCGCGATGGTGGTGGCGCCGGCGCGGTGCTGGAGGTTGTCCAGCACCGCCTCCGCCCCCTCCGTCTGCAGGTATTCCGGCATCACGGTGATGCCGAGCATGCGGGCGGGGAAGCTCATGCCAGCCATTCCGGATGCGCCTGCGCGATGGCGGCCAGGTCGGTCGCATTGGCCTGCACATGGGCCGCCATGGCGGCGCGGGCGCCTTCGGGGTCGGCCGCTGAAATGCGGTCCAGGATCTTCGCATGGGCGGCGATGGTGGCATCCGCACGGGCGAGGTCGGCGACCGCGGCGTGATGCACGCGCTCCATATGCGCCCGCGCGGCGCGGCAGGCGGACCACATCAGGGGCAGTTCGGCGGCGTCGAAGATCAGCGCATGGAAGGCATCGTCCAGCGCATAGAGGGCATCGCGGTCGGCCTCCGCCACCGCGGCGCGCTGGTCCGCCACCACCCGGCGCAGCAATGGCAGGCCGGCGGTGGCCGGCTTTCGGGCGAGGCGCGCCGCCGCCTCGCCCTCCAGCAGCACCCGCAGCGCCACCGCCTCATCCAATTGGCGCGCCGAGAGGCGGGAGACGAAGCTGCCGAGGTTGGGGAAGATCTCCACCAGCCCATCCTCCCGCAGTCGGCGCAGCGCCTCCCGCACCGGCGTGCGGCTGAGGCCGGATTGGGCGGCGATGGCGGGTTCGGGGATTGGTGCGCCGGGGGGCAGTCCAAGCCGCAGGATGGCGGTTCGCAGCGCGGCGTAGAGCTGGTCCGGCGCCGGCCTCCTGCGGTCGAGGGCCGGCAGGCTTGGAAGGGCTGTGGCCAGGGCGGCGAGGCGGGGGCGGGGCATCGCGGCAGGCTAAACCCCGGCACGCGGGGGCTCAATACCGGTGTACCGGTATTGAGCTTTCGTCTCAGGGCGCCGTCAGGAAGCTTCGGATCCGATCCGCCAGCGGCGCCATGCCGACCACGCCGTTCAGATGGCCGAGCGGCCCGGTCACCTCCACGAGTTCCGCCGGCCGGCCGACGCGTTGCAGCGTCGCCAGCAATTCGCGGTTCGCGTCGAACAGGAACACCCGGTCGGTGGGGGATGCCACCACCAGCCAGCGCGCCTGGCTGCGCGCCAGCGCCGCCTCCGTGCTTGGATATTCGTTCAGGAACAGCTGGTTGGCGCGGGTCAGGTAGAGAAAATGGTTGGCATCCGACAGGCGCGCGCGGGCCAGCGCCGCCTCGTCGATCGCGCGCTCCGCCTCGAAGCGGTCGGCCAGGCGCCGGGCGGGGTCCTGGCCTTCGGGGATGGCGCGGCCGAAGCGGGCCAGGCTGGCGCGGTCCTGGGCATGGACGGTCACGATCTTCAGCGCCGCCGCCAGCCCCTGCACCGGCGGGTCCCGCCCCTGGGCGTAGTAGTCGCCGCCGCGCCAGTTCGGGTCGAGCCGGATCGGCGCCTCCCAGATGTCGAGCCAGTTCAGCATCCAGGGGTCGATTTCCCCGGCGCCGATCACCGGCATGACGCGGTCGATCATCTCCGGATAGGCGGCCGCCCATTCGATGGCCTGCAGCGCGCCCATGGAGGGGCCGGTGACCATCGCCAGGCGGCGCACGCCGAGGCTGTCCAGCAGCTTCTTCTGCACCTCGATGAAGTCCCGCATGGAGACCACGGGGAAATCCGTGCCCCAGGGCCGCCCGGTGGCGGCGTTGAGGGAGGCCGGGCCGGTGGTGACGGTGCGGCCGTCCCGCACGTTCAGATTGACCAGCGTGTCGGAGGAGATGACGAAGTAGCGGTCGGTGTCGATCGCCTTGCCGGGGCCGATGATGGCATCCCAGTAGCCCGGCGGCTGGTCCGCGGCGTAGCGGCCGAAGGCGTGGCTGTTGCCGGAGAAGAAATGCGCCACCAGCACCGCATTGTCGCCCGCCGCGTTCAACGTGCCGGCGGTCTGGTAGCCGATGCGCAGGCTGGGCAGGGTGGCGCCATTCCGCAGCTGGTGGTTTGCCGTCTCGAAGCTGCGTTTCTCGACGATTTCTGTCGCCGGTTGCGCCTGGGGGGCGCCCGCAAGTCCAGCCGCCATCAGCGCGGCCAGCAGCCATCTGCGATACATGTCCTGGAGTCCTTCCCCTTCGCTTCGCCCAAGCCTGCGGCGCCGGGGGCGCACAACGCAAGCGGCTTTCACCCCCGTCGCCTCCCGCCGCTGGGCGCGCTAGGGTGGGGCATCAAAACGCTAGCCAAGGTCCTCCCCGACATGAACCTCGCCAAGATCCCGACCGGCAAGGCCCCGCCGCATGACGTCAATGTCGTGGTGGAAATCCCCCAGGGCAGCCAGGTGAAATACGAGCTGGACAAGGACAGCGGCGCGGTGGTGGTGGACCGCTTCCTGTTTACGCCGATGGCCTATCCGGCCGCCTATGGCTTCATCCCCGGCACGCTGGCCGATGATGGCGACCCGGCCGATGTGCTGGTTCTGACGCCCGCCCCGGTGGTGCCAGGCTGCGTCATCCGCGCCCGCCCGATCGGCGTGCTGCATATGGAGGATGAGGCCGGCTCGGACGAGAAGCTGGTCTGCGTGCCGCACGACAAGGTGCACCCGATGTATGCCGGCATCACCAGCGCCGAGGAACTGCCCGAGATCACCCGCCGGTCCATCGAGCACTTCTTCGCCACCTACAAGGACCTGGAATCCGACAAGTGGGTGAAGGTGCGTGGATGGGGCTCGGCCAGCGAGGCGGCGGATATCATCCTGTCCTCCATGGCGGCCTATGAGGCAGCCGCCATCAAGGACGCGGCCGAGTAAACACCGACCCTCCTTCGCTTTTTTTCGCGGTCATACTTGACGGGCGGCGTGGACAGCGCATCCGCCGCCCGGCAAGCTTCCCTCGGCCCGCGGTGCGGGCCGGCCCCCGCGCGGCTCCCCCCGCACCCGGACCGGCCCGATCGACGGACCGCGCGGCCCGGACAAGAGGCCAGAAAAGGGGGAGATCGTCGCTTTGATGACGTTCGCATTATTGCTGATCATCGCATTGGGCACGCTGTCCATCGCCTATGGCGTGGTCACGGCGAAGGAGGTGCTGGCACGGGATGCCGGCACCGACCGGATGCAGGAAATTTCCAAGGCCATCCAGGAAGGCGCCAATGCCTATCTGAAGCGCCAATACATCACCATTTCCATCGTTGGCGTGGTGCTGTTCTTCGTCATCCTGGCCGCCTTCGGCTTCGGCGGGCATGCCTTCGCGGTGGCGATCGGCTTCCTGATCGGCGCGGTCCTGTCGGGCGCGGCCGGCTTCATCGGCATGAACGTGTCGGTGCGCGCCAATGTCCGTACCGCCCAGGCTGCGACGCAGTCCCTCGCCTCGGGGCTGGATGTGGCGTTCAAGTCCGGCGCCATCACGGGGATGCTGGTGGCGGGCCTCGCCCTGCTCGGCGTGGCCACCTACTTCCTCATCCTGGTGCCGATCGGCGGGCTGGAAGCGAATAGCCGGCTGGTGATCGACGCGCTGGTGGCGCTGGGCTTCGGTGCCTCCCTGATTTCCATTTTTGCTCGACTTGGCGGCGGCATCTTCACAAAGGGCGCGGATGTCGGCGGCGACATGGTGGGCAAGGTGGAAGCGGGCATCCCCGAGGACGACCCCCGCAACCCGGCCACCATCGCGGATAATGTGGGCGACAATGTCGGCGACTGCGCCGGCATGGCGGCCGACCTGTTCGAGACCTATGCGGTCACCATGGTGGCGACGATGGTGCTGGCCGCCATCTCCTTCACCGCGGAAGCGCGCATCGCGGGCATGCTGTTCCCGCTGGCGATCGGCGCGGTCTGCGTGGTGACCTCCATCGCCGGCACCTACTTCGTGAAGCTGCCGGCTTCCAACAACATCATGCATGCGATGTATCGCGGCTTCATCGTCACCGGTGCGCTGTCGCTCGCCGTGTTGTTGCCACTTTGCTACCTGGTGTTCGGCACCGGCACGATCACCGCCGGCGGCCACACCTTCGGCGCCTTCGCGCTGTTCCTGTGCGGTGCGGTGGGCCTGGCGGTGACGGCGGCGATCGTCGTGGTGACGGAATACTACACCGGCACGCAGTTCCGCCCGGTGCGCTCCATCGCGGAAGCCTCGCAGACCGGGCACGGGACCAACGTCATCCGAGGCCTCGCCGTGTCCATGGAAAGCACGGCGCTGCCGGCGCTGATCATCATCGCGGGCGTGCTTTCCTCCTATGGCCTGGCCGGGCTCTACGGCATTGCGATTGCGACCACGACGATGCTGGCCCTCGCCGGCATGGTGGTGGCGCTCGATGCCTTCGGCCCGGTGACGGACAATGCCGGCGGCATCGCGGAAATGGCGGGGCTGCCGAGCGAGGTGCGCGTTTCAACGGATGCGCTGGACGCCGTGGGCAACACCACCAAGGCGGTGACCAAGGGCTATGCGATCGGCTCGGCGGGCCTCGGCGCGCTGGTGCTGTTCGCGGCCTATACGCAGGACCTGAACCACTTCATCGCCAACCCGGACATCTACCCGTATTTCGCCGGGATCGGCGTGATGACCTTCAGCCTGTCCGACCCCTATGTGGTGGTCGGCCTGCTGTTCGGCGGGTTGTTGCCCTACCTGTTCGGCGGCATGTCGATGACCGCGGTGGGCCGTGCGGCGACCGCGGTGGTGGAGGAAGTGCGCCGCCAGTTCCGCGAACACCCGGGCATCATGACCGGGGAGGAGAAGCCGGATTACGGGCGCGCGGTGGACATGCTGACCAAGGCGGCGATCAAGGAAATGATCATCCCGTCGCTGCTGCCGGTGCTGTCGCCCATCGTGGTGTTCCTGGTCATCCTGATGATCGGCGGCAAGGCCGCGGCCTTCTCCTCGCTGGGTGCGATGCTGCTCGGCGTCATCGTCACCGGCTTCTTCGTCGCGGTCTCCATGACCACGGGGGGCGGCGCCTGGGACAATGCCAAGAAGTACATCGAGGAAGGCCATTACGGCGGCAAGGGCAGCGAGGCCCACAAGGCCGCGGTGACCGGCGACACGGTGGGTGACCCCTACAAGGACACCTCCGGCCCGGCGGTGAACCCGATGATCAAGATCACCAACATCGTGGCGCTGATGCTGCTGGCGGTGCTGGCGCATAGCTGACGGCGCCTGCCTTCTCCCTCCCCCGCGCTTGCGGGGGAGGGTCGGGGTGGGGGTTCTTCAGCCAGCCGCCCTACCGCCCCCGGAACACCGGCTTCCGCTTCTCCACGAAGGCCCGCGTCGCCTCCCGGAAATCCTCCGTATACGGGAAACTCTTGCTCGCCTCATGCTGCGCCGGCGTGATCGGCAGCGCCCCGCGCAGTTCCTGCAAGGCCCGCTTGTGGAAGCGGTTGGCGAGCGGTGCGCCCTGGGCGATGCGGTGCGCCATGGCCAGCGCCTCCTGCTGCACCGCCTCATCCGCCACCAGGCGGGACAGCAGGCCCTTCTCATAGGCTTCCGCCCCGGTGAAGACGCGGCCCTCCACCAGCATCTCCATCGCCACGCCGTAGCCCACGGATTGCAGCAGCGGGTCCAGCTCCTCATAGGCGTAGAAGATGTTCAGGTTGCGCGCCGGGATGCCGATGCGCGTCGCGGGGCCGCCGACCCGGAAATCCGCCATCGTCGCCAGCCCCGCCCCGCCGCCCATGGTCCAGCCACGACAGGCGGCGACCACCGGGTGGCGGCACAGGCGCAGCGACTGGAAGCTGCGGCCGATTTCCGCGGCGTAGACCGCCTCCCGCTCCGGCGTGCCGCGCTCCGTCTCGAAGGCGGCGATGTCGGCGCCGGCGCAGAAGGCATCCTCGCCGGCGCCGCGCAGCACCAGGCAGCGCAGATCGTCATCGGCGGAGCAGCCCTCCACCGCCTCGGCCAGGGCGATCCACATCGGCAGGTCCATGGCATTGCGCTTGGCCGGCCGGTCGATGGTGAGGATGGCGATGGCGCCATCGCGTTCGAGCTTGATGAGGGGATGCGACATGGCGCCGACCGTAACGCCCCGCCGCGCCGCTTGCCAGATGCCCCAAGGCAACCACAGCCCCGCCCATCCGTTCTGTGCGCGACCTACACAGGAGCCTCAGCCATGACCGAGACACGCACCGACCAGGCCGCCCGCGACAAGGTGTGGGAGCTGATCCGCGACATCGAGGTGGCGACCATGGTCACCATCGACCAGGTCGGCCACATGCGCGGCCGCCCGATGCGTGCGGTGGAACTCAAGGAGTTCGAAGGCACGCTGTGGTTCTTCACCAGTGGCGGCTCGCCCAAGGCAGACGAGATCCGCCAGGATGAGCGGGTGCTGCTCGCCTATGCCGAGCCGTCCGACCAGAACTACGTCTCCATCTCCGGCACCGCGCAGATCATCCGCGATGTGGCGAAGCAGAAGGCGATGTGGTCCGAGCCGCTGCGGACCTGGTTCCCGAACGGCCCGGATGACCCCAATGCCGCGCTGCTGAAGGTGGAGGTCGAGGGCGCCGAATACTGGGACGCGCCGTCCTCCACCCTGCTGCACGCCTATGGCTATGTGAAGTCGCGCATCACCGGGGAACCGCCGAAGGCCGGCGAGAACGACAAGGTGTCCTTCAAGCGTCCGGCTTGATCCCGGACAATTCGGCCACCAGCGCCCCCACGGAGGCGCTGTCCAGCCCGCCACGGCCGGAGGCGACGACCGCCTCCAGCATCTGCGCCGTCAGCGCCGTGGCGGGGGCGAAGACCGCGTGGTCCCGCATGGCCGTCGCGGATAGGCGCAGATCCTTTCGCATCAGCTCCGCCCGGAAGCCCGGTGCGAAATTGCCCGCCAGCATCCGCGCCGCGTGGTTTTCCAGGACGAAGCTGGCGGCGCTGCCGCCGCGCAGCGCCTGGCGCATCTTCTCCCCATCCAGCCCCGCCTTGGCGCCGAGCGCCAGGGCCTCGGCCACCGCCAGCATGGTGGTGGCGACGATCAGCTGGTTGGCGGATTTGCAGACCTGACCTGCGCCGGCCGGGCCGAGGTGCGTCAGCGTCTTTCCCATCGCCCGAAAGCAGGGTTCGGCGCGGGCGAAGGCGGCTTCGTCGCCGCCGACCATGCAGGTCAGCGTGCCATCCAGCGCGCCCTTTGGCCCGCCCGAGACCGGGCTGTCCAACAGGATCGCGCCACTCTCCGCGGCCAGCCTTGCCGCGAAGCCGGAAGCGGCGGCTGCGGCGATGGTGGAGAAATCCACCACCACCGTGCCCGGCGCGACGCCCTTCGCAACGCCATCCGGCCCGAACAGCACCGCCTCCACATCCGGCGTATCCGGCAGGCACAGCGCCACGAAGGCCGCGCCGCGCACGGCCTCCGCCGGGCTTGCCGCCCAGCGCGCCCCGCCCGCCTCCAGCGCCGCCGCCTTGCCGCGGCTGCGGTTGGTGACGGTCAGCGCATAGCCGGCCTTCGCCAGATTGGCCGCCATCGCGGCGCCCATCACGCCGAGCCCGATGAAGGCGGCGGGGGCGGGCGGCTGGATCGTCTCGGTCATGCTGGTTCCTTAGGTGCGGCGGATCGCGGCGCGGATGGTGTCGAGCAGCGTGTCCATGTCGCGCTGGAAATCGGCGCCATTGGCATAGCCATCGGCCTCCCCGGTCTGTTCCATGAAGCGCTGCCAGCCCGGTGCCGACATGGCCTGGCGGAAGCGGTCATGCAGGGAGGAGACCATCGCGGGCGGCATGCCCGCGGGTCCGACCCAGCCCTTCATGTTGTCCGCCACCAGCTCGATGCCGAGTTCGCGCAGCGTCGGCACCTGCGGATAGGCCGGCATCCGCTGGGCGGAAGCGCAGGCCAGCGGCAGGATATCGCCGGATGCCGCGAGGCCGCGCAGCTCATCCGAGGCCTGCACCACCAGGTCCACCTGCCCGGCCAGCAGCGCCTGCTGCTGCGGTCCGCCGCCGGTATAGGGCACGTGCAGCAACTCCGTCCCCGTCGCCCGGCCGAGCAGGAGGAAGATGGAATGGGACAGGCTGCCGACGCCGGCGGAGCCATGCGTCAGCGCCTCCGGCCGCACCTTCGCCGCCTCGATCACCTGCTGCATGGTGGTGAAGCGGCCGCCCTTGCCGCGCACACAGATGAAATGCGCGTTGCGGGTCAGGCGGATGACGGAAGTGAAGGAGCTCTTCGGGTCATAGGGCAGCTCCCGATGCGCGGGCAGGGAGGTGCTCTCGGACCCGCCGGCGATCAGCAGGGTGTGGCCATCGGGCGCCGCGCGGCTGACCGCCTCGGCTGCGATGGCGCCGCCCGCGCCGGGCCGGTTGACCACCACCAGCGGCTGCGGGAACAGCGATGAGGCGGCTTCGGCGATGGTCCGCGCGATGATGTCGGAGCCACCGCCCGGGGCGAAGCCGACGATGAGCTGGATCGGCCGCGTCGGCTGCCAGGTTTGCTGTGCGCGCGCGGCTCCGGCAAAGGGTAGGGCGAGTGGTGCGGCCAGCAGGCTGCGGCGGCTGAAATTCATGGATTGTCTCCCGTTCACGGCCGTCTGCGCGGCCCATGCGGGGAAAATGCCGTCGCTGCCGACAGTCTGCAACCTCGCCAGTGGCCGGCGAGGTCAGTCGCCGTCGTCGGGGATGTTCAGCAGCACGCCGCAGGCCTTGCAGTGCACCGCATCCGTATCGTGCCGGCCGAGGCCGCAGCTCGGGCAGCGGAAGCTCACCTTGATCGGCCGGAACAGCGCCTGTGCCAGCCGCAGGAACAGCGTGACGCCGGCCAGCATGATCAGCACCGTCAGCAGCCGGCCCCAGGTGCCTTCCAGCGTGATGTCGCCGAAGCCCGTCGTGGTCAGCGCCGCGACGGTGAAATACAGCGCATCCGCCCAGTTCGCGATCTCCGGGTTGCGGGCGTATTGGGTGGCGTGGACGATGCCGGTCATCACCGAGATGAAGACCAGCAGGTCGGCGGCGGCGATCGGCGCTTCCGGGTTGCGGCGGAACACCGGCAGGTCGCGCCGCAGCTTGGCCAGCAGCCGGGCGGAACGCAGCAGGCGCAAGGTCCGCAGGCTGCGAAGGAAGCCCCAGCCCGGGGCGAAGGGCGCCGCCAGGAATGCGGCGACGGCAATCACATCGGCGATGCCGGCAGGATGCAGGATTTCCCGCCAGGGCCGCGGGCTGGCCCGCAGCCGCAACACCAGCTCCGTGCCCAACACCAGGCCGAAGGCGAAATCCACCAGCCGCAGCATCGGCCCCTGCGGCAGGAAGGATTCGACGATGACCCAGGTGAGCGCCGCCAGGTCCAGCGCCAGCAGGCCGTAGCCCGCGCGGATGCCGACCCGGCCGGCGACCCTGTCGAAGGCGCCGATCGGCTCGGACATGGGCTAGCGTCCTGCCCGCGGAATGCGCCGGCCGCGGGCCATCAGCGTGTCGGCTTCGGCGGCGTCACGCTGTAGTCGTAGAAGCCGCGGCCGGATTTGCGGCCGAGCCAGCCGGCCTCGACATATTTGGCGAGCAGCGGGCTGGGACGGTATTTCGGGTCGCCCATGCCTTCCTGCAGCACGCGCAGCACGGCGAGGCAGGTGTCCAGGCCGATATAATCCGCCAGTTCCAGCGGCCCCATCGGGTGGTTGCAGCCCAGCTTCATGCCGGCATCGATGGAGGCGACATCGCCCACCCCCTCATGCAGCGCGAAGCAGGCCTCGTTGATCATCGGCAGCAGGATGCGGTTGACGATGAAGGCCGGGTAGTCGGCCGCATAGGCCACCGTCTTGCCCATTTTCTCCGCCAATGCCGCCACGGCTTCGACCGTGGAGTCATCGGTCGCCAGCCCGCGGATGACCTCGACCAGCTTCATCAGCGGCACGGGGTTGAAGAAATGCATGCCGACGAAGCGGCCCGGCCGGTCCGTCGCCGCCGCCAGCCGCGTGATGGGGATGGAGGAGGTGTTGGACGCGACCAGCGCATCGGCCTTCAGATGCGGCGTCAGCGTCGCGAAGATCTTGTGCTTGATGTCCTCGCGCTCGGTCGCGGCCTCGATCACCAGGTCGCAATCGCCGAAGGCGGCGTAATCCGTGCTGGTGGAGATGCGGGCGAGCGCCGCGTCGCGATCCGCCTGGGACAGCGTGCCCTTGGAGACCTGGCGGTCCATGTTCTTCGCCAGCGTCGCCATGCCCTTGTCGAGCGCCGCCTGGGCCACGTCCAGCAGCACGACGGTCAGGCCGGACTGGGCGGCGACATGGGCGATGCCATTGCCCATCTGGCCGGCGCCGATGACGCCGAGTTTTTCGATCTGGCTCATCGTGGTCTCCGCCGAAGCTCCCTTTCCCCGTTGGCGGGGAGAGGGTTGGGGTGAGGGGGCGCTCAGCACGAAGGGCGCGAGCACCGCCGCTCGGTCGCATCATGGTCGGTGGCGCGGGCGACAGGAACCCCCCACCCAACCCTCCCCCCCCCAGGCGGGGGAGAGGGCTTTCGAAAAGCTACTTCTGGTCCAGCGCCGCTTCGAGCTCCGGGATCACCTTGAACACGTCGCCGACCAGGCCGTAATCGGCGACCGAGAAGATCGGCGCCTCCTCGTCCTTGTTGATGGCGACGATCACCTTGCTGTCCTTCATGCCGGCAAGGTGCTGGATGGCGCCCGAGATGCCGAAGGCCATGTACAGTTCCGGCGCCACGATCTTGCCGGTCTGGCCGACCTGCATGTCGTTATGCGCATAGCCCGCATCGACCGCGGCGCGGGAGGCGCCGATGGCTGCGCCCAGCCGGTCCGCGATCCCGTCCAGGATCTTGAAGTTCTCGAGCGAGCCGAGCGCGCGGCCGCCGGAGACCACGACGCGCGCGGCCGTCAGCTCCGGCCGCTCCAGCTTCACCAGCTCGGAGCCGACGAAGCGGGAAATGCCGGGGTCATCGGAGACGGGCGCATCCTCGATCGGCGCATTGCCACCCTCGGCCGGCGCCGGGTCGAAGCTGGCGGCGCGGACCGTCAGCACCTTGGTCGCATCCGAGCTCTTCACGGTGGCCAGCGCATTGCCGGCATAGATGAAGCGCTGGAAGGTGTCGGGCGATTCGACGCTGGCGATGTCGGAGACGATCTGCACATCGAGCAGGGCGGCAACCCGCGGCATCACGTTCTTGCCCGCGGTGCTGCCAGGGGCGACCAGGTGCGAATAGCCGGGGGCGAGCGCCACCAGCAGCGCCGCCAGCGGCTCCGCCAGCCCGTTCTCGGCCACGGTCCCGCCGGCGACGAGCACCTTGGCAACGCCGGGCAGCGCGGCCGCGGCGGGCGCGTCGTCGCGGTGCATGACCAGCACATGGACGTCACCGCCCAATTGCGTGGCGGCGGCCAGCGCGCTGCGGGTCGGCTGGGTCAGCGGGTTGCCGCGATCGGCAAGCAGCAGGATGGTCATGTTCAGATCACCTTCGCTTCGTTGCGCAGCTTGTCCACCAGTTCGGCCACGCTGCCGACCTTCACGCCCGCGCTGCGCTTCGGCGGCTCCGCCACCTTCAGCACGGTCAGGCGCGGCGTGGTGTCCACCCCGAGATCGCCCGGCTTCACCGTCTCGATCGGCTTTTTACGAGCTTTCATGATGTTCGGCAGCGACGCGTAGCGGGGCTCGTTCAGGCGCAGGTCCGCCGTGACGATGGCCGGAAGGGTCAGGGCCAGGGTCTCGAGGCCACCATCGATCTCGCGGGTCACGTTGGCGGTGCCGCCCTCGATCTCGACCTTGCTGGCATAGGTGCCCTGGGCCCAGCCCAGCAGCGCCGCCAGCATCTGGCCGGTCGCGTTCATGTCGTCGTCGATCGCCTGCTTGCCCATCAGGATCAGCTGCGGGCCTTCCTTCTCGGCCAGCGCCTTGAGGATCTTGGCGACCGCCAGCGGCTCGATCGTGCCCTCGGCCTCGACCAGGATGCCGCGATCGGCGCCCATGGCGAGGGCGGTGCGGATCTGTTCCTGCGCCGCGGTCGGGCCGACGGAAACGGCGATGATCTCGGTAACGGCGCCCTTTTCCTTCAGGCGCACCGCTTCCTCGACCGCGATCTCATCGAAGGGGTTCATGGACATCTTGACGTTCGCCGTCTCGACGCCCGTGCCATCCGCCTTCACGCGGACCTTCACGTTGTAGTCCACCACCCGCTTCACGGGGACGAGGATTTTCATGATTTGCCGGGTCCCTGGTCGTCGCGCGGCGCGAACAGGCGGCGCCGGGCGTATTTCGCACATGCAAAAACGGTGCGGACCATAGGGCGGGGTCCGGGTGTGGGCAAGGCGGGCGCAGGTAAAGCCGGCATCAGCCGCGCGATACGGCGATGAGGATCAGGAACAGCACCAGCGTCACGCCCTGCATCACCACGCGCCAGCGCATCAGCCGGTTGGACCGGGCGCCGCCGGCCGTTTCGCTGCGTGCCAGGCCGAGCATGCCGGCGAACATCACGCCGATCGTGCCAAGCAGGGAAAGGCCCACAAGGACCGTCAGGAAGGTCGTCATCGGGCCAAGATGGCACGTCCCGCCGCCTCGGCAAGGCGGGCAGGGTCGCTACCTGCGCGCGCCCGCTATGGCGAATGCGCCGATCGTCACCGCCACCACGCACATCAGGAAGCCGGCCGAATAGCCGCCGGTCAGCCCGATCAGGCCGGAAAAGGCCGGCGGCGCCACCAGCATGGTCATGCCGAAGGCGAAGGACAGCGCCGCGGTGGCGCCGCCGACCTGGCCGGGCGGGGCCAGGCGGGCGGCCTCGGCCAGCATCACCCCGTTCCAGCCCACCGCCGTCGCGCCCATCACCACCCCGGCAGCCGCCACCAGGAAGCCCGGCCAGCCCGGCCCGGCGAGCGCCAGCGCCAGCCCGGCCAGCGCCGCGCCGCCACCACAGGCGGCCAGGACGCGGGAGGCGCCGAGCCGGTCCGCCAGCAGCGCCCAGCCGATGCGCCCCACCACGCCCGCCGCCTGCGCCAGCGCCAGCCGCAGCCCGGCCTCCGCCAGGGGGGTGCCTAGGCTGGCCACCTGGAAGGCCACGAAGAAGGTGGAAAAGCAGAATTGCGCGATGCCGTAGCCGCAGGCCATCACCGTCAGCCGCGCCAGTTCCGGATTGGTCCGCAGCAGGCCGACATGGGCGGCCGATTCGCGCAGCACCGCCAGCAGCCCGGGGGATGCGCCCGGCCGGTCCCGGTCCGCATCCAGCCCGGCCCGCAGCGGCTGGATGCCCAGCGCCACCAGGAAGGCGATGCCTGCGATGCACAGGATGCTGATGCGCCAGCCGGCCACCAGGGCGATGGCAGGCGCCAGCGCCGCGATGATCATGGCGCCGAGCGGCACGCCCGCCTGCTTCAGGCTGAACACCAGCGCGCGGCGCCGCACCGGGGTATGCGCCGCAATCAGGTGGCTGCCGCCGGGTGTGATCGGCCCATGCCCCATGCCGGCCAGGATGGCGGAGGCCGCGAGCGCCGCCGGATGGCCCAGCGCCGCCAGCGCGATGCCACAGCCCAGCAGCAGCAGCGAAATCTGCAGCATCCGCACGCCGCCCCAGCGGCGGATCAGCGGCCCGGTCAGCGGCCCCGTGATCAAGGCACCGAAATAGACCAGGGCGGTGTGCAGCCCGGCCAGGCTGGCCGGCACCCCGGTTTCCAGCGCCATCGCCGGCGCCAGCACCGGCACGGTCAGGAAGGCGCCCATGCCGGCCAGGTGGGCCGCCATCAGGGCGAGCATGATTACGGGCAGCGGGGGCGCGGGGGGTGTCACGGTGGTATCCTCCGCCGGTCCGCGCTGCACCGCAACATACCGGTCCGCATTCTCCGTGCAGGCCCGCTTTCTCCATCCAGGGTTGACCCGAAACCGGGGAGCAGGTTCACCCCCGGCATGCGCGCTCTTTTCCAGATCCTGCCGATCCTGCTGCTGCTCGCCGGCCCCACGCTTGGCCAGACGGTGAACTCCGCCACCCCGGCTGCCCCGGCCACTCCGGCTGCCCCGGCTGCCCCGGCCACTCCGGCTGGCGGGACCACGGAGATGGAGCGGCTGCTGGCGACATTGCGCAACGATGCCGCGCGCGCCGAATTGCTGCGGAGCCTGGAGGCGCTGGTCGCCGCCCAGCGCAACGCCGGCCCGGCCTCACCTGCCGCCGCCCCTGCTGCCACGCCCGACGGCGCCGCGCCTGCCACCGCGCCCGCGATCCCGGCCGCACCTGCTGCCCCGTCGGCCCCGGCCCAGGAACCCGCGCTACTCGCCCCCAATACGCTTGGCGCGCAATTGCTGACCGGCGCCTCCGAACGGCTGCAGGGCCTCTCGGACAGCCTGGTGGCGGCGGCGGAGGCGGCGACGGACCTGCCCACCATGGCGCGCTGGGCCTCCGACCTGGCGCGGGACCCGGTGACCCAGGCGCGCATCATCGATGCCGCCTGGAAGCTGGTGCTGCTGTTCGGCAGCGGGCTGCTGGCCGAATGGCTCACCCGCCGCTTCCTGCACCGCTGGTCGAGCCGGCTGGACGCCATGGCGCCCGCCAATGGCGATGCGTGGTCGCGGATGCGCCGGGTGCCGCTGGTGCTGGCCCGGCTGGTGCTGGACCTGGTGCCGCTGCTGTCCTTCGCCGTGATCTCCTACGGCATGATCGGCGCGGTGCGGCCGCTGCCGACGACGGAGCTGGTGCTGCTGACGGCGAATAATTCCTACATCGCGCTGCGGGCCGTGATGGCGCTGTCGCGGATGGTGTTCTCCCCGGCGTCGAGCGTCCTGCGCCTGGTGCCCTGCCAGGACGAGACGGCCGCCTATGTCACCATCTGGGTGCGACGGATCGCCGGCGTGGCCATCTTCGGCTATGCGGTGGCCGAGGCCGGGCTGCTGTTCGGCCTGCCCTGGGCGGCACATGACGCCATCCTGCGGCTGACCGCGCTGGTCGCGTCGCTGCTGCTGATCATCGTCATCCTGCAGAACCGAGCCGCGATGGCGAACCTGCTGCGCGCGCCGGACCTCCGCCCCGGCGACCAGCCGGACCGCATGCGCCGCATGCTGCGGACCCTGCGGAACCGCGTGGCGGAGGTCTGGCACCTGCTGGCGATCCTGTGGCTGATGGCGCTGTGGGGCGTCTGGGCGCTGGAGGTGCGGGACGGCTTCGAACGCCTGCTGCGCGTTTCCCTGGCCACGTTGCTGATCATCGGCCTGGCCAAGCTGGTGGATGAGCTGCTGCGGCGCGCCATCATCCGCGGCTTCGGCATCGGCCACGAAATGGCCAGGCGCTATCCGGGGCTGGAGGCGCGGGCCAACCGCTATTTGCCGGTGCTGAAGGGCATCATCAGCGCCATCATCACCATCCTGACCCTGCTGTTCCTGCTGGAAGCCTGGGGGATGAATTCCTTCGCCTGGTTCCGCCGCGGCCAGCTCGGCGCCATGCTGCTGTCCTCGCTGGTTTCCATCGCGGTAACGGTGCTGGTGGCGCTGACGGTGTGGGAGGTGGCGAACGCCGCCATCGCCCGCTACCTGGCGCGGCTGTCGCGGGATGCCCAGGCGGCGCGCAGCGCCCGGGTCCGCACCCTGCTGCCGATGCTGCGGACCATCCTGTCCGGCACCATCATCGTCTTCGTCGCGCTGAACGTGCTGACCGAGATCGGCGTCAACGTCGCGCCGCTGATCGCCGGCGCCGGCGTCATCGGCCTGGCCATCGGCTTCGGCTCGCAGACCCTGGTGCGGGACGTCATCACCGGCATCTTCCTGCTGTTCGAGGATGCGGTGGCGGTGGGCGACGTTGTTTCGGTCGGCGGGCTGTCCGGCGTGGTGGAACAGCTTTCCATCCGATCGATCCGCCTGCGCGCGCTGGATGGCAGCATCCACATCGTGCCGTTCAGCGCGGTCACCACCGTCACCAACATGACGCGCGACTTCTCCATGGCGGTGCTGGATGTCTCGGTCGCCTATGGCGAGGATACGGACCGTGTGGTGGGGGTGATGAAGGAGGTCGCGGCGGAAATCCGCACCGATCCCAAATTCGCGCCCCTGGTGCGCGACGAGCTGGAGGTGATGGGCGTCGAGCGGCTGGCCGATTCCGGCGTGGTGATCCGCGCCCGCATCAAGGGCGAGCCGATGGCGCGCTGGAGCCTGAGCCGCGAATTCAACCGCCGCATCAAGCAGCGCTTCGACCAGCTCGGCATCGAGATTCCCTTCCCGCGCCAGAAGCTGATCATCGACCGCCAGCAGCCGCGCCACCCGGTGGAGGACTTCCCCGACGCGGCGGAAGGCGCTAAGACCTAGGGTGTGATGACCTTCCGGATCCTCACGGGCCGAATTACCGGCCCGGCCGCCTGACCCCGATCCCCCTCGATGGGGGGTGGGTTCCTGCGCGGCCGGGTGCCTTCTCGGTTCTTCGCCACCCGATCCGGAGCCTTCCCGTCATGTCCTTCTACGATCCCGAGCCGCTTTGCGCGGCGCGCTTCACCGTCACCGCGGATGCCGAACCCGGCCTGCTGCCGCGCATCCTCCAGCCCTTCGCCAAGCGTGACCTGATCCCCGACCTGGTGCGGGGGACGCGGGACGGCGATGCGATCCGCGTGGAGGTGGCGCTGCACGCCATGCCGCTCTGCATGGTGCATCTGGTGGCGGGCAATCTCGGCCAGATCGTCGGCGTGCGGCGGGTGGAGGCGATGGAGGGCCGCGTGGTGCGCCCCCCCGCCGTGCTGGAACTGGCAACGGCGGCGTGACCAACCCCACCGATTGAACCGAAGGGGTGGCAGGGCGATATGGGGGGTATCATGCAATACCTCCTCGCCATCCTCGTCCCGCCCCTCGCGATCCTGTTCGCCGGCAAGCCGTTCCAGGCCGTCTTCAACGGCCTGCTGTGGTTCGGCGGGTTGCTGTTCATCCTGCTGCCCTTCGTCGCCGGGCAGGCGGCCTGGGGCATCGCGGTGATCTGGGCGCTCGCCGTGGTGCATGGGCGCCGTAGCGAGGCGCGCGATCGCCAGCTTGTCGAGGATGCGCTGCGCCGGCGGGGTTAACCCGCCGCCAGCACCCGCCGCGCTTCCGCCGCATCCGCCGCGATCGCGACCTTCAGCGCCTCCAGCCCCTTGAAGGTCGCATCCGGCCGCAGATAGCGCACCAGCCGCACGCCGATTTCCTGGTCGTACAGATCGCCCTGGAAATCGAAGATGTGCGTCTCCAGCCGCGTCACCGGGTCGCCGCCCAGGGTCGGGCGACGGCCGACATTGGCAACGCCCAGCGCCACCTGCCCATCCGGCAGCGCGACCCGCACGGCATAGACGCCGCGCGCGGGTTCCAGGTGGCGGCCGAGCAGGATATTGGCGGTCGGCCAGCCCAGTTCGCGGCCCAGCTTGTCGCCGTGGAACACCACGCCGCGCACTTCCCAGTCCCGGCCCAGTTCAGCGGCCGCACGGTCCGGATAGCCATCCTGCAGCGCCCGGCGGATGCGGGTGGAGGACACCGGGCCACCCTCATCCACCACCGGCGGCACCACGGTCAGGCCGATGCCGCGGGACTCCGCCTGCCGCGCCAGGAAGCCCACATCGCCGCCGCGGCGATGGCCGAAGGCGAAGTTGGTGCCGCAGGCCAGGTGCCGCACGCCGAGCGCCTGGTGCAGCACCTGCTCCACGAAGACCTCCGCCGGCATGGCCGCCAATGCGGCGTCGAAGGGCAGGGCATAGACGATGCGGGCGCCGAGCACCCCCAGCGCCCGCGCCTTTTCCGGCAGCAGGGTCAGGCGGAAGGGGGGGTCATCCGGCCGGAAATGCTCGCGGGGATGCGGCTCGAAGGTCAGGGCGGCGAGCGGCAGGTCCGGCCTTGCGGCATGCGCCGCGCGCAGCACCGCCTCATGGCCCCGATGCACGCCATCGAAATTGCCCAGCGCGACCGTGGCGCCGCGCGCCGCCGCAGGCACCGCGTTCCAGTTGCCCAGAATATCGGGCATCACGCCTGCTCGGGCCGCAGCCAGGGCTGGGTGCCGGGGGGCGGGGTGAAGCCGGCCAGCCGGTCCAGCGCCTCGCCGACCGTGTCCGCCCGCATCGCCAACGGCCGCTGCTGGTCCCGCACGAAGCCTTCGCGCTGCATGTGGTCCAGCACATCGAGGAAGGGGGTCCAGAAGCCGCCGACATCGAGGAACACCACGCCCTTCGCCTGGATGCCAAGCTGCGCCCAGGTCAGCGCCTCCACCGCTTCCTCCAGCGTGCCGAAGCCGCCGGGCAGCACGATGAAGCCGTCCGACAGCTCCGCCATCTTCGCCTTGCGCTCATGCATCGTGTCGACGACGTGCATCTCGACCCCGCCGCCATGGCCGACCTCGCGCTTCAACAGGCCGTGCGGGATCACGCCGATCACCTCCGCCCCGGCGCCCAGGGCGGCATCCGCGGCGATGCCCATGAGGCCGACAGCGCCACCGCCATAGACCAGGCCGATGCCGCGCCGGGCAACCTCTCGCCCCAGCTCCCGCGCGGCGTCCGCATAGTCTTCCCGGGCGCCCACCATGGAGCCGCAGAACACGCATACCCGCTTCGGTCTGGTCACGAAATGGCCCTCATGCTGCGCCGCCGCATGGCTGCGTTAGCCGGGCCGGGTTGGATCGACAAGGCCGGGGCGGTTTGCGAGAACGCTCGCCTTGCAGCAGATGGACTCCCCCATGCCCGCCACAACCCTCGGCTCCTCCGAACGCCTGCTGGAGGAGTTGCGCCTCTGGGTGGAGCAGGAGACGCCGACCACCGACCCGCTGGCGGTGAATGCGCTGATCGATCGCTGCGAGGCGGAGCTGGCCGCGGTGGGTGGCGAGATCACCCGCATCCCGGGCCGCGACGGCTTCGGGGACACGCTGGTCTGCCGCACCCCGGCGGCTGCCGGCAGCAATTTGGCGCCGGTGATGGTCTCGGGCCACCTCGACACGGTTTGGGACCTCGGCACGCTCGCCGGGCCGATGCCGTTCCGGGTGGAGGGCGACAAGGCCTATGGCCCGGGCATCTACGACATGAAGGCCGGGTCCTTCATGGCCTTCCATTCGGTGCGCGAAATCCTGCGCCAGAAGATCCCGACCAAGCGCCCGATCGTGCTGCTGCTGACGCCGGATGAGGAAGTCGGCAGCCCGACCAGCCGCGACATCATCGAGCAGACCGCCCGCGGCGCGCGGGCCGTGCTGATCCCGGAACCGGCCGGGGCGGGCGGGGCCTGCGTCACGGCGCGCAAGGGCGTCGGCCGCTTCGTCATCAAGGTGCGCGGCGTCTCCGCCCATGCCGGTGGCAACTGGTCCGAGGGCCGCAGCGCGGTCGTCGCCCTGTCCCGTCTGGTGCTGAAGATCCATGAGCTGACCGACCTGGCCGCCGGCATCACGACCAATGTCGCGCCCGTCTTCGGCGGCACCCGCCCCAACGTCATCCCGCCCGAGGCCGGCGCGGAAGTCGATCTCCGCGTGCCGTCCATTGCGGAAGGCGAGCGGCTGGAGAAGCTGATCCTGGGCCTGGCCGGAGAGCAGGACGGCATTTCCATCAGCATCACGGGTGGCATGAACCGTCCGCCCTTCGCCGAGAATGGCGAGATCCTGGCGCTGTACGCCCAAGCCAAGGCGCTGGCGGCCGCAGCGGGCTACACGCTGCCGAAGCAGCATCGCGGCGGCGGGTCGGACGGCAATTTCACCGCGGCACTCGGCATCCCGACGCTGGATGGCCTGGGCTGCACCGGGGCGGGCGCCCATGCGCCGCATGAGCACATCGTCTGGACCGACCTCGCCGCCCGCTGCGCCACCCTGTGCGGGTTGCTGGAGGAGATCGACTGAGCGCCTCAGCCAGAAATCGGCGGGTCGGTCCGGTGCGTCTTTTCCACCCCCTGTCCACGTCCCGGGCCTGCGTCCGGCAACGTGCCGATGCAACCAGCATCGCCGGCGATGTCGTCCTTGCCAGAACAAAGAATACGCGACCGGCCCTCAGCCGCCGGCCGTCGGGGTGAGACTCTGACCACCTTCCCGCTCTACGCCCTGGCGGCGCTGGCCGAGATCGCCGGCTGCTTCGCCGCCTGGGCCGTGCTGCGGGACGGGCGCAGCGCCTGGTGGCTGCTGCCGGGGCTGCTGTGCCTGGCCTTCTTTGCCTGGGCGCTGACGCGGATCGACACGCCCTTCGCCGGGCGCGCCTTCGCCGCCTATGGCGGGGTCTATATCGCCGCCTCGCTCGGCTGGATGTGGGCGGTGGAAGGCGCGCGGCCGGATCGCTTCGATCTGCTGGGTATGCTCCTATGTCTGGGTGGCGCCGGGGTGATTTTGCTGGCGCCGCGCGGGTAGGGGGAACGCCATGCCAAGAGCACTTATCGTCGGCGCAGGGCCGGGCTTTTCCGCCAGCCTCGCGCGTCTTCTGGCCGCCGAGGGCTACAGCGTGGCGCTGGCGGCGCGGGACACGGACAAGCTGGCCGCGCTCGCCGCCGAGACCGGCGCCAGCCTGCATCGCTGCGACGCCAGCGACCCCGCCCAGGTCGCCGCCCTTTTCGCCCGGCCGGAGGCGGCGGAGGCGCAGGTGGTCTCCTACAACGCCTCCTTCCGCGTGCGCGGCCCGACGGTGGAACTGGCGCCGGAGGATGTGCGCCGCACGCTGGAGGTCTGTGCCTTCGGCGCCTTCCTGGTGGCGCAGCAGGCCGCCACCCATATGCTGGCACGCGGGGCGGGCACCATCCTGCTGACCGGTGCCTCCGCCGGGGTGAAGGGCTATGCGCGGTCCGCCCCCTTTGCGATGGGCAAGTTCGCGCTGCGCGGGCTGGGCCAGGCGCTGGCGCGGGAGCTGCATCCGCAGGGGGTGCATGTGGTGCATATCGTCGTGGATGGCGGCATCCGCAGCGAACGCCGGCCCGATCCGGGCCAGGACACGCTGCTGGACCCGGATGCCATCGCCACCGCCGCGCTGGCCGCCATCCGCCAGCCGCGCAACGCCTGGTCCGCCGAGATCGAGCTGCGGCCCTGGGTCGAGACATTCTGAGGGGAAACGCCAAGATGCAAACCGATGCCCAGGGCAACGCAATGACCGTGGCCTCCGCCGAGGCGGCGCGGGCCTTCGACCACGCGATCGAGGGTTTTCTGAAGTACCGCTTCGACACCGGCCTTCGTCTGAAGGCTTTTATCAGTGCCGATCCCACGGCGCCGCTGGGGCAGGTAATGGCGGGCAGCTTCGCGATGCTGGCCTATGACAAGGGCCTGCTCGGCCGTGCGGCGGGGTCGCTCGCCAAGGCGCAGGCGCTGCCGGCCAATGCGCGGGAGAAGGCGCATATGGCGGCGCTGTCGGCCTGGATCGACGGCACGCCGGAAAAGGCGCTGTCCATCTGGGAACAGATCGTGGCGGAACACCCGCGCGACCTGCTCGCCTTCCGCCTGCACCATTTCTGCGCCTTCTGGATGGGCGCGCCGGAACGCATGCTGACGCTGGTGGAACAGGTGATGCCGCAGTGGTCGGACAGCACCGCCGGCTATGGCAGCGTGCTTGCCTGCCGCTGCTTCGCGCATGAGGAAACCGGCAGCTACACCATCGCCGAACATGCGGGGCGCGACGCGGTGGCGCTGGACGCCAGCGACCTCTGGGCCGCGCATGGCGTGGCGCATGTGCTGGAGATGCAGGGTCGCCGGACCGAGGGCCTCAACTGGATCGCAGGGCTGGAGCCGAACTGGGATGGCGGCAACAATTTGATGCACCATCTGTGGTGGCACCAGGCGATGTTCATGGCGGAACAGCGGGACTTCGACGGCGTGCTGCGGCTGTACGACACGCGTTTCCGCAACCGCGAATCCAAGGTCCACCTGGCGCAGCCGGATTTGTACATCGACGTGCAGAATGCGGCGTCGATGCTGTTCCGCCTGCAATTGCGCGGCATTGCCGTGGGCGACCGGTGGGGCGAACTCGCCGATAAGGCGGAGGCCCGCATCGGCGACACACTTTCGGCGTTTACCCAGCCGCATTGGATGATGGCGCTCGCCGCCGGCGGCCGGCGTGAGGCCGCCGCGCGCCTGCTGGCGGCGCTGGAGGATGCGGCGCGCGGCAACACCCATCACGCCCGCATCCTGCGCGATGCCGCGCTGCCCGCGACGCGTGCCGTGGCGCTGCATGCCGAAGGCCGGCACGACGAGGTCTGCGACATCCTACGCCCGGCGCTCGGCGACCTGCACCGCCTGGGCGGCAGCCATGCCCAGCAGGATGTGCTGGAGCAGATTTTCGTCGATTCCGCGATGAAGGCGGGGCGGCAGGCGGATGCGCGACTGGCGCTGGAACGCGCTAGCGCGAAATCCCCGGTGCCACCTGCGCGCCGCGTCGGTTTCGCCGAAGCCGCGCTCGCCGTGGCTTACTGACCGGCCAGGGCGCGGCCGAAAACCGGCACGGCGTCGATCAGATCCTGCGCGCGGACATATTCGCGCGGCGTATGCGCCATGGCGATGTCGCCCGGGCCGAGCACCACGCAGGGCGCCAGCACCTGCAACTCGCTGGCATCGGTGCCGTAGGGGGCGGTGCGTGGTGCCTGGTTGGTCAGCCGCGTGGCGCGGGCGACGAAGGGATGGTCCGCCGGTAGTTCGGGGGGGAAGCCCTCCATCTGCTCCGTGAGCTCCACGCCCGCATCCCGCGCCGCCTGCCGCACCGCGTGCAGGATGGGTTTCGGGTCCACCTTGGCGCTGTAGCGGAACTTGATCTGTGCGGTGGCCTTGGCGACCGTGACATTCATCGCGGTGCCGTGGTTGTCGAGGATCAGGTTGAAGTCGGAAAACGGCGGCTCGTAATCCGCATCCTGCAGCGCAGGGTTCGTCCGCAGTTCGTCGTGCACGGCGCGCATCGCCACCAGGAAGGGCAGCAGCTTCCAATTCGCATTCGTGCCCTTGCCGGTGGAGGAATGCGCCTGCACCCCATGCGCCGTCGCGGTGAAGGCGATGTGGCTGCGATGGCCGCGCACCGGCACCAGCCCGGTCGGCTCCACCACGAAGATGCCCGCCAGGTTCAGCGATTTCGCCAATACGCTGTCCCGCGCGATGCGCCGCGCGCCGGCCTTGGTGGTCTCCTCATCCGTCGTGATCAGCAGCGTCGCGCCCACATCCGCCGGCGCCCGCTGCGCGGCGATGATGGCGGCCGCCACCTGGCCCTTCATGTCGACGCTGCCGAGGCCGTGCAGCATCCCCGCCTCATCCAGCCGCGGCGCCCAGGGATCGCTTTCCCACCCCGTCGCCGGCACCGTGTCCATGTGCCCGGACAGCGCATAGCCGCCCCTCGGCCCCTTATGCGCGACCAGCACCCGCTTCGGCACGCCGTTGGCGTCCAGGTAGTCCAGCCGCTCCACCTCGAACCCGGACAACTCCTGCTCGATGCGGTCGGCGACCGCCAGGTTGGAGAGGCTGGATCGGCTGTCGATCGCGATGAGGTCGGCTGCCAGGCGCAGCACCGGGTCATTCAGGGTCATGCGCCGCAGGGTCGCTTGCCGGCGCCGGGCGGGCAAGGGAGGATGGGTGCATGACCTCGCAAAGCTACCTCGACCCCCGCAGCGGCCGGACCTGGCCGCTCGACACCCCCCGCTGGTGCGGCGACGACCAGGCGCCGCTGCTGCTGACCTTGCGGCAGGGCCTGTCCCGCGCCGAGATCGCCACCGGCACCCGCAGCATCTGGCGCTACGCCGCCGCGCTGCCCTGGATGCCCCAGGCGCCGATCAGCATGGGGGAGGGCTGCACCCCGCTGGTGGAACGCGCGCTGCCCGGTGGCACCGCGCTGCTGAAATGCGAATGGTTCATGCCGACCGGCAGCTTCAAGGACCGCGGCGCCAGCGTCATGCTTTCGCTCCTGCGCGACCAGGGGGTTTCGAATGTGCTGGAGGACAGCTCCGGCAATGGCGGCGCCGCCGTCTCGGCCTACGCGGCCGCCGGCGGCATGGCCGCGACGATCTTCGTCCCCGCCAGCACCAGCCCGGCCAAGACCGTGCAGTCCCGTGCGGCGGGGGCTGCCATCGAACTCATCCCCGGTAGCCGCCAGGATTGCGCCGACGCCGCGCTCGCAAAATCGGCGGAGATCTTCTACGCCAGCCACAACTGGCAGCCCTTCTTCCTGGAGGGCACCAAGACCCTCGCCTATGAATTGTGGGAGGACCTTGGCTTCAAGGTTCCGGACAACGTCATCGTCCCCTGCGGCGCCGGCTCCAACGTCCTCGGCTGCTGGCTTGGCTTCTCCGAGCTGGTACGTGCTGGCCAGATCGAAAAGCTGCCGAAGATCTGGGCCGCGCAGCCGGCGAATTGCGGACCCATCGCCCGCGCCGCGCTCGGCCTGCCGGCGAGCGAGGCAAGGCCCACCATCGCGGAGGGCACCGCCATCGCCCAGCCGATCCGCCTGCCCGAATGCCTGACGGCTCTGCGTGAATCGCATGGCGGCGCCGTGCTGCTGGAGGAGGCGGAGATCGCGGAATCCGCGCTCGCACTGGCTCGCACGGGTGTCTACGTCGAGCCCACCTGCGCCCAGGCCGCCGCCGCCTTCACGAAACTCCGCGCCGAGGGCCGGATCGCGGAGCGCGAGACGACGGTGGTGGTGCTGACCGGCACCGGCCTGAAATCCACGCCGCGCTATGCCGAGATGCTGGGGGTCGCCATCTGATGTCGCTGGACCATCTGCCCACCCCGTGCCTGCTGCTCGACCTGCCGGTGCTGAAGCGCAACATCGCCCGGATGGCGGATGCCATCGCCCGCCATCCCGGCGTGCAACTGCGGCCGCATATGAAGACCGCGAAGTCGGCGGCGGTGGCGGAACTGGTGGCACCCGGCGGTGGCCCCATCACCGTCTCCACCCTGGCGGAGGCGCGCTACTTCGCCACCCACGGTTTTCGGGACCAGATCTATGCGGTCGGCATCACGCCCGCGAAGCTGGATGCCGTGGCCGCGCTGAACGCCGAAGGCGCGGAGGTGCGGATCATCAGCGATGACCTGGAAACAGCCCAGGCGATCGCGGCCCATCCCGGCCGGCTGCCGACATTAATTGAAGTGGATATCGGCGAAGGCCGTGCCGGCGTCGCGCCCGACAGTGACGCGCTGCTCGAAATCGGGGCCGCGCTGGGCCCGAAGCTGGCCGGCGTGCTGTCCCATTCCGGCCATTCCTATGCCGGCCGCAGCGACGCCGCGATGGCCGAACTGGCGGAGATCGAGCGCGCCGGCATCGTCCAGGCCGCGACGCGGCTGCGCGAGGCGGGCCATGCCGTGCCGATCGTCTCCGCCGGCGCCTCCCCCACCGCCCTCTATGCCGCGCATCTGGATGGCGTCACGGAAATGCGCGCCGGCGTCTATATGATGGGCGACCTGTTGCAGGCGCAGCTCGGCGTGCATCCGCTGGAGGATATCGCGGTGACGGTGCTGACCAGCGTCACCGGCCGCTACCCCGCCCGCAACGCCGTGCTGGTCGATGCCGGGGCGATCGCCTTGTCCAAGGACCGCAGCACGGAGGCCGCGCCGCGCGACTGGAAGTTCGGCCGCGTGCTGGATGCCGCCGGCCAGCCCAGCCTGGGCGATGCCATGGTGGTGCGGGTGCACCAGGAGCATGGCGAGGTCCGCGCGGCGGAGGGCGGCACGCTGGATCTGGACCGCCTGAAGGTCGGGACCCGGCTGCGCGTGGCGCCGAACCATGTCTGCCTGACCGCCGCGGCGCATCCGCACTACCACGTGCTGGACGAGGCCGGCCGGGTGGTCGCAGTCTGGGATCGGGTCAACTTCTGGTAACGATGCCAAAGTGTTGCAGTTGTTGTTCAGCAGGGTGACATCGGGGATGCTGGGCCATGACAGCCCCGATGCCCCGCCGCGCTGCCCTGTTGCTCCCCGCCCTGCTGACCCTTCCGGCACGCGGCGACCAGCCGGTGCCGCCCTTCCCCCAATGGGTCGGGCGCACCGCGCGGCTGCGTAGCGAGGCCGGCGACGCGCGCCTGCTGCTGCAGGCCGATGGCACCGGCCTGCTCGCCGTGCGCGCCTTCTTCCGGTGCCGGCCGCTGCCGGTGCTGTCCTGGCGCATCGCGCCCGATGGCCGCGCGCTGACCTACCGCCGCCAGGCCGCCATTTCCGCCAGCCGCGTGGTCGAGGGCGCCGCTCGTATCGAGGCGGGCAGCAACGGCCTGGTCTGGATCGAGGCGCAGGAACAACGCGCAAGGTTCGACGGCTTCGAGGCGCCGGAAGCCGCGGAAACCTGTCTGTAGCGGCGGCGCGCGTCGAAGCCGGAAAACGTGAAAGCCGTGCCGCTGATTCCTCATCCCCCGGCGACATGTCCGGGGTGTAATCCTGGCGCATGTCGCCTTTTGCCGCCGTACTTGCCAGCGCGGCCGCCTCCGCACTTCTCGTCGTATTCGGTGGCGCGGTGCTTCTGGTGGTTGCCCTCCTCGGTCCCTTCGGCCTGGTGCTGCTTGGCCTGCTGACCCTGGTGGCCTGTGCGCGGGTTCAGATGGGCGAAATCATTCCGGCCTGGGCAACCCCAGCCTCCCCACCGCGCCTCGATCGTCGTGCCGCGCCGGAACGCCAGGCGGATCTGCTGGCGCGGCGGGCGGAGCGGGAGGCGCAGCTTTGCTTCTACCGGCGCTCCGGCCTGGTGCTGCTGGCCGCCGGCGTGCTCGGCACGGCGGCGACCCGGCCGCGCGGCAGCGGGCAGCTGGATGCCGACCAGATGGCCCCGGACGGAGGCGGCGCTCAGCGCCGGTCCGGATAGTCCCGTGCCGGGCGCGGCTTGAAGGCGGGCAGCGACCAGCCGCGCCAGATGGCGGCGCCACGGATGCCGAAGCCCAATGCGATACCCGCAATCAGCGCCACATCGCGCGGCAGCAGCGCGAGGCGCAGCGCCACATAGGCCAGCGCGGCCGCGGCGGCGGCGGTGATATAGATTTCCTTTCGCAGGATCAGCGGCAGCTCATCGCAGACGACGTCGCGGATGATGCCGCCCGCGGTGGCCGTCACGGTGCCGAGCAGCACCGCCGCCCAGGGCTGCGCGCCGGCGATCAGCGCAATCTCCGCCCCCAGCACGGCAAACAGCGCCATCCCCAGCGCATCCGCCCAGAGCAGCGCCTTGAAGCGGCTTTCGACCCGGTGGGCGAAGAAGAACACCAGCAGCGCGGCGGCGGCGGCAATCGCCGGCACTTCCGGCTGGTTCAGCCAGAACACCGGCGTGCGGCCCAGCAGCAAATCGCGCACCGTGCCGCCGCCGAAGCCGGTGATCATGCCGATCAGCACGAAGCCCACCACATCCAGCTGCTTGCGGCTGGCGACCAGCGCGCCGGAGGCGGCGAAGACGGCGATGCCCAGCAGGTCCAGGACCTGCAGCGCACTGTCCAGCCCGCCCAATTATTCCGCCGGCACGGCAAGCGGTCGCACGCTGCGCGCGGCGTGGCTGGCGCGGCCCATGCACAGCAGCGATCCCACCAGCAGCAGGGCTGCCAGCGGCAGCACCAGCGAGGCGTAGCCATAGTCGATGAGCAGCCCCACCGGCACCGGCGTCACGGCCCCACCCAGCGGCAGCCCGGCGGAGACGAAACCGAACACCTTGCCCATCTGCCCCGGCGGAATCGCATCCTTCAGCATGACGTCGCGCGGCGTGCGGGAGGATCCCATGGCGAGCCCCGCCAGCCCCGCCACCACCGGCTGCAGCCAGTGGTGCAGCGGCAGTACCCCGAGCGCCAGCAGCAGCACCGCCGCCAGCAGGGTCAGCACCAGGATGAAGGCGAGATGCTTCTTCGACCGGTCCGCGAACCAGCCGCCCACCAGCGTGCCACTGGTCGCGCCCACCATGTAGCCGGTCAGCGCGAAGGATGCGATCGCGACGGGCGTGCCCCACAGCTCCATCAGCACCGTGATGGAAAAAGCCTGGATCACCGACCCCGCCATGGCGGACAGCAGGAAGAAGCCGAAGAACAGCAGGATCGGCCGGGACAGCAGCAATTCCCGCCCGCCCGGCCCGCCCGTGGCCTTCTTCGGCTTGGCCTGGTCGCGCAGGATGCGGCTCTGCCACAGGATCGCCAGCACCACGGGAATGCCGATCAGGCCGAGCAGCAGCAGCGCCGGCCGCCAGCCCATCACCAGCAGCAGCCCCGCCACCACCGGCGGGCCGGCGGCGAAGCCCAGATTGCCGGTGAAGGTATGCATGGCGAAGGCGCGGCCGATGCGGCTCGGGTGGATCGACCCGCCGAGAATCGCGTAATCCGCCGGGTGGATCACCGAATTGCCGACGCCGGACAGCAGCGCCAGCAGCAGGATCGCCCAGTAGCCCGGCGCGAAGGCCATGGCGGCGATGGACAGCGCCATCAGCAGCACGCCGCCCACCAGGAAGGGCCGCGCGCCGTGCTTGTCCACCAGGAAGCCCACGGGCGTCTGCAACGCCGCTGTCACCGCCGCCATCAGCGCCACGGCCAGGCCCAGCTCGGCGAAGGACACGTCGAATTCGTCGCGCCACACCAGGAACAGCGGCGGCAGGCACAGCATGTAGAAATGGCTGAGGAAATGCCCGGTGCCGATCAGCGCCAGGATGCGGGCATCCTGGCCGGGGGGTGGTGCATCTGTATCCGGGGCGGTGGTGGCTGCCATGCCGCGCGGGCTCCTCTGGGCTGGGCTGAAACTGCGCCCGGCCCGGCCCCGCGGTCAATCGTCAGGCCGGCCAGATCCAGAACAGGTAGCCGGCATACAGCGCCAGCAGCAGCGCACCCTCCCGCCGCCCGATCCGCCAGCCGCTGCGCGCCAGCACCAGCAGCAGCAGCGACACGCCCAGCATCACGAACATGTCGAAGCCCGCGATCTCCGGCGGCACCGCGGTCGGCGCGATCAACGCCGTGGCGCCGCCGATGCCGAGGACATTGTAGATGTTGGAGCCGAGCACATTGCCCAGCGCCACATCCGCATGCCGCCTGAAGGCCGCGACCAGGGACGTGACCAGCTCGGGCATCGAGGTGCCGACGGCCACGATGGTCAGGCCGATCACGCTTTCCGACACGCCAAGGCCGCGGGCGAGCGCCGTGGCGCCCTCCACCAGGAAGCCGCCGCCCGCCACCACCAGCGCCAGCCCCACCACCACGAAGCCGATCGCGGCCGGCACGCCGCGCCAGAAGCCGGGCGTGGCAACCGGCTGCGCCAAGCCGCCCGGATGCACTTCCTCCAGCGCCTGCGCCTTCTCGAAGGCGGCGGTGTGGTCGCCGGTGCCCGCGCTTTCCTGCCGCCAGGCATAGACGAGGTAGGCTGTCAGCCCGAGCAGGAAGGCCACGCCCACCACCCGGTCGAGCGTCCAGAACAGCCCCACCGCCAGCAACGCGCCGGCCGCCACCGCCCCCACCACCCCGTCCCGGCGCAGCGCGGCGGAGGGCACGACGATTGGGAACACCAGCGCCGACAGGCCCAGGATCAGCAGGATATTGGCAATGTTGGAGCCGACGATATTGCCCAGCGCAATGCCTGGCGACCCGGCCAGCGAGGCCTGCACGCTGGTCACCAGCTCCGGCGTCGAGGTGCCGAAACCGACCAGGGTCAGCCCGATCATCAGCGGCGAGACGCCCAGGCGCTCCGCGATCCGCACCGCGCCGCGCACGAAGAACTCGCCCCCCAGCACCAGCATGCCGAGGCCGAGCAGGATCAGCAGCGTGGTGCTCATGCCGGCTTACGGCGCCACACCTGCCACAGGGCCGTGAAGCCGACGATCGCGACCAGCGCCGTCGCGACGCGCGACGCGGTGGCCGGCCCGGCCTCACCGGACAGCAGCGCCGGGATCTGCGCCAGCGCGGAGCCGCCGCCGAACATGGCGAGCGCGCAGATCAGGAAGCCGGTCACCAGCGCCGGGCTGCGCCGCTGCCAGGCGGCCAGGATCGCCAGCGCGCCGAGCCCCGCCGGAATCAGCGCCGTCCAATGCACCGGCGGGGCTGGCAGGAAATAGCCGGCCAGCCCGATGACCAACAGCAGCGCGCCCATGATGCGCAGCGTGCGGCCGGGATGGGATGCTGTGGCTTCGGTCATGTCTAACCCCTTTGGCGTCATGCGGCAGGGCCGCGTGGATGGTTCGACATCACGCTGGCCGCCTTGGGGGCGGCGCGGCGCCAGAGGGTCCCGAACCGCAGCATCAGGTGGCCCGGCGAATCCTGGTTTCAACCGGCCCGCAGCAATCCCACCGCATCCACCACGGCGCGGTCCGCGAAGACCTGCGGCGGCAGGGCACGGAAGGTGGCGTGCGGCACCAGTATGGCCAGGATATCGGCCTGCACCAGCGCGACCTCGATATTGACCAGCGCCACGCCGGGCCGCCCGGCCAGCGGCGGTGGCAGGGTGGACAGCAGGGGGTCGCAGCATAACAGGCGCAGGTTGCCGTCGCGGGCCAGATCCGCCGCGATCGCCAGCGCCGGGCTGGCGCGCAGATCCTCCACATCCGCCTTGTAGGTCAGGCCGAGGCAGGCGATGGCGGGCCGGTCCATGCCGGCCGCCAGCGCCCGGATGCGCGCGGCCACCTGGCCCGGCTTCGCCGCATTCACCCCGCGCGCGGTGCGGATCAGGGCAGATCGTTCGGGCGCGGCTTCCGCCAGGAACCACGGATCGACCGCGATGCAATGCCCCCCGACGCCGGCGCCGGGCTGCAGGATGGCGACGCGGGGGTGGCGGTTGGCCAGCGTGATGGCCGCCCAGGGGTCCACCTCCACCGCCTCGCAGATTGAGGCCAGTTCGTTGGCGAAGGCGATGTTCACGTCGCGGAAGGCGTTCTCCGCCAGCTTTGCCAGTTCCGCCGTGCGGCTGTCCGTGACCCAGCACCGGCCGGTGACGAAGGCGGCATACAGCGCCTGTGCCCGCTCCGCGCAGGCCGGCGTCAGCCCGCCGATGATGCGGTCATTCGCCACCAGTTCCCGCAGCATGGACCCCGGCAGCACGCGTTCCGGGCAATGCGCCAGATGCACGCAGCCGGACGGCGGCGCATGGCCACGGCGGGGCAGCGCCAGGTCCGGCCGTGCGGCGGCCAGCCTGGCCGCCAGCGCCTCCGTCGTGCCGACCGGGCAGGTGGATTCCAGGATCACCAGATTGCCTGGCCGCAGCAGGGGCGCGATGGCATCCGTCGCGGCCTCCACGCAGGACAGGTCGGCACGATTGCCGGAGCCGAGCGGCGTCGGCACGGCAATGAGGAAGACATCCGCTGGCGCCGGCGCCGCCTGCGCCGTCAGCCGCCCGGTGGTCAGGGCCGCGCCCAGCAGCATGTCGAGATCCGGCTCGCGGAAATGCGCCTGGCCGGATTGCACCGCGGCGACCACGCGCGGGTCGGTGTCGCAGCCCACCACCTGATGGCCACGGCTGGCCAGCATCGCGGCCGCCGGCAGGCCGATATAGCCGAGACCCATCACGCAGAGGCGCTGCACCTAGAGCTTGTCCATCATGTCCTGAAGCGGCGCATCCGTGCAGCCGGCGAGCGACCGTGCCTCCCACCACAGCGCCACCGCCTCCGCGATCCGGTCGGCCGCCCGGCCATCGCCATAGGGGAAGACCGGCCGCGCCATCTCCGCCAGCCGGTCCGGCTGGTCCAGCAGGGCATTGGCGGCGGCGAGGATCACCGCCGTCGCGGTGCCGGTGACCAGCGCGGCGCCGGCCGTGACCACCTCCGGCCGCTCCGTCACCTCCCGCAATATCAGCACCGGCAGGCCGAGCGCGGGCGCTTCCTCCTGCATCCCGCCGCTGTCGGTCAGCAGCAGGCAGGCGGCGCGCATCAGGGCGACGCTGTCGCAATGGGGCAGGGGGCCCAGAAGATGCACGCCTGGCACCGTGCCGAGCCGCGCCGTCACCGCATCCCGCACCGCCGGGTTGGGGTGCAGCGGCCAGACCAGTTCCACATCGCCGCGCGCCGCCAGCGCCGCCACCGCATCGGCGATCCGCAGCAGCGGCGCGCCCCAATTCTCCCGCCGATGCGCGGTGACCAGCACCATGCGCCGGCCCGGCGCTATGGCGACCGGTACCACGCCGGTGCGGCGCGCATGGAACAGCGCGTCGATCCCGGTATTGCCGGTGACCAATACCTGGCCGCTGCCATATTCCGCCTGGAGATTGGCCGCCGCCGCCACGGTGGGCGCGAAGCGCAGCGCGGCCAGCGCATCGATGGCGACGCGGTGGAATTCCTCCGGCCAGGGGTTCGCAAGATCGCCGGAGCGCAGCCCGGCCTCGACATGCCCCACCGGTACCCCGGCCTGGTGCGCCGCCAGCGCCGCGGCGAAGGCGCTGACCGTATCGCCCTGCACCAGCACCAGATCGGGCCGCACCGCGGCGATGGCGCCGGCCATGGCCGTCAGCAGGTAGCCGGTCAGCAATGGCAGGCCCTGGCCGGCGGGCTGGGCGCCGAGGTCGATATCCGCCCGCTCGCCGAACTCGGCCAGCACATCGGCGACCAACCCCGCATGCTGGCCGGTGGCGCAGGCCAGCGCCCGCAGCCGGGGCTGGTGCCGCAGCGCGGCCAGCACCGGCATCATCTTGATCGCTTCCGGCCGGGTGCCGAAGGTCACCAGGATGCGGCAGCCCGGCAGTGGCTGCGGCATCGCGTTCATGCCGCCTGTCCCAGCGTGGCCATCGGGGATGCGGCGGGCGCGCCGAGGGATTCGCGGATGAAGCCGACCAGCGGCTCCACCACCTGGCTGCGGCGCTCCGGGTCGCCGAACACCGCCATTTCCACCACGCCGAGTTCCGGCAGGCCCGGCACCTCCCGCAGCCCGGCCGGAAAGCCGCTGCGGCCGAGCACCGTCAGCGCGAAGCCGGCCTGCGCGGCGGCAGCCAGGCCCAGCAGGCTGTCGCAGGTGAATACGGTCTCGGAGGCCATTCCGGCGCGGGACAGGGCGCGCAGCGCGCGTTCGCGGAACATGCAGCCCTCCGGCAGCAGCGCCAGCGGCAGCGGGCGGTCCGGCGGGGCCTGCCAATCCGGCGCGGCGGCCCAGACCACGGGCTCCGTCCAGATCGCGACACCGGCGACCTCCCCGTCCCGGCGCTTGCCGAGCACCAGGTCCAGCGCGCCCGCTTCCTGCTTCACGCGCAATTCGTGGCTGCGGCCGACCTCCACCTCCAGCCGCACATCGGGGTAGGTGCGGGCAAAGCGAGCCAGGATATGGGCCAGGCTGCGCGGCACGAAATGGTCCGCCACGCCAAGACGCAACCGCCCGGCCACCGGCGGTTCCACCATCCGCCGCACGGCTTCATCATTGAGGGCCAGCATGCGCCGGGCATGGGCGAGCAGCGTCTCGCCCTCCGCCGTCAGCTCGACGCGGCGGCTGGTGCGGCGGAAGACCGGGCGGCGGAGCAAATCCTCCAGCCGCTTGATCTTCAGGCTGACTGCCGACTGCGTCAGCGACAGGGCTGCACCGGCCGCCGTGAAGCCGCCGAGCTCGGCAACCAGCACGAAGCAGCGCAGCAGGTCGAGATCGAGGTCGGGTCTACGCATGATCCAGCGATAATGCTGAATCAAACCTTAACGAGCAACCTCTGGTTGAATGAAGGACCGACGCGGTTACAATTCTACCGCGCCGGCCGGCACTCAAATGTCCTCGTCGTAGCCGCCGCCATCATCATAGGCGCCGGCATCGTCCTGGTAGCCCTGGTCGTAGCCCTGCCCCGCATCGGAGGTCGGCACCGCCTCCTGCCCGAAGGCGCCTTCGCCGGCCGCATCCGCGGTGGGGGTTGCCGCTTCCGCGCCGCCGCCGCCGAGCGCGCCCATCAGCACATTGCCCAGCATCATGCCGCCGGCGACGCCGACCGCCGTCATCATCGCGGTGCGCATGAAGCCGCCGCTCTGGCCCTGCTGCAGCGCCTGCGGGTTGTGGCCCGGCGGGTATTGCGGCTGGGGCTGCGGGCGGGTGCGCATCATCTGGCGCTGCTGCGGCTGGTTGCCGCCGAACATGCCGCCGAACAGCCCGCCACGCTGCGGCTGCTGCTGGGCCTGCTGCGCCTGGGACTGCGCCTGCTCCAGCTCCCACTCCAGCTGCTGGATGCGGTTCTGCATCTCGACCAGCGCATGTTCCTGCACGAAGGCGGTCTGCGTCAGGCGGTAGCGGGCTTCCGGGTGGCGGGTGAACAGATCGCCGATCAGCCGGTCGGCCTCCGGGTCCACCGGCGGCAGCGGCTGTGCCGGCTGCTGCTGGCCACCGCCCAGCGCCCCCCAGGGCGAGGCCGGACGCGCCGGCGCTGCACCGGCGGCACCGCTCACCCGCTCCACATAGCCGGTGATGATCCGGCGTTCCTCGTCCGTCATGGTCCCCTGTTTCCTTTGCCGCGATGCGGGACGCCGGCCGGGAATGGCCCGTCACGTTACCCGCAGTTCATCCGGCGGGGGAGTTGGCCCGTGGCCCCGATCATTTCAAGCGGCGCCCCGATGACGTTCAGCATGACGTTCAGGTGCCGATGCGCCCGGGCAGGCCGAGCCGCCGCCATTCGATGACCGGGCAGCGATCCATCACCACCGCGACCCCCGCATCCCGGGCGCGGGCGGCCGCGGCCTCATCCACCACGCCCAGTTGCAGCCAGACGGATTTGGCGCCGAGGCGCACCGCCTCATCCATCACCGCGCCAGCCTCCGCGCTGCGGCGGAACACATCCACCATGTCGAGCGGTCCGGCCTGGTCCAGGCTGGCCAGGACCTTCCGGCCGTGGATCTCCTGCCCCGCAAGCGCCGGATTGATCGGCACCGCGTCGTAGCCGCGCGCCAGCAGGAAGCCGAAGACGCCATGGCTCGCCCGTTCCGGGCGGTTCGAGGCGCCGACCACGGCGATGCGCCGGGTGGCCAGAAGTAGGTCGCGGATGCGGTCATCCTCGGTCATGTCAGAACCTTTCGAGCAGGCCGCCACAGCCCTCCACCTTGTCCGGGATGCCGCGGCTGCGCAGCGCGTGCCAGTAGGTGGCGGTGTTGATGGCAATGACGGGCTTGCCGAGCCAGAGTTCCGCCATCGCCGCCAGCTTCACCATGGACAGGTTGGTGCCGACCTGGATGATGGCGTCCACGTCGTCGCCATCGATCTCCTTGATCCCCTGCACGCAGCGCGCGGGCGTCTGCGCCGCGATATCGGTCCAGGATGTGCAGCGGAAGGCGGTGTCCCGCACCACGCTGAAGCCCATGTCGCCGAAGTAGCGCGCCACCTCGATATTCATGGCCGGCCAGTAGGGCGACATCACGGCGATGCGCTTCACGCCGCCATAGGCGTTCAGCGCGGCGGTGCAGGCATGGCTGCCGACGCTGATCTTCAGGCCGGACAGATCCTCCACCTCCTTCACGAAGCGATCCGCACCGCGCGCGCCGTCGAAGAAGGTGACGGCGGACATGCCCATGACCAGCGCATCCGGGTTGCAGGTCATGACGGACCGCACCGCATCCAGCGTGTTGCGGCCGATCAGTTCCGCTCCCGCCCGAAAGGTCTCGTTGGAGACAGCATCGGCGTTGGGGGTGAAGATGCGGCTGTAGTGGTTGGTCACGCCGGCCGGGCGCATCATGTCGAAATCCGGCTGCACCACGGTATTGGTGGAAGGTCCCATCACCCCGAACTTGCAGCGCCAGCCCAATACGTCACCCATCGCGCGCATCCTTCGTCCGTCCTCGGTGCAGCCTGCCACAGCGCATGGCAGATGCCAGACCCGGCCGGTTGCAATTCGCCGAAGCGGGCACTTGCCAGGGGCCCCGGCACGACGTCTCCTTGTCTTTCAGGAAGGCTTCCGGAGAAAAACAATGTCGATCCCCCCGCTCTCGCGCCGCGCGGCCCTGCTGGGCCTGGGCGCGGCGCTGCCGCTGGCCGGTGCGCGCGCCAAGACGGCCTACGCCCAGACGGCGAGCCCGACCGGCGACTGGCCCAGCCGTCCGATCCGCTGGGTCAATCCCGGCCCGGCGGGTGGCGCCGGCGACGTGATCTCCCGCCTGGTGGCGGACCGGTTGCAGGGCAGGCTTGGCCAGCCGGTGGTGGTGGACAACCGCCCGGGCGCCGGCACCAATATCGGCATGACCCAGGTCGCCCGTGCGGCGCCGGATGGCTACACGGTGGGGCTGGCCACCATCGCCGCCAATGCCGCGAACAAGTGGCTGTACCGCAACATGCCCTTCGATCCGGAGAAGGATTTTGCCGCGGTCGGGCTGATCGCGCTGGTGCCGAACATCGTGGTGATCCCGCCCGCGGTGCCGGCGCGCAACCTTCAGGAGTTCATCACCTGGGCGAAGGCGCAGGGGCGGCCGATCAATTTCGGCTCGGTTGGCGCCGGGTCCTCCCAGCACCTGGCGGGGTCGCAGTTCCAGATCATCACCGGCGTGCCGCTGCAGCACCTGCCCTACACCAATAGCGGCCAGATGAATTCGGACCTGATCGAGGGCCGCATCGACATGCTGTTCCAGTCCATCTCGGCGGTGGCGCAGATGGCCCAGGCGGGCCGCATGCGCCCCGTCGCGGTCAGCGGCACGGCGCGGGTTCCGGCCTTCCCGGACCTGCCGACGATGCAGGAACAGGGCGTCGATATCACCTCCACCGGCTGGTTCGGCCTGTGCACCCCGGCCGGCGTGCCGGAGCCGATCCTGGCGCGGCTGGATACCGAGCTGCAGGCGATCGTGCAGGACCCGGCCTTCATCGAACGCGTCACCACCGGCGGCGCCATCCCGCGCGCCATGGGCCGCGCCGACTTCGCAACCTACATGGCGGAGGAAAGTGCCAAGTGGCGCGTGGTGATCGAGGCGGTGGGCGCGCGGGTGGACTGAATCGCCCTCAGGGCAGTAGCGGAACCAGGTTCGTCGGGCGGTAGGTGATCTCGGACCCGACAAGGTCACGGCCGCCCTTCAGCCGCGTCACCGTCCGCCCGAACCGCGCCGCCACGCTGGGGTGCAGGCTTTCGTTGATCGGCGTCAGCGCAGGTTTTTGCGAATCGCGTGGCTTGGACAGGTTCTCCCCGAGCTCCGGCTGCCGCTCCAGCACGGCGCGGTAGCGCGCCGGGAAGTGGCGCGTGATGGGCCAGCGGGATTCATGGTGCGGCGCCACCGGGTCCAGCACGCCGCCGGTCTCCGGCGGCAGCATCGAGAAATCGAGCTGCAGCCCCGCCGCCCGGGCTTCCTCCGCCATCCACAGCAGCGGAATATCCGCCAGGCCGCGGCGGGCGTAGCCACCGCCGACATCGGAATGGGCGCCGGCGAACCAGACCTGGCGGATGTCGCAGCCAGCCGGCTCCGCGCCGGTCCACAGCGTCGGCACGAAGCTGCCCCGCAACTCATCGATCGCCAGCGCATGCCGCCCGCGCAGCACGATCTTCGAGGGTTCGGTATCGTGGAATTCGTAGGAGGGCGCGGCGATCAGGTTCCGCAGGGTGGAGGGCACACCGAGCGCGCCCACCGTGTCCCAGACGCCGAGGAAGGCGATCTTCACCCTGGTGTGGCAGTCCGACCCATGCTTCTCGCAGAAATCCTCCGGATCGCGGTTCGAGGCGGTGCGGTAGTAGTCCCAGGCGGCGCGCAGATCGGCCAGCCTCTGGCGCTTCAACAGCCCGCAGGACCCGATCAGCCCGGACAGGCTGCGCGCACTGAAGGCGCCGCGGGAGAATCCGAACAGGAAGATCTCGTCGCCCGGCACGTAGTTCTGCACCAGGAACATGTAGCCGGAGCGGATGTTGTCATCGACGCCCTCGCCGAAGGCGCCGCCGACCAGCCTTTGCAGCCCGATGCCGGTGGAGCCGACGCCGCGCAGATACAGCGTGACCTGCGCGACGCCATCATCCCCGCTATTGGCCCGCACGGCGCGGGCCAGCCGCACCACATTGGTCTCCGACCGCTTGGAATCCGCGCTGTTCCAGGTGCCGTCGAAGCAGACGACAAGGCGCTTCGCTGCGACCACCGGCCGGCGCTACTGCTGCCGCGTCGCGCCCGAGATCTGCACCAGGCGTTGCCAGACCGGCGTTTCCCGCGCGATCAGCGCCGCCATCGCGGCCGGGCTTTCGCTCACCACCGCATCATAGCCGAAGGGCCGCAGCGCCGCGGCGAAGGACGGGTCCTGGCCCACCCGGCGGATCGCCGCGAAGATGCGCTGCACCTCCGCCTCCGGCGTCGCGGCCGGGGCCAGGATGCTGTTCCAGGACCGGATATTGATGGAGGCGAGCGCGGGGGTCTCGGCCAGCGCCGGCACATCCGGCAGGAAGGCCAGGCGCGTGCCGGAACTCACCCCCATCGCCTTCATGCGGCCCGAGGCGATATGCGGCAGCAGCGCCGCCGGCAGATCCGCCGTGGCCTCCACCGTGCCGGCGATGACATCCATCGCCTGCTGCGCGCCACCGCGATAGGGCACGCCGGTCATCTCCACCCCGGCCGCGGTGTTGATCGCCGACAGGGTCAGGTGCGTCACCGTGCCGACGCCGGCATTGGCCACGCGCAGGCCGCCGGGATTGGCCTTCGCCCAGGCCAGCAGCGCCGCCATATCCGTCCAGCCATGCCGCTGCGCGATGTCGGCGCCCACCGCGATGACCACCGCGCTGTCCGAGATCAGGCTGACCGCGCGAAAATCCTTCGTCACGTCGAAGGGCATGCTGGGCTGGATGAAGGGCGCGGCACAGAGCGTCGCGGCACCGATGATGCCGATGATGCTGCCATCCGCCGGCCCCTTGGCCACCGCATCGGCGCCGATCAGCCCGCCGCCGCCGCTGCGGTTTTCCACCACCACCTGCTGGCCTTCCAGCAGCGGCGTCAGGCGCTCCGCCAGCAGCCGGCCGAGACTGTCCACGCCACCGCCGGGCGGGAAGGGCACCACGACGCGCAGCGGACGGCGCGTTTGCCCGAATGCGAGCGAGGGCGCGGCGAGCGTGCCGATCAGGACGGTGCGGCGGCTGAGGCGGGTCATGCGCAAAACTCTCCCAGGGTTGCCGTTACCCTAGAGAGACGAAGCGCCTCAGTGCAATGCGATCGCCGCCCGCGCCGCGATCGATGCCGGAATCGCACCGCGCCGCGCGGCTTCCCGCCACACCCGCTCGATCGCGGCGCGGCCACGGCGGGTGACGGCCGCTTCATCCGCCACCGTCGCCCGGCCATCGCGCAGCAGCACGCGGCCCTCGACCATGGCGAGCGAGAGGTCCGCCGCGCTGCCATTGGTGATCAGCGACTTCAACGGGTCCCAGACCGGCTGGTAGCGCGACGATCCGAGGTCGAACATCACCAGATCCGCCCGCGCCCCCTTCGCCACCAGGCCGAGATCGTCCCGCCCAAGGGCCAGCGCCGCATCGCGCGTCGCAGCCCGCAGGATGCGCGGCGCGGAAAGCGCATGCGGTGTGCCGGACTGCACCTTGGCGAAGACCGCGGCGGTTCTCAACTCGTGCAGCATGTCGAGCGTCACGCCATCCGTGCCGATGCCGAGCCGGAGGCCCGCAGCCTCCATCCGCGCCAGTGGCACGAACCGGCCGGACCGCGCGAAGGCCAGCGGGCAGGAGGCCAGCGCGGCGCCCGATTCCGCGATCATCGCCATCTCGGCATCGGTGGCGAACATGCCATGCGCCAGCACCACGCCGGGCCGCAGCAGGCCCATCTCCTGGATATGCGCGATCGAGCCGGTGCCATGCGCCGCCTGCACCTTCTCGATCTCGATCAGGTTCTGCGCGGCGTGGATCGAGACCACGGTCTGCCGCTCCCGCGCCGCCCGGTCGATGGCGCGCAGCAGGTCCGGCGTGCAGCTATCCGGGCCATGCGGGCCGAAGCCGACGCGGGTCACGCCGCGCGGGCCCTCGTCGAAGCGGTCGAACAGCTTGATGATGGCCTCGAAGCCGGTATCCGCCGTCGGGCTGTAGGTTGGCTTGCCATCGGGCGTCATGCCGACCGGGGCGGAGAACAGATACGGGCAGGACCAGCTTCGCAGGCCGAGGCGCTTCGCCCGCTCGATGAAGGGCCACTGCGCCACGCGATACACGTCGAGCAATCCGGTGGTGCCGCTGCGGAGACCCTCCAGCAGCGCCATTTCGGCCGCATCGCCGATTTCTTCCTCCGTCATCACCTGCGCCGCCACGTCACCCAGCGGCATCAGCAGCGAATAGACGATGTGGCCCGGCAGGTCGCCCGGCGCCAGCTCATCCGCCAGGCCGCGGAACAGGGGCGCGGACAGCGCGTGGTTGTGCAGGTTGATGAAGCCCGGCAGCAGCAGCGCATCGGGCGCCAGGATGCGCTCGGCATCGAGCGTCGGCGAACCGGTAACCACATCGGCGACCACGCCATCCTGGACGATGACGCTATGGCCGGTCCGAAGCCCGCTTTCGGCATCCCAGACCCAGCCGGGCTCGATCACCAGTGTCATCAAAGCACTCCGCGAAAATGCCCGATCAGGGCCGAGAGGGTGAGGATGGAGATGGCGGTGGAAACCACGACCGCGGCACCCGACCGGTCCGCCCCGGTGGCATAGCGCCGCGCCAGGATGAAGGCGTTGGCCCCGGTCGGCAGCGCCGCCATGGTGACGGCCACCGCGGTATCGATGGCGGAAATACCCAGCGCGATCGCCAGCCCCCAGGTCAGCAGCGGCAGCGCCAGCAGTTTGATCACTACGATCGCCGCGGTCTGCTTCCACGCCGCCGCCGCCGAAATGCCGGCCAGCCCGCCGCCGAGGCAGAACAGCGCCAGCGGTGGCGCCGCGCCGCCCAGCAATTCCAGCGTCCGCCGCAGCACGCCCGGCACCGGCAGCCCGAAGGTGACCCAGATGAAGGCGGCGAGCACCGACAGCACCACCGGGTTCTTCAAGATGCCGGTGGCCGAGGAGGTCAGCACCCGCCGCCACGGCGCATTGGCGTGCAGCCCGACCTCGGTCAGCACCGTCGCCATGCCAAGCAGGATCATGGTCTGCAGGGCCAGGATGCCGAGCATCGGCGGCACGCCCGGCGCGCCAAAGGCTGCGAAGATGATCGGCACGCCCATCATCACGGAATTGCCGAAGACGCAGGCCAGCGCGAACAGCGCCGCTTCCGCCAGCGTCAGCCTGAAGACACGCCGCGCGGCGACCACCACCAGCCCATAGGTCAGCACGGAGGCCGGAAGGATAGCGAGTGCGGCGCCGCCGCCGCCCTCATGCGGCCTGGTGCCGCCGGCGAACAGCAAAGCGGGGGCGGCCAGGCCGAAGACGAACAGGGTCATGCCCTTCAGCGCCTCGTCGCTCACCATGCGCCGCACCACCGCGGCGTAGCCGAGGGCGATCAGGGCGAAGACCGGCAGCACCACCTCCACCACCCCGCCCATCCGGCGCTACCCCTGCAAAAGCGTGTCGATGAACTCCGGCAGCCAGGGCTGGCGGGCGCGTGTGTTGCGGGCAGCGTGCAGGATGGCGCGCACTTCCGCCACCGTGCGGTCGAAATCGCGGTTCACCAGCACATGGTCGAAATCGGACCAATGGGCGATCTCATCCTTCGCGGCGACCAGGCGGCGGGCGATCTCGGCCTCGCTGTCCTGGGCGCGGCCGCGCAGGCGGCGTTCCAGCTCGGCCATGGAAGGCGGCAGCAGGCAGACGCCCACCACATCGCCCGGCAGCCGGTCCCGCAACTGGCGGTGGCCCTGCCATTCGATGTCGAACAGCACGTCCCGCCCCATGGCCAAGCTGGATTCCACTGCGGCCCGTGGCGTGCCGTAGGAGCGGCCGATGAATTTGGCGTATTCCAGGAAGTCACCGGCCTCGACCATCGCGTCGAACTGGTCCTGGGTCCGGAAGAAGTAGTGCACGCCTTCCAGCTCGCCGGGCCGCGGCGCGCGGGTGGTGGCGGAGACGGACAGCGCCAGCTCCGGCTCCATCTCCAGAAGCGCGCGGGACACGCTGGTCTTGCCGACGCCGGGCGCCGAGGCCAGCACCAGGCAGACGCCGCGGCGGGGGGCGTGGGTGGTGGTGGTCATCATTCGACGTTGGCCGCCTGTTCGCGCAGCCGCTCGATCGCCGCCTTCAGCTCCAGCCCCACCCGGGTCAGCGCCACGCTGGCGGATTTGCTGCACAGGGTGTTCGCCTCGCGGACGAATTCCTGGGTCAGGAACTCCAGCTTGCGGCCGATCGCCTCGCCGGAGGCCAGCAGGGTCCGGGCCTCGGTGATATGCGCCGAAAGCCGGTCCAGCTCCTCCCGCACATCGGAGCGCTGGGCGAGCATGGCCACTTCCTGCGCCAGCCTCTCCTCCGGCACCCGGGCGCGGACATCGCCCTCGCCGAGCAGATTGGCCAGGTTCTCCAGCAGGCGGGCACGCTGGGCGGCGGGCTGGCCGGCGGCTTCCACCGCGGCGGCATCGCGCAGCGCCGCGATCTCCCCCAGCAGCGTCTCCAGGATTTTTGCGAGTTGCGCCCCTTCGCGGGCGCGGGACGCCACCAGGCCGTCCAGCGCCACCGTGAAGCTGGCGGCGAGCGTCTTGCGCCTGGCCTCCTCCGCCGCCTCATCCGGCTCGGACACTTCCGCGCGCAGCACGCCGGGCAGGGACAGCACCGCCTCCGCGGTCGGCACCATGGCGCCGGGCAGGCGGGCGGAGACTTCCAGCACCAGGGCGATGGCGGCTTCCAGCGCCACCGGGTCCGGGGTCAGCCGCGGCGCCCGGTCCTCCCGCTTCAGGGTCAGGGTGGCGTTGAGATTGCCACGCTTCAGGCGCTTGCCCACCGCTTCCCGCAGCGGCGCCTCCAGCACATCGAGGCCGGGCGGCAGCCGCAGCCGCACATCCAGTCCGCGGCCGTTGACGCTGCGCAACTCCCAGACGAAGGAGGAGCCATCCGGCAGCGCGCCGCTGTCGCGGGCGAAACCGGTCATCGAGGCAAGGTTGCTCATCCGCGCCTTGTCCACCCGGCGGTGGCGGAGGGCAAGGCATGCGAGACGATTCCTGGCGCGGTGTGCTCATCACCGGCGCCACCTCCGGCCTCGGCCGGGCCTTGGCGGAGACCTGCGCGGCGCCCGGCGTGACCCTTTATCTGTCCGGTCGGGATGCCGGGCGGCTGGAGGCGGTGGCGGCCGCCTGCACCGCGCGCGGCGCCACGGTGCAGCCCGCGGTGCTGGACGTGACGGATGCGGCGGCGATGGCGGCTTGGATCGGCGCGGCTGGCCGGCTCGACCTGGTGATCGCCAATGCAGGGGTCTCGGGCGGCACCGGGGATGCGGTGGAACCGCCGGCGCAGGCCGCGCGCATCTTCGCGACCAACCTCGGCGGCGTGCTGAACACGGCGCTGCCGGCGCTGGAGAAAATGGCGGGGCAGGCGCCGGGGGCGGATGGCTTGCGCGGGCGGGTGGCGGTGGTGGCGAGCCTCGCCGCCTTCGTCGCCGCGCCAGGCGCGCCGGCCTATTGCGCCAGCAAATCCGCGGTGCAGCGCTGGGCGGAGGCGACCGATGGCAGCCAGCGGTCGCGCGGCATTCGCCTGCACGCCATCTGCCCCGGCTATATCCGCACGCCAATGACGGCCAAGAACCCCTTCCCGATGCCCTGGCTGATGACGCCGGAACAGGCCGCGGCGCGGACGCTCGCCGGGATCGCGGCCGGGAAGGTGCGGGTGGTCTATCCGCGCCGGCTCTATGCCCTGTCCCGCCTCATCGGCGCGCTGCCGCCGGCCTGGCGCAACCGGCTGATGTCGCAGGTGCCGGCCAAGCCGGTGGACGCCTAACGGCGCGAGGTTGCCAGCCACACTCCCGCCAGCACGATCGCACCCCCCACCAGCACCAGCGGGGACGGCCATTCCCCCAGCAGCAGCGCGCCGACCCCGGCGGCAAAGGGCGGCTGGATATAGCCGACCATGGCGGCATCCGTGGCCCGCGACCGCGCCAGCAGCCGCAGGAACAGGGTCAGCGGCAAGGCGGAGGTGACGATGCCCAGCAGCGCCAGCACGCCATAGACCCAGCCCGGCTGGATGTAGCTCTCGATCCCGCCGAAGGGCAGCGACAGGCCACCCGCCACCAGCCCAGCCACCACCTGCTGCCCGAGCACGATCTGCGGTGCCGCGCCGATCCGGGCCTTCCGCGCATAGACGGTGCCCATGGCGTAGAACAAGCCGGACAGCAGGATCAGCAGGCCGCCGGTGAAGCTTGCGCCGCCGGCCAGCGCATCCGGGCCGATGATCACCGCGATGCCGCCGAAGCCGAGCAGCAACCCGGCGACGCCGCGTGGCCCCGGCCGTTCCTCCCGCAGCACCACATAGGCGATCATCGCCACCAGCAGCGGCGTGCCGGCATGGATCAGCGCGGCCGGCGCCGCCTGGATATGGCCCAGCGCGAAGGCGGTCAGCAGGTTCGGCACCCAGCCATTGCAGGTGCCCAGCACCAGCGCCGGCAGCCAGTAGCGCCGGATGGGGCCGCGCAACTGCCCGCTGGCCGCCAGGAAGGCCAGCACCGCCAGCGCCGCGAAGCCGCCGCGCACCGTGGCCAGCGCGAAGGGCGACATCTCCGCCGCGATCAGCCGCAGCAGCGGGAAGGAAGACCCCCACAGCCCGCCGATCACCAGCAGCCGCCACCACAGGGCGGGGCCGGTGAATGGCGCGGTCGCGTTCATCGCGTGTTGGCGCGGGACCTCTCGATCTCCCGCCACCGGGCCACGTTGCGGTTGTGCTCCGCCAGCGTGCGGCCGAAGGCGTGGCCGCCGGTGCCATCGGCGACGAAGTAGATGTAGTCCGTGGTCTCGGGTCGCGCCACGGCGCGGAGTGCCGCCCGCCCGGGGCTGGCGATCGGCGCCGGCGGCAGGCCGCGGATGCGGTAGGTGTTGAAGGGGTGGTCGGCGTTGAGATCGGCGCGGGTCAGCGGCCGGTCCAGCACCCCGCCATCGGCGGCGGCATAGGCGGCGGTGGGGTCGGATTGCAGCATCATGCCGATACGCAGCCGGTTGATGAAGACGCCGGCGACCAGGGCGCGTTCCTCCCGCTGGCCCGTCTCACGCTCCACGATGCTGGCCAGGATCAAGGCTTCCCGCGGTGTCTCGATCGGCAGGTTCTCGGCACGCTCGGCCCAGATCTCGGCCAGCGCCTGATCCATCGCCTGCTTCGCCCGGCGCACCACGGCGGCACGGTTGTCGCCCCATTGGTAGGAATAGGTCTCGGGCAGGATCTCGCCCTCGGCGAAGGCCGGGATATCGCCCACCAGACCCTCCGCCTGGTCCAGCAGGCGCGTGATCTGCTGCACGGTCAGGCCTTCGGGGATGGTCAGGCGGCGCTGCACCGGGCGGGCGTCGCGCAGCACATGCAGCACGTCGCGCAGGCTGGCACGCGCGGGGAACTGGAACTCGGCGGCGCGCAGCGGGCCCTCGGCGCGGGTCAGCCAGGTGGCGGCGAGGAAGGGCAGGGGCTGGGCGATGATGCCGCGCTCTGCCAGCGCATCAGCGATGGCGGCCGTGCCACCGCGCGGCACCACCATCTGTACGGGCTCGGCCAGCGGGCCCGGCGCGGCCCATTGCTCCCGCGCATACCAGAAGGCCCCCCCGGCACCAGCGGCCAGGACAAGCAGCAGAATCAGCAGGGCGGTCAGACGGCGCATGGCTTATGACTGGCGCCGGACGCCACCCCTGGCAAGGCGGCTGGACGAAACGTCAGGGCGCCTTGCGGAAAATGATGCTGGCATTGGTGCCGCCGAAGCCGAAGCTGTTGCACAGCACCGTGTCGATCTTCCGCGGCTGCGCCTGCAGCGCCACCCGGTCGATCGGGCTTTCGCGGGACGGGTTTTCCAGGTTCAGCGTCGGCGGTGCCACGCCATCCCGGATCGCCAGGATGGAGAAAATCCCCTCCACCGCGCCGGCCGCGCCCAGCAGATGCCCGATCGCGGATTTGGTGGAGGACATGGCGAGGTTTTTCGCCGCATCGCCCCACAGCCGCTCCACCGCCTGCAATTCCAGATCGTCGCCCATTGGCGTGGAGGTGCCATGCGCGTTGACGTATTGGATTTCGGACGGCGACAGGCTGGCGGATTTCAGCGCCGCGCGCATGGCGCGGAAGGCGCCGTCGCCATCCTCGGTGGGCGCCGTGATGTGATAGGCATCGCCGGACATGCCGTAGCCGATCACCTCGCCATAGATCTTGGCGCCGCGCTTCTTCGCGTGTTCGAGTTCTTCCAGCACCAGCACGCCGGCCCCCTCGCCCATGACGAAGCCGTCGCGGTCGCGGTCCCAGGGGCGGCTGCCCGCGGTCGGGTTGTCGTTGAAGCCGGTGGACAGGGCGCGGGAGGCGCAGAAGCCGGCCATGCCGATCTCCGCCACCGCGGCCTCGGCGCCGCCGGCGACCATGACATCGGCATCGTTCAGCGCGATCAGCCGCGCCG